>Ga0172362_10003334_pt1 | contig 13852 bp, 14 predicted proteins | sample LakKivs1_kivu2a2_FD_114534 | JGI IMG/M metagenome (GOLD analysis project Ga0172362, IMG submission 114534) | Sediment microbial communities from Lake Kivu, Rwanda - Sediment s1_kivu2a2 | ecosystem: Environmental > Aquatic > Freshwater > Lake > Sediment | place: Rwanda: Western Province, Lake...
ACTCCAGCTATTTTTTACGAGCCAGTATTTTACTCCGTTTTCTTCTCCGTATCCTACGGCTAGAACACCGTGGTCTAATTGAGTTCCGCAAGCCTTATCAGTGATGACTCCAGAGGAGTAAAACTGGAATAAATGGGTATCTGCTTCAATGGCGACCGACACTGGCCCAATTGATACGGCTTCTTTGAGGGCTAATTGATTGTTAGGCATAACATCTGCACAGTTGGTAAATTTTGCGACGACTTTGCAGTTTTTGCATTTATTTGAGTCAATTGCATCGTATTTGTAGTCATTTTCAGCGCACATTCCGCCATTTTGGATGGCGTATTGGAAGGATGGGTCCATGTCGCCGCCATTGCAGCCTTGATTTCCGTATTTGCGACTGCAGTCCATGAGCTGTTGTTCGCTCAGACTAACGAGTTGTCCTTTGGCGATGGCCCAAGCGCCTTCCATTGCGCCGGTGGAGGAAAATGACCAACAGCTTCCGCATTGTCCTTGGTCTTTCACGGGTGTGACAGCGTTGGACCGCCAGTCCACGGAATCGGGTAGGGTTTTGTTAGTTCCTTTGAATGAAATGCATGATAAATTGGTCGCGAGGAGGTTATGAGATTTTCTAAAACCATTCAAATGGGTTTCTCTAAATTCTTCAGGGGTGATATCGGCGAATTGGTTGATAGCCATTTTGAAGGTGTTTGAGGCATTGTTGTTATGAAGGGTGATGTGTTTGAGATTGGTGCAGAAAGCTTCAAAACGATGTTCAAATTCTTCAAATGACTTATATTCTTTGTTGAATTTTGATTGGAATTTATTGAAATGGAACCATTCATCAGTTTCGGATAATTGGGTGTGGATCTCGCCTCCACATGCGAGAGATAGAAGGCTGATAAAAAGTAGAGATTTAATCATATTATAGCATAAAAGCATATTTTATTTTTTTATAATTAAATTCCTGGGCTTGCAAAATAGATTTTCCTAGTTGTTGCTATTTTTGTTTTGCATATGGGATATTCTTTGGATACTAAAGATTGATTAAATTTGAATATTGCACAGTCATTGTGAACAGTAATAATAATCGGCAATGACCGTCTTGGCCTTGACATATCGGCTCATTCTTGCGGCGCATACGCCTTCCGCCAACGCCGCGCTGGCAATCGTGGGCCATGAGCTCAGCAGCTGGTGCGTGGTCGCCTCCCTCTTTTCCACCTTTTTGCCGGTGGTTGATGTGCATATTGGGTTATTTGTAACTGCATTCGTCATGGCATAATAATCATCACGCAATGACACGCCATAGTATCCCTCATTGTTTCCCTGTTCGGTCCACACGGTCGCTTTCAATGCATGCGGCGACGCATTCAAATACGCCTTCAAATCCTTCATGTCTGTCTCGACCAATGGTATTCCAACCGATTGTTTCCACTTCTGGTACTCTTTCAACAATACCGAGTTCAGAATCTTGCCACAGTCCGAAAATTGACACCGTTCAAACAAAAACGTCTCCGCATTCGGGTTCAACGAAAGCGATGATACATCCGATGATGGCATTTTCTTGTATTCCACCGTTTTCAGCTTCACGCCAAGGTAGCCGTGCACCCCGCGAATGCGCTTGGCCTTGAATCGCACGTCCAAATAGTTCTTCAGCGCGTGGAACGTCTCTTTTGTTGGCTTGGTTTGACACCACAGACGGAATCGCCCCTCCATGCTGACCGACGACTCCTCCACATCGGGGCGCACAATGCACGCCACTTTGATGAATTCGTTGAACTTATGTGTCAGCTCGTCCTCCGGCAGCAGCACGTTCTGATACACGGATTGGTGACCCGCCGCAACCACCTCCAGCTCCTGCTTCTGTTTGGTCGTGAGTTCCCGCAAATCAGTCAGTTCAAGGGCCTGGGTTGCCACCGTTTTCTGCAGTTCACGGTTTTCGGCTTCCAGCACCTCGTTGCGCTGCATCAGCCGGTTGAAGTTGTCAATGCTGTACGTACGCGAATGAATGATGTCGGCGATGTGTTTCTTCAGCCGCTCAATCGTGAAATTCGTGCTGTCGTATGCAATGATTTCGGTCTTGTTTTTGCCGCCCACTTCAATGCTGCGGATGTGGCGCTTGATTTTCGGATACGTCTTGATCAGGTTCTCTATCTCCACCTTGTTTTGCACCCGGAAGGCGGCAACCAGCACGAAATTTTGGTATTTCTTGCGGTGGTCCATTACGCGCGTGGAGAGATCATTCGTGTGACCGAATTTGATCAGCTTCTCGTTTTCAGCGTTCGTGTTGTCAATAGTGCCAAAGTAGATGCACTCCGTGTTTAACGGGAACTGCCCGATAATCGCATGCTCCACAGCGCGCTGCTTCTCTTTCTTCGTGGATTGGATGACGGAGTCCTTTTCTTGGATCACTGCTTGGATGACGGCATTTTTTTGTTCAAGTTGCTGTTTCAATTCATCGGTCTCTTCTTCCACAATTTGGTGCAGAACCTCTTCCATCTTCATGTAATATTCATGAATTTCTGATGCTTTTTTCGTTTGTGCTTTCAGACATAACGACTTGAAACAACGAACGGTAAGCATTATGATTTGCTTGTTGTGACCGCCATGACTCTTGGTAGCTTCATGATGCTCAATGTTTTTGTAATCAATATCAATTTTGAAATGTTTTTCAATCATGTTTTTTGCATGATATTTTTGTTGAAATCCTAACCAGTTCCATACGTTGTCCAAATCAACGACGAAATCCAAATTTTTGTCATAGTTCAAGTAGCAATAAAAACTACTCACAAATAACTGTTGCTCAAATCCAGTGAATGATTCCTGAATTTTGGTCAACAGTTTGCCATTGTATTCTTGCGACAGTCGGGTGATGGGGTTTTTCTCAATCAGCTCAACGATGTTCAGCTCCTGTTGTGGTTGTGGTTGTGGTTGTTGTTGTGTTGCGGGTTCCATGGTGATGGGTTTATACTATGCATAGGCGGACTCTGTTTAAGTTGTTTTGTGCGTTATGTTTTTATAATCGCAATGCATAATTTATAAAAGCAAATGTTTATGCGGAGTATGAAATGCGCTTTTATATTTTGAAAACGGGGTTTATGAAATCTTGCTACGCCGATTGGAGGAGCAAGATTGTAACTGATTTGATGTGCAAATTTTGACTTGTCCAACGTATTGAGAGAAATAAACGCAGTGTTGTTGGCCCCAAGGCCGAATTGAAATAAAAGCGCTCCCGCAGTTGCGGGTTCGCTTTCGCGTATATGAAATCAAACAAAATCACATTTTCAAAGTGAAAAATCTTGCTCCCGCAGTTGCGGGAGCAAGATTGAAAAGCGCTTCACCCAAATGTGAAGCAAGATTTCACCATTTGCTCTTTTTTACGTTGATTTTGGGCCCTTTTTTACCCGAGTTTTTGGGGTCGTACGACTCCTCTTCATCATCCGAGTGCAGATCTTTGGAGATTTCCCAGAATTCCTTAGAGCCCAGCTTGAACGGACCGTGCTGTTGCGCCTTGTACCAGAAGATTTGTTCGTGCAGTTTGTTGGATTTCGCATTGTTATTGATCACCAAGCACTCAAAATTTTCGGTGCACTGGTCCATCACCTGACAAAAGCTCTCAAATGTGGGGAACATGCCCGCGTAATTCTCCCAGATGCGTTTGCGGTTGGCGATATACGGTTCGCGCAGGATAAACACGTAATCAATGTTCGTGCGCAAATTGGGCGGAATACCGAGCGGATATTGCATTGTGATGACTAACATGATCTTCCAATGTCTCCCGTTCATAAAAAGGAGGCGCATCATGACGTCCTTGGTCCATTTGTTGTCATAGAGGCAGTCGTCAAGGACGACGAAGGTGCGGGGGTCAATGGTGGAGCGTTTGTAAGTTTCAATCTCTTTTTTCACTTGTTTGAGGACGGCTTTTTGGCGCTTGAGGATATTTTCAATGATGGCGGTGTTGTAGGCGTCGTGGATGAAGAGTTTTGGGACGTGGGCTGCGAAGAAGCCGTTGCCGGCTTCGGTGCCGGAGATGACGGTGCCGATGGGGATGTCCTGGTGGTGGTACATGAGGTCCTGGACGAGGAAACTTTTGCCGGTGTCACGGCGGCCGATGAGGACGATGACGGGGCCCTTGTTTTCGTCGGGCCTAAAGCTGATGGAGCGCATGTCAAATTTGGAGAGTTCCAGGTTCATTGTGTCAAAATCGGGGGTATAAAATCAGGGGGTACAAGTGCAATACAAGTGCAATACAATACAATTAAATAATATTACAATTATTTAAACGCGAGAGCGATGAAGGAGTGGATAGAACGGTTCTACTACGTGTTGCTGTATGCGTGGTACGCGCTGTATGTGGTGGCGCTGCTGGGCATTGCGACAGTTGCACCAGCGTATTTAGAGACCATAAACATGGGGTTAAAGTATTTTATTATCGGGTTTTTGATGGTGAGGTTCAATCCGTGGACCAAGCACGCGGAATTCACCGCGTTTGACCGCACGATTGTGTTTAGCGCGGCGTTCTTTTTGCTGGCGTCCACTGCGGTTGCGTCGCTGTTCACAAATGCGTTGCATTTGCCGAATATGGATTAACATTGGTAATTTGGGAATTTGGGAATTTGGGAATTTGGGAATTTATTGAAAGTTGGTTACATTCTAATAATTATTTATTTATATCATGAAAAGTGTATAGTAACCATGAGCAGTCCCAAAACGCTGGATGACTTAGAACAAGCGCTGGTGAAGCAGGCGGTTGAAAACATTACAGCGCGCGTTGGCGCCAAAAAAACCAATGACCCCAAAATGAAGGACATTATTGCAATTGTGGAGCGCTTCATAAAAAAGCACGAGCTGGTGTGTTATGGGGGGACGGCAATCAACAACATTCTGCCGGAAGAGGCGCAGTTCTACGACAAAAAGACGGAGATCCCGGATTACGATTTTTATTCGCCCAAAGCGCTGGAACACGCGAAGGACCTGGCCGACGAGTTTTACGAGAACGGGTTTTCGGAGGTGGAGGCCAAGTCGGGCATGCACCACGGCACGTACAAGGTGTTTGTGAATTTCGTGGGCATTGCGGACATCACGCAGCTGGACCCGACGCTGTTTAAGAACATTCGTGCAGACGCGATCAAAGTGGACGGCATCCTGTACGCGCCGCCGAACTTGTTGCGCATGGGCATGTACTTGGAGCTGTCGCGCCCCGAGGGCGACGTGTCGCGCTGGGAAAAGGTGAGCAAGCGGCTGGCTTTGCTGAACAAGCACCACCCGTTGAGGGCGGAGGGCTGCACGCCGGACAAATTGATGAAGCCGTTCCAAACGCCGAAGCAGCATGCAACAAAGCATTTGAAGGCCAGTCCCACGGCCGATGAAATTGACGATTCGCGCCCCCCAGCAGACGAGCCAAAAGAGGTGCGCCTGTTCCGCACGGTGCGCAACGCGTTCATAGACGAAGACTTGGTGTTTTTCGGGGGGTACGCCATTTCGCACTACGCGCGGCACTTGCCGAAGTCGGAGAAGGCGCTGTTTGCGCAAATTCCGCACTTTGACGTGCTGTCGACGGATCCCGAGGCCAGCGCAGCCAAGGTGAAGGAGCGCTTGGAAGACAACGACTTCACGGGCGTAGTTGTCACCAAGCACTCGGGCATTGGCGAAATTGTGCCGGAGCACTACGAGGTTGCGGTGGGCAAAATCCCGATTGCGTTCATTTACAAGCCGGTGGCGTGCCACAGCTACAACGTTGTGCAAGCGGGCAAGCGGCGGGTGCGCATTGCCAGCACGGACACCATGCTGAGCCTGTACTTGGCCATGATTTACACGGACAAGCCGTATTACGACGTGGCGCGCATTTTGTGCATGTGCAAGCATTTGTACGACATTCAGCAGCACAACCGGCTGAAACAGACCGGGTTGCTGCGGCGGTTTGGACTCACGTGCTACGGCAAGCAAGAAACGCTGGACGACATCAAAGCCGCAAAGGCGGAGAAGTATCAAACGCTGAACCACAACGACCCGGAATACGAGGAGTGGTTTCTGAAGTATTCGCCCATGGAGTATTTTGAGCACACGTACAATACTGTAAAACACAAGCTCACCGTGAAACGGTCCCCTAACGCAAAAAAGAGCCCGTCGCCCAAAGCTCCGTCGCCCAAAGCCCCGTCACCCAAAGCCCCGTCACCCAAAGCCCCATCGCCTAAAAAAACAAGGAACACGAAGACCACGTTGAAAAAGAAGAAGAAGACGCAGAAGTCCAAACCGTTGATCAATAAGTTTTTCAAAATAATAACTTAAATGGTTTGAATCACATGTAATAATAAATGTCGGAATAACAAAACATTTATTATTTTGGTATGCAGAACGACAATCCAGACCTTGACCGACCATTGGTTGTTACATACTGCAATAAATTCAAAGAAACAAATTACGAAAACACGCGGCGATTGGTTGAAACGCTGCAAAACAATGAGTGGGACCACACGGTGCTGGGATCCGGCGAAACGTGGGTGAATTTCATGACAAAAATAAATGCATGCCGTAACTATTTGGAAACGTTGCATCCCGATAAAATCGTAGTTATCATAGATGCACACGATGTGTATTGTTTGCGCAACGCGCACTACTTTGTGGATGAATTCAAGGCGCTAAACAAGCCGATCGTTCTCAGCATGGAGCTGTTTGCGGAAGGTCGGCTGAATTACAACACCAGTCAAGAGTATGTGCAGGTGGAATGGTTGGGGCCCTATTTTGAGCACCATGGAATGCGCGTGACGACCACCGATCAAGTCAAAAAGTACGTGAACGGGGGCCTAATATGCGGATACGCCCGGAACCTGCTGCATTTGAACAACTGGATGTTTGAAAATGGTTACACTGACGATCAAAAAGCGACTGCCGCGTATGCCAACGCGCACCCGGGCGACGTGCACCTGGACATGGACGCGCGGTTGTTGCACACGTGCACGTCGGGCGTGAATTTTGGGCTGCACGCGCAAGTGCAGTGCGCCGACAGTCCGTCATTTGGCGAGTTGTTCGGGCATTCAGCTTATTTTCTGCACATTCCTGGCTTGCATTGCGGCGGAGGGCAGACCGTGATGTATGACGTGGTGTACGACGTCCTGCAAAAATACAACAGCCGGCTGGCGGTTCAATTGCCGAACCACGCGTATAACTACGTTGCGTTTAAACAATATTACGAAGCCGAAAAAAAAATATACGAGCAGAAATAAATATATTGCAGTAATGCATACAAATTACAATCAATACATAACGCGCCAACGCATCAACGCATCAACGCATCAACGCATGTGGCCCAGCATTCCGGATCACTGGATGAAATGGGGCTTATTCGTCATATTGATTTACAGCATAGCAAAATACAATTACAATCAGCAGTCGTCATTGGAAGAGGGCTATGAAAACTGGTCGGCGTGCGTGGACCAAGGCTACCCGAAGGACTGGTGCATGTTTACGCCCAATCCGATGGAACCCGCGCCGGGGTACTGCAACTGCGGCGGCGGTCGCTACGGCAGTTACCACGTGGGCGGCAAGTGCAACTGCTACTTGTACAACCCACAGTTGCAGCCCATGTACGTGGACAAGCTGTTTCACGATTTTTTGGAGTAGGCGCGGCGCAACGCGTCGTCATCGTAAAGCGGTTCTTCCGCGCCAGGATCGTTCACCGTGCAGCAACTGCAGCAGCAGCACGCGCACCCGCCATTTTCATAGCACCACACCACGTCGCAGTCAACACAGTCTTGCACAATGTCGGCGCATTCAAACTCGTTGCATTTGACCGATGTGACCACAAACATGCCTACGAGCACGGTGGCCAACGGGAAATACGGCAACAACAACATGAGAGGCATGGAACACGCAAATACAGAATGATAAATAAACTAAATTCAATTTATATTATTTGAATTTATTTGAATTTATTTGAATTTATTTGAATGTGGGACGCGACGCAACTGTGATGACCCCGGTTCCTAGTTCAAGAGCCCGAAATTGGCCGGCAGCTCGGGAATGGTGGTGCTGTAGTACGACTCAATCTCTTTCAGTTTGCGATAATCGCGGCGCGTGACAAAATTGACGCCGCTGCCCTTGCGCCCCCAACGCCCCGAACGTCCGATGCGGTGCAAATACTTGTGCACGTCCCGCGGCATGTCAAAATTGATCACCGTGCTCACTTGCTGGATGTCGATGCCGCGCGCGGTCACGTCCGACGAAATGAGCACGCGGTGCTGCCCCCCGCGAAACTCGGTGTACGCCTTGTTTCGCTGATCCTTCTCCATGCCGCTGTGAATGCAGCACACGGGGAAACCGTCGTTCACCATCGCCTCCGCTAAATCGCTCACCCGGCGAATGCTGTTGCAATAAATGATGCACTGCGACACGGAAATGCGCGTGAACAAGTCCTTCAGGGTGGCGTACTTGTCCTGGTCCGTCTCTAGCGCCACATGGAACTGGCTGATGCCCTCTAGCGTCAGCATCTCGCTTTTCACCAGAATGCGCACGGGGTTGCGCATGAACCGGTCTGACAGCGTGTGCAGCTCGGGTGGCATGGTGGCGCTGAACAAACACACCTGCACGTTGGCGTTCAGCTGCTGGAAAATGTTGTAAATTTGCTCGTTGAACCCGGCCGACAGCATTTCGTCCGCTTCGTCCAGGACCAGCAACTGTATTCCGCGTCCAATGGCGGGCTGACGCCGCAGGATATCGTGCACGCGTCCCGGACACCCAATAATGATTTGCGGCCCGTTCGCCTTCAAGTCCGCCACGTCGTCGTCTGGGGAAGTTCCACCGATCAAGAGCTGCGCACTGAGCCCGGCCATTTGCGTGCCCAAATTTTGCACCACGTCGTGTATTTGAGTGGCCAACTCGCGCGTGGGGGCAATGATGAGGGCCTGCGGCTGCTTTACGTCCAAGCGCACGCGGTTCAGTGCGCCGGTTGCGAATGCGCCGGTTTTGCCGCTGCCGGACTGCGCCTGTGCAATCACGTCGCGGCCCTCCATGATGGATAGAATGGATTTTTGTTGGATGGGGCTGGGCTTCTCAAAGCCGTAGCCGTACAACCCGCGCATAAGCTGCGGGTTCAAGTCGGGGATGTCTTCCCACGCCTCAAATTCCCGGGCGGGGGTGGATTCAGGGGTCGGGTTGGGTGCGGTCATCTATATACGCTGGATTAGAATGCAGCCGTGTATTTAAGCCATTTTCAAAAAAATAATTTATGATGATTGGCAAAAAATATGGTGCGCATGGACAAATATGAAAATATGAATGCAAATGAATATAAATAAAAGACATTGAATATACATAGTTTGATTGCGATTTGTACTACGCGAATGACAACCGCAACAACAACAGCAACAACAGCAACAACAGCAACAGCAACCGCAATTAGCCCCGTGTATCTGCTCACCGATTTTGACGCAATCAAATGGAACGGGTTTGAGATAGAGTTGCCGGCAGACGTGATACAGTTGGTGTCGCGAATTGCGGACCAGGTGGGGGCGCCTTCGTATGTTAAGACGCCCATTTTTCCCAAACGAGATAAGGGGGAGAGCATGGCCGAGCAGCCGGCCCTGCAAAGGAAGCCGCGCAGCACCGTGAGCGAAATCACGGAAGACGATTGGGAAAGCATTCGCCGGTTCCAGGCGACGGAGTTGAAGAAGCGGGAGGGCATTGACGCGCATTTGGACTGCATCCGTTCCGACTTGAACAAAATCACGGACAAGACGTTTGACGAGGTGTTTGCCGCTCTGTGTGCGCGGATTGACGAGTTGAAGGAGGAGCCCGACGCGAGCCATTTGCACACGGTGGGCGCTGCGATTTTCAACACCGCCAGTTCCAACCATTTCTTTTCGTCGGTGTATGCGCGGCTGTTTCACCAGCTGTTGCAGAAGTACGACGAAGTGTTCAAAACCGTATTTGATACCAATTTTGAGCAGTTCATGGCGCTGTTTAAGAGCATAGAGCACGCGGATTCCAAAAAGGATTACGCCCGGTTTTGCGAGGTAAACAAAACCAACGACAAGCGGCGCGCCATGAGTTTGTTCATCATCAATTTAATGAAGCAAGGGATCATAACGCCCCTGCAAATCATGGACATCGTGCAGCAACTGCAGGCCCTCGTACGGGAGCACATGCGCCAACCCAACCACGCCAACGAAGTGGAAGAGCTGACGGAAAACGTTTTCATCCTTTTGAAGGATGCGCACCTCATTCTGAAGAGGGAACACGCCGAGGAATGGGCCCAGGTTGTGGCGGAGGTGGAAACCAACAGCAAGCTGAAGCCGAAGCATGCGACGTATCACAGCATCACCAATAAAACCATTTTCAGGCACATGGACATTTTGGACGAATTTAAAAAAACGAATGCTTGAACCAACATAAAAACAATGCAATCATTGTGTTTATGCAGAACGCGTGCAATGATGGAAAAACAGGTGGAATTGTGCATATCCAACCCGGGGGACGCGTTGGACGCGTTGGACGCATTGGACTCATTGGAATCGTCCGCGTCGTCGTACGATAGCATGATCCAGACATTGCAGGATGAATTGAACCGCCGCGCGCATGTGGATGACGAGTTTGAAGCCGTGGACTTCGGCGCAACTGCCGCCATCATGCTTGACTATGAAACAAACTACACGCTCAAACAGCTGAAGCACATTGCGGCGTACTATGGCATAAAATGCAAGAACCGTAAGGCGGATTTAATACAAGACATCGTGATGTTTGAATGCGACACTGCAAACAGTTTTACGGTTGCGCGGCGCAAGCGACTGTTTTTTTACATGGACGTCCTGAAAGCGGACGACTACTTGAAGTCGTATGTAATCATGTAATCATGTAATCATGTAATGTTTGTGTTGAAAACATCATATAAAAATAAGCGCATGCTATAATGCATTGATTAGGTACGTTTGATTAGGCACGTTTGATTCCGTTTCAAAATGACGGCAAAAGAAGCACGCACCCTGCAGCTGGAACTGCACCGCATGAACCGCTCAACCGCTGAGCTGCATTCCCAAAACCGTGCGCTGGAGGCGGAATGCGCCCGTTTGCGCGCGAGGGCAAAACAAGAAGCCGAGCTTCATGCTGCTAAAACCGATGCAATGATGAAACAGTGCCATGCGTTTCAAATGGCACATCGCGAAATGACGGAGACCGTGCAGCGCGAACGCCAGGCCATGGCGGCGCAGGCTGAAGAAATGCAGCAGCACATGCAGAAGCAGACCCACCAAGAAGCGACAGCCCAAAAACAGGCCAATTTCGTTGAATTGACTGCATTGAAACGTAGCCTGGACGCGCGTTGTGCCGAAACCATTGCGATTAAAACTGCGGAACTGGATGCCGCCAAGACGGCTCTGGAGAATGCGCTTGCGGCTGAAAAAGCCGCCCGGGTTCAACGCGAACAGGAACACGCGCTGCATTTTTTGAGTCGCATGGAAGCACTTGAAAACGAGAAGGCCGCGCAATTGAACGAGGCCAAACAGAAATTTGACGACGAATGCATGCAGCGCATGTGCGTGTTACAGCAGCACCAAACCGACCTGGAAACCCAAATGCAGCACTATCTCTCATTGACCGAAGATTTGACCCGGATGAAGGCGGATGCTGCGCGACAATTGGAGACGGCCAAACGGGCGCTGGAAGAGGACCGCACCGGGCTGTTGGTGGCTGCCGACAACCGGTTTGAAGACCACGTCCGAAACCACGCCCTGCAAATAATGAAGGCGGTTTCGTTCTCGCACATGTCCCGCGCCATTTCTGCGAATTACGCGCACATGCGCATGATTTGTCACCATCTGGATTTCAACGAGAAACGCGTGTTGATTTATTCGCACTACTCCGAGCGCGAAGAAGTGGAGAGCTACAATTATTTGATACTGGAGCGAATGGGGTTCCGGTTTGATTACATCGTTGTGCTGACCAATTGCCCGAACAAGTGGCAGTTTGCCGCGCCGGATTACAACAAGCACCACGTGCTCGGTTACAATTTTAAGAGCGACTTCCGGAACTATGGTGTTTTCATCATGCAGGCTGCAAAACAGTTGAAACGCGCCGCGCAAGTGTGTTTGATGAACGACTCCTTTGTTGTAGTGGACGTGGCGGCATTTGACCGGTGCATGCGCCGCATGTTTGATCAAGCGTCGCCGACGTGTGACTTTATGGGAATCACCAGCAGTTACGAGAACGGCTACCATTTGCAGTCGTATTTCATGTGTTTCAACAATCCCGGCACGGTGGGCGCGGTCATGGATTATTTCAACGAGCGTGGACTGCCAATGAATCATCATGTCGCCATTTCCGTGTACGAACTCGGAATCACGTCGCACCTCATGGCCCGGGGGTTCAAACCGTTTGCGATGGTGTCCAATCAAGAAATGCCGGTTCCTTTAAACACCACGTGTTTCAAATGGTCGGCCGTGTTGCAGGCCACGGGCATTGTGAAACGGCAGCACTTTTTAAAGCAGTACCCGCCGCGAATCGCAATGACGGACCTTAATATTGCGCTGATCGCGAGTAAATTTTCCGAAAACAAGCACTTTATCCACTTTTTGAATTATCACGGCATAAAATGTGATTGATTGGATTTTTGCGGAGTTTATGCAAATTAAGTATTGCAATATATGTAAACCACAAAACACACATGCCCATCCACAAATTTCACGACATAACCAACGTGCTGTTCATTAATCTGGATTCGCGCATTGACCGCCGCACCCATTTTGAATCGCAGTTCCGCAAATTGGGGTTGCAGCCGCAGCGCTTTGCGGCCATTCGGAATGCGGACGGCGCCATTGGATGCAGCATGAGCCACGTCGCGTGCATGGAACTTGCGATCAAAAACGGATGGGACCACGTGCTCGTGTGTGAAGACGACGCCACCATCACCAATCCGGGCCAGCTGGTGCACCAGTTAAACCAATTTTTGGATCGGTTTGGTGACGCGTGGGACGTGCTGCTGTTGGCCGGCAACAACTACCAGCCCTTTCAACAAGTTGCACCCGAAGCTGTGCGCGTGGCCAACTGCCAAACCGCCACCGCGTATTTGGTGCGTCGCCCTTATTTTGAACGGCTGCTGGCCAATTTCAAAGATGGACTGAAACGTTTGATTGCGGAACCGGGAAACCAGCCCAGTTACGCAATTGATCAATACTGGAAACTGCTGCAGCGCACGGATCACTGGTATTTAATCGTGCCCACTTCAGTGATTCAGCGCCCCGATTACAGCGACATATCCCGGCAGCACGTGGATTATAGCGACGCAATGACGCAAGTCAATAAAAAATGGTACGGGAACGGGAACCTACGGACCGGGGAACGTAGTTCCCCGCACCCCTCCTCTGAACCTTTCCCTCTTCGGCGAACCTAAGGAACGGGAACCTACTGTTTGGCCTCCCCCACATTGGACAGCGCATCCGCGCGCTGGTTTTTGTCCCGATACACGTGATCGTAGTCAATTTTCGCGAATTTGGCTGCAAGGGTTACGGCGCATTTGTGCAGCGGCGCCAGTTTGGGCGAGTTCACCTTGTACTTGCCCTGCATTTGCCGAATGACGAGCTGACTGTCGCCGCACACCTGCAGCTCCGCGATTCCCTGTTTCAGGGCTGCGTTTAGTCCCAGTATGAGTCCCGTGTATTCCGCTTCGTTGTTGGTCGTGCTGTGCCCGGCAAACACGGATTCCGCAAACACTTCGTTTCCCGACGCGTCGTATATGACGGCGCCTGCGCCCGCGCGACCCGGATTGCCTTTGCTGCAGCCGTCAAAGAACATGGTGTGCATAATGTAATTCGCGTTTTTACGGTTATTATGAGATACATGGGAGAGAATATGACGCAATCAATTTTTACTATTATTTCAACGA
>Ga0172362_10003335_pt1 | contig 13849 bp, 24 predicted proteins | sample LakKivs1_kivu2a2_FD_114534 | JGI IMG/M metagenome (GOLD analysis project Ga0172362, IMG submission 114534) | Sediment microbial communities from Lake Kivu, Rwanda - Sediment s1_kivu2a2 | ecosystem: Environmental > Aquatic > Freshwater > Lake > Sediment | place: Rwanda: Western Province, Lake...
CGGAAGAACTGAAGAAGCAGATGGAAGACTCAAAGCAGGAACTGCTTAACCTGCGCTTCCGGCTGGCCACCAGGCAGCTGGTTAACCACCGCGAGCTGCCCATGGTGCGCAAAAGGATTGCTCGCATCAGAACCATACTGAAAGAAAGAGAGCTCGGGATAAGGTAGCGTTATGGTAGAGAAACATAAAACCAGAATTGGCCGCGTCATTAACAACCGTATGGACAAGACGGTGGTGGTGGCTGTCAACACACTGAAACGCTTCCCCAAGTACCGAAAGACCATCACCTGGGCGACCAAATACCAGGTTCACGATGAAAAAAATGAATGCCGGATAGGAGACGTGGTGAAAATCATGGAGACCCGCCCGCTCTCCCGCCACAAGCACTGGCGCGTGGTCGAGATAATCACCAGAGGAGAGGTCGCCGAGATTAAACCGCAGGAGATAACCTAAACATCAGGATTTAAGGACCATGATTCAGCAGTATACCAGATTAAGAGCCGCAGACAATACCGGAGCCCGGGAAATCATGTGCATTAACGTGCTCGGTGGCACGAGGCGAAGATACGCCCGGATAGGTGATGTCATTGTGGCCTCAGTGAAAAAGGCCATTCCCGGTGCTGCCACCAAAAAGGGCGATGTAGTGCGGGCGGTGGTGGTGCGTACCACCCAGCCCTTCCGCCGTCCTGATGGCTCGTACATCAGGTTTGATGAAAACGCGGCGGTGATTCTGACCGATAAAAATAATCCCAAGGGGACCAGAATCTTCGGGCCGGTGGCCCGGGAGCTGAGGGATAAGGACTATACCAAAATCATCTCTCTGGCACCGGAAGTACTTTGAAGGTGAACGGCAGTGAAAATAAGGAAGAATGATACGGTACTGGTAATCGCCGGCAAAGATAAGGGCAAAAAGGGCAAGGTGCGCTTTGCCCATCCCAAGAAAAACAACGTTATCGTGGAAGGAATCAATTTCATCAAGAAGCACTCACGGGCGCGGGGACAGGTCAGGCAGGCGGGCATCATTGACCTGGAGGCACCTCTGGCTGTCTCCAATGTCATGTTGCTGTGTGCCAAATGCAATCGCCCCACACGGGTCGGTTTCACCTTCCTTGAGGACGGGAGAAAGGTCAGAATCTGCCGCAAGTGCAAAGAGGTTATTGACTAGATGTCGCGGATGAAGGATAAATACCGGAAAGAAGTTGTGTCCGCCATGATGGAAAGGCACGGCTACAAAAATGTCATGGAAGTGCCACGTTTGGTTAAAGTGGTGCTCAATATCGGCCTTGGTGAAGCGATTCAGAATGCCAAAGCCCTGGAGTCAGCCTCGGCTGACCTAGCGGCTATTTCGGGACAGCACCCAGTCACCACCCGGTCCAAAAAGTCAATCGCCGCCTTCAGGCTACGCACCGGGATGCCTATCGGCATGAAGGTGACCCTGCGTGGCGAGCGCATGTATGAATTCCTGGAGCGACTGACGAACGCGGTCATGCCCCGAATGCGCGAGTTTTCCGGCCTTTCCCCGGATGCTTTTGACGGCCGGGGCAATTATACCCTTGGCCTCAAGGAACAGATTGCGTTCCCGGAAATAGAGTATGACAAGATTGAGAAGCTGCGCGGTCTGGAAATAGCAATCGCCACCACCGCCAAAACAGATGAAGAGGGCAGGCACCTTCTCGAACTGCTGGGCATGCCTTTTGCCAAGGATGGAACGGAGTAGGAATGGCCAAGAAATCAAAGATTATTAAAGCAAACCGACCGCCCAAATTCAGGGTCCAGCAGCACAACCGCTGCAAACTGTGCGGACGACCGCGTGCCTATATTCGCCAGTTTGGCCTGTGCCGCATCTGTTTTCGCCGCCTGGCGCTGGCCGGCCAGATGCCGGGAGTAAGGAAATCAAGCTGGTAGAAAAACCGAGAGGAAAAGATGGCTATATCTGACCCAATTGCCGATATGCTAAACCGAATAAGGAACGCCCTGATGGCCAAGCACGAGCAGGTGCTGGTGCCCTCATCGCGGCTGAAACTATCCATCGCCCGCATTCTGAAGGAAGAGGGCTTCATCACCGATTACGAAGTAGTCCGCGGCAAGCCGCAGCGGGTGATTAAAATCCAGCTGAAATATCAGGACCATAATAAACCGGCCATCACCGGGATAAAACGGGTAAGCAAACCCGGGCTGAGAGTTTACGTTGGGGGGAAAGAAATACCCCGTGTCTTTGGCGGCATGGGCATTGCCATTGTCTCCACATCCAATGGCGTCAAAACCGGGCATCAGGCATGGCGTCAGGGAGTCGGCGGGGAACTGCTTTGTTTTGTCTGGTAATCAGAAAGCGGAGTGATATGACATGTCAAGAATAGGACGGATGCCCATAACCATACCCGCGGGGGTGATGGTAGCCATTGCTAAAAACCGGGTGAAAGTGACCGGCCCCAAAGGCGAGTTGAGCCGCACCATCAATCCGGAGATGTCGGTCGCTCAGCAGGATAACAAGCTTATCGTGACGCGGCCCAGCGACGACCAGGCACACCGCTCCCAGCATGGCCTGGCCCGGAGCCTCATCAATAATATGTTGACCGGCGTAAGCAGCGGCTTTGAAAAACATCTGGAAATAGTGGGCGTGGGTTATCGGGTGGAAAAATCCGGGGAGAAGCTGGTCCTGCGCGTTGGCTATTCACACCCTGTGGAGGTAGAGCCGCTGCCGGGTATCACTTTCTCGGTTGAAGGCAACAACCGCATTAAAATCGCCGGAATTGACAAGGAAGCGGTCGGTGAAATGGCGGCCAGAATCAGAAAAATTCGTCCTCCTGACGCTTACAAAGGCAAGGGAATCCGATATGCCGGAGAAATAGTCCACCTCAAGCCAGGTAAGGCAGGTAAGGTGATAGGGAAGAAATAGCATGGCCAGAACAACGCCGAGAACGGCACGATACAAGCGACATCAAAGGATAAGGGCGCAGATAAAGGGCACCACGGGCAAGCCCCGTCTTTGCGTGTTCCGCAGCCTGAACCATATCTATGCCCAGGTCATTGATGACACCAAGGGGCAGACGCTGGCTGCTGCCTCAACGCTTGATGCGGAAATCAAAGCCCAACTGAATGGCAAAAATAAAGCCAGCCAAGCCGAACTGGTGGGCAGTGCCATCGCTAAAAAGGCCCTGGCCAAGGGGGTAAAAGAAATTGCCTTTGACCGGGGCGGTTACAAATACCATGGGCGGGTTAAAGCCCTGGCGGAAGCCGCCCGAAAAAATGGACTGAAGTTCTAAAGGAATATTAAAAATGGCCGATAAACTTGCGCAAAAAGTTAGCCGAATTGATAGCACGGATTTGACCCTGAATGACCGTCTCATGTTCATTAACCGGGTGGCCAAGGTAATGAAGGGGGGCAAACGCCTCCGCTTCAGCGCCCTGGTGGTCACCGGTGACGGCAATGGTCATGTCGGGCTGGGAATTGGCAAAGCCAATGAGGTGCCAGCGGCGATAAACAAAGGTGGTGTTGCCGCCAAAAAGAACCTGATAAAAGTACCCATGGTCGGGAGCACCATACCGCACGAGGTTATCGCCGAGTATGGCGCCGCCAAGGTCATGCTCAAACCGGCGGCCCCGGGCACCGGGGTGATTGCGGGCGGGAGTTCTCGCGCCGTCATTGAAACCTGTGGTATCAAGGATATTCTGACCAAGTCCCTGGGCAGCGACAACCACATCAATGTGGCCAAGGCAACGATGCTCGGCCTGAGCCAGCTCAGAGACCCGATAGAAGAAGTTGCCCAGCGAAAGGCAACGGTCACTGCGGAGGAGGCGGGAAAAGGTGGCTAAGCTGCGCATTACCTGGGTCAAAAGCGCTATCGGCTATAATGCATCACAGCGGCGCACGCTGGCAACGCTCGGTTTCCATCGGCTTAACCAGAGCGTCGTTCGTGATGACTCCATGTCCCTGCGGGGCATGATTAATAAGGTCAGACATCTGGTCAAGGTGGAGGAAGCCAGTGAGGCAAGATAACATTAAGCCGCCAACGGGCTCAAAGAGGGCCAGCAAGCGAGTGGGACGCGGCAACGCCAGTGGCCACGGGACCTTTTCCGGGCGTGGCCAGAAGGGCCAGAAGTCACGCAGCGGCAACAAGATGCGCCCGGGCTTTGAGGGCGGGCAGCTGCCGTTAATCAAACGCCTGCCCAGCAAACGCGGCTTTACCAATATCTTCCGCAAAGAATACAGCATCGTCAATGTGGAAAAGTTGAATGTCTTTGAGAAGGGCAGCGAGGTAACGCCGGAGAAGATGCACGCTGCCGGCCTTTTTAAAACATTGAAGCATCCGGTAAAAATCCTGGCTAATGGTGAGGTCAGTCACGCCGTCAGCGTCAAGGCCAACAAGTTTTCCGCAGCGGCGAAGGCCAAGATAGAGGCCGCTGGCGGCAAAGCTGAGGAGGTGGAGTATGCGGCCCAGACCGAGTAGGCCGCGCCTGCTTCAGGCGATGTTTGACGCCTTCAGCCTGCCGGACCTGAGGCGCCGCATCCTCATCACCATCGGCATCCTGGTCATCTTCCGCTTTGTCGCCCACGTACCGCTTCCAGGCGTGGACCAGACTGCCCTGCAGGCGCTGTTTGAACGCAATGCCCTGCTCGGCATGCTGGACATGTTCAGCGGCGGGGCCATGCGCCGGCTCAGCGTGGCGGCGATGGGTGTTTACCCGTACATCACTAGTTCAATTATCATGATGCTGCTGGTGCCGGTAATCCCCCGCCTGAATGCCCTTTCCCGCGAGGGAGAGACCGGCAGAAATAAGATAAACCTGATTACCCACTGGCTGGTGATACCGCTGGCCGCAATCCAAGGCTATGGCCAGCTGGTCTACCTGCAGCGCGAGGGCGTGCTCGCCAGCACCGTGCCTCTGGCCATGACGGCGATGGTGCTTTCCATGGTGGCCGGCACCATATTCCTGGTGTGGCTCGGTGAGCTAATCACGGAATACGGCATCGGCAACGGTATATCCATAATTATCTTTGGTGGCATCGTGGCCGGCTTGCCGGAAATGATCGGCCAGGGCTTCCTGGCCAGAGAGAACTTCCTCGGTCTTTCTGCGTACATCCTCCTGGTGATTATCACCATCATGGTCATCGTCATCTTTACCGAGGCGCACCGCCGCATCCCGGTGCAGTACGCCAAGAGCGTCTTCCGCAGTGGCCGGATGTACCGCCATTCCGGAACCACCCATATACCGCTCCGGGTGAACGCAGCAGGCATGATTCCGCTCATCTTCGCCATGTCCATCGTCCTGTTTCCGGGAATCGTGGCCAGCTACTTTGCCAATCCGGCTGAACCCAACTTCGCCGACTGGGTCATGAAATTATTTGACCCGAGGGCTGACCTGCCGTTGGGGCTGTTCTACTGGGGTCTCTACTTCATCATGGCGGTTGCCTTTACCTTCTTCTATACCATGGTTATCTACCAGCAGCAGGACCTGCCGGGAGTCCTGCAGCGTCAGGGCGGATTCATTCCCGGCATCAGGCCGGGGAAAAACACCCAGAACTACCTCAATGGTGTTATCAATCGCATTACCTGGGGCGGCGCTCTGTTCCTCGCCTGTGTGGCGGTCATGCCTTTTGCTGCCCAGCAGATAACCAACATTCAGGTCATACAGCTCTCCAGCCTGGGCCTGCTCATCATGGTGGGCGTGGTGCTGGACACCATGAAACAGCTTGAAGCGCAACTGGTAATGCGCAAATATGAAGGTTTCATAAGATAATGTACGGGGAGAATAAGGGCCAGAAGCGCCTTGGATATGACATTGAAAACCGGGCCGATAAGGCTTATCAAAGCAGGGGCAAAAGTTGTATAATATAATTTTTGTAGGAGCACCCGGGGCTGGCAAGGGAACGCAGGCCTCAACGGTCGCTCAAAAATTGAATCTGGTCCATATTTCGTCCGGTGACCTGTTCCGGCAGGCGCTGGCGCAGGGCACGGAACTGGGCAAGCAGGTGAAGGCCTATATGGAAAAGGGGGTATTGGTACCAGACAGGATAACCATACAGATGGTCATGGAACGGCTGTCCGCCCCTGACGCTGAGAAGGGGATTATTCTGGACGGTTTCCCCCGCAACCTGCCGCAGGCAGAAGCACTGGAAAGTGCCCTTGCCCAACAGGGAAAGGCAATTGATAAAGTCGTCTACATAGAGGTAGCCGAAGCGGAACTGCTCAGCCGGCTGAGCAATCGCTGGCTGTGCCGCCGGTGCCAGGCGGTCTATAATATAGTCAACTCCCCTCCCAGTATAGAGGGAAAGTGTGATAAGTGCGGCGGTGAGCTTTACCAGCGCCCCGATGATGAACCGGAAACGGTCAAGAAGCGCCTTGACGTATACTTCGCCGAAACGGCACCGCTCATCGCCTATTATCGCCGTCAGGGCAAGCTGGTGGAAGTTGCCGGAGAAGGCGGCGTGGCCGAGGTAACCCGAAGAATCGTGTCGGCCCTCCGCGAGGAGAAACTGGTCACCAGATGACGATAATTATCAAGAATGAAGAGGAAATCGCGGCCATGCGCCAGGCAGGCAGAATCGTCGCCATGATATTAAAAACAATAATAGCAAATATAAGACCGGGAATGAAAACGAAAGAACTGGACACCATAGCCGCCAGAGAGCTGGAAAAACACGGCGTCAGGTCATCGTTCAAGGGCTACCGCGGTTTTCCGGCCAACCTGTGCGTGTCCGTGAATGATGAAATCGTGCATGGGATACCGGGCAAGAGAGTGCTCCGCGAGGGAGACATCGTTTCCCTTGATTTCGGCGCCATTTATGACGGCTTCCAGGGAGATGTCGCGGCGACCGTTGGTGTGGGGCGGATTAGTAAAAAAGCGGAAGCACTGATTGAAACCACCAAGGGCGCTCTGGCCGCGGGCATCGCTGCCGCCCGTGCCGGTGCCCGACTGGGCAGTATCTCCCATGCCATACAGGACTACGCTGAAGCCAAGGGCTATTCCGTGGTCCGGGAGTACACCGGACACGGCATTGGCCGCGATATGCATGAGGAACCGCAGATACCCAACTTCGGCCCCGCTGATTCAGGGCCGGTATTGAAAAAGGGGATGACCCTGGCCCTGGAACCAATGGTTAATGCTGGCGACTGGCGCACCCGCGTGGGTGATGACCAGTGGACGGTGCTTACGGCTGATGGCAGCCTTTCGGCACACTTTGAGCATACCATCGCCATTACGGACGGCGAACCGGAGGTACTGACCAGAGAGGTATATGCCTAAGAAAGAGACAATTGAGGTTGAAGGAACGGTACTGGAAGCCCTGCCAAATGCCATGTTCCGCGTTGAACTGGCGAACGGACACGTGGTGCTGGCACATATCTCTGGCAAGATACGGATGCATTATATCAGGGTCCTGCCCGGAGACAAGGTGCTGGTTGAGCTCTCCCCTTACGACCTCGGTCGGGGGCGGATAGTCTATCGTTTTAAATAGGTTAAGGGATTAGTATAATGAAAGTGAAAGCATCGGCCAAGGTGCGCTGTGAAAAATGCAAGGTGGTGAGAAGGCGCGGTGTGGTCAGAGTAATCTGTCCCAACCCGAAGCATAAACAGCGCCAGGGATAAGGAGGCAACCGGGATGGCAAGGATTGCTGGAGTTGACATACCGAGAGATAAACACGCCCGGGTATCGCTGCAATATATTTACGGTATCGGGCCTCATCTGAGCCGCCGTATTCTGGCCCAGACCAAAATCAACCCCGATACCAAGGTCAGTGAGCTCACCGAGGATGAGGTCAATAAACTGCGCGAGGTTATCGATAAGCAGTATAAGGTAGAGGGCGAACTCAAGCGCGAGATTCAGATGAACATGAAGCGCCTCATTGAAATCGGCAGCTACCGTGGCAGTCGGCACCGCCGCAACCTGCCATCAAGAGGGCAGCGCACCCGGACCAATGCCCGGTCGCGGCGTGGTGAGCGCAAGACCGTGGCCGGCAGAGGCCAGAAGAGGGGCATGGCTAAGAAATAAGAGGGTTAAGATAAGGAGTCTATTATGGCACAGAAGAAGCGGGCCAAGACCAGACGGCGGGAACGCAAGAATATACCGGCAGGGAGAGCCTATATTCAGTCCACTTTCAACAACACCATCGTTACCCTGACCGACCCCGAAGGCAATGTGATTGCCTGGGGAAGCTCCGGCACGTCCGGTTTCAAGGGCTCGCGTAAGGGTACTCCCTACGCCGCCCAGATGGCAGCTCGCGAGGCGGTACGCAAGGCGATGATGCACGGCCTGCGCCAGGTCGAAGTCTATGTGAAAGGCCCGGGCAGCGGCCGCGAGGCAGCCATTCGCTCGCTGCAGAGCTCCGGACTTTATATTACGGGCATCAAAGATGTTACCCCCATCCCCCATAATGGTTGCCGCCCGCCCAAGAGACGAAGGGTGTAGAAGAGAGGGAAAATGGCAAGATACACAGGCGCAGTATGTCGGATGTGCCGCCGCAGCGGCGAAAAGCTCTTCCTGAAGGGCGCCCGCTGCTTCACCCCCAAATGCAGTGTAGATAAGCGGCCCAAGCCACCGGGACAGCAGTTTCGCCGGCGACCGAAGATATCCGACCGCGGCATGCAGCTCCGAGAGAAACAGAAAGCTCGTTACACCTACGGCATGCTGGAGCGGCAGTTCCACCGCATATTCACACAGGCGTCCAAACAGGCGGGTGTCACCGGTGATAACCTGCTCATACTGCTGGAGAGGCGTCTGGACAACATCGTGTATCGCCTTGGTTTCTCTGACTCACGCCACCAGGCGCGCCAGCTGGTCCGGCACGGCCATATTACCCTCAATAACCGCAAGACGGATATCCCTTCGGCGCTGGTGAAGGAAGGGGATACCATTGGCTGGCGCCAGGAAAGCACCAAAACGGAATACTGCAAACAGCTGGCGCAGACGATTGAAGCCAAAGTGGTGCCGGCATGGTTGAGCCTGGACAAGAAAAAACTGGTGGGACAGGTGGTTTCCCTGCCGACGCCGGAAGACATAGAGGCCACTTTTGACGGCAAGACGATAGTGGAACACTACTCGCGATAACAAGCAAGGAGGTAGAGACTTTTGTCTCGTCTGGTAATACCAAAAATCGATTGTGTGGAGAGTAAGGACAACTTTGGCCGGTTCACTGCCGAGCCGCTGGAGAAAGGCTTTGGCGTTACGCTGGGCAACGCCCTGCGTCGCGTACTGCTGGGACACCTTCCCGGTGCGGCGGTAACGCAGGTCAGGATTGAAGGTATCAGGCATGAATTCACCACCATTCCCCACGCCAAGGAAGATGTCACCGATTTCTTACTCAATGTCAAGGCAATACGGATAAAACCGCTTTCCGGACAGCCGGGAAAACTCATCCTTGATGTACAGGGTGAGGGCCAAGTCTGCGCCGCCGATATCAAGCCAACGACAGACTTTGAAATCACCAACCCGGAGACTAAACTCATCACTCTCGATTCTCCGGAGGCCAAGCTCTACGTGGAGTTTGATATAGAGCTGGGGCAGGGCTATCGAACCGCCGAGTCAAGTGAAAACATGCCGGTAGGTACCATCCCCGTTGACGCCATCTTCTCACCAATACGCAAGGTCAACTTCAATACCGAGCCGGTTCTCGTTGGGCATGAGACCAGCCAGGAACGATTGGTCCTGGAAATATGGACTGATGGTACCACAACGCCGGTTGATGCCATAAGTCGCGCCGCCGGCATCCTGGTAGAGCAGCTCAGTCCCTTTGTTGAGTACGTCAAGGTGTCCAAGATGAAAGCCGAAGAACAGCTCATCCGTCTCTCCATACCTGACGAAAAATATAATATGCCCGTGGAGCAGCTTGACCTCTCGGTACGCACGATGAATTGCCTCAGACGAGGCGGCATTGCCACGGTTGGCGAACTCATCAGTAAGAAACCCAAGGACCTGCTCCAGCTGCGTAACTTCGGCGAGAAATCTTTTCACGAGATAGAAGATAAACTGAAGGAACTGGGGCTATCTCTCTCACCACAGGCCGAGCTGAAAGAGGAGACAGCGCCAGAAGAAGCAGCGTCAGCGGAGACTGACACGGGTGCCGCCCCGGCAGAAGAAACTGAACCGAAAGCTGGAGAGGCCAAAGATGGGGCATAATATCGCGGGGAGAAAATTCAGCCGGACCACCGGCCATCGCCGGGCACTGTACCGCAACCTGGTGACCGACCTGCTCAGGTATGAGAAAATTGTGACCAGCGAGCCGAAGGCAAAGGAAGTGCGCAGCCTGGCCGAAAAGATGATTACACTGGGCAAGAAAGGCGGCTTGAGCAGCTTCCGCCAGGCACTGTCCTATATATATGAGAAGGACGTGGCCGATAAAGTGTTTTCCGAGCTGGCCACACGATACGCCCAGCGACCCGGCGGTTATACCCGTATCATAAAGCTGGCCCCCAGACTGGGAGATGGCGCACCCATGGTGCAGCTATCACTGGTCGAGTAACCGCCACCACTATTACAGGGACAAAGGGGTTACCTTGGCAGAGCGCACCAAAATGGTACTGATTATGGAATATGACGGCACAAAATACAATGGTTTTCAGCTGCAGGCGGAACAGCCCACCGTCCAAGGTGAGATTGAGTCAGCCCTGCGGAAGCTTACCGGAGAGAAAATCCGCGTGCTGGCAGCCAGCCGCACCGATACCGGTGTTCACGCCCGCGAGCAGGTGGTGAGTTTCCGCACCACCTCATCATTGCCGGAGCCAAAATTCGTCAGTGGACTGAACCACTACCTGCCCGAAGATATCGCCGTGAAGGACGTTTACCGGGTCAGAGACACCTTCAACGTCCGCCGTGGGGCGGCGAGCCGTGAATACCATTACCTTATATTAAACCGCTCTGCCCGCTCCCCCTTCCGGCACCGCTTCGCCCACCATGTGCCGGGCAGGCTGGACGTGGCGGCGATGAATGAGGCCTGCCGGTGCCTCATCGGTGAACATGACTTCGCCTCATTTGCCACCGCCCTAGAAGGCAAGACCAAGAGCACAATGCGCCGCGTCTATCAGGCTGACGTGACCAGGGACGGCGACCTGGTTACTTTCCGCATCGTCGCCAGCTCATTTTTGCCCCATCAGGTTCGGAACACGGCTGGCGCACTCATCAGGGCCGGCCTGGGAAAGATGACAGCCGACGAATTTCGTAGTATATTAGAAGCGGGTAAGCCCGGACTGGCCGGGCCGACGGCGCCCGCCTGCGGGCTGTGCCTGATGCGGGTGAATTATCCACACTGCTGGGAGGAACTGCGTAATTGAAAACTCACGTCACCAAAAGCAAGGAAGTTAAGCGCCAGTGGCATGTCATTGATGCCACCGATAAGACGCTGGGCAAGCTGGCCACAGAGGCAGCTGGTCTGCTCATGGGCAAACACAAGCCCATTTTCAGCCACAATCTTGACGCCGGCGACCACGTGGTCGTGGTCAATGCGGAGAAGGTCAGGGTTACGGGCAACAAGCTGAAAGATAAGCATTACTACCGGCATTCCGGCTATCCCCAGGGATTCAGAAGCATAACATTGGAAAAAATGATGCAGGATAAGCCGACGTACGCCGTAGAGCATGCCATCAGAGGTATGCTGCCGCACACCAGACTGGGCGAGCAGATTTTTAGAAAACTCAGGGTTTATGCCGGTGATGCGCACCCTCATCTCGCACAGATAAGCCGGTCATCAAGCACCGAGCCAAAGACAGAAAAGCAGAAGGTAAGCTAAATGGCAGTAAAACAAGCCTACTTTAACGGTACCGGACGGAGAAAGACATCAATAGCCCAAGTAAGAATTATGCCCGGCAATGGCGCCATAATTATCAATGGCGTGCCTTTTGAAGAGCTGTTCACCAGCGTTGAGCACCGCCGCACCATACTGCAGCCTCTGCTGGTCACGGAAAGCCTGGGCAAATACAACGCCATGGTCAAGGTAAGCGGCGGCGGCACCACCGGCCAGAGCGGTGCCATCTCACACGGCATTGCCCGGGCGCTGGTGGCGGCAGATGAAAGCCACCGACCGGTGCTGCGCCAGAACGGCCTGCTTACCCGCGACCCGCGGGTTAAAGAGCGGAAGAAACCGGGCCTCAGGCGAGCACGCAAGGCACCTCAGTACACCAAGCGGTAAAATTAAAGAGTAAGACAAAAGCAACGGTCTATCTTATTCTAGCCGTTGCTTTTTATTTCAAGTCTATTTAAATTCCCGCCAGCTTCTTGCCCGCCTCCAGCAGCTTTTTCACCCTGGCGTCAGAGCTGCTCTCGGCATAGATGCGCAGCACCGGCTCCGTGCCGGAAAACCTCACCAGCAGCCAGCTGTTGTCGGCCAGGATATAACGGAAGCCGTCGGCGGTATCCACCTTGTTGACCTTAACCCCTTCAATTGCCCCGGGAGGGTTGTCCTGCAGCCGCTTGATAATCGCCGGGCGTTCTTTCTCAGGAAATTCGGTATCAATGCGCTGGTAATAGTGCGGCCCCACCTGACGGTACAGGTGCTCTAAAAGTTCCGACGGCTTTTTCCCTGTCCTGAGCATGAAATCCAGGAAATAGAGGCCAGCCAGAATGCCGTCGCGCTCGGCAACGTGGCCGCGAAAGCCGTAGCCGCCGCTCTCCTCGCCGCCAATGAGGGCGTTTTCGGCTTGCATGATTGGCGCCACGTATTTAAAACCAACCGTCGTCTCAAAGACCGGCACATGGTACAGTTCGCCCAGCCGGTCAAGCATGCTGGAGCTGGTGATGGTCTTGACCAGAGGGCCCCGCTCCCCGCGCGTCTCCAGAAGGTACAGGCAGAGCAGGGCAAACGTCTGCAGCGGCGTGATGAAGTTGCCGTTCTCATCGACCACACCCACGCGGTCGGCATCGCCGTCGGTCGCAAGCCCGACGCTGGTCCTCTGTTCCCTGACCAGCGCCGATAATCGCTTCAGGTTGACGGCTATCGGCTCGGGGCGCACCATATCTGGAAAGAGTGGATTGCGCTCGCCGTTTATCTCGGTCACGCCGGCGCGTCCGCCCTGCAGCAGTCCTTTCAGATAACCCATGCCGGCACCGTGCATGGAATCTATTATTATGTTAAGTTTTGATTTGCGTATTGCGTCAATATCCACCAGCCTGGCCACCTGCTTGAAATAGACCGGCGCCAGGTCAATCTGCTCAACTATCCCCTGCTCCATCGCCTTCTTAAGCGGCACCTGTTCCGGTGTCTTACCTCCGGATAGCGTCCGGCCGATTGATTTCACTATTTCCCCGGTTATATCATCAGGCGCGCTGGAGCCGTACTGGTCCTTGTATTTGAAACCGTTCCAGACGCCGGGGTTATGGCTGGCGGTGATGATGATGGCGCCAGCTGCCTGATTGGCGAGCACGCCGTAGCTGACCACCGGCGTTGGCGTTGCCTTGTCGCACAGGTAGGTCTTGATGCCGCTGGCCGCAGTTATTTCGGCACAGGCGGCGGCGAAGTCCTCGGAGGCGAAGCGGGTATCGTAGCCAATAATCAGCCCTTTTCCGGCCATCTTCGCCTTCTTGAGATAGTCAGCAACCCCCAGCGCGCAGACGCGGACATTATCAAAGGTGAAATCCCGGGCGATAATGCCCCGCCAGCCATCGGTACCAAATTTAATGACGTTTTCCATCATAGATTAACGGGTGCGACTAGACATATCTGCCAACCGATTTGGCGATTGCTTTCAGCTCCGCCATCAACCGGTTGAAATCCGATATGGTCAGTGACTGCAACCCATCCACCAGCGCTTCCTTCGGGTTGGGGTGGACTTCAATGAGGATGCCATCGGCGCCGGCGGCTACGGCCGCCCGGGCGATGGCCGGCACCAGCGAATAGTGCCCGGCGGCGTGGCTCGGGTCGAC
>Ga0172362_10003336_pt1 | contig 13848 bp, 14 predicted proteins | sample LakKivs1_kivu2a2_FD_114534 | JGI IMG/M metagenome (GOLD analysis project Ga0172362, IMG submission 114534) | Sediment microbial communities from Lake Kivu, Rwanda - Sediment s1_kivu2a2 | ecosystem: Environmental > Aquatic > Freshwater > Lake > Sediment | place: Rwanda: Western Province, Lake...
CCCTCGCGAAGACCGGCCTCGCACCCCTCGCCGCCACCGACGTCGATTGGGGCGTGGCCCTCGCGCTCGATGCCGAGCCGATGCGATACGTCGTCGTCATCGCCGACAAACGCGGCGCCCACGCCAACGATTTCGAGCCGGTCACCGATCTCCCCGTCTCCGTGCTCGGCACCGGCTGGATCGTCCGCGACCTCGTGAAGCAGGAAACGCTGAAGACCGCCGAGAAGGACGGCCGCACGGTTGCGTTGGTGAACCTGATCACGGAGCCGGCCACCGTGCTCGCGTGCTGCAAGTCCGCTCCGAAGGCCGTTGCGATGAAATCGGCGGATGCCAGGCTCGGCGGCGAGTTCGCATTGTCGTGCGAGGTCCCCGGTGAAGACGGCAAGCCGCTCGGCCCCGTGCCGGTCGGCCTCACCATCGTCGATCCCGCCGGCATCGAGCGCGAAACCATCTTCGCCGCCGCCGGCGACGTCGTCCGCTACCCGATCTCGCTGCACGACGCGCCCGGCTCGTGGACCATCCGCGCCCGCGAGATGATCACCGGCCTCACTACGGCCGCCACGGTCACCGTGGCCGCGGCCGACGCCCAGCCCGCGCCCGCCGGCGTCGCGCCGATCCCCGACGTGCACGTCGTCAGCGAGCGCTACCTGCGCGACTTCGCCGCCAGCCAGCTCGAGAAATGGGTGATCGTTGAGCCCGGCCAGGAACCACTCGTCCCGCTCGCCGAGAAGCTCGTTGCCGCCATCAATGCCTCCGGCTCCAAAGGGCGGCTGTGGCAGGTGAGGCCCGAGGAGTTCGGCACCATCCCCCTCCGATGGTACCCGTGGGAGGAAGATCAGGCCGCCATGAAGCTCGTCGAGGAAGGCAAGCTCATCGGCTATCGCGGCAACATGGAGCCGTTCATCGACCGCAAGAAGGGCTTCCACGTGCCAGCACGCGGCGGCTGGGCCGACATCGATCCGCCCTACATGGTCGGCAGCGATTGCATCGTCTTCTCGGGGGGCCGCCTCGCCGAGAGCCTGCAGGCAGTCAGCTCGTGGATGAACACGCCGAACGTCCCCGGCAAGGGACAGGGGCGGCTGGTCGTCACGTTCAGCCCGTTCCTCGCCGGAAAGATGGCGCTGGCCGTCGTCGCCAATGACGCCGACGGGCTGGCGAAGGCCGCCGACAAGCTTGGCGAGTTCTTCAAGGCGAAGCCCGCCGCACCGCAACCGACTGCCCCCGCCGAGAAGCAGCTCAAGCTCGCATCCGCCGAATCGAAGCCCACACCCGTCGAGCACCGCTTCCGCGGCCACACCCCGCTGCGGCGCGTCGCCCGGCTCCTCTCCAGCCCCGGCGGCAAGGTCGCCGTCTGCATCAACGGCAAGAAAGACACCGTCGTCTTCGTCGATGAAATCGGCAAGATCACCGCGAGCGTCGCCCCCGACGGCAAGCCCGACTACGACATCCTCGACAACGACGGCAACCTGTGGCGCTACACGTGGAAGGCCACCGCGTTCCATCCCGGCTGGCACTACCCCATCGCCCACGGCGTGACCGCCCAGCGCATCCGGCCCGACGGCACCACCGACCAGGCGTTGCAGATGTATGATGGCGATACGGACGGCTTGGCCGCCGGCGGCGATTTCCCGCGCACCTTCCCCATCGCTCCCGACGGCAAGACCGCCCTCCTCGGACGCAAGGGCGGCTACTGGCTCGGCAGGCTCGGCCAGCCCGACTGGAAATGGCGCGACGACGTGGACCGCGTCCGCTGCAGCTTCGAAATCCGCGACGCTCGATCCCCCGTCGGCGTCACCTTCTCGCCCGACAGCCGCTACGTCCTCTGCACGATGGACACCCGCCCCGTCGCCTTCGCCAATATGAACATGCGCGCCCTCCAGCCCTGCGGCAACGAGACCGTCCTGATCGACGCCGCCTCCGGCGAGATCCTCTGGTCGATGCGAGGCGAAGACCCTCGCGGATCAGAATTCGCCGTCGTCCACGGATTCGCAGCCCTCACTCCCGACGCCGCAACCATCGCCTTCACCGATTTCAACGGAATCATGTACCTCGCCGACAAGACCGGCAAGATCCTCGCCAAATCCAAATCGATCGACCAATCCACCCGCGAGAACCGCAAAACGCCCACCGACGGAATCGGCGTTTGGATCGCGTCCGATGGCTCATTCGCCGTCTACGCATTCAAGGATTTCATCGTCATCGGCCGCGGCGGGAAGTTCGACCGCATCGACGTCCCCTACGTCGTCAGCGGCTTCATCGCCAGCGACAACTCGGCCATCGTCATCGGATCCGACGACGGCGGCGTGCGGGCCTTCACACCCGACGGCAAGCCCGCGTGGACCTTCTCCACCGGCGGCGTCGGCGCACTCGCCGCACCCGCACCTGGCGGCCAGACATACGCCGCCACCAGCCTCGGCGAGCTTGCGCTGCTCGACAAGGCCGGCAAGGAGGCCCGCCGCCTTGACCTCGTCGCAGCCGCCGACAAGGAGAAGCATCCCCTCAAGCCGGCCGACGCCACGCAGAAGCTCCCCCGGCCCCAGGACTACCACGAGCCGCCCACCCTCGAGATCGCCCGCGACAAGCTCAAGGCCAGGCAGCTCGACGCCTGGAAGCCCGCCGGCGACGGCACCAAGGCCTTCGGCAAGACCTTCCACAAACTCGACGCACCGATCGCGTTCGCCGCACCCGGCAAGGAAGCCGAATGCTTCGTCCATATCGTCTATCGCAAGCCCGAAGGCAATCCCGCAATCACCGTTGCCACCGAGGGAGCCGACGGCAAGCAGACGTTCACCCTCGACCTGCCCACGCCCGAGTATCGCGTGGTCGACATTCCGGTCCGCGGCCCCGGCGCCGAGGCATCCATCTCCGCCGCCGGGCCCGTCGAAATCGCCGAATGCTCATTTTGGACCTTCCAATGGTTCGGCGTCAACCTCGCATACGTCCGGCCCGCCGGCTCCACCGACGGACCCGAAGGCTCGCTCGTCGAAGACGAAGAAAGCCTGCCCGACATCGACACCGAAATGTCACTCGACGAATACGGCGGCACCCACGGCAAGCTCAAGGACGCCAGGATCTGGTGGCCCAACACCGACATCGACAAGGTCACGGGCCTGTGGCTGCCCTCCCGCTGCTCGCCGCTGGACGTCGTCGACGCCAAGCGGTTCAACGCCGGCAAGCTCGCACCTTGGGCCGGAGAAGGCGCCAAGGCCGGCAACTTCGCCGGTGCCTGGTTCTCGCTCGACTTCGGCAAGCAGGTCGAGTTCAGCCTCATCGCCACCTACGACCGCGCCGTCAAGCAATCCGACCTCGCCACCAACGTCGCCATCCTCAGCAGTTGGGACGAAGAACACAGCCCCGTGGCAGCCGCGGCCGTCCACAACGACCAGTTCTGGCGGCTCTTCCTCCTCCCGAAGGAGACGCGCCTGCGGACGATGGCCGTCCTCGCATTCAACGGCGGCGTCACCGGCCTCAGCGAGATCGAAGTCTATTCGCAACGTGGCCTCTCGAAATGACGACCGCACGGCCGGCTGCCTGTCCGCCCTCGACAGGCGAGAATTTCGCCCGGAAACGTAGTTGACACTTCGGCGGAGACATGCTATAATTCTAGAATCACGCGGGGGATTAGCTCAACTGGGAGAGCGCCTGGCTGGCAGCCAGGAGGTCAGGGGTTCGAATCCCCTATCCTCCACCAACCTTCCGGCGTCGAAAGCACTTGGTACATAAGCGTTTTCGGCGCCGGCTGCTTTTCGCCGCGGCATCAGTTGTGCTGTGGCTGTGCTCTCGGCCTTCGGTTCAGCCGTCAAAACGGCATTCCCAACGGCTTCAGCAAGCTCGGAAAGGCGCGACTGGCGGGTGCGTCCATAGGTGTTCATCGTCAACGTTGGTGTGCCGTGCCTTGCAAGGCTTTGGGCTTCCTTCACTCCCGCGCCGCTTTCCAGCACCAGCGACACGTAGGCCACCCGGCAACTGTGGAAGTCCACCTTGCCGCCCGGCGCGTTCTTCTTGATCTCGGCGGCCTTGCAGTCCTGGTCAAAGTCTCTGGCCGCATGGCTCGGCACGTAGAGCAGCGGGTTCGCCGGCACCTGCAGCGTGCAATCCTTCCGCTTCAAGAACGTGCGGTAGAGCTCCGCCGCGGTCCCCGCCTCGATGAACGCCTGCAGCCGTTGGATCAGTGCCGCCGGCAACGGCTGGAAGCCGGGCTTGCGGTTCTTGGTCCATTCGGCGTGGAGGCGAAGGCCTGTGCCTTGGACGTCCAGATCGTCCACCACCAGCGAACGCAGCTCATTCTTGCGCAGCCCCGAGCAGAACGCGACCTCGTATGCAAGCCGGCGATGTTCCGGCGCCGCTTCCAGCAGGGCCTTGATCTCGGCCAGCGTCAGCGCCCGGCGGATCGTCTTCGGCTCTGTGCTGAACGGTGCCAGTCCCTTGAGCGGGTCGATCGCAAGGAAGCCGCGCGCCACGCACCACCGGCAGAAGCTCTTGAGCGCTTCGGCGGTGTTCTGCAGAGTCTTGCCCGCATGGTTCGATGCTTGCAGCTCGCGCAGCGCTTCCTCTGCCCGTGGGAGAACGCCTTCAAGGTCACACAGCACACCCAGCCCGAGACGTTCTTTCCACCAGTTCAGCGAACGCTCGCGCTTGTCGGCATGCTGCGCACTCCACGCCCTCCCGCCCCGGCCGCCCTGGGCCTTGCCCCACGCGAGATACTCGTCCTTCACTTCGTCGAAGGGCCGGTGCCGATGCTTGCTGGCGGATGTAGGCGGAGCCTCGAGCCCGGCATGGATCCTCGCTACACGTGCTTCAGCCTGCAGCGCCATCTTCTTCGTTTCCGGCTCGGACGTGGTGCCCGTGCTGGTCTTGCGCCGGCCGTCCCAATCGACGATCCTGAATTTCCACTTCGGGTGAGCCTTGCCGTTCTCGTCGAAAGTCTGGAATACGTATGCCATCGCTACTGTCCTTTCTGCCCCTCACGCCATGGCCGCATCAGCACGTCGGATACCGTCATGCCGTGCTTGCTCGCTTCCGCCTGCAGCATTGCCGCTTCCGCCGGCGTGACGCGAACAGCCAGCCTCAACGCCTTCTGTGTGCCCGGCGGCAACGGAGGCCGCCCCATCTTCGTTTTCGGTTTTCGCTTCGGCTTCATCGTCACCTCTGCCAGGAATCATACATCACGTTCGACATAAAGTCAAGTGAAATTTTCGCGGAATTTTCTGGCGTCGCGTTCGGCGTCCTTTTCCGCCCGGATCGCCGCCGCCTCGATGTGTGCCAACACGCGCCCGGCGAACCAGACGCTGCGTCCGCCCAACGTCACTGCCGGGGGAATCTGCCAGCGTGTCACCATCCGCCGCAACGTTCTCGGCGCCACGTGCAGCGCCTTCGCAAGCGCCGCCTCGTTGAGGATCGCTTTCTCGGGCAGCTTGGCGAGCGTGTCGAGAACAAGCCCGTCCTGGCCGTCCTCGTCGATCTTCTCGCCAGCCGGATCGCCGCCGGGATCGTCGGGAAGGGATTCGGCCCCGCCCGCGTCCGCCTGGTCTACCTGGTCAACGTCCTGTTCAACAGCTTCGTTCATCTGCACGCTCCTCAACTTTTCCTTGACAACCCGCCCTTGCAGTGAGATAATGTCATACGGGAAACCGGGCATTGGCTTCGATTCAAACGGAGGTTCCCATGAAGCCATTCGCCTGTCTGCTCGTCCTGCTCGTCTGTCTGTGCGTGGCCGGAAACGCGGTCGCGGAAGATGTTCCGGTGAACACCCCCGTCTTTGGCCTTCACGCCGTCGTGGTAGACGCATCAACCGCCTTGCTGGTAATCCCGTGCGAGGTCGGCACCAACGTCGATGTTGTGATCGCCGGCGCCAATCAAGTCCTGTCGTCCCCACAAGGCTCCGGCAAGGTTATCCAGTCTGCCGCCGACAGAACCGTCCTGCGTTTCATCAACGTCCCCGCCTCGCTCACCGTCATGGCCACCTTCGACTCGATTTCCAGCCTCTACGTTGATCGCCTCACCTATCAGGCGGAAGACGCGGATTGCGATGGCCGAATCACGGTTCTCGACCTTCTGCTGATCCGCGCCGCACTCGGAACTTCAACTCCCTCGGTAGCCGATGTGAACCGGGACGATTCCGTGGATGTCAAAGACCTGCTGGCCGTACGCACTCGTCTTTAGACTGCCCCGCCGTTACCAGCCGCCACCGAGTCAGTAGCACTTCCCAACGGCTGGAACCACAGAAGGAACAAGATTCCTCCTGTCAAAAATTGAGCTCCTCCGATTTCGTAGAAGATATGTTCCGAAGTCACGAAATCGACTTGCACGGCGCTCACAAGCGCCGTTTTTGTTGGTGAATCGGCCGCACCAACAGCAGGGATAAATTCGCCCGCATCAAGGTTTGGCCCAACAATAGATGTGCCGCCTGTCACGAGAAGTTGGTCGGTGTCTCCGGCCGGGCCGACGCCAATCAATCTGCTGGCGCCCGCAGCATCAGTAACGTCGACAACACAGAGGGCAATCATTCGGGCACGTACCTTGCCAGAGACGGTGAAAATGCGGTGAAGGCCAACCGTGCCCCATGTTGCCTGCACCCCAGTTATATCTGCGAAGCAAGCAGTAAAGTGTCCGTCATTGACGTTGTAGCCCCCTTGCGATGGCCCTCCCGACAGCAGGATATCCAGCGCCGCCTTCGCGCTGTCGTCTGCCGCCGCGCCCCCGTCGCCGCTGAACGCGCCGAATAGTTTGACCAGGTTCGCCCCTGCCGGCATGTCGGCGACGCCGATCAGGGACTTAAGGGAGAAAAAACTTGCGTATCTCCCGAGTTGCAGGATCGCACTCGCCTTGGTTGCCGACACGAGGTCTGTCCTGATCTCGATGAATGCAGCGCCCTCCGTGTCGAACTGGATGGTTGCCGGGGTGTCGCTCCCGTTGGCGACTACCGCCTTGCCGAGGTTCGACGTGTCGGTGATCGTGTCGGCCATCAGGTCCGTCACCGTGCCAACACCAGCCACGGCAGCCGCGTAGTTTCCGAGCGTCACCACGCCCTCGGCCACCCGCTTCAACAGATAGCCCCGGTTGCTCCCGTTCTGCACCGCGTAGTGCAGGTAGATGGCATAGTTGAACTGCTGGTTGTTGCTGCCCGCCCCGTGAAACCACGCCGTAGCCTGCGGGTAGTCGTCCACCGGAAACCAGATACTCCTTGTGCCCGATTGCTCCGTGATCGAGGCAGCCACTGGCGCCGGGAACGTCGAGATCGCGCTCCCGTTCTCGTTGTCGAGCACCGCGTGCTTGCCGACGAACTTCACGTACCGGTCAAACTCGCCCATCGTCGTTGCTCCTGCACCCCCATTGGTCATCGTTCATCGGCCGCCGTCCGGAACCGTTGGGCTGGGAGTGCATCGCCCGCGGCCGGATCGGCGGCCAGTTCGTAATCGTTGCGTTCGGTTGTGCCGGTTCGGCGCTCACGCCAGCAAGCCCGGCCGCTGCCTGCTCATCTCATCCACTGCACATGCAACGGCGTCCCGCAGACGTTGGCAGCCGGGGCAGTCCGGCGCGAGAATCTCGTCAAGCTGCTCCCTCGCCTTGAACAGCGCGTTGGGAATGGTGTCTGCCGAAGCCAGCGTGAGATTTCGCATCTTGCCGTCGTTCAGGGCGATGATGACGGCCCCCCGGCCGCTCCTGTCCCGCCCCATCGCCACGCAGCCCAACGGCCGGCCCGTGTCGGCATCGGTCAAATCGCACTGGTAAGCCGTCCGTTGGTCAAGCTGCTGAGGCAGTGTGACGATGGCCGAGTAGAAAGCCGCAGCCCTCGGGCTTCCCGTTCGTCGATGCTTGTGTTTCACGTCTGTTTCCTTCGGCCCCAGGGACGCATGGACGCATGTGACACATGTTTTGTAAACCCTCTCGTACGCGAGGGGGTACAGCTAGAGTTTTGGAAATTGCTGTCCGATGCGTCCATGCGTCACTGAAGGATGATATCCGCCCAACCCCGAACGTACCTCTGCCCTTGATCGGTCGCCCCTTTTCGTGGCGTACACCCGAGCTTTTGCAGTTGTGCCGCCACTTTGCGAGTCCATTGCTCGCCCGTGATGTCCTCATAAGCACGTCGGAGATCCTCCGTGCTGGTCCAGCCGCCCCGACCGATGATGCAGGCAGCCAGGAACCGCGCCATGCCATCCTCATCTAGCCGGTATCCCTCGGTGGCCTGCCGCACGGCCTCCGGATCGGTCAGCGTGCGTTCGTTCCACCACGCCGTGAAGCCGTCAACGAGCCAGGCGAGAATGCCGGTGGATTCGGCACGCAGCTTGTCCGGCAACTCCTTGTCCGCCGGCTTGCAGCCCGGTCTGTCGATGAACTGGACGTTGAACGGTACGAGTCGCAGCCGACGCCACGCAGCATCAGTATCATCCGGCACATGCGGCCTGTGATTGGTGAGCAGCACCAACTTGGCTGTGCGCTCGAAAGTGAAGGGATTGCCGTACATGAATCGGCCTTGAAGGTGCCCGTCGCCCGTCAGCGACTTGAGCATGCTGATCCGCAGCCGCGCGTTCCCCTCCGTCTCGGAGCCGACCGCAAGCCGCCGTCCTTGGAGCGTGGCCACCTCGACCGGGTGTTCTTTCTGGCTGCGGGCAGTGAACAGGCTCTCCGGCGCCATGCACCCGTACTCGCCGATCAGGTGCAGCACCAGATCAACCAGCGTCGACTTGCCGTTGCTGCCGCTTCCCCAAAAAATCGGTAACACGTGTTCAGACGTATCGGCCGACAGGCAGTAGCCGAGGAACCGCTGCACGAACGTGATGAGCTCCCCGTCGCCACGGAACACGTCGCCCAGGAAATCCATCCATCGCGGGCAGTCGGCATCGGTGTTGTATTCGACCGGGGCGAGCCGAGTGATGTTGTCCGCCTGCCGATGCGGCAACAGCTCGCCGGTCCGCAAGTCGATCGTGCCGTTGTTGACGTTGAGCAGGTAGCCGTCGCAGTCCAGTTCGCTGTGGTCGACCGCGAGCTTGGACTGTGCCAGCGCTATCATTGACCGTATCTTCCCGGCCGATTCGCACGTACGTTGGTAATCGAGGAAGCTGTGCCGCATGTCGTCGTCTTCGATTGCCGCCGCCTCTTCGATCATCCCGCGAACCGTCTCCTTCGCGCGCTCCTCCACTCCGAGCTTCTCGTCCCGCCGCCAACGTCTCCCGTCCCACAGCAACCAGCATCCCCAGGCTGGACAGTAGCGCAGGCGGTCCCGGTGGTCAGCGACGAAGCGTTCAGCGTTGCCCAAGTCGGTCCAGGGAAATGATCGTGCTTCCATCCCGCCTTGCCCAAGGCCGCCGCCCGCCTTGGGCGTGTTCAACGATGGCGCCGCCTCGGAGAGTTCATCAAGCCTGTACGAAAGCTCCTCGGGACCTCTCTCGCGGGCAACGTCGTTGGCGTCCAGTTTGGTCATTGTGTCTGTGCCTTTCTCCCGAAGCTGATGGCTTTCAGATCGACGACTCGGCCCCGCAGCGCCCGTATCGTGGCGTCGCGGAATTTCGCGCCGGCCGCGTCATCGTCATAGATCAGCCGCACCTGGAATGGTGCGAGCCGCTTCACGAATGCTGGCGTCCAACGGAACCCTTCGCCCGCTGTGATCGACGTTGCGGCTTGACCGGCCGAAAGAACGGCAAGAGCCTTCAGCTCACCAGGCAACAAATTGAGCCATGTGCGATCGACGTCGTCCAGAAGCCCGCCCTTGCCTTCATTCACGGGTGCGAACAGTTCAGGCGGCGGCCACAGCGTTGAGAAGCCGTTGAGCCTGCTGCCGCTTCCAGGCTTTGTTGTTGTGCCGAACGGTGCCCAGAGTGCCTTCGGCCCGCTCTGAGGAAACTCGCGGTGCAGCTTCAATGCGATGATCTTCCCGGAGCCGTCGGTGATCGGCAAGACCCACGCCGGGCCGAGTTGCCAGCCAGGCCATTCAGCGAACACCAGCTCAAGCAGGAATCCCACGCGGAGCGCTCGCACAACCTCAAAACTGACCCCGCGATGGTGCAGCCACGGCATCCGCACGGCCAGCTGCTCGATGTTGGCACACGCCGCGTCAATCAAACGCATAGCTCTCGCCTCGTCAAGGACCGGCAGTGCCGCGGGCTTGGACTTGTGCCGAGATCCTCGGCGGCGGGAACGGCTGAAGCTCTTGCCGGACATGTCCGAGGGAAACAAGTCGGACTCGCTCAGCCCCATGACGGCGAGAACCTGCTTGTCTGAACAGCCCGCGTGGCAGTGTACGATGATGCTCCCGTTCTGTCCAACCGATACGGCAAGGGAAGCGTTGCGGTCATCGTGGGAGGGGCATAACGCCATCCACTGATTGGAGCCGACTTGGCGAACGCCCTGCAGGCGGGAGAGAAATCCAGTGATCATCATGGCGTAACGTCTCCACGGGCGCAGTTGTTCTTGCCGAAGCACACGTTCACGCCTAGCTGACGAAGCTTCTCACGTGCTATCGCCGCCACATCTTCATCGCCCTTCGCACGGGCTTGTTCAAGCAGGCAGAACCACGCTACCGGGCTTTTCTCTGCTTCGTCGATTGTTTGTTGGTTGGCTGTGTTCTTCATCGCCGGAATCTCCTGTCATCTGGAGAATCCCGGCTATGTCGCGCAGTGTGTCGCGCTCAGGCATGCAACATGGCTGGAAAATGCCAATGAATTGGCGGGGAAAATTATTCGCGGTGTCGCGCTCGCTGTCGCATCGGATTCTCTGATGCTTCAACTTCGCGTGTGTCCTTGTCTTTCCGGCCGTACGGAAAACGGGCTTTTCCTCCCTTGGCAAGGGCGTTTGCCATCCTGAACTCCGGCCACCGGTACAGCGTCGTTCGGTTGACACCGACCGTCTCGGCTATCGTTTTATCCGTCCAGTCGGGGTGGTTGGCACGGAGCGTTACGGCGATGTGCGACTTCTTCAGCAGTGTCATCCTCTCCGGCGTTTGCTGTGCCTTCTGCCCGCTGGACGTGTCCGGCTCCTGCACATCCGGGACCGCTGGCGGCAGCTTCGCATCGACGATCTCGCCGCCCATATCCACAAGGTTCTTGCGCAGTTCGCTGTACGTCCCGGCATCATGCGGCAGATAGTTTCCGGTTCCCCAAGGCATGCCAACACCGATTCTCTTGCATACACTTACGACCGGCACGGCACAGCACCATTCAGCCAGCAGTGCCAACACCGTGCGGCACTCTCCCCACGGCATGCCGGCGTCGGCGCCCTCATGCCGCTGGCAGAACTCAACAACGCTCTTCCTGCGTTCTTCGTTCGAATCGGTGGCGCTGCAAAACCTCAGCCACTGCCACACCGTCAGCTTGACGGTTTCATCGTCCTTGACGCCCGCCCTGCGAAATCGCTCATGTTCGGCTACCAGGTCAGCGTAGGCGCAAAGCCAGAAGCGAGGGTCAGGGGGAAGGTCCGGCGGCTTTGGGAAGGAACTGCGGGGTTCGAGTGATTGAATAGCGTGTTCGGTCATGATCGGTCTCCGTTGCCGATCTCCGAAGAAGATAGCGGGCAGGCGGTCGGAGTGCCGCTCTTCGGTCTCGAGAACCTAGCCCGCTTTCATCGTGCTTCTGAAGCGCCGTCCAGCATACCACGTTGCCGCCGCAAGATCAAGAATATCTTCCCTGATCTTCCCCTGAACTCTCGCCGCAACGCGATCGGCGGCCCATCTACGCCTGCGGCTGGTCCGGCTTCTTGGGATCCGGCAGTTTCATCCGCCGGCGATACATCTCCTGGATCGACAGGCCCAGCTTGCTCTCCGGCCTGATGTGCTGCTGGCGAAGAAACTCCTGCAGGTGTTCCTCTGTTCCTATTTCGGGTTTTCTTGGCATTGCGGATGCTCCCTTGACCATCTCAGTCCTCGTCTTCACGGCTGCCAAACAGCCTGTACAGCACGCTCAAGAGCAGGCCTATCGACGCAAGCATAGACGGGCCGCCCACTGCAAGGCAGATCACGATCTGCAACGGATGGGGATTCTGCACCATGACCATAATGCAGATGACGGCTATCGCGAGGGCGAAAAGAATGCCGAGCCCAACGGCGACGACTTCACCGACTTCGTTGAAAGGGAAGTTGCTCATGCCCGTGCTCCTTGTCTGTCTGCTACGCCAGGTTTTGCCTGCTTGGCACGTAGCGGAAAGGAACTCACAGGGGAATGGCACGGTGAGAAGCACGATGGGTCATTGAGCATACCATGTCGCCATGCGGCAGTCAAGCAAAAAAGTTGGATTTCCCGTTGACTCGGCAGGCTCCCCGCGCTATGCTGCCTGCGACCCGCAGGCCACGCCAACACGAAACAGGCAGCAACAAGGAGCGTCCAAATGTCACGAAAGCCCATCACTACTCCTGAGGAGCTCGACGCCCTGCTCGGCGGATTCCCCCAGCCGCCGGCCCGCAGACTCTCGCCCCGCGCGGCAAAGCAGCCCGCCTCAGAGGCACAAGCTCAACCAGTGCTGACGCTCCCGGCTCCCCGCAACGGCGCCTACTACCGGCAGGGCGAGCTTGCGGAGACGTTGGGCGTGACGTGGAGCGCAGTTCACTCGTGGATCGGACGCGGCATCAAGGTTGGCGGCAAGCGCGTGAAGCTGCGGACGCTGCGAGCACCGAAGGGCGGCGCGGCCGTTGGGGCAGTCGTGGAGTTCTTCAGGCGGGCAAACGGCGTGAAGGTGACGATCGGCGGTCCTCCTCCAGCCATCCCCAACGCAACCGCTCGAGCGCCCGGTAGTGGACAAGGGCGACCGCCTGCCGGCTGAGATGAAGATGGCGGGCGGCTTCCTCCCCCGTCATTGGCTCGTCCCCGCCGATCCCGTAGAGCAACCGCACCACGTCAGAGCATCGCGGCTCAAGCCGGGCAACCAGCCGCCTCATCTTCCGCCTGTCATCTTCCCGCCCAACGGTAGCGGCCGGACCCGGCTCCTGCGATGGCGGGTCCGCCATGAAAGGCTCGTCACTATCTGTTTCCATCGCGAAGGAATATCCGCACGGCACCCCCTCACGGATCTCGCGCCTCACCATCTTCCTGATCCAAAACGCGGCATACGTCCTGAAGCTGACGCCCCTCCCAACATTGAACTTCCGAGCGGCAACGATCAGCCCCACGTGGGCGGCTGACACTGCGTCTTCTCTCACCCTCCGCCCGGCCATGCGCACGGCAATGGCTCCCGCCCATCGAAGATGATCTGTCACCAGCTCGTTAACGTCCATATGCATCACCCGCCTTGCCGCCTGAACCGTGTGAAATACCAGCCGTTGCGTACGGCTGTGCATCCTACCACAACGGCTTGTGGTTTTCCACGAAGAATGGCAGAACGTGATGGTGTTGGAAAATCCAACACAGCCGAAAATTTCATGCAAAATATTCATGGCCTGTCGGGGAGGTTAGGCGAGGAATCCCGGCCAAACGCCCCGGGGGGCGTGGATCACTTTTTCCCGACCTTACCACCCTATTTTCCACGGCCTGCAGCACAACAGCGGCACAACACGAGCCGTCGATCATGAAAACCCTTGACTGGCAAGCGTTTCTGCAAGCGGGACGGAGGATGCACACCCCGCACCTTGCAGCGCCACGCCTCGGCAGCGTAGCCAGGAAGGGAGAGCAAAGCCCGATCTGCCCTGCATGAATGCCAACACCGGGCAATGGCCTTCCTTCTCAATCTAACACCCGTCACTGTGGCAGGCTGAAGCAAGCGGTACACCACGGCTTGTGTCACGATGTCTGACATAGCACAACCTGTAGCGTATTATCCTGAATGTGTGGATGGTTCACAAGGATCTATCATCAAGCCAGCAAACCGGCAAGCTCGCCGCCCGGATCGCCAGCCGGATCGCCGCCCAGGTCCCCGCCGGAACAC
>Ga0172362_10003337_pt1 | contig 13842 bp, 13 predicted proteins | sample LakKivs1_kivu2a2_FD_114534 | JGI IMG/M metagenome (GOLD analysis project Ga0172362, IMG submission 114534) | Sediment microbial communities from Lake Kivu, Rwanda - Sediment s1_kivu2a2 | ecosystem: Environmental > Aquatic > Freshwater > Lake > Sediment | place: Rwanda: Western Province, Lake...
ATATGCCCCATCTGCTCAATAGTGGTCTTAGCTATTTCAGCTAAGAAAGGCTTATCCAGACCTAATCTGCGGCTAAAGAGGGCGGCACGGCGTAACAGGCGGCGTAAAACATAGCCCTGCCCCTCATTACTGGGATTAACCCCATCGGCAATAAGAAAAGGCAGACCACGAGCATGCTCAATGACCACCCGCATGGCATTATCAGTCGTATCATCAGAGCCATACTTCTTTCCGATAAGCCCGGAAATACTATCAAGCAAGGGGACAAAAAGATCAGTCTCATAAATAGAGATTTTACCTTGCACTACAGCTGCTGTCCTCTCCAGCCCCATACCAGTATCGATATTGGGTTTGGGCAGTAAGGTACGTTTTTCCTGCTTATCCTGGTTATACTGAGTGAATACCAGATTCCAAATCTCAGAGAAACGACCGCAGCCACAATTCGGGGCGCAGGAAGCCTTACCGCAGCCGACCTTCTCACCAAAGTCATAGTGTATTTCACTGCAGGGTCCGCATGGTCCCGAATCTCCAGCTGGTCCCCAGAAGTTATCTTTCTCCCCAAACCTGAGTATCCTTTCTTCGGGAACGCCTACCTTACGCCAGCAGCGAAAGGACTCGTCATCATCTTGGAAAATGGTTATCCATAGACGTTGTGATGGCAGCCCTAAGTGCTGGGTAACAAATTCCCATGCCCAGCTAATAGCTTCCGGCTTAAAGTAGTCGCCAACGCTGAAGTTGCCCAGCATTTCAAAAAAGGTAAGGTGGGTAGAGTCGCCTACCGATTCAATATCAGTAGTGCGAAAGCACTTTTGACACGATGCTAAACGAGGGTTAGGTGGCAACGCCTCACCTAAGAAGTAGGGCTTAAACTGTACCATGCCGGCACTAGTAAGAAGTAGAGTGGGGTCTCCTTTGGGTATTAGAGAAGAGCTAGGAATGATTTTATGTCCTTTACCCTCAAAGAAGCCCAAAAATGCGGCTCGGATTTCATCGCTAGTCATAATTACCTATGATTTTAGGGTAAAGACGGGCTAGCTGTCAAAGAGGGGTGGAGTTCGAGGTGGATTACAGAAGCTGGCGTAAGTACTCCCTTAGTTCCTGCCCAATATCGGGGTGCCGTAAAGCAAAAGCCAAGGTTGCTTTCAGCCAACCTAAAGGGGTGCCAGTATCATACCGCATCCCCTCAAACTCATAGGCATACATTGCTTGTTGTTTAAGTAATAACTGTAGGGCATCGGTGAGCTGAATCTCATGGTTTTTGCCCGGTGGAGTAACCTCAAGAGCATCAAATATCTCAGGCATAAGGATATACCGGCCTACTATGCCTAAGTTAGACGGGGCTTGCGCCGACTCCGGCTTCTCAACAAGCCCCAGAACTTGGTATGTATGACCAGAAACCTTCTTTGGCTCAATAATGCCATACTTTACCGTGTCCTGGCTAGCAACGCACTCAACAGCGATAATATTAGTTTGGCATTGCTCATAAACCTCGATCATCTGCTTTAGGACGGGCACTTTACTGTCAATGATGTCGTCTGGAAGTAAGACAGCAAATGGTTCTTTACCAACAATCCCCTTCGCGGTTAGGATGGCATGTCCCAGACCTAATTGCTCCTTTTGCCTGATGTAGCAAATATCAACTAGAGAAGACAGCTCACGTATCTCCTTTAGTAGTTTGGTTTCTCCCTTTCGCTCCAGAACATATTCTAATTCAAAGGAACGGTCGAAATAATCTTCTATCGCTCGCTTGCCCAGAGCGGTTACTATCACAATTTGCTTAATGCCTGATTTGATGGCTTCTTCTACCGAATGTTGAATTAGTGGTTTAGTTACCAGCGGTAGCATCTCCTTTGGTTGGGCCTTGGTGATAGGTAAGAACCGTGTCCCCCAACCAGCCGCGGTAATGACTGCTTTACGAATTTTCATTCTGCTCTCCTTTTGCCTCGCTGGCATAGTTCAGCAATTAGGATATTGAGCGCCAGCTCGCCCTCATATTTTCCTGTCTTGATAGAGAGGTCAGCTTCTAAAAGTTTACGATATACCTCCTTAATCCTTCCCATAGGATACCTTTCAGCTTGCTCTATTGTCTTACGCCAAGCAAACTCTGAAGTCAAACCCAATCTATTCCGAATCTCTATCTCGGGCTCCCCCTGATTCTTCAGTTCTTTTACTCGGACTATCATCCGAACCTGCCGTGATAGCATGACCAGAAGATAGGTGGCGCTAGCGCCTCTTTGTATTAGCTGGTGTAATGATTGTTCGGCTAGCCCAACTTTGAATTCAAGGATAGCATCAACCATAGCAAAAACTCCAACCTGTTGAACGTAACTTACTACCATCTTAACATCCTCTTCCTCAATGCGGCGACCTGAAGAAAGTAGGATGAGCTTTTTAATTTCATTTGCCATAATCCATAGATTGCCACCCACCAGTTTAGCCAGTAAGTCTATTGCCTGAGGAGATATGGTGCCACCAGCCTCAGTTACATACTTTTGAATCCACTGCTGTAGCTTACTACCTCTCAGCAGCGGAAAAGACTTTACCTTGGCTTTGGTGGAGAGTTCACTGAACAGAAGATTTTTGCTGGTTATTCTGCCATCTATTAATACTAATACTGTGCTATCAGGGAGCTTATTAATGTAGGTGGCTAATGATTTATACTCGTTTTGGTGGTTAGTTGCCGGTGTGATTTTCTTTCGACGGCTGGATTTGTCTTTAGGTTCAAAACGCTCCAGCAGTCCCTTAACAATGACGAGGCGTTTTTCCGCTAGAAAGGGCAGCACCTCGCAGGTGGTTCTTAATTGGTCTAAGGTTATTTGCTGCCCATCAAGTGTAGTGGTATTAGCCTCTAGAAGTGCCTGGTCACCTATACTTCTTTTTATCTCCCCGAGCGCCTCGCCAAGGGAATAATCATCCTGACCGGACAGTATATACAACAAGGTCTGCCTTCCTTAATTTATGCCCCCTATTTTATCATACTGAAGATGAAACCGTTTAATTTGGCAAATAGTCGTTATTGAAGAATGAGCGTATAAAGGGTAGAATAAGCATGAGGCGTATTCTTATCTTATTAGATTTAACTCAGTAAAGAGTCAAGGAGAAAGGGCAAATAGGCCTTCCTTTAAGCATGCCGGAGAAATAATAAAGTGGTTGATATTGGCATCATAGGGCTAGCTAAGAGCGGCCGGACAACTGTTTTTAACGCTCTAACTAAAGGTAAAGCTGGTACAGAGGGCTTGGCCTCACATATCGGGGTGGCCAGGGTTCCAGAACCCCGCCTGAAAGTGCTAACCGATATGCTTCATCCCAAGAGAGTGGTTCCCGCTGAGGTGACATACCATGATGTAGGTGCTTCAGTTAAGGGGTTGGTTAAGGAAAAGGGTATAAGTGGTCAATTCCTGACTCAACTTAGCAATGTAGATGCCCTTATTAATGTAGTCCGGGCCTTCGCCGATGAAAGTATACCTCACATTGAAGGCAGTGTGGATGTAGAGCGGGATATCGCTGCTATGGGTTTAGAGCTTGCCTTCTCCGATTTAGCGTTACTGGAAAGAAGACTGCAGAGGATAGATATATCCTTGAAAGGGGCTAAGCAACCTGAGCGCCAAGACCTTCTCCGAGAGCAGGAGATGCTAGGGAAGGTGAAGACTGATTTAGAAAAAGATATACCCATCCGGGAACTAAAACTAACTACTGGTGAGGCTAGAGCTATGGCTAACTATCAGTTTCTTAGTGCCAAGCCACTACTGATAGTGGTCAACATTGGGGAAGATCAGCTACCTCAGGCGGTATCCTTAGAAGCTGAACTGAACTTGCACTATTCACGACCAAAATGTCGTCTTATCACCCTCTGTGGCAAGTTAGAAATGGAATTGGCTCAATTAGATAATAGTGCGGCTGAGGGATTTCGCACCGAGTTTGGCATAAGAGAATCCGGGCTTGACCGCACCATCAAATTGTCCTACGAATTATTAGGGTTAATTTCATTCTTCACTATAGCCTCAGGTGAAGTTAAGGCTTGGTCTATTCAAAATGGCACTAGTGCCCTTAAAGCCGCTGGCAAAATCCACTCTGATATGGAAAGAGGCTTCATTCGGGCAGAGGTAATCAGTTATGACGACCTGGTGAAGTGTGGTAGCGTAGCTGAGGCCCGCAAGAAGGGGTTTCTACGACTGGAGGGCAAGGAGTATATAGTTCAGGATGGTGATGTAATCACCTTTCTGTTCAATGTTTAGCCGGCGAGTCAGTTGTGGTGAAGCAGTATGCTGTCGTCATCAAACTTCTTACCGCTGGCTCGTTCGAAGGCGATTAACAGGTCGTTGACAGTAAGGTTAGCCTTTTGCTCTTGATTAATATCAACGACAATTCTACCTTCGTGCATCATAATCAGCCGGTTACCATAGCGCAGTGCCAGCTCCATATTATGGGTAACCATCAAAGTGGTCATCTTTGCTTGCGTTATAATCGTTTCGCTTAACTCAAGCACTATCTGGGCTGTTTGAGGGTCTAGGGTAGCTATATGCTCATCAAGTAGCAGTATTGCCGGTTTACTTACGGTAGCCATTACCAGAGCCAGAGCTTGCCTCTGCCCACCGGAGAGTGTACCAACCAGAGCGTGTAGCCTGTTCTCCAGCCCTAATCCTAGTGGAGCCAGTACTGAGCAGGATAGTTCTCTTCGCTGTTTATTGGTTGCCGCCCGGAGACCTCTTGGTTTCCCTCGCATAATAGCCATCGCCAAGTTTTCCTCCACAGTCATCTTGGCCGCCGTGCCGATATGTGGGTCTTGATATACTCTACCCACATACTGAGCGTGCTTGTATTCACTGATGTTGGTAATATTGTTACCGTTAATGATAATCTTGCCACCTCTTTCTGGTGGATATACGCCAGCAATAACATTAAGTAGAGTGGTCTTGCCGGCGCCATTACTACCAATGATGGTAATAAAGTCCTCAGCGTTGACATCTAGATTAATATTATCCAGCGCCTTCACTTCATCTATAGTGCCTCTAGAGAATATCTTGGTTATTCCTTTAAGCTGTAGTAGACTCTGATTCTCACTCATTGAAATACCCTTTTTACCATCTTACTGCTGGTGGTATCCATTCATGCCGTAACTTCTTCTTTATGTATGGAATTGCCAAGGCTATAATCACCAGCACAGCGGTAATTAACTTTAAATCACCTGGAGCCATGCCTAATCTAAGGGCAATGGTGATGAATAATCGATAGACAAAAGCACCGCCTATAGCTGTCAACAGAAGCCTAGCTACACCCCGGGGGCGAAATAGTGACTCGCCAATTATCACTGAGGCTAGCCCCATTACTATCATCCCTATCCCCATACCCACGTCAGCAAACCCTTGTCCCTGAGCAACCACAGCGCCGGCGAGGGCAACGAGCCCGTTAGCAACAGACACACCAAGTATTGTGGTCATATCCGTATTTACCCCCAGACCACGCACCATCTGCTCATTATCACCCGTTGCCCTCAATGTTAGGCCAATCTCAGTATGCAGAAACCAGTTTAGCAAGAAAAAGACAATGCCAGCTAACACCAAAGCAACAATGATTGATACCTCAATACTACCGCTTCTAAGGCCCAAAAATCCGGCTACTTTATCAAAGGTGGTTACTTCACGAAGAAGGGAAACATTAGCTCCACTCATAATCCTCAGGTTTATGGAGTAAAGCCCAACCATCATCAGGATGCCAGCCAGTAGAGCCGGTAGCCTTAGCTTGGTATTGAGTAACCCGGTCATCAAACCAGCACATAGACCGGCACCAACGGCAGCTAGGGTTGCCAGAAAGGGGTGTACCCCGGCTACAATTAACACTGCTGCAGTCGCTCCACCAAGGGTATAACTTCCATCCACAGTAAGGTCAGGGAAGGCAAGCACCCGTAAGGTAAGGTACACGCCGATGGCAACCAGGCCGAATACCAACCCCTCATAGAAGGAAAAGGATAATACCCCCCTAATCACATCCAGCATCTCTTTTTCTCCTATCTAGACCTGGATGAATATCTTTTAGCTATTTTAGTCCCTAAGTTCCGAAGCGCCTAATCTTCTAGTACTATGTCGGCTTTATCTATCACTGCTTGAGGAATGGTTATCCCCATTCTCGCCGCCGCTGCCGGATATACTACGGTTGACACTGCGCTCTTCATTGGCGGAATATCAGCTATGTCTTTGCCGCGCAGTATCTTTGCCGCCATATATCCTGCCTGCTTGCCTATCCAGTAGTAATCGACGCTACAACCGCCAACCAAACCCTTTCCAATCATGCCCACTGCGGAGCCAAAGATGGGCAGATGGTTTTCCTCACCAACTTGAATTATTGATTCAATGCCCACACCGCCTACTGTATTGCAGGTGGGAATCCATACCGCGTCGCACCTACCAACCAGAGACATCCCGGCAGCATAAACATCAGCGGTTGACGCCGCCGTTGCCTCAACAACGGTAAGCCCGTAGTCCGGGGCAACCTCCTTGAGTATTTGTGCCTGCACTGCTGCGTTCACTTCACCAGGGTTATAAGCTGTGCCCAATACTTTGATGTTGGGGAGAACACTCAGAATAAACTCCACCTGAGGAGGCATCTCAAACCAATCGCTGACCCCGGTTACATGGGGTGCTGCTTCTTCCCAACTGGGAACTAGTCCTGCCGCTATCGGGTCAGTAACCGAGCTAAAGATTATCGGTATATCCGTGCCCTCGGCAGCAGCCACTACCGTTTGTGCAGATGGGGTAGTTATGGCCTGGATTAAATCCGGCTCTAGGGAGACAAAATAGTCGGCGATTGATGCTGCTGTGGTCATATCACCTTCAGCATTTCTTATGATAAACTCAACATTTTCTCCCTCAACAAAGCCCTCCTCAGCCATAGCATCAATGATACCCTGGCGGTTGCTGTCTAGGTCAGGGTGGGTAGCTATCTGAGTTATGCAAACCTTGTATACCTTTTCCTCAGCGGCACAACCGGGCATGAAAAGTAACGCTATTAAAACTAGGCATAAACTGCCTAAAAATACTGATAAGCCCTTTCTCTTCATTATTTAAAAACCTCTTCTAAAAATTTGTTCTGCTTTACTCCAAAACACCAACTACATAAAAACCACCCCCTTTATTCAATATGTATTATAAGCAATGCATTATAAGCAGGCCAGAAACCTTTCGGCATGGGGAGGTGTATTTACCCTGACGTACTTATCACCTAAATCTCTGAAGTCCCCACCACCTTCAGTTAATATCCCTCTACTCAGTAACTGCGTTTTCAAGGAAACCTCTCCTTCACTGTGACCTAGAACAAAGATTGGGCATGAAGCAAAAGTCTCACTGACAAAATAGCCCTTCTCCTCTAGCCCGGCGATCAACCTCGCCTTCTCTCTTTCAACCATTTTCCTACAATTGAGGATGAAATCTTCATCTAAAAGGGCCTCTATAGCCAGCAAGCCGGATACTCGGGAAACAGAAAAAGGGATATCAATCTTCTCGTAGTACGAAGCCAATTCACCTGGGAATATTCCATATCCAATTCGCAAACCAGCTAGCCCAAGTCCCTTTGAAAAAGAGCGAACCACTATTAAATTTGTGTATTTATCTATTAGATTAACTGCTGAGTTCTCCTTCCCCATATAATCACCATAGGCTTCATCTATAATCACCACTACCCCCTTTTTACTGGCCTGCCTAATAATCTCCTCTATCTGACCAAGACTGATAACCTGCCCGGTAGGGTTATTGGGATTATCAATATATACTAGGGAGAAATCCTTGCTTATCCTTGCCAGTAATCTTTCCACACAAAATTTAAACCTTTCTTCCGGTTCCAATATCACTGCTTCATACCTTCCTCCACAGACTTCAACTTCGGTGATATACTCGGTGAACTGTGGAGAGTAACCCAATACTCTAGCACCAGGCTCTATGAATATCTTATTCACCCTATCTAAAACAGCCATAGCACCATTAGCAATCTGAATCTGCCTTTTATCTAGGTCGGCATACTCTGCCCAGAACCTTGAGATTTTCCCCTTCAAATCTAGATAGGCAGGGTCAGGGTAGCGCCAGACCCCTGACCAATCGTATTCTTTAGCCGCATCTAAAACCCTTGGGGAGACTCCGAATAGATTACTGCCTAAAGAACAGTCAAGAAGCCTTCCCCGCTTATCTACGGGCTCCGGACTAACATAAGATTTACGGGTTAGATAGTTGAGGCAAGCCTTAACCTTCATTTTTACCTTACTGGCTGGGCTACATTATAAAATAAGACCCTCCCGCTTGGGAGGGTTCTCTTATACTTTTAATTTAGATTCTTATCTGTTTATGTACTTATGTCCTATGTCAAAACCTCTCAAGCGCACCTTATGCGCTCCGAAAATGTGAAATGCCAATAATACCCTCCCCAAAAGGCAACATATATTGACATTCTCAGTCCACTCAACCTCCTTTGAATTCACTCTATCAGAGTCTGATTCAGCTTGTCAATACCCTGTGTGGCTCCATAACGAATTGCGTGGGGAACTGGGGAAGGGGGGATTTGAACCCCCATGCCTTGCGGCACATGATCCTAAGTCATGCTCGTCTGCCAATTCCGACACTCCCCCATCCAGCTAAATAACTAAGCAGCACAGGACTCGAACCTGTAGTAGACAGGCTGAGAGTTACCGGGCACCCCTCTACTCCGAGAGCAAATTATAATTAGCTTAGCTTCTGGTGTCAACAGCAGCGTTCAGTCGTCTGGAAAGCGCTCCTATTTGATGCTAAAATGTTTGAGTTACCACCGTGATTAAACAAAATGTTGCCCAAATACTGAGTGAACTACCTAGTGGGGTTCAATTGGTAGCCGCCGTAAAAACAAGAACGCCTGAGGAAATTCTGGAGGCGGTCGAATCTGGCGTGGAAATTCTGGGGGAGAACTATGTCCAGGAAGCTGAAAGAGCCTATGAAGTGATAGGCAGCAAGGCAAAATGGCATTTTATCGGCCACCTTCAAAAAAATAAGGTGAAAAAGGCAGTAAATCTCTTTGACATGATAGAGACCGTTGATTCCTTAGAGATAGCCAGAGAGATTGACAAGAGATGTGCTCAAATTGGCAAAGTGATGCCGGTGTTAGTTGAGATAAATAGCGGTTGTGAGAGACAAAAGTCAGGCGTATTCCCACAAGAGGCCGAACAATTAGTAAGAGACATTTCAGGTCTAAAGAACATAAGAGTAATGGGTCTCATGACCATGGGGCCCCGCTTTGGCAACCCCGAGGATTCAAAGCCCTATTTTGTGGAAACGAAGAAGGTATTTGAAAGAATCAAAAAACTCAATCTGCCCAATGTACAGATGAGGTATCTCTCTATGGGGATGACAAATTCTTATAAGGTTGCCCTAGACGAGGGGGCTAATATAGTGAGAATAGGCAGTAGGATATTCGGCGAAAGGGATTATAAAGCTACGGCAAGAGCTCCAAGCCCCTGACTACATCATTAAGGTCAATAAAGGGTGTACAGTTAAGATTCGCTTTCTTACAGTAGTCGAGCAGTTCGCCAGTAGCAAAAACATGATGAGCTTGCTTGGCAGGTGGGACATCAGAGATGCCATTCCCTACGTAGGCTACGCGATAGCCTCTCTCTAAGAATACCCTGATATAAGTTTCCTTGAAGCTATCCTGTATCTCTTTGCCTTCTGGGCCGATATATCTGGCCTCAATACGTTCCGGAGTAAAATGAGTTTGTGCTGCCATCACCTCAATTCCATCTACACCTGTATCCCCTAAAATCGCTTCTATATAGAAATCCAGACCATTGCTTACGATAACAAACCTGAAGCCCCTCCGGCGACAACAGGCCAGTAATTCGTGAAACCCGGCTCGTATCTTAGTCCTACTCCTCACAAATTTAAGTAGGGTTTGCCTATCAGCTTTAACCATGGCGAAAGCCTGCGTATTGAAACGACCAACAGACATTCTGCCGGCTCTATACTCGGTTAACAATCGTCGCCAATTATCGCTGGCGAAGGAATCCAACAACAGGTAGCCCATATCCTCCTCAGTGATGGTGCCATCAAAATCGCATTGAACCAGAGTTTTGAGTACTTCAAGTGAGCACATTATTATCTGTAGCTCCTTCTTACTTTATGTATCCCTAGTTTCAGGCTCAACCTTATGTAATTTATCCTGACTCTCTAAATGGTCAACGTATAAGATACCATTGAGATGGTCAAGCTCATGTTCCAGAGCCTCAGCCATAAGCCCGGTAGCTTTGAGCCTGATTACTTTCCCTTGTCGGTCTTGCCCCTTGACTGTAACCGAAATCGACCGTTTTATCTCGCCAGTGTAGCCAGGAACACTAAGGCAACCTTCTATTACCTCCCGTTCCCCGGTGCGCTTTACTATCTTGGGATTAATAATAGCAATGGGCTCCTCACCTGGCATCTGAACTACTACCACTCGTAGAGATACTCCAACCTGAGGAGCAGCTAGCCCCACCCCATTTGCCTGCCGCATTGTTTCTACCATATCGTCAATAAGCCGCTGAATCGAGCTATCGATGGCTGATACCCTTTTTGCTTTTTGCCTTAGCACAGTGTCAGGAAGATGACGCATTGTCCGAATTGCCATGGCAGCTGGTTACCCCTTTTTCATATTAACTCGCAGAGAATCTTCTAGGTAATCTAGTCTAAGTCACCATGTTAGCATATCTGGGATGGAGCCGTCCATAGTTGGTTTTGCTGGCATATCCGTTGTTTGCTCTTAAAAAATAAACTATGCTAATATGTTTGAAAGCAAAGGCGGGGTGTAGCGCAGCCTGGTAGCGCACCTGAATGGGGTTCATGTGCGGGGCGGGGAGCCACCACACTAAAGTATCGGTACCCTGTCGTCTTGGTGCTAAGCTTAGTTCGACCTTTTGCATTTCTCCGTCTTATATAAAAGACCTAGCCGCTCCGGCTAGGGTCCTTTTTAAGCCTGTCTATTTCCTGACTGGGGATGAGGGTGCGCCCGCCGATTCTAACGGCGATGACCTTGTCGTCCCGAATCCACCGCCAGATGGTGGCTTTGCCCTTGCCCAAAAGCTTCGCCGCTTCCCCAGGCCCGCAGGCGCCGTCAACAAGAGCGTCAACCTTGATAGTTACCCTGCTCATACTCACCCCACTCTGATGCTCTAGTCTATCACGTGCCGCTCGCTCGCTGTCAAGTTCCTCGGCTCCGACCTACTCACCCTCAAGGCTTACCCACCCGCGCTTTAGAGCCATCAGCACCGCTTCGGTTCGGGACTTAACGCCTATCTTGCCGAAGATAATTCCAAAATGCCCCTTAATCGTGTGGAGACTGACTCCAAGTTCATCACTAATCTCCTGATTACTCATTCCCTTGGCAGCCAGTTTCAGCACCTCCTCTTCTCGGCGTGTCAAGTGCTCAGCGGTATTGACTGCAACCGCCCGACGAGTCGCCCGCTTATACAATTTCTGAGCCACCACTGGGTCAGAAACAAACTCTCCTCCACGCACGAACCGGATAGCCTGTGCCAGGTCCTCGCTTTTGGTGCTTTTAAGGAGATATCCGTCCGCACCAGCGCCTACGAGTCCGACAATGTACTCTTCTTCATCACAAGTGGTGAAGATAAGAACCGCCGCTTGTGGCTGCTCTTCCTTAATTCGCCTGGCAACTTCCACGCCATCTAACTTGGCCATGCGAGCTTCCATGAGTACCACGTCCGGCTTGAGTTCCCGCGCCAGTCTGACTGCTTCTTCGCCGTCGTCTGCCTCGCCAACCACCTCCAGGTCCGGCTCACCCTCAAAGATGTGCCGAACGCCCTGGCGCACTACATGCTGGCCATCGGCAAGAAGTATCCTGGTCTTACGTCCTTCTTCTCCCGACACAGTCCCCTCCTGTCAATTTGAGGAGGGACAGGTGCTCCAATGGTTATTTGGCTCCTGTCTTGGTGGGTTATTTGCTAGAGCGAGCCTCGGGAGTATTTCCCCAGCAAGCTATGCTGCGGTTCACTTGTAGCGAATGCCCTCTTGTTTAGTTCTGCCATTCCTCGGTATCAAACAGGACGGCCGTCGTAGTCTCGGCCTCAGCGCCGTCCTGGTGATTGCTGCCCGTTTTGAGTTGATCGTCAGGTTTCTGAACATGGTACTCGGCTGTTTCCTCCATTCGAAAAGCAGGGACTGGCGCCTCGGACCGAATGAGGCTCTCAATCTGCTGGGCAACATCCTGATGCTCTCTGAGAAACCTCCTTGCCGCCTCACGGCCCTGTCCGAGTGGCTGCCCATCCCAGTGGTACCAGGCGCCTTTCTTGCTCAATATGCCCAGCCCTTCGCCAAGGTCAAGGATTTCTCCTTCACGGCTAATACCTTGCCCAAACAGGACATCAAACCTTGCCTGACGGAAGGGAGCCGCCACCTTGTTCTTCACCACCCTAGCGGATACAACATTGCCAATTCGGCAGTTGCCTTCATTCACGGAATCCTTCATCCTGAGGTCGATTCGCACTGAGGCATAGAACTTCAGTGCCCTTCCACCCGAGGTTGTCTCCGGATTGCCAAAGCGGATGCCCACCTTCTCCCGGAGCTGGTTGATGAAGATGACAGCAGTATGATTGTCAGAGATAACACTGCACAGCTTTCTCAATGCCTGCGACATGAGTCGGGCCTGGAGAGCCATGTGTGGATCACCCATATGCCCCTCGACCTCAGCTTTCGGCACCAGGGCGGCCACGCTGTCGATCACCACAACGTCTACAGCGCCGCTGCGTACCACTGACTCGGCAATGTCCAGCGCCTGCTCGCCCCAGTCGGGTTGAGAGATGAGAAGGTCATCCACGTTCACGCCACACCCGGCGGCATAGTCGGGGTCAAGAGCATGCTCCACGTCAATGTAGAGAGCGGTGCCGCCTTTTTTCTGAGCTTCAGCTACCACGTGATAGGCCAGGGTAGTCTTACCTGAGGACTCCGGCCCGTATATCTCGGTTACCCTGCCTCGTGGTATCCCTCCCACACCCAGCGCCAGGTCGAGAGAAAGCGAACCGCTGGGGATGACCTCTACCGCCATCCGGCCACCTGATTCTCCCATGCGCAGGATGGCCCCTTTGCCGAACCTCTTCTCGATATGGCTAATGGCATCCTCGAGCGCTTTGAGCTTGCCGTCACCACTCCCGTTGTTACCTGTACTGCTCTTTACCATTTCTCAGCCTCCTTATTCACCGCTTCGCCTAGATACACCAATAAGCTCCAGTTCGTATCTTCCCCTGGCATCTTTCAATAGCTCCTGAGCGCTTTCCAGCATTGGTTTTCTCATGCCACCCAGCATGACTGCCAGCTCCTGTATCCGGGAGTCGCCTTGCAGATGCTCAACATAGGCGACTGCCTGGGCCGCGGATACATCCTTCACCACCCGGTAGTGCTTATCTCCAAAACAGGCAATCTGGGGGAGATGCGTGATGCAGATTACTTGCCGGTCTTGAGCCAGCGTAGCCAGTTTCCTGCCGACAACATGTGCGTTGCGCCCGCCTACCGCGGCATCGATCTCGTCAAACACTAAGGTAGGTATCGAATCAGCTTGCCTGAGGGCAGACTTCAATGCCAGCATGAAACGGCAAGTCTCACCACCTGAAGCAATATCAGCCAGTGGTCTCAGCAGCTCGCCAGGATTGGTGCTCGCTAGAAACTGGACACGGTCAATACCATTCTGGCTAAAGGCGTATGCGCCTTGATAGGCGGGTAAGCCACCTGAGGATTCCTCACGGGTCAAGCTGATGTCAAATCTGGCCCGGGGCATGCCCAGTTGGGAAAGCTCCGAATTTACCAGTTCTATGAGCCTGCGGGCTGCGTCCTGCCTGCCCAGGGAAAG
>Ga0172362_10003339_pt1 | contig 13838 bp, 15 predicted proteins | sample LakKivs1_kivu2a2_FD_114534 | JGI IMG/M metagenome (GOLD analysis project Ga0172362, IMG submission 114534) | Sediment microbial communities from Lake Kivu, Rwanda - Sediment s1_kivu2a2 | ecosystem: Environmental > Aquatic > Freshwater > Lake > Sediment | place: Rwanda: Western Province, Lake...
CTGATTCCGTTTGCGGCGGGCGGCTTCATTTACATTGCAGGCACTGATCTTATGCCTGAGCTTCATAAGAAGTCTCACGCTGCAGAGTCTGTGGTTCAGTTTCTGGTCATCTTGTTGGGCGTCGGGTTGATGGCTTACCTTAAAGCTGCTTTTGGCGGTTGACTTTTTTCTGTGTCAGTCCAGAGTCTGCTTTTAGTTTGCGCAGCAATGTTGATGCTTCGTAGGCGTTTTTTGCCTGAGCCAGCTTCTTGGCTTTCTCTATTGTCACTGTGAAGCCGCAGTATGGGCAAGACCTTGTCTTCTGTTCAGCCTTCGCCAGCAGAAGACCGCCGCATTTGCTGCAGACAACTATCAACGTGGACGCCATGCTTCAGCACTGTCCGAAAACCTTTTCCACGCTTTAACTAAATAACGCTTAGTGCGAGAATGAGAATAAATGGGCGATGAAGAGAAGGCTAAGCCGCCGTCAGAACTGCTCGGTCGGATAATACGGTATTTCAGGAAGGAAGGCTACAAGGTGGAGCAGGGAGACACTGCTTTTGAAGGGTTCAGTGGTGTTTCTAGGCAGTTTGACTTGGTAGTCAGGAAGGGGCAGGTGTCGCAGGGTGTTTGGATCAGGGATTGGGATAGGACTATAGGAGTGAATGTTGTGATAAACGCTGACAAGGCTTCGGAGGACGTTGGGCTTTCAAGTCCGATTATCATTGGTGAGAAGTTCAGTGATCATGCGAAGTCGTATGCGAACAGGAAGAAGATTACGTTGTTGACGAAGCGGCACATGTCTCTCAGTTTGAGGTAGGCTTGTTGCTAGGTTTTCAGAAACTCGTCCAGAACACCCGCATTCTCCAGCTTGCTTATCCAGTCCACGGTTCCTACACTCCATTTTTCAGTGTCTTTCAAGGCTTTCAGAATCATGGACAATACCTCTTTTGCACTTTTGCCTGACACGTCCAACTCGCAGATTCTTTCTTTTTCATAAACGTCCAGCGCATCAATAAGGCAGACATCCAAGATTTCAGAAGACAGGTTCTCCCACAGTCTGCGACCTGAAAAGCCTGCCTGCTCCATCAGCTTCTTAAGCTCAACTGGGTCTCGTCTCAGAACGAAAACGTGCGTCACAAGGTTTTTCGGAGCGACGCTCACGGCGTAGTGTCCGTCGATGACGACGTCTTTTGTCTCTGTTTCTTTGATGATTTGTCTTAGTTTTGTTCTGAGTCGTTTTTCGTCGACGATGAGGGTGTTTCTTTCTTCGTCCTTTCCTGATAGAAGGTTTTCATGCACGGCTAGTTCGGTTAGGTTTACGTAGAGGGCGTCTAGTCTGTCGGTTAGCAGGCTTGAGACTGTGGTTTTTCCTACGCATGGTGTTCCCGTGACTAGAATTACACGTTTGGATGCAGCCATTTTTTTCCGTTTACTCCATGGATTGGTTAGGTATTGAGGTGAGGTTTCCAAAATTCTTATTGCGCACCTCTGAACATATTTGTTTTGGGTTGGCGAGTTGGTGCGTGGCTTTCGAGCCTCATTGAGAGGTTTGAGGAAACTCCGCCCCACGTGTAGAATTGCAACGTCCGCAAGGGCGTAAGGCGAGAGCCTTGGCTACGGAGCAGAAACGAAACGTCCACCTGTGCAAGGGCCGATGATGCACTGAGTGAAGTGTTGAGAATGCTTGGTGGAAGCGGTGAAACGGCTGTCCTGCAAGTGGAAAGGGCAAACAGGCGCTGATGAACGGTCTACTTGAGGCGCGGGTAGCCCGATTAGCCGAATGCCACAACAAACAAAAGGCGGGTTACAACCAACACGCCAGCCCATTTTGTAAACGTACTCATAGAAATGGAAAAAGACGCAAGAAGCCTAGAGACACAACCGCAATTTTTTTGAAAAAAATACCACGGTGACTTTAAAACATCAGTTGGCTTCTCCAAAAAACTAAACTCTTAGTTGTGCTTATTGGATACCTATGGGAGTGGTTGAAATGCAAGAGTGGAAGATTGTTTTGGTGTCTGTTTTGATCGGGATTATTGTAAGCAACATTTGGTTTTGGAATTTCAATTACGCTAAGGATGTGAAAAGTAACTATGATTTAGGATTTCTGTATGGTAGAGAAATTGGATATAACGAAGGAAATAGAAGTGGATACGAATCTGGTTTCAATAATGGGAACTTTTCGGGCTATCATCAAGGCTATCAAATCGGTTACGCTGAAGGAAACCAAAGTGGATACATCATTGGAAATGGAACTGGCTATCAATTAGGATACGAAGATGGTTATCATTTAGGATACCAATTAGGATACTCAACTGGTTATCAGTTGGGATACTCAAACGGAAGTGACACTGGTTACAGCCTTGGGTTTTATTACGGAAATATCTCAGGTTTTTCTGATGGCTACCTCAAAGGTGTGATAGATGGAGCAGGAACTGGATACAACATCAGAAATCCAACTTATCAGGAGATGGTTAATTTCATAGCTGCAGATAAAACTGACGAAAATGAATACTCCGAGAACTATACATGTCTGCATTTCACAGCAGATGTCAAAAATAATGCCTTCAAATCAGGATACAGATGTGGATTTGTTTATATCGAGTTCCCTGATAGTGCACATGCAATAATCTGTTTCAACACAACAGATTACGGTTTAATCTTCATAGAACCGCAAAATGATGAAGCTGCAACTCTAACCATTGGGCAACCCTACTGGAACAGATCAATTTATCCACCCCCAGGATACAATGATACAATCGTGAGTTTTGTCATAATTTGGTGAATAGCGAGAACAGAGTCGTGGCTCGTATTTTCCGCAAACTATAAGATAGCTGAAGAGCACAACTATAGCGTAGGTGGCGTGTCTCTTGAGTAATGAAGCAAATCCTATAAGGATAACAGTGCTCAAGCGGTTTGACCCCAAAGAAGTATTCAAAGACTCCCCAGTCAAAGCAAAATACAGTGGTCCATGCCCAGGCTTCAAAGAAGGACAAGTCTTCGACGTTGATGTCAGTATGCCAAACATGTTTTGCCCTTACGCTTGGGACGCGATATTCCCAATGATTGTGGCTCTAAAGTTCGGCGGCAACTTCCACAAATGGTACGAAGAGTCTGGAGTCGCAGTCGCGTGCTGCCCAGACGGACTGAGACCAGTAATCTTCAAACTAGAACGAAAATAACCCTCTCTTTCTGATACAAAGCATCTTGACTCGTGAGCCGTTCGGAAAGAAATCAGTCAATGAAAGCGCTAGACGATTTAACATAATGACAATACACTTTCGTTTCGAATTCGTTTGCCCTGCTTGCGGTGTCCTATTCTTGCATGTACTGTCTTTGGAATTCCACTACTTCTTCGCTGTTTTTGGCGCTTGCGTACTTCTCCAGCCTGTCTCTGTTAATCTCCAAAAACGTGTGTCCCCATTTGAATATGCTCAGCAACTGCTCAGACTCTTCCTTAAAACCGACAATGTAAAGTGCCGCGCTCAGCGCTTCGACAGTTGAAAGCTTAGTTGGCTTCCCAAAATTCACAGGGTTCCCCGCAACCAGAAACGGCAGGCAACGCGACGTCCCCCTAACACGCTCAAACAACACCTCACCAGCATGCTCCCAGCTACAATCCAAACCAGCCAACCCAAAATCCACAACCCGCCTCCTGTCAGCAGGAGAAAAAGCAACCTCAGAAAACGGGTTAAGCACAACCGCCCGCTTCGGCAGAAACCGCATCCGAGACACCAGCCTAACCAGCCCATGCCTCTTCAGCTTCAAAGCCGTGCACTTCTTCGGATCACACTGCCCAGCATGATAAACAACAACTCTAACTTGCTTCTGCACCCGTCCTTCGCACCTTCAAATGACACATCGGATCATTCAAAACCCTCGGAATCATGTCCAGCAAGTCAGTGGCAACCATGTGAAAACCCTTCTCAGCAAAAACAAAATCACCCGCAGCACCATTAACAAAAGCCCCCGCCACAGCAGCCTCAAACAAGTCAGCCTTCTGAGCAAGAAACGCTCCCACCACTCCCGAAAGCACATCACCCGTTCCCCCAACAGTCATCCCCGCATTACCCGTAAAATTAAGCTTAAAACGCCTTCCATCAGAAACCACGTCAACACCACCCTTCAGCAACAACACCGCACCAAGCCTCGTCGCCGTCTTCTTCAATTCAGAAACCCTGTCATCCAAACCTTCAGGCACCTTATGACCCATCAGAATCGCGTATTCCCCAGCGTGAGGCGTCAACACCAACGGCACCTTCAGCCTTCTCTTAAACCTTGCAAAAGCCTTCAACCCATCCGCATCCAAAAGCAACGGCTTCCCAGCATTTTCGACAACCTCAACAACCTCTTTAACTGCCTCTCTGGTTTCAGCATGCAAGCCCAAACCAGGCCCCAAAACAACAGCGTCAACAGCCTCAATATGCTTCTTCAAAGACGAAACATTCTCAACGTTCAGATGTCTTCCCTCCAGCTTTATCGTGATCAAATCAGGCGACAAAGACGAAATAGCTCTTGCAGTCTCTTCTGGAGCCGCAACATAAGCCAAATCAACCCCAGTCCGCAAAGCAGCCAACGCCACAAGCGTCGGAGCGCCCGAAAAGGTCTCACTTCCTCCAACAACAAGCAAACGGCCAAAATCACCCTTATGAGACTCTGGCAATCGACGCTTAGTAACCAGCAAAACATCCCCAGGACCAGCAAAATTCTCGAATTCTCTAGGCAAACCAATGTCTCTTACGACTAATTCTCCAACGTATTCTCCTGCTTTCGCAAGCCCTCTTTTTGTTCTGTGAAAAGTCACCGTCAAATCGGCTTTCACCGCCACACCTGAAACCTCTCCTGTATCAGCGTCAACGCCTGTCGGCACATCAACTGCAACGCGGAAAGCCTTCATCGCGTTGATTTTTCTGACCAACTGCGGCATAGGCGGATTCAGCTTTCCTTTAGAGCCTGTTCCCAACAACGCGTCAACCACCACGTCCGCAGTTATCTCAGGTATTAGACTGCTGTCATAAACTTCGTAAACTGGAATCGCATCTTTGAGAAAATGCAACGGCTCCCAGTTTTCCAGCGCCGTCTTGTTCGAGATTTGCCTTGCCTTTCCAGCAAGAACAATTGCGACTTTACAGCCTAATGCAACGAGATGCCGTGCTGCGACAAATCCGTCACCGCCATTTCCGCCTAATCCACAGAAGATGGCAACGGTTTTTTCTGGTTTGGCTCTTGAAGCCACTTCTAACGCAACTTGGCGACCAGCGTTTTCCATCAGTTGGCGTCTGCTGACTCCGAAATATTCAGAGTTCATCTCTAACGCGCGCATATCACGGCTTGTGATAGGCTCCTTCAACTTGTCTTTTTTAGGCATATTCAGAACCCTTGCTTGCTTTATTCTCGGAAATAGAAGATAAGCATATCGCGCAGTTGATTTGGACGAGAGTGCTCGAAGGTTGCCATTCAAGTTTAATGCTTGATGTAGCAAAGTATTTTAATGAACAGTGGAGAAACAGTAGTTGAGGAGATTTAGATGTCAACAGCATTTGTGCTAATAAACACTGAGATAGGTTCAGAAGCAGACGTACTGAAAGATTTAAAGAAAGTTGAAGGAGTCGACCAAGCATTCGCAGTCTACGGAGTCTACGACATAATTGCAAGAGTAAAAGCAGACACAATGGACAGACTAAAAGAAATAGTAACCTGGCGCGTCAGAAGACTTGACAAAGTCAGATCAACACTAACAATGATAGTTGTTGAAGAAAACAAATAGCAAACACACCTTTCTTTTTTACATCCACCCAACAGCCTATTTAGCCGCAATCTTCTCAGCCTGTTAAGCAATGAGTGCCATAAATGACCGAAAAAACGATGCACATAGGATTTGACGACACAGACTCAACCAGAAAAGGATGCACAACCTACGTAGCAGCTCTTCTTGTCGAAAAACTGCAAAAACTAAACGCTGAATTCATCGACTACCCAAACCTCATCAGACTAAACCCAAACGTGCCTTGGAAAACAAGAGGAAATGGCGCACTCTGCCTAAGAATACGATACAACGAAAACGTGGAGAACCAAATCAAGGAAGCAGTCATAGACACCGTCGAAGAACAATCCGATCTTGACTTCAAAAAAACAGACCCTGGAATAGTCTTCCTTGAAGGGAGCACCATCCCAAGGGCAGTCACGATTTTTGCTCAAAACACGATAGTTGGAGTGGTGACTCTCAATGCTGCGCTGAAAATACTAGCAAAGATTGGAGCTGAAGCAGTGGGCTTCAAGAAGGGCAGAGGCATAATCGGCGGTCTGGCGGCAATCGGCGAGACACTGCAAAAAGACTACACGTACGAGTTTCTTGCGTATCGCACTCCAGAAAACTGGGGATTAGACAGAGGAGTAGATAAAGACTCGATTTTCAGCATGGACGAAGCAACGTCTCCATACACGTTCAACAATGTTGACCCAGAAAAAAGACGAGTAATAATCACACCTCGAGGTCCTGACCCGATTCTTTTCGGCATCAGAGGAGAAACACCTGAAATCGTGAAGAAAGCTTTCGGAATGGTTAGACTTTCTGAGCCTGTTGAGAGATGGGTCGTTTTTCGCACAAATCAAGGAACAGACGCTCATCTGAAACGGGCAGAAATTCTCCGAAAGATAAAACCATATACTTCAGTGATTGCCAGAGCAACTGTGTCTAAGAAGCCGAAAATAGTTCCCACAAGACACGTGATCTTCTCAGTCACCGATGAGACGGCAGAAGTTGACTGTGCCGCCTACGAGCCAACAGGCGTTCTCAGAAAGACCGCAAGCAAACTGATCATTGGAGACTGCTTAGAAATCTGCGGCGGCGTTCGTTTTTCTACACGAAGCCGACCCCTAACAATTAATCTTGAGAAAATGCGGTTGTTAAGACCCGCGCAGGAAATTGTTTTTCAAAACCCGACTTGCCCAGAATGTGGAAAACGACTGAAATCAATGGGAACAAACAAGGGTTTCAGATGTGAAAAATGCGGCTTTAGAAACAGCAGTCTTGAGAAAGTCAGAATAGTGTTGAAACGTGAAGTAGGAAAAGGTCTCTACATTACTTCAGCTCGTTCTCAAAGACATCTGACGAAACCCTTCAAGCGCTATGGAATGGAGAAGCGTAATGCAGATGCTAATAGGCTAATCGAGAATTGGCACTGGCCCTAGTCTATTTCTCGTCAACCTTGAAGACTTCGCACAGCATCTGGTACAATTCGTCGCCGCCTTCCACCTTTGCAAACAAGTCTTTTTCAGCCTTAAGTATTCGCCCCATGGTCTGATACGTTTGCTGCCATTCCAGCTCCTTCCACATCATTCGGTAATTCTTCAGTTCAATCCAAGCCCTGAAAATCAGCACAGCAAACATTCCCAAGGTAAGTATGACGTTCAACACGTACAAATCCAATAGCTCCGTGTTTTTCACCTCCCTGTCTGCGGCAGATGTGTTCTATTAACGGAACGTATTTAAATCAAGCTTTTGATACGAGTAGACGGGATTTACATGAGTGAGTTGCTTCCTTCGCTGGGTTTCCAAGTTGGCGCGGGTGGTGTGGGTGGTTTTATTGTCGGGTACGTTGTTAAGAAAATAAGCAAGCTAATTGCTTTCGTGATAGGTTTATTCGTAATCGGTCTGATCTATCTTGGCACGCAGGGGATACTCAACATAAACTACGATGCGCTCTGGAATGCGTTGTCTAGTGGGCTTGGAATGGCAGGTTCAGCACTTTCGTGGCTGGTCAGCATAATATCGCTTCTGCCTTTTGCTGGAAGCCTTGTTGCAGGTTTTCTGCTAGGCTTCAAACTCGGATAGACATATTTGCACATCTTCTTTTGGATTGCAAATTCAAGATAACTGGGCTGAATCAGCAGTAAAATTCTTAAGGTTGAAGTTTAGCTATACCTCTTTCATGGAAGAGGAAGTTGAATACTCGTTTGTCGGGCTTCTAGCGAGATATTTCGTGCACGGCGCAACATTCTCCATATTGTTGACACTGATGGGTATTGCATGGGCAATTATTCTCGCCATTTTGATGATTGCAGGAGCGTTTATAGGCTTAATAATAGGAGTCATATTATTGTTCATCATTATAGGCGGTCTAAACATTTTTCTAGCAGACATCTTATGGGGCATAGTAGTCAGAGGTGGCTGGAAAACGTTTCTTCTCCATGGCGTAGTCCTTTCTTTCATCTTATTCATCGTCCACTTGCCAGGGGCTCTTGTATTTTACGCCATACCAAACATAATTGCGTTAGCAGCCATTTCCATCATCGCAGCATTCGCTGACGGATATGTGGGAAAGGCTTTGGCACTAAGATTAGCAGAAGAATCCAGCGAAGACGAATAAACCGACTACTATTAAGATCGTCACGGCAGCGAAACAGAATGTTCTTCAACAGTTCCTAAAAAGCACAGAAACTGCAGGTGAAATGGTTTAAATGCTCGTTTCTTGATAATCCCTTGAGACGCACGGCTTCGTAGTTATTGGAGTGTTTAATAGTTGGACAAATTTCCTGAGAAAGAATACCGTCTTAACTTCTTCAAAGAAACAGGCTACGTCAGAAAGCAATGCCCCAAATGCGGAGACTATTTCTGGACTCTGAACCCAGCGCAGAAAACATGTGGCGAAGCAAATTCGGAAGGATGTGCCTTCTACACCTTCATAGAGGACTCGCCGATGAAGAAAAGCTTCAGCCTGCACAAGATGCGCGAAGCCTTCCTGTCTTTCTTCGAAAAAAACGGGCACACACGCATCCAGCCATACCCTGTCGTCGCAAGATGGAGAGACGACATCTATCTGACGCACGCGAGCATAATTGACTTTCAGCCTTACGTGACTGAAGGAATTACGCCTCCGCCTGCTAACCCGCTTGTGATTTCCCAACCATGCATACGCCTCGTAGACATTGCCAACACTGGCCCAACGTTCGGCAGACACCTCACAATGTTTGAGATGGGCGGGGCGCACGCGTTCAACTATCCTGATAAGGAAGTCTATTGGAAAGATCAGACTGTGAGGTATCATCATGAATGGGTTACTGAGGACTTGGGCGTGGATGAAAACGAAATAACATACAAAGAAGGAGTTTGGAGTGGAGGCGGAAACGCTGGTCCCTGCCTGGAGTCAATAATCAGAGGATTGGAAGTTGCCACGCTCGTTTTCATGCAGTACAAAGTTGTTAACGATCAGCTTGTCAAGTTGCCGATAAGAACTGTTGACCCCGGCTATGGCATAGACCGCTATGCGTGGCTCTCTCAGGGTGCCTTGAGCGGTTTCCACGCTGTTTATGGAGACTTGCTTTGCAGAATCTTCAAACTGGCTGGGATTACAAAGACTGATGTTGGGTTGCTGAAGAAGGTTGCTCAGGTCTCAGGTCTTGTGAACCTTGACAAGACTCTCAGCAGAAAGGAGACTAGAAAGAGAGAGGCTGCTCTCGTCGGCTTGAAGGTTGAGGAACTGGAAAGGCTTCTGGCTCCGATTGAAAGTGTTTTTGCAGTTGCCGACCACACTAGGTGCTTGGGGTTCGTGCTTTCTGAGGGTGTTGTTCCATCGAACATTCAGGAAGGATACTTGGCGAGACTTGTGTTCCGCAGAACTTATCGTCTGCTAAAAATGCTGGATATACCTGACAAGTTGTACGAGATTATGGATGATCAGATCGGCTTCTGGCGCAACGATTTTCCACGTCTAGATGAGATGCGAAACGAAATAATGGAAATGTTGAAGGTGGAAGAAGAAAAGTTCGAAGAAACAATCAATCGCGGCGAAGGAATGGTTAAACGCATATGTGTTGACCTGAGAACTAGTGGCAAGAAAAAGATTCCAGTGGAGACGCTGACGGAACTCTACGATTCACATGGTCTTCCACCTGAGATCGTGAAGCAAGCAGCGGAGAAACATGGAGTGGAGACGGAGATTCCAGATAACTTCTACGCTCTAATTGCGCAAAGACACATGCAAGTCTGCAAACCTGTCGAAGAAGAAGTAAAACAGAATGAACTGTTGAAAAACGCTGTTTCAGACCTGCCTGAGACGACCCCGCTGTACTATGAAGATCAATACATGAAAGAATTCACTGCAAAAGTCGTCAAAGTAATAAATGGAGACCATATTGTTCTTGGCAGAACATGTTTCTATCCTGAAGGCGGCGGGCAACCAGCAGACACTGGCTACTTGGCATTCGGCGGAAAGAGAACGGAAGTCACGGATGTGCAGAAAGTGGGCAAGGTCATCGTCCACAAGCTGAAGGGTGTTGTTCCAAAGGAAGGCAGCACCATTAAGGGAGTGATAGACTGGGAAAAACGGTACAGCCTAATGAAAAATCACACCGCAACGCATCTGGTCAACGGCGCGGCAAGACGAGTGCTTGGACAGCATGTCTGGCAGTTTGGAACACAAAAAGGAATCAACAGTTCTAGACTGGACATTTCACATTACCGTAGGCTTTCACTGAAAGAAATACATCAAATAGAAACACTGGCAAACCAGGCAATCCTGCGAAACATGCTTGTTGAAACCGCTTGGATGCCTAGAAATGAAGCGGAAAACCGTTACGGCTTCAGGTTGTATCAAGGCGGAGCAATTCCAGGCAAGGAAATTCGCGTCGTGAAGACTGGAGACTGGGACGTTGAAGCGTGTGCTGGGACACATTTGAAAAGCACAGGCGAGATCGGGTTCATTAAGATAATTCATTCAGAAAGGATCCAAGACGGTGTGGAAAGGCTGTCTTATTCCATAGGTATTCCCGCCTTGAAAGCTGTGCAGGGAAACGAGCAGTTGCTTGTCACTCTTTCAGAGACGTTGAATGCTCCAATTGAAAAGCTTGGTAAGACAGCTGAAAAGCTCGTCAGGGAACTGAAGGAGGCAAACGCAGACAGACGGACACTCATTAAAGAACTGGCGGCAAAAGAAAGCAACGCCATGGGATCAAAGACGACAGAAACTGCAAAGAAGCTGAACGGCGTAAAGCTTGTACTACGGGACTTCCAAGAAGCAATCAATGTTGACCGAATGGTTCAGACAGCAAACGAAATTATCAGAAGAGACGATTCGACAGTCACAATCTTCTATGGGGCGGATGGAAAGAACGCTCGAATAATGGTCATGGCTGGGAAATCTGCGCTTGACAGAGGAGTGAATGCTGGCTTGATTGTCCAAGAAGCATCTGCGGTAATAGGCGGCGGAGGCGGTGGAAGACCCAACTTTGCTCAAGGTGGCGGGACAAGAGTTGATAAACTGCCTGAAGCGGTCAGGAAAGCTGAGGGAATATTGAGAAAGCAGCTGGGAAAATAGGGTTCTTCTAAACCTGCTTGGTGCGCCTTCGAAAGCCATAGCTTACTGTTATATGATATTGTTAAGCATTCTTCCTGTTCATCTCTCTGATTGCTGGGTTTTTATCCTAGCATTTACTTGATAGAATAAGAATATGCGTGTGAGGTGTCGATGTGGAGAGGCATTTGGAATTTGGTCTTGACAGAAAACATGTTTTTGGCATGGTTCTGATCTGCTTGGCTTTAGGCGCAGTTTTCGCTGTTGCATACTTGGATTTGAAGACAGACTATGCTAGTTTGAGGGATGATTATGAGACTCTCTCGGCTAGAATGGAGCAATTGCAGTCGACGCTTGAAGCCCTGCACTATAATCAGACAGCGAGTTTGCCTGCTGTCCAAATATACAACAACTCAAAATATTCCGTAGTGCTGATTACGAACACCCGAAAGGACCAAACCGTCGTAGAGGGTTCAGGCTTCGTTTACACCGCACAAGGACACATAATCACCAACAACCACGTCGTAGACCAAACTGAAAGCTTATCTGTCACATTTTTGGATGGAACAGTTGAAGAAGCGCAGCTTGTCGGAACCGACGTCTACAGCGATTTGGCAGTTGTAAAGGTGGAAACACTTCCGAGTAATGCTCAACCATTACTTCTTGCGAATTCCACGCAGCTATTAGTTGGAGAACCCGTTTATGCCATTGGAAACCCTTTTCGTCTAAGCGGTTCGATGACCGCTGGAATCGTGAGTCAGCTCGGCAGAGTTTTGAGACTAGCCGACATGGGAGTACCACCGCCATGGGGAAACTACTCAATAGTGGACGTTATCCAGTCTGACGTTGCCATCAACCCCGGCAACTCGGGCGGTCCTCTGTTGAACAGTCTGGGTGAAGTTGTGGGTGTGACGTTCGCCATAGAAACCGCAGACAATTCTAGCGGGTTCATAGGCATCGGATACGCTGTTCCATCAGTGCTTTTGGAACGTGTTATTCCATCACTAATCAATGCTCCTACTCATGCATATGCCCACCCATGGATAGGCATAGAATTCACCGACATGACGCTGGAACTCGCTGAGACTTTGCACTCGGACTACACGAAGGGTGCTTTGATTGTTACAGTAATTGACGGAAGCCCCGCTGAGACAGCTGATCTGCGAGCGAATGACACAATAATAGACGTGGACGGTGTTTCAATCGGCGATGGCGACGCGTTGCTGATATATTTGGAGAGATACAAGAGCCCTGATGACGTCATAACATTGACGATTGTTAGAAACAACGAAGTTTTATACGTGAATTTGACTCTTGGCGAGAGACCCTCTGACTAGATTCTTTCAGCAGCTTCTTTGAGTTTTGTGACTGTGAGCGTTGCCAGAAGAACCATGGCAATCGTTGCCGCAATGAAGGGATAGTATGGTGATGTTTCATATAGTGCACCGCCTAAGTACGGAGCTATGATTGAGCTGAACATGCTTACTGTTTGAGGAACAGACGCCCAGCGGGCTCTGCAGTTTTCTGGGGCCAGAGGTCCAACAATTGCGTTCATCAGTGACCATATTGTGTAGGAGGCACCTGCTGCGATGAATGACAGAACCAGAATCTGGAAGTTTCCAAGCGTTACTAGAAGAGTTGTTGATACGCTGCACAGAATCAGCAACACGGTGAGCGCGTATGGTTTTCCTTTCCTATCTCCAAATCTGCCAATTGCAACCCCTAAAACTGCGGAACTGGCGAAAGAAACTGAGCCTAGAAAGCCTATTCCGAAGTCATTGTAGTGGTACATGTCCATGAGAAACTGAGAAACAAGCGGTCGAAACATCATTAAACAGAACATTATGGAAGCAAAGAAAATTGACAGCCTAAGTAGTTTCCTGTTTTTCAGAAGCTCAAGAAGAGAGTAATGTTCTTCTTGACTGTTTTCTGTGATTCTTGGAACATGCTGACTTCTGATAAACAGGAGAATGGAACATGCTGAAGCGTATAGGATGAAGGCTGAATAGAAAACAAACTGCATGCCAATCGTCTCTGCCAAGTAACCACCTATGGCTGGAGAGAAGACGTAGCCTGCAGACCACATTGCCGACACTGCTGTAAAAGCCAAAGTTACCTTTTCTTTTCTAGTGGCAGTTATGATGTATGCTGTGCCTGATGGTCCGCCAAGCCAGAAGCCCCACATCACCATCCCAGGCAACATGGCAACCCAGTTTCTGGCAACTGAGAATATCAATGGAACAGGTAGCCATGAAAGCCATCCTGCAATCATCACCTTCTTGCGATCATACCTGTCTGCAAGAACTCCCGCCAACAGCAATGTCGCCGCTGCAGACAGGTTAGTCACAGCATATAGTATGCCGACTTCCGCGGGTGTTGCGCCTAGTTTTTCACGCACGTAGACGGGTAGAAGAAAAGCATAAATGCCATCTCCGAAAGAACCTACAAGGTTGCAGGCAAGAAGCAGTTTTACGTCCCTGCCTAGACCTGAGGCGACTAAACCAGATTCTGGCATGCTGTTCTTAACCGTGCCTTATCCAGCGTGTTGCTTCAGCTTCGCTGTCA
>Ga0172362_10003340_pt1 | contig 13838 bp, 11 predicted proteins | sample LakKivs1_kivu2a2_FD_114534 | JGI IMG/M metagenome (GOLD analysis project Ga0172362, IMG submission 114534) | Sediment microbial communities from Lake Kivu, Rwanda - Sediment s1_kivu2a2 | ecosystem: Environmental > Aquatic > Freshwater > Lake > Sediment | place: Rwanda: Western Province, Lake...
CCGAAGTGGATATTTCCCGGCCATCAGGTTCTATCTCCTGGGGAATAATTCTTATCCTTCTGGGAGGCATTTTCCTGCTGGCCAACTACGATGTAATCAGCTATGACGCTCTTATTGATTACTGGCCCCTGGCCCTGATCGGTCTGGGCCTGAAACTTCTGGCTGATTATTTTTACGGGAAAAAATCAATCAGAAAATCATGAGGAGGAAAACCATGTCAAGACGACATAGAGAAAATTTAATCTGGGGTTTAATCCTGATCTTAATCGGAGCCATTTTCCTTCTGGAAAACATCGGCTACGATGCCTGGCGGACCCTGTTCAAACTCTGGCCCCTGATCCTGATCTTCTGGGGAGCTTCCAAGCTCTATTATGGAATCAGAGCCCGGAGCCAGGCTTCGGACGCTGCAGCCAAAACCATCGAAGCAGAGATACTCCCCGGGGACGAAAGAAATGAAAGCTAAGGAAGTCCTGCTCCTGATCTTTATCGTTGTCGCTGGAGTCGGTCTGCATTACCTGAATGACCTGAAGCTAACCGTTGATGACTGGGAAGTGGGTTTTCCTTTCCGCGGCGAACCATATCTTTTTGAGGAAGTTAAGACCGAGGCCCCGGCCGGAATTCTGGAAATCGTTAACAGCCACGGCAGCGTCCACATTGAAGGTGTCGAAGCCCGGGACATAGAAATATCCCTTGAAAAAAGAGTCTGGAGAAAGTCTGAGCCGGAAGGCAGGGAGATTGCCGAGCAGATAAAATTGCTGTCCACCAGAAACGGCCAGAGGCTTCTTCTGACCACCAATCGCGATACCTTTCGCAAAAAGAATTTCAGCACGAGCTTCCGGGTCCGGGTCCCGAAAGAAACCGCAGTGGTTGTCAGGAATTCCTACGGACTGGCCCGGGTGGCCGGGGTCAAAGAGGTCGAGCTGGAAAACCAGCACGGTCGGGTTGATATAGTTGAGGTGGCGGGATCGGTCAGGGTTAAAAATGCCTACGAAAAAGTCTCCCTCATGGACATAGAGGGAGAATGCTGGCTTCAGACCAGGCATTCGTCGGCCCTTCTCAGCCGGGTTGCCGGCCCGGTCCATGTCGATTGTGCCTACGAAACCCTCGAGTTATTTGACCTCAGGAGCAGTCTCGAATTGAACTCGCGCCATACAAAAATAAAGGCAGTCAGAATAGCCGGGGCGGCGCAGATTTCCGGTTCTTACGAGCCAATTATCCTTAGCGAAACCGGCCCGGCAATTATCAAGGGGCATCATTCGCCGGTGGAGGTTAATACAGCCCGGGGACAGCTGCAAATAGAAACGACTTATGAAAGAATCAGGCTGGCTGACCTTGAAGGTGACCTGGTGATCAGAGCCCGGAGCTCAAGAGTCGACATCCTCGGCGCCCGGGCCTCTCGCCTCCAGATTGAGACTTCCTATGAACCGGTCAACGTCGAAGATTTCAGCGGCCAGCTGGAGCTTAAACTTAAACATGCCGGTCTGAGCCTGGCCCCGCTCAACCTTGATTATCCGATAACCGCCGCCACCGAATACGGTAATATCAAATTCCTCTGGCCGGAAAACCAGACCGCCAGGCTGGAAGCCAGCAGCAAGGGTGGCCGGATTTCCTGGCAACTACCCTTTTCTCCCGATGAAAATACCAACAACGGCCTGGCTGTGGTCAGAGCTTTCCGTGAAGCTCAGGACCGGCCGGAAATCAAGCTGATGACCAGCTATGGAAACATAGAGATTCTCAAGAAGGACTGATGTCAGGAGTCCGGAGCCGCCTCAGGAGTGTTTGAACTTGTAGGTGGAAATACGGTAACCCAGGATGCCGTTGATCTTGATATTCAGGAAGGAAATCAGGTTGGTCAGGTCCTTCTTGAACTTGGTCACGTAGCGGACAAATTCAGCTTCCTTCTTGAAGCGGAGCAGGTTCTCGAACTCATCCACCTCATCCCGCAGTTCCACCAGGAAATGGGTAATGGTCCGGTACTGGCTGTTGATGTCAATCAATTCCTTGCCGGACAATTTGTCCAGGTCAGGATAGGGCGGTAATGATTGGAGGATGAGAAGGCTTTCGTTGTAGGCCTCATTGACCGATTCCTTGATCTCCTGAAAGAAAGAACTGTATTCCAGGGGGTTTTTGATTCTGGCTTCGGCTTTGTCCAGCAACCGGTCATACTGCTCTTTGACTGAAATGATGAAATCCTTAACTCCCCAGTATTTGCGCTTGAAATTCAACAGGTCGATAAAATCCCGCCCGATGTAAATTTTATCCTTGTAGTTGCTCAGGAGTTCTTTGGGTTCATGGGTATAGAATTTCAACTCGAACTTCCGGCCATCGCCGCTTTTCTCTCTGAATCTGGCCAGCACCAGGTAATTATTCTGCTCGATGAAATAACTGCTCATTTCCAGAATAACGGTATACAGAGCCAGGTTCTGGATGAGGTATTCCTTGAGATAATTAAGCAGGTTTTCTTTTTTATTGAGGAAATCAATCACCGGCTCGGTGGGTACGGTGTTCAGAACCGAGCAGGAAGGGGAAATGAGATACAGCACCGGCCCGCTGCCCAGCTCCAGATGCAGATTCTTCAAGACATTCTGGTGCAGGTCGTCATAGAGCATCGGCTGAAGAGGCGGCAGGTTATTGACCTCGACCTTCATCAATTCGTCAATTTCGTTCATGGCCAGCTCCTTCCTTCAAGTACAGCCTAATGTTAACACCCGGTCTGCTAAAAATCAAACCTGGGTGGCTCCACCCTATCCCCTGTCCACCCCCAGCTGGCATACTTGGCGTTTTCTATCTTTTCAATAATCCTGCTTTCTTCCGGCCCGATCCGGTGGACCGCCGGCTCCACCTGAAACTGCTGCCGGAAGCCTTCGATCAGATGGTCTACCGCCTGTTCGAAGCTCACCGGTTTTCCCGCTTCATCCGAAAGAGAGGTCATACTGTCAGCCCGGGCCGGATCCAAACCATAAGAAATTGCCGCCAGCAGCTCGACCTCTTTTTGAAGGGGTATAGACCCGTGCTGCAGAAAACAGGTGCCGCTCCTTTTCTGGGCGCTGCCGATGGCTTTCCTGCCCTTAATCTCAACTTCATTCCGGGCCGGGTAGGCGAAACATGGCAGATGGCTCCTGGCGTAACCCGGCGGCGTGCTGACGGCCAGTTCGGCCGGAAGACCCAGCAATCTCAATCCCCTGACCAGAGCCTCAGAAATCAGCCGGTAAGAACCTTCCAGAGTGGAAGTAAAGATATCGGTCCGACTTGAGGCCACAGAGTAGGTGACTTCCAGATGGTGCAGGACGAGTTTCCCCCCAGTCATTCGCCTGACGACGTCCACTCCCCTTCTCCGGCATTCTTCCAGATTAAGGACTTTATTTATGTCCTGACTGCAGCCCAGAGAAGCGGTCGGCCGGAGCCAGGTGTAAAAGCGGAGATAGGTCTTTTTACTTTTCTGAGCCAGAAGGAACAGGTATTCGTCAACAGCCATGTTCCGTGAGCCCGGGAGTGGTTCCCGGTCATAGATCAATTCCCAGTCAGTCATCAGTCTGCCTCAACTTCTGAAACCTGAAATAAAAAAAGAGCGGGCAACGGGATTCGAACCCGCAACTCCGAGCTTGGGAAGCTCGCACTCTACCGTTGAGTTATGCCCGCTCGCTTCAAGAGAGCTACCAACTCATCTCGCCGATTGATAGACTATCAATCTAACAGAATTTTATCAAATAGCCTCCGGCTGTCAATGGAAGGCAGCACCCGGAGCTTATTTTCAGTTGACTGCTGCTGCGAATAAAATATAATTGATGAAAAATGGAGATTATGCCACATGAGCCCGGACGATAAAAAATTTAACCAGGAAAGCAGCCCGACCCGCATCACCAGCCGCCTCGGCCAGACGGTAAATCTGGAAGGAAACCTGACTGGCCATGAAGACCTGGAAATTCAGGGGACCTTCAATGGTCTGATCGACCTGTCCCTTCACGACCTGACCATCAGCAAGACGGCCAGGGTCAAATCGGAAGAAGTCAAAGCCAAGAATCTTTTTCTCCATGGCCAGCTCGAAGGAAAGGTCCGGGCTGAAAGAGTGGTCATCAGCGATTCCGCCCGTTTCACCGGAGACGTCATTGCCTGCAAAATCTCCGTCCAGAATGGAGCCAGATTCAAGGGCACAATCAAGATCAGCAAAGATTATCAGCCCTGAGATCGCTTTACTCTTTGCTTCAGACTGCCCCGGACCTTTAATCTGTTTTTTAGCCGGAAATTGCCCGGACTGGTAATTATTCAGCCCTGATATCCTTTTCAGTCCGAAATGCTGGCGACCTCTTTAGAGAAAGTATAAAGCCAACTCGCCGGCTCTGAAATCTATCCGCTCAAATCGAGAATGGATTAACCACGACCCTGTATCTGATATAATAATTTAAGATAGGGTCCGGTTACCGAGTCTTGCCCCGGACAATTTTTGGCGAAGAGGGTAACGCTCGGACCGGGGAACATCGAAAGAATGATTATGGGAAATTTCAGACTCCGCTCGGAATTTGAGCCCCGGGGCGACCAGGTCAAGGCTATCGATAAACTGACGGAGGGGTTTCTGTCCGGAAAGCAGCACCAGGTACTACTGGGAGTAACCGGCTCGGGCAAGACCTTCACCATGGCCAATCTGATAGCCCGGGTCAACCGCCCGGTACTGGTTATCAGCCCCAATAAAACCCTGGCGGCCCAGCTTTACCAGGAATTCCGGCGGTTCTTTCCCGAAAATGCGGTCGAATATTTTGTCAGCTACTATGATTATTACCAGCCCGAAGCCTATATCCCCGCTACCAATACCTATATCGCCAAAGAAGCCACCATCAATGAAGAGATAGACCGTCTTCGCCTGGCGGCCACCAACGCCCTTTTTTCCAGGCGGGATGTGATTATCGTGGCCTCGGTCTCCTGCATCTACGGCATCGGGGCCCCGGAGACCTATTACTCTCAGAGTTTTCCCCTGGAAGTCAATCAGCCGCTGACCAGGCGACAGTTGCTCGACCGGCTGGTTGGAATCCAGTACGAACGTTCCGATGAGGACCTCAGACGGGGCAGCTTCCGTGTCCGCGGCGACATCATCGACGTCTTCCCTTCTTATGAAGATTTCTGCTACCGGCTGGAGATAGAAGACGGACGGCTCCGGGAAATTGCAGTCTTTGACCCTCTCCTGGGACAGAAGCAGCAGCGACTCAACCGGGTGGTCGTCTATCCGCGAACCTTTTTCTCAACGCCCCGCGACATCCTGGAGGAAGCCATCACCGGCATAGAACAGGAACTCAAAAGGCAGGTGGAATTCTTTAACAGCCAGGGCAAGTTCATCGAAGCCCAGAGGATTGAAGAAAGGACTCTTTATGACCTGGAGCTTCTGAGAGAATTCGGCTATTGCCCGGGAATAGAAAATTATTCTCTCTACCTGAGCCGGCGACAGCCGGGTCAGCCCCCCTACACCCTGCTCGACTACTTTCCCGACGACTTTCTGGTGATCATAGACGAATCTCACGTGGCTGTTCCCCAGATCGGTGGAATGTTTCATGGCGACCGCTCACGGAAGCTGACCCTGATAGCACACGGTTTCCGCTTGCCATCGGCCCTGGACAACCGGCCCCTGAATTTCCCGGAGTTCGAACAGAGGGTCAAACGGGTAATTTACGTTTCAGCCACTCCCGGTCCCTACGAACTTAAAAAAGCCGGAGGCCAGGTGGTGGAGCAGATCATCAGGCCCACCGGGCTGGTCGACCCAGAAGTGGAAGTGCGTCCGGTCAGAGGGCAGGTTGATGACCTGATGAAGGAAATCCAGGAGCGGGCCCGGCAGAACCAGCGCACCCTGATCACCACCCTGACCAAGAAAATGGCCGAAGACCTGACGCGTTACTATCACGAGCTGGGCCTGAGAGTTCGCTATCTGCATTCTGACATCGAAACTCTGGAAAGGGTCAGAATCCTGCGCGACCTCAGAAAGGGCGAGTTTGACGCTCTGGTCGGAATCAACCTGCTCAGAGAAGGGCTGGATCTGCCCGAGGTATCGCTGGTGGCCATCCTGGATGCCGACAAGGAAGGCTTCTTGCGTTCTACATCCAGCCTGATTCAGACTTTCGGACGGGCGGCCCGGAATGTAGCCGGCAAGGTGATAATGTATGCCGACACCATAACCGACTCCATGAAAAGAGCCATGGAGGAAACCAACCGCCGTCGCCGCCTGCAGCAGCAGTATAACGAAGAGCACGGCATCAGTCCGCAATCCATCCAGAAAAATATCGACGAAGTCCTGGCCAGCATCTATGAGAGGGATTATGTCGACCTCACCAGGGTGGCTGAAGAAAAGGAAATTTTCCTGTCCCCGGAAAAGCGCCAGAAACGGATTGAAGAACTGGAAAAACTGATGAAAGAAGCCGCCCGCAACCTGGAATTTGAAAAGGCAGCTCAATATCGCGACCAGCTCAACCGGCTGAAGAAGCGCGAGCTGGAATTGATGGAGTGAAACTCCGGATGTCAGGAAGCCCAGGGTTAAATTTCGGAGAAAGGCACGCCATGCCGGCAGAATTGATCAGCTGGCGGGTCAAAGGCCATAAAAAGCCAGGATGAAATAAAGGTTCCAGAGACAGAAATGAAAATAGAACAGCTCAGGCAAAAAATAAAAAATTTCCCCGACCGTCCGGGAATCTATTTTTTCAAAAATGCCCGGGGCCAGGTCATTTATATCGGCAAGGCCAGGTCGTTGCGAGAACGGGTCAGAAGTTATTTTCTGCCCTCTCCCGACCTCAAGGTGCAAAACATCCTGAGCGAGACGGCCGACATAGATTACCTTCTGGTCAGCTCGGAAAAAGAAGCCAGTTTCATAGAAAATAATTACATCCAGTTTTACCAGCCGCGTTTTAACCTGCGTCTAAAAGATGACAAGAGCTTCCCCTTTCTCAAGCTCACCCTGGTAGAAGAATTTCCGGGTCTCTATCTCTGCCGGAGGGTGGAAGACGACGGAGCGAGATATTTCGGTCCCTTCAGTCCGGCTGATGAAGCCAGAAAATTGATTTCCTTTATGGCCAGAATTTTTGGAATCCGGACCTGTGAAAAGACCGTCTTCAGGAACCGCCGGCGTCCATGTCTGGAATATGAACTTAAAATGTGCAGCGGACCATGCGCCGGCCTGATCAGCGCGGCTGATTACCGAGAAAAGGTCTCTCAGGCGCTCTTGCTCCTGGAAGGGAAAAAATCAGAACTCCTGCGTCAGCTTCAGGAAAAAATGAAAAAAGCTTCGGCTGAACTCCGCTTTGAGGAAGCTGCCCGCTGGCGCGACGCCCTGAAGGCTCTGGAAAACCTGAAGGAAACTCAGCGGGTCATCATTCCCGAAAAGCAAGAACTGGACATAGTCGGCTTCAGCCGGAGTCAGGATAAAGCCGGAGTCCTTATTTTTCACATGCGCCAGGGCCGGATCAGATCCTCCTCGGGCCGGCTGCTGGAATTGCAGTCGGAGGAAACTGATGCAAATATTCTGGTCCAGGCCTTAAAGAAATTTTATTCAGAACAGACTCCTCCGGAATCAATCCTTCTTCCGTTCAGAATTTCAGAAACGCTCAGGGCTGAAATAAGTGCCGGTTTTCCGGCCGGTCAGAAAAAAATCAGGTTGCTTTTCCCGGACAACAAAAAAAAGATGGTTTTGCTGGAGCTGGCCGGCCAGAACGCCGCCCTGCTGCTGGAAAAAGAAGAACCGGCCGGCCCTCTGTCTGAGCTGCGGGAACAACTTGGTCTTTCTGTCCTTCCCCGGCGCATAGAAGGCTTTGACATTTCGACCACCGCCGGCACCGAATCTGTGGGCTCACTGGTAGTTTTTGTTGACGGCCAGCCGGCCAGGTCTGAATACAGGAAATACAGAATAAGAACCGTTTCCGGACCGGATGATTATTCTTCTCTTAAAGAAGTCATCGAGCGTCGTCTGAAAAGGCTTCTGGAAGAAAAACATCCCCTGCCCGACCTGATCTTCGTGGACGGGGGCAAGGGACAGTTGAATCTGGCCCGCCAGGTGCTGGCTTCATTTAATCTGCCGCAGATTCCGGTCTGTTCTCTGGCTAAAAAAGAAGAAATTATTTTCACGGCTCTCCGCCCGGAAGGGCTTCGTCTGGACCCGACTTCCCCTGCCCTCAAACTTCTCCAGCACATCCGGGACGAAGCTCACCGTTTTGCCATCGGTTTTCACCGGCAGCGCCGTCAGAGAGCCAGCCTGGCTTCCGGGCTTGACGGAATTTCCGGGCTGGGCCCGGCCAGAAAAAAAAGGCTGCTTCAGGCCTTTGGCAACCTGGCTGCCATCAGGCAGGCCCCCGAAGAAGACCTGGCCAGGATGGTCGGAGCAAAGCTGGCTGCCACCATCAAGCAAAAACTTGGGTAAAAGGCACAGGCCAGGCGGCATATATCCGTGGAGGCGACGCGTTCAGTCTTAAGGTGATCGCAGCCGCGCCGTAAATAACAATTCAGCGGCCAGATGATGAGATATTATAGGACGATATATGAAAGACTATTCATATGTTGTCTAAGTATCCTTCCGGGACGAGGCTATTAATCAAAGCTCACCGTCTTAGAACCATTCTCTGCTCTGCCCGCCCGGGTCTCTCAGACCCATTCCCTGAGTTCTGGTTTCCTTTTGCTGATAAAGTTTCTCTCTTTTTCCCTCCCCGACGTTACTGCTGCGGTAGAACTCAGTCAGGGCATCAGGGCGGGCGAAAGATTTAGCTCTGTCTTCTCGACCGTTTGCAAAAAATCTACGCTTCGGCGGCCCAAGCCTGGTCAAGCCGGCTCCGGAATGCACTACTCCTTACAGACCGCTTCCCCCTTAATTATTTTCAATTAGAACCGGCTGAAGAATATCGAATCAAAAGATAGAAAAGGCCACACGGACCAGCGAGCTGATCAGAACAGCCACGCTCAGGTTTAGAAGCACCGAGACCAGGGCAATCTTTCTTCCCAGCTCCTTCCAGATAATGGCCAGGGTGGAAAGGCAGGGAATGAAAAAGTTGACGAAGGTGACAAAGGTCAGCAGCTGGGTGCGGCTTATAACCGTCAGCAGCTGCCCATAGCCAACCCCCAGGGCCTGGAACATCATCAGCAGCGATAGCTCCTTGCGCAGGAAGCCGAAGACCAGGGTTACCCCCAGGCTATCGGGCAGGCCGAGCAATCCGCTGACGAAGGGGGAAAGAACAGAATTTACCAGCCGGTCAAAATTAATAAAGCTGAGCAGGCTTAACACCACGCTGCCGGCAATCAGAATTGGCCAGGCAAAACGGACAAACTCTCTGAGATTGAAATAAGTCTTCTGAAGGATATTCTTAAGCGAAGGCCATTTCAGGCCGGGGATTTCCAGAATCAACCCGGGCGAAGAATACTTGAATAACCTGGTCAGAATGCTGCTCAAGACTGCTACCACCCCCAGATTCAGGAAATAGAATCCGAGAGCCCACCAGGGCCCCAGCATAAAAGCCACCAGAGCCAGAATTATGGTTGTCCGGGCAGCGCAGGGAATAAAGGGAATCAGGAGAGCGGTTATGATCCGGTCGCGTCTGGATTCCAGAATCCGGGTGGCCACGATGGCCGGAACATTGCAACCGAATCCCAGAATGAAAAGAGGAACCGATTTGCCGTGAAGTCCCAGCCGGTGCATGAAAGCGTCCATCAGAAATCCGGCCCGGGCCAGATAACCAATATCTTCCAGGAACCCCATTAGAACAAGAAGTGGAATAAAGTAAGGGAAGACTATGGCCACTCCCCCGCCGACACCCTGAACCAGACCCACCAGCAGTTGGGCCGGCAGGTTCTGTCCTAATCTCTCCTGGATTCCCAGCCTTAGAGCTTCCCAGGGCTTGAGCAACCAGGTCTCGAGCGGGCTGCCGACCCGGAAAATCAAATAGAACATTCCGGCGAAAATCAGGAGCAGCAGAAAAAGCCCCAGCACCGGATGCATGATGAAGCTGTCCAGTTTTTCCAGGCCGCTCAGCCTGGCATGCCGAACCCGGCAGCAACCCTCAAAAATCTTAAGAGCCAAATGATGGCGTTCGGCCGAGAGCACCTCATAGGCCGGGGCCTCTCTAAGAGCCGAGATTTCCCGACGGATCCGGTCCAGATTCCTTTTGAAATCAGGATTGTTTTCCAGGAAAAATCTGTCCACGGCCAGGGTTTCAGCTTCGATAGCCCTGATGGCCGTGAACCGAAGATTGGCTATGATCGGAAAATCAACCGGCAGCATTTCGGTCAGTTTCCTGATCCGGCTTTCAACCTCACCCGCATATTGAAGATGGCGGGGAGCGGTCTGCCTGGCCAGAACTTCCTCCACCCGGTCCATGAGTTCTCTCGTTCCCTGGCCACGGGTGGCCACGGTCTTGATAACCGGCACCCCGAGTTTTTTCTCCAGGGCCTCAACATCTATCGTCATTCCCTTTTTCTCGGCCAGGTCCATCATATTAAGGACCACCACCATCGGATACTCCAGTTCCAGCAGCTCAACCGTCAGTTCCAGGTTTCGACAGAGTAAAGAAGCGTCAACCACGTTGACGATCAGGTCTGGCTTTTCCCGGAAGATATGGGTCAGAACCACCTTCTCCTGCGGTTCCTGTGGCGTCAGAGAATAAGTCCCCGGCAGGTCAACGATGGAATAGACTCTGTTCTTCCAGACGACCTCACTGTGGGCATGGCAGACAGTGGTTCCCGGGAAATTGGAAGTTTGAGCCCTAAATCCGGCGATGGCGTTAAACAGGGTGCTCTTGCCGCTGTTGGGCTGACCGATAAAAACTATTACCGGAATCCTATCGTCCATCTTCGTCGGCCGGCTCCACCAGAATCTTCCCGGCTATACCCCGCCCCAGGGCAATCCTGGTGTCGCTGTTGAGATTTTTTACCAGGACCGGCCCGCCCAGCGGAGCTTGTCCGTCCAGGGCAATTAAATCTCCCCGGTGAAAACCAAGGGCCAGCAGGCGACGGTGCAATCCCGTCCCGCCCTTTATATCCACTATTCTGAATTTGTGTCCCTGAGGTATTTCCAGCAGGGAACAGACGCGGCCGGCAATGGTCTCTAATTCAGCCTTATTTCTTCTATGTCCGAACATGGTTTGATCTCTTAAACCGGATAATTAAAAATACATTATAAGCTTTTATGCCAGCAAGTTTTAGGTTTTTTCCAAACTTATTTTTCGTAGCCTCTGAAAGGGCTGCTGCCCACACTTTAATTTTCACCGGCAATCTGCCATAATGCTCTGGTCAGGAGGTTATCATGAACAGATTTCGCATCACCCGGTTAAAAATTTCTTTACCCCTGCTGGCCCTGTTTCTCTGGCTGCTGCTCCCGCTGGCAGCCGACGAGGGCATGTGGCCATACAATTTAGTGCCCAGGGATTACCTGGCCAAAAAGTACAATTTTAAGGTAACGGATGAATGGCTCAATCACCTTCGACTGGCTTCGGTCCGCTTCGGCGGGGCTTCGGCTTCCTTCGTTTCGCCCGACGGTTTGGTTCTCACCAACCACCACGTCGGACGGGGAGCCATCCAGAACCTGTCAACGGCCGAGCGCAACCTGATCAAAACCGGCTTCTATGCCAGAACCAGACAAGAAGAATTGAAATGCCCGGGAACCCAGCTCTGGGTGCTTCAGGAAATTGAAGACGTAACTGATAAAGTTCTGAGCTCGGAAAAACCCGGAATGTCAGCTCAGGAAGTAATGGCCGCCAGGCAGAAAATTATCGCTGAGGTTCAGAAAGAAGCCGGCGAAAAATCCGGCCTGCGCTGTCAGGTAGTTTCACTCTATTCCGGAAGCATGTACCATCTATATAAATACAAAGTTTACACCGATGTCCGGCTGGTCTTTGCCCCGGAAGAAGAAATCGCCTTTTTTGGCGGCGACCCGGATAACTTTACCTATCCCCGATACGACCTGGATATCTCGATCTTCCGCGTTTATGAGAACGACCAGCCGCTCAAGAGCCCACACTATTTGAAATGGAAGACCTCGCCTCTCAAGGAAGGCGACCTGGTCTTCTGTTCGGGAAACCCGGGGTCTACCGGAAGGTTGCTGACCTATGACCAGCTGCTTTTCCTCAGAGACGTGAATTATCCTTTCACCATAGCTAACCTGAAAAGAAGGCAGGCCGTTCTCCATGAATACGCCCGGCGGGGCCCGGAACAAGAAAGAATCGCCCTCAATACCCTGTTCGGGGTGGAAAACAGCTTGAAAGCCACAATCGGTTACAATTCTGGCCTGCTGGACAAAAACCTGATGGCTAAGAAGCTGGCCGAGGAACAGGCCATTCGCAAGGCTGTGGCCGCTGACCCCGAACTGGCAAAAGAATATGGCCAGGCCTGGGACGAAATCGCTCAGGCCCAGAAGGAATATGCGGCCATCTTCAAGGAATATATGCTGTTTGAAAGGGGCAATGCTTTCAATACGGTCTATTTCAACCTGGCCAGAGCCCTGGTCCGGGGAGCCCAGAGAGAAAGACCGGCTGGAGCTCCTGATATGGGCGGGGGGCGCCTGCCGTCTGAGATTCATGACGACTTTGAAATAGTCAAACTGGCCGACTCCCTGCAGCTTTTAAAAGAACAACTGCCCGACCGCCAGGAAACCAGATGGATTCTTGGCGACCGGAGCCCGGAAGAGGCAGCCAGAGCCCTGATCTCCGCCACTAAACTCAAAGACCCAGAATTCAGAAAACAGCTGGCGGCGGGAGGAGCCGAGGCCATCAACCTCTGCAACGACCCGATGATCAAGCTGGCGCTCTTGGTAGAACCGATTTCCCAGGGCCTGCGCGAACGATATGAAAAGAGAGTCCAGGCTGTGGAAACCAAGAACGGCACGCTGGTGGCCAGAGCCATCTTCAAGCTGAAAGGGACTTCCATCCCGCCCGATGCCACCGGCACCCTGCGCCTGAGTTTTGGCCTGGTTAAAGGCTATGTCGAAGACGGTAAGAAGATACCCTTCCAGACCAACCTGGCCGGTTTATACCGCAAGGCTCAGGAAAATAATTTCCAGGCTCCATGGTCATTGCCCGAACCTTGGCTCAAGAAAAAAGCGGCTCTTGACCTTAACGTCCCCATCAATTTTGTGGCCACCATTGATTCTATTGGCGGAAACTCCGGTTCCCCCGTGGTCAACAGGAAAGGCGAATTCGTGGGGGCCCTGTTCGACGGCAACATTCAGTCGCTGCCCACCAGGTTCGTTTACGAAGAAAAAATCTCCCGTTCGGTAATGGTACATGCAGACGGAATCATAGAAGCTCTGCTCAAAATCTATGACGCCAGACCGCTGGTGAACGAACTTCTCGGCAAATGAGACTGGCTTGATTTAGCCTACCGGGGCCGGGCCTCTCTCCGGAGAGGAAAGCGGCCCCGGTTTATTTAGGGGGAAGAATGAAAAGCTGGACGGAATACCTCTGGTTCCAAACCGAAAAAAGACAGGAATTAATCAACATCACCGACCGGGTGGAGGAAGCCGTCAGAAAAAGCGGCATAAGAGAAGGCCTCTGCCTGGTGAATGCCATGCATATCACGGCCAGCATCTTCATCAATGACGACGAAAGCGGATTGCACCAGGATTTTATGGACTGGCTGGAAAAGCTGGCCCCCCATAGCCCCGGTTCCTACCGCCATAATCTGACGGGAGAGACCAACGCCGATGCCCATCTGAAAAGAACAGTAATGGGCCGGGAAGTTGTGGTGGCTGTAACCGGCGGACGGCTGGACCTGGGGCCCTGGGAACAGATTTTCTATGGGGAGTTTGATGGCCAGCGCCGCAAGCGCGTTCTGATAAAAATCATCGGCGAGTAGAGTTGCCTTCTGTTTGCGGATACAGATAAAATAATTCCTTA
>Ga0172362_10003342_pt1 | contig 13832 bp, 11 predicted proteins | sample LakKivs1_kivu2a2_FD_114534 | JGI IMG/M metagenome (GOLD analysis project Ga0172362, IMG submission 114534) | Sediment microbial communities from Lake Kivu, Rwanda - Sediment s1_kivu2a2 | ecosystem: Environmental > Aquatic > Freshwater > Lake > Sediment | place: Rwanda: Western Province, Lake...
CCAAGCCGAGCATATGATCGAGAACGTGGTCGGCATCTACGACTTACCTCTAGGTATTGCTACCAACCTGCGCGTCAATGGTCGCGACTGTTTGGTCCCCATGGTGATTGAAGAACCCTCGGTAGTGGCCGGCTTGAGTTACGCAGCCAGGCTCGTGCGCCAGGGCGGGGGCTTCCATACGTCCTCAGATGAGCCTTTGATGATCGGGCAGATGCAAGTTCTCGACATCCCCGATCCTGACACTGCGCGCCAACGGCTGCTTGCTGCCAAAGGCGAGCTATTGGCCCTGGCCAATGCCCAGGACCCTGTCATCACGAAGCTGGGCGGCGGGGCGAGGGATGTGGAGGTGCGCCTGATCCAACAGAGCCTGGTAGGGCCGATGTTGGTCATGCACTTGCTTTATGACGTGCGCGACGCGATGGGGGCCAATGCGGTCAACACGGCAGTGGAGGCGTTGACCCCCCTGGTAGAAAAGATCACCGGTGGGCGCGTGGCCCTGCGCATCCTATCCAACCTCGCCGACCGGAGGCTGGCGCGAGCTTGGGGTGTTGTGCCCAAGGAGGAGCTGGCTCTGGAGGGTCTCACGGCCGAGGAGGGCCTGCAGCGACTGTTGGAGGCCCACGCCTTTGCGGCAGCCGATCCCTACCGCGCAGCCACGCACAACAAGGGGATCATGAACGGCATAGATGCCGTGGCCCTCGCCACAGGCAACGATTGGAGAGCTATCGAGGCTGGAGCCCATGCTTACGCGGCCCGCTCTGGCACTTATGCCCCGCTCTCCACATGGGAGCGCGATGCGGAGGGCAACCTGGCAGGGTGTATCGAGATGCCCATGGCTGTAGGCACTGTCGGGGGGGCCACAAGGGTACATCCCAAGGCGCGCCTGGCGCTCAAGATTCTGGGCGTGACCACGGCCCGCGAGCTGGCCGAGGTCATGGCCGCGGTGGGCCTGGCGCAGAACCTGGCCGCGATCCGCGCCCTGGCGATGGAGGGCATCCAGAGAGGGCATATGAAGCTCCATGCGCGCCAGGTAGCGATGGCCGCCGGAGCCACAGGGGAAATGGTTGAGCGCCTCGCCGAGCGACTGGTAGCCGAGGGCGCAATCAGGCTTGACCGCGCTGAGGCGATACTGGCTGAGCTCAGACCTACCGGGTCTGAGGCCGATGAATCTGGGGGATACAGCTTTGGCGATCATGAGGCCGGTTCGTGAGGTGGGCATTGTAGGCTATGGAGCCTACGTGCCTCGCTATCGGCTGCCCGCACGAGAGATCAACCGCGTCTGGCACGGCGGCGAGGACGACATGCCTATCTCCGAAAAGGCCGTGTCCGGCCCGGATGAAGATACCACAACCATGTCCATCGAGGCGGCGCGCAATGCTTTGGCGCGCGCCGGGATTGATCCCCAGGAGATTCGCGCGGTTTGGGTGGGCAGCGAGTCGCATCCTTATGCAGTCAAGCCCACCTCAGCCATCGTGGCTGAGGCCATCGGCTCCGGCCCCCAGACCGCCGGGGCCGATTGGGAGTTCGCCTGCAAGGCGGGCACAGAAGCGATGCAGGCGGCGATCGCTCTGGTAGGCTCAGGCATGGCCGACTACGCGCTGGCCATCGGCATGGATACGGCCCAGGGCCGGCCCGGCGATGACTTGGAATACACTGCCGCCGCCGGCGGGGCGGCATATATCCTCGGCCCAGGGGAGCAGAGCGTCGCCAGGCTAGAAGGGTCCTATTCCTTTGTCACCGATACCCCCGACTTCTGGCGGCGGCCACAACAGCACTATCCTTCCCACGCAGGGCGTTTCACTGGCGAGCCAGCCTATTTCCGGCATTCCCTGGCCGCTGCGAAGCACCTGATGCAGGCCTTGGGCTATGCTCCCACGGACTATACCTGGGCCATCTTTCATCAGCCCAACGTGCGCTTCCCTACCCGTCTGGCGGCCGACCTCGGCTTCAGTCGGGAGCAGATCGCACCCGGCCTGTTGGTCGGCGAGATCGGCAATGTCTACGCCGGCTCCTCGATGGTCGGGCTGAGCGCCGTGTTGGATATAGCCAGGCCGGGCCAGCGCGTGCTACAGGTGTCCTTTGGCTCGGGTGCCGGAAGTGATGCCTTCTCTTGGGTTATCACCGAACGCTTGGAGGCAATCCGCGACCAGGCACCTGTGACGCGCGACTATATCGCGCGTCGGCGTGAGATTGACTATGGCCTTTACGTGCGCTACCGCGACAAGCTGCATCTGCATTGAGGAGGATATGCCTCTAGGGTGAGAGACGTCAGTATCATTGGCATTGGGCAAACGCCGGTCGGCGAGCATTGGGAGCGCTCCTTGCGAGACTTGGGCACTGAGGCGGTGCGTGCCGCCTTGGAGGACGCCCACATGACACACTCGGATGCCTTGTATGTGGGCAATATGCTCTCGGGGCAACTATCGGGGCAAGAGAGCCTGGGGGCACTGATCGCCGACTATTCTGGATTGCGAGGCATCGAGGCAGTCAAAATCGAGGCGGCCTGCGCCTCCGGCGCTGCGGCCTTGCGCATGGCCTATGTCGCCGTGGCCGGGGGCGTCCACGAGGTCGTCGTGGCCTGTGGCGTGGAAAAGATGACCGATACGCTCTCCGGCGAGACCACCACAGGGCTGGCGTCAGCGGCAGATGCTATCTATGAGGGAGAGCAGGGACTCTCATTCGTGGCCCTAAATGCGCTTTTGATGCAGCGCTACATGTACGAGTTTGGCTACAAGCGGGAGGATTTTGCGGGCTTTGCCATCAACGCACACCGCAACGCAATGAACAACCTGTATGCCATGTTCCGCAAGCCGATCAGCCACGAGGCGTTCGCGCGCGCCAGGATGGTCGCCGAGCCAGTAAGCCTGCTGGATTCATCGGGCATCGCAGATGGTGCGGCGGCAGTAGTGGTCGCGCCGACAGAGCTTGCCCAGGCGCGAGGGCTCCGGCCAGTGCGCATCGCGGCGTCCACGATGGCAACGGACTCGGTAGCTCTGCATGACCGCGATGACCTGCTGGCTCTGGAGGCTGCGCGGGCGTCTGTTCAGAAAGCCTACGTACAGGCTGGCGCGGGGCCTGGCGACGTTGACTTTTTCGAGCTGCACGACGCTTTCACCATCATGGCCGCGCTGTCCCTGGAGGCCGCAGGCTTTGCCGCTCGCGGAGAAGGTGCACGCCTGGCGATAGAGGGTCAGATAGGTCTGCAAGGGCGCATCCCCATCTGCACGATGGGTGGACTAAAGGCCCGTGGGCACCCTGTGGGGGCGACAGGCTTGTATCAGGTAGTGGAGGCCGTCCAGCAGCTCAGAGGAGAGGCTGGGGCGAACCAATTGCAGGGCTGCCGTCTGGGAATGACCCAGAACATCGGGGGCAGTGGGGCTATTGCTGTGACTCATATTCTGGAGCGAGTTGAGTAGATAATCGGAGTGGAGGTATGCGATGAGTTTGGCTTCTTACTGGCGCACAAGCAGGCAGCGTATGAGCCTGATAGGAGAGGTCTGCCCGCATTGCGGGATCAAGCTATTCCCACCTCGTGATGTCTGCCCCAAGTGTGGTGGGCCAGCCAAGGAACCCTTCTCCTTCAGCGGCAAGGGCGTGGTCTATTCCTTTTCCACCATGTACTCCGCCCCCAAAGGATTTGAAAAGTACGTCCCTTACATAGTCGCCCTGGTCAGACTCGATGAGGGTCCTCTCGTGACGGCCCAGCTTACCGACGTGGATCGAAGCGAAGTGCGCGCTGGTATGCCGGTGGAGATGGTCACGCGCAAGATGCGTGAGGAAGGAGAGGACGGGCTCATCCTTTACGGCTACAAATTCCGTCCGCTGTTCCAGAGGGTTGCTGGTTAACGCGTCTGCCGCACCTGTTCAGCAACCGCCCCTTCGCCAAGCCTTGACAGTCATCCTGCCATCAGCTATAGTCTAGGCATCGGGCCACGCAGCCAGCGGAAAGGGGGGCGCTGTGGCCATTGCTTCCGCTGCGGGCAAGGTGATCCTCCTGGGTGAACATGCAGTCGTGTATGGCCGGCCGGCCATCGCCGTACCGGTGAGCGACGTGCGCGCCACTACAGAAGTCACTCCCCTCCGCCCGGGCAGCGGTGTGCTCTTCGTCGCGGAGGACATCAACCAGAGCTATCATCTCGATGCGGTCTACGAGTCTGACACCGCACGTGCCTTGCAGATCACCCTGCGCAACACATTGCAATACCTGGGAATCCCCATCGAAGGCCAGGCACTGCGCATTGTCGTGCACTCCCAAATCCCCATTGCCAGAGGGATGGGCAGCGGCACCGCGCTCGCTACAGCACTGGTGCGCGCCTTGGCTGAACACTATGGCCGCCACCTGATCTCCCGTGCCGTGTCTGATCTGGTGTACCAGACGGAGGCCGTCTTTCACGGCACTCCGAGCGGCATTGACAACACCGTGGTAGCTTTCGAGAAGCCGGTCTACTTTGTCAAGGGGCAACGGGCAGACATCTTTTGGGTGGGCGAGCCTTTCACCCTCCTTGTGGCCGACAGTGGAATTCCCTCCAAAACCCGCACAGCCGTGGAGGATGTCCGTCACCTCTGGCTGGCCGACAAAGCTCACTATGAGGCCCTGTTCGACGAGATCGGCACAGTTGCCGAGAACGGCAAGCGTGCCATTGCCTCGGGCCAAGTCGCTGAATTGGGTCAGCTCATGACCCGCAATCAGGAGCTGCTGCGCAAGCTAGGAGTGTCCGGCCGGGAGCTTGACCAGCTCTGCTCGGCGGCACTCGATGCCGGGGCCTTGGGGGCCAAGCTCTCCGGCGGGGGCCAGGGGGGATGCGTCATCGCCCTGGTGGAGGAGCAAACACAGAGCGAGGTGTTTTCGGCCTTGCGTGCCGCAGGCGCAGTCTCTGTCATCAGCACGACCGTTCACTGAGCATCCGAGCGTCCGTTCGCGCAAGCCGACCGAATATACCATGCAGGAGGTTACATGCGGCGACAAAGGGCAATCATTCCCGGCGTGATCCTCATCCTTGTTGGAGTGTGGGCTCTGCTATGGTCTCTCGGCTATGAGTGGACACGGCTGGACCTGCTATGGCCGCTCATCGTCATCGCCAGCGGGATTTCCTTTTTGCTTTTGGGCTTGAGAAGGGAGCCGCGAGACTCTGGGGGCGTCTGGTTCGGCTGCGTAGCGATACTCTGCGGCGGGCTCTTCCTCTACGTCACACTCGGGCCGACCGAGTGGGACGACATGTCCTGGCTGTGGCCAGCCTTTCCTGCCATTGCCGGCCTCTCTTGGGTGGTGGCCTGGGGAGTCGAGCCGCGCCTCGTGGCGAATCTGGTTATGGGGCTGATCGCCCTGGCAGTTGGTCTGATCGGCTTTCTCTTCACCTATGGCCGGCTGGGCACCGAATCAGCCCGACAGCTCGGCAACCTTTGGCCCCTGATCCCCATCGCTTTGGGTGTGGGGCTGATCATCCAGTTCCTGGTTTCGCGCCGTCGCTAAAATGCTCATCGGCATTGATGCCAGTCGTGCGGTCACTGTCCAGCGTACCGGCACAGAGAACTACTCCTTGCATCTGATCCGTGCCCTGATCCGCGAGGGCTATGCCCATAGCTTTCGCCTGTACTTTAATCATCCCCCGCCAGAGGGCTTGTTTCCGCAGGATCAACGAGTGAGCTGGCGGGTGATTCCCCTTCCGCGCCTGTGGACGCACCTGCGGTTGGCGTGGGAGGTGGCCTCGCATCCTCCCGATGTGCTGTTCGTCCCGGCGCACGTGCTGCCGCTGCTACACCCCAAGCGCTGTGTGGTGACAGTACATGATCTGGGCTACTTGCATTATCCCGAAGCCCACCCTCGCTGGGCGCGTTGGTACTTGAGGTGGTCCACACGGTTCAACGCCCGCGTAGCGAAGCGGGTGATCGTGGATTCGCAGGCAACGGCGGATGACCTGGTTTCGTACTGCGATGTGAGTCGGGGAAAGATCGTCCTGGCCTATCCGGCCGGTACGGACGGACTTGCGCCGGTAAGAGACCCTGGAGTCCTGGAAGCAGTACAACGGCGATATGGGACCGGCGCAAGCTACTTTCTGCACGTTGGCACCTTGCAGCCGCGCAAGAACCTGGCGACGCTCATCAGAGCTTTTGCCTCCCTGGTGAGCAGCCGGGCGATTGCCAACGATGTGCGTCTCGTACTTGCAGGGAAGCTGGGATGGCTGTATAAAGAGGTCCTGGAACTGGCACGAGATGTGGCCCTTGAGGATCGGGTGGTGTTCACCGGGTATGTTGCCGGCCAGGACCTCCCTCCTCTCTTGAGCGGCGCTTTGGCCTATGTACTACCCAGTTGGTATGAGGGCTTCGGCTTGCCCGTTCTGGAAGCCATGTCCTGCGATACGCCGGTGATCTGTTCCAATGTTTCCTCTCTTCCCGAGGTGGCCGGCGACGCGGCGCTGCTTTTCGACCCGGCGGATGCTTCGGCCCTGGCCCAGGCTATGATGCGGGTGTATTCGGACGTTTCCTTGCGGCAGGACCTGCTCGCGCATGGGCGCGAGCGTGTGCGCGCTTTCAGTTGGCAGCACTGTGCCGGGCAGGTTCTGGCAGCGATAGAAGCTGTCGGCCGTGGGGAGTGAGATGAGCTTTGAGTCGCTACGCATTCTCGGCGTCCGGGTGGACAAGGTGACGACCGAAGGGGTGTTGCGCACGATGGAGTGCTTTATCCGTGAGGGATGCCCTCATCAAGTGGTCACTCTTAATCCCGAGTTCGTGATGAAGGCGCAACGAAATCCCGAGTTCCGCGTAACACTAGAGGAGGCTGATCTTGCCTTGCCCGATGGATCCGGGTTATTGTGGGCTTCGCGTCTGCTACGGCAGCCGCTACCTGAGCGGGTGACCGGCTCGGATACCTTGCCTCTCATCGCCCAGATGAGTGCCCGGCGAGGCTATCGCCTATACTTATTAGGGGCAGCGCCCGGCGTGGCCGACCGGGCCGCGGCGGCCCTGATCCGAGATAACCCGGGCCTACGGATCGTGGGCACCTATGCTGGCTCCCCCGATCTTGCACAGGAGGATGAACTCATCGCCCGGATCACGGCGGCGGCGCCGGATTTCTTGTTTGTGGCCTATGGCGCGCCGAATCAGGACTTGTGGATTCATCGCAACCTGGCTCGCCTGGGGGTGCCAGTCTGCATGGGCATCGGCGGGGCCTTGGACTTTATTGCCGGGGTCGCTGTTCGTGCCCCTCGATGGATGCGCCGGATAGGGCTGGAATGGTTTCACCGCCTGCTGTGCCAGCCATGGCGTTGGCGGCGGATGTTGGCTCTGCCCAAGTTCATGTATCTCGTCATGCGCCAGGCTCTGCTTGGCGCAGGGAGGGAATAACAATGATTTTGCCTACAAAATCACCCATGCGGCGAGTTGTGCTGGTCTCTCTGATCCTGGGGGCCTTGCTGTCGGCTGTGGTACCACTGACCGCCCTGGCTGCCGACCCCGTGAGGCTAGACAAGGTGGACGCCTACGTGGTCGTGCTCAACGATGGGCGTCTTGACGTGCGCTACACGCTCACCTTCACTGAGCTGGAATCCGGCCGCAGCAAGATCAGCCAGTTGGGCCGTTTTCCTGCGAATCACACTATCGTCTCCACAAGCGGCAACGGCCCTGACGGGGCGTTCACGGTGACACTCACCGGTGGGCCTGATGTCTACCAGGCCAACTTTGAAAAGCCCACGCGCAAGGGCGGGCAGTACGAGATCCTCGTGCGCTACAGCGTGGATAGCTCGGTCTTCGACGAGACGACAGTTAACGGCAAACCCTATCGCGCCATCGGTTGGGCACCTTTCGAGTGGGCCTTGCCCATCGTGCGCCAGGAGATCCGCTACATATTGCCCATCGAGCTGCCGGCGGACATCACTCAGCCAGAGCAGGTTACCGACCAGATCGTTGACGCCACCGGCCTGCTCGTTGAGGACACGAGCAGGTTCGAGCGTTGGGTCTACTTCCCCACCCCTGACGAGAAGACGGGCAAAGTCTGGCTTTCGCTTTTCGTGGCCAACAATAACCTCCCTGCCAATGGCACGATGGTGCCCAAGTTCTATCTTCCTGGCGAGTTCATCACCACAACTAAGGAAACGGCCATCCCCCTCAAGGAGCCTACCCTGATCCCCACGCCCGAGCCTGCGGGGTTCATGGGCCTCACCAAATCGGAAGCAGAGTCCCTGCGCACCGGATCGTTCTGTTTCGGCATCCCAGTGACCCTTGTGGTGCTGGTCCTGATGGTGGCAGCCATGCGGAGGCGCAAGCCCAAGTCCACCTATGAACCCCCGGAGATTGATATCGAGACCTTCCAAACCCCCGGTGTGGTGCCCGACCTGAACGCCATCGAGACGGCATTCTACATGGGCGACTCGACCAAGACGATTACCCTGATCGTCCTGGCCCTTGAGCAGCGAGGCGTGGTTAACGTAGTGAATCGCGTTCCCTTGCAGATGGAGGTGCTCAAGGCCGATGCCCAGCTTGCCACCTATGAGAAAGCCTTGATTGATGCCATCCAGGAGGACGGCACGCTCGACAAAACCAAGATTCCCGCGATCCTCGCCGCCGTGGCTGCCAGCGTCCAGCCCAAGATGTGGAACGCAGATCCGGCGGCCACACGGGAGACCTACCAGCGACGCATTGACACCGCCTGGGAGGAGTATGAGCGAGATTGGCGTGGCCGCCCCGCAGGGGCGCCCATGCCGAACTACATGCCCTGGATTATCCTCAGTAACCGTGGGGGAATGGCGCCAGCAACCGCAGCCGGCCCCGGTCCTCTGGCGCGCACTGCCCAGGAAGCTGTCGCCCCTCTGGAGCGCATGGCCAACGATCTGGCGCGTGGGGTCGAACAGACCATCAGCGGCACCGTGCAGCGTATCGAGCAAGGCGCGACGCGCGCCCTGGGCGGCGTTGCACCCGGCGAGGCGGGCTACGACGCCTGTCACTCGGCATGCCATAGCGCGTGTCACAGCGCCTGTGTGCATGATGCCTGCCACTCGGCCTGCGTGCACGATGCCTGCCATAGTGCCTGTCATTCGGCCTGTGTCTGCCACAGCGCCTGCCATAGCGCTTGCCATTCAGCCTGTGTGAGCCGCTTCTAGGAGAGGAGAATCCGCGAATAACGCGAATCTGCACCAACCTAGCCTACTCCGATGGAGATTCTCCTTGTTGGCAATTGAGCACAGAAGATATGTTTCTAGCCTAGCAGGTGGTATGCTAATAGCAAAATCTGTTCTAGTGTGCAGTTTATTTGCGATGATTCGCGTTATTCGCGGATAGATGATGTGAGGTTTATGAGCGAGTCGTCGTCCTTTGACCTGCAGCGCTTCGCCGCCGAGCTGGTGAACTCGACACGCGAGTACATCTACATCCGTCCTGAGGACGGTCTGATCATCCTGCGCCCTAACCGCCTCCACTACCTCAACGAGACGGCCACTTTGATGCTGGATATGCTCTATGGCAACGCCAAGGGGCCTGATGTCGAGGCGGTGGTGAGCTTTGTTGCGCGCCGCTACCAGGCTGACGAGGCACGGGTCCGTGAGGATCTCCGCAACCTCCTCATCAGCGTATCCGCCTTGCTTAGTGACAATGTCTGCGGAGCGCCGAGCGTCAGGCAGACGCCCTTCGGCAGCCACCGGCGCGAGCTGCCCGTCCTATCCGAGATTGCCCTGACCTATGACTGCCAGAACCGCTGCACCTTCTGCTATGCCGATTCGCCCAACCGTGGCCGCAAGGTGCCCGAAATGACCACAGCGGAGGTCAAGATCACGATTGACCGCATCTGTGACGAGGCCCACTGCCCGACGGTCTCCTTCACCGGCGGGGAGCCTACCCTGCGCCGAGACCTTGCGGAGCTGGTCGCCTATGCCAAGGCCAAGGGGATGCGCGTCAACTTGATCACCAATGGCATCAAGTGTGCCGATCCCGAGTACGTTCGCACCCTGGCCGAGGCCGGGCTTGACTCCGCCCAGGTGAGCATCGAGGGTGGCTCCGCTGAGGTGCACGACGCGATCACCCAACACCCTGGCGCATGGGCACGAGCCATAAGCGGGGTGAAGAACCTGCGTGCAGCGAGAATCCATACCCACACCAACACCACGATCTGCGGCGGCAATCGTGACCATTTGCTGGAGCTGGTAGACTTTATCGCCCAAGAGCTGCGTTCCGAGTACTTTTCCATGAACATGGTGATTCGTACAGGGACCGCCTTGCGGCATGACGCGGACGACATCCGCTACTCCGAGGTCGGGTCACTGATTACTGCTGTCCAGGAGCGCGCCAGAGAGAGGGGGCTGCGCTTTGTTTGGTACTCACCAGTTCCCTACTGCTTCTTCAACCCCGTTCAGGCCGGGCTGGGAAGCAAGTCCTGCGCCTGTGTGGATGGGCTGATCTCAGTCAATCCTGCCGGGCAACTGATTCCCTGCTCTAGTTTCGATCAGGGGATCGGCGACTTGCTGCACCGTTCTTTTCGCTCTGTATGGCACACGCGGACGGCAAAGTACTGGCGGCGCAAAGAGTTTATTCCCCCCGTGTGCCAACGCTGCAAGATCAGGGACATCTGTTGCGGGGCTTGCCCACTCTACTGGGATGAACGAGGTGGGTTCGAGGAACTAGCGAACCTGGCTCCAGGTGGGCCGCCCTGGGCTGGCTTGATCTGGCGACTAAGGAAAGCCCTGTGGTCGGGGACACGGGGTGTGGGGTTACAGAAACACTGACGTGATCCACCATAACTGCGGCGAGAATCGAACTCGTCCAGTGGAGGGAAAACATGGCCGGCAAATCAGAGGAACGTGTCTATAGCATGACCCTGGCCGACTTTCACCGTTACCTGGATGATAAACGGCGTGAATTGGAGGCTTGTTACAAAGAGGTCGAGGAGGTGCAGTTCCAATTCAACGACATCTTTAAGCGCGAGCTAGAGGCCTGGAAGGCCAAGTTCTCCGAGTGCTACCAGCAAGTGGGAGCGCGGCGTCGGGAGATGCCGTCGGCCTTTGCTCAGCTCATTGACCGCACCGAGTCCGAGGAGCGCTCTCGTCTGCAGGCGGAGACCGCCGGCCTCGACAAGGAGATCAGCGAGTCGCGCGCCAAGATGGATGACCTCCTCGCCAAGGCGCAGGCAGCCACCGGCGACCTGCGCACGGCCAACCCGCAGTTGAATCAGCGCGAGGAACAGCTCAAGGCCGCGCTGGCCAAGGCCGAGGACCGGTACGCTCAGGCGTTCGAGGAGCTAGATAAGCTGGATACCTTCCCCCTGGGATGGCTCACTCATGCCGGCAAGATCCAGAAACTCAGGCAGACGCAGCGCAAGGCAAGGGAAGAACAGGCCAAAGTGCTCCAGCAGCTTCGCCAGGTGCGCCAGGAATGGGTGGACGACATTCAGAAGGCGAGCGAGGTGCAGGCTGGTTTGCGCCAGGAATGGGAGCAGCTTGGCGTGCGCGTCTCCGAGGCCGAAACGCGGTGCACCTATCTCCAAACGAACCTCGACGCCCTCGCCGAGCAGGGGGCACTACAGAAGGTCCTGGAAAACCTGAATGAGCCGCCCGATGTGCCTGGCGACCTCGGCGTGGCCCTCAAAGACCTTGTGCAGCGCAATCAGGTGCGGCGGGCATACGAGACGGGCCTCCGCGCAGTGGCCGAGGTTCTGGGCTTGACCAAGGGCATGGGCGAGGGGATGACGCGCTTCCAGCAGAGCGTAGCGACCGTCCTCCAGGAGCAGCGTCGCTACAGCCTCAAGGAGATCCATGTGCCTGTGCCACAATCTGCGGTGACGCTCAACGAGACCTGGAAGGAGTTGCAGGCCAAGGTCAAAGATGAGAAGCAAATGGGAACGCACCCCCTCGATTTCAGCCAGATCGTGGATAAGTACGTCAAGGAGCGCCTGACCGACGAGAACATCCAGAACCTCTTTGAGGCATTGGGGAATGCACTAAGCGAGGCAACTGCTGCCTGGAAATGACCAGCCTGCGCAGCGGCGACAGATCATAGGATAGGAGATGGATAACATCATGAGAAAGACTCTGGCCATCATCGTAGCCCTCTTGTCCATTCCCTTCTTCACGGTAGGGCTCTTGTTCTTGATCGCGGCGACTACCAAAGGAAGTCGCTTTCCGATTGCGCTGGCGTTCTTGGCCATCGCCACGGTCCTGCTCGTCAGTGGCCTGCGGCGCTTGAGGCGGTTGGCCGAGATCAGCCCGGCCGCGCTCAGGACCGGGGCAGTGGAGTTAGCCCGGCGACTGGGGGGCGAGCTGACGGCTTCGCAATTGCGCGCCGAGTTCCGCATCCCCCAGGAGCTGGCCGCCGGAACCCTGGAGAAGCTGGTCGCCGAGGGAACCTGCACACGTGAGCAGCGCGAAGAGCGCACGGTGTATGTTTTCAAGGGGCTGTTGCCGTCAATGGCTGAGAAGGTCTGTCCCTACTGCGGCACCAAGCTCCCCCTGCGGGCCGCACTGCGCAAGTGCCCCAACTGCGGTGCCCAACTAGAGATCACCAAGACCTAGATGAGCCGCCGCCGAGGATCACTTCCGGCCATCCTCGCCGTTGCCCTGGCGCTCTATGCTGTAAGCGCCATCGCCGGATGTGGCAGAGCCAGATGGCCCCTCTGGCCTGGCTCTAGCGGTCGCTCTCCTGCATCCCTTTCGTCGTCGGCCGCCTCACCAACCGGGGCGGACACTCGGGCGACCGCTTCCCCATGGCCGACGCCAGTGCCCAGCTCCACGCCCGGGTTGCTGGAGCGACTGGCCCAGAGTCAGATGCCTCCCTGCGATTATGTCGCTCTGGTGAGCAGTCTCCGCAGTCTGGATGAGCCGGTGCCCCGCGTCGTACGCCAGACTCCCCCAAATGCCCAGATCGGCGATCAGCAGCTCTTCTGGATCGGGGACGTGGATGTATCGCGTAACTACCAGATCACGGCTACTCTCTGGGTACAGACCGAGCACATCCAAATGTGGGTGCAGGATGAAGCCGTCGCAGATCAGGAAGCGCTGGAGCGCTCGGCCCAAGCCTTTGAGGAGCGCATCTACCCCACTACCCGCCGCTACTTTGGCTCGGAATGGGAGCCAGGGATAGATGGCGACCCACACCTCATCGTGCTCAACGCCCTCTTCAGCGGAGCCGCGGGTTACTTTTTCAGCGCCAACGAGTACTCGCGCCTGGTGAATCCCTACAGCAACGAGCGCGAAATGTTCGTGATGAATCTCCGGGGGCTTGATCCGGGGTCGCCGGAGTATGAGGCGGTGCTCGCTCACGAGTTCCAGCACATGATTCACTGGTACCAGGACAGCAATGAAGATGCTTGGGTGACCGAAGGGGCTTCGGAACTGTCCGAGGATCTCAACGGCCATGCCAGTTCCCAGGCCGCCGTGCGCGAGTTCGAGAACCAGCCTGATGTGCAGCTCAACACCTGGGGCGAGGAAAACGGCGAGTTGATCCCCCACTATGGGGCTTCCTACTTGATGCTGCGTTACTTCCTGGATCGCTTCGGCCCCGAGGCGCTCCGCGACCTCGTCCATGAGCCTGCCAACGGCACCCTCGCTTTCGAGGCAACACTGGCGCGCCAAGGAAAGGGTATCTCCTTCGAGGAGTTGTTTGCCGATTGGCTTGTCGCTAATATCCTCAACGACCCGCAGCTTGATGATGGGCGATTCGGCTATCCGAGTATTGAGGTCCAGGTCAAGAGCCAACACCAGGCAGGAGAATATCCATACTCCTACCAGGGAACAGTGCATCAATACGCTGCGGACTACTTTGAGCTTTCCCCAGAGATCACTGGCTCTTTGAGCATCTCCTTTGCAGGCACACCGCAGGTGAAGGTCGTCCCCAACAAGCCGGCAAGTGGACGCTAC
>Ga0172362_10003348_pt1 | contig 13827 bp, 11 predicted proteins | sample LakKivs1_kivu2a2_FD_114534 | JGI IMG/M metagenome (GOLD analysis project Ga0172362, IMG submission 114534) | Sediment microbial communities from Lake Kivu, Rwanda - Sediment s1_kivu2a2 | ecosystem: Environmental > Aquatic > Freshwater > Lake > Sediment | place: Rwanda: Western Province, Lake...
AACCTGCGGGAGGGTGAGCAGTTAATCCTCAATTACTCATAACGCAGCGCATCAATCGGGTTCAGAAGCGAGGCCCGCCGGGCCGGGTAGATGCCAAAGAACAGCCCCACCGCCGCCGAAAAGGTCGTCGCCAGCACGACCGCCTGAGGCGTGACGACGGAGTGAAAATCCGCGACCAGCGCGGAGATGGTCTCCGCCCCCAATACGCCCACGCCTACGCCCACCAGGCCCCCGGTCAGCGAGAGCGTCACCGCCTCGAGCAGGAACTGCCACAGGACGTCCCGTCGCCGCGCCCCCACCGCCTTGCGCAACCCGATCTCCCGCGTGCGTTCCGTCACCGAGACGAGCATGATGTTCATGATCCCGATACCTCCCACCAGCAGGCTGATGCCCGCGATGGCGCCCAGAAAGATCGTCAACACGCTCGTGATCTGGCCAAACACGTTGAGAATGTCCGTCTGGCTGACGACGGAAAAGTCGTCCTCGTCGCGGAAGTCAATGCCGTGCCGCTCGCGCAGGATCGTGGCGATCTGCTCCGAGGCCGCATCCATGCGCTCCTCGCCGATCGCCTTGACCATGATGATGGATATGAGCTGCTCACCCGACCGGCTGCGGGATGGGAACAGGCGCGTCTGCGCCGTCGTCAGGGGCACCAGGATGCGGTTGTCCGAGTCGCCAAACTCCGAGCCCCCTTTCGACCCCAACACACCGATGACGCGGAAGGGGATACCGCCGATCTTGATCGTTTCGTCCACCGGGTATGGGTTGTCCGGGAAGAGCTCTTTGATGGGGGTCTGGCCCAGGACGGCGACGCGTGCCCGGCCGTTCAGGTCTTCCTGGTCAATAAACTCCCCCACTTCCGGGAACCAATTGCGTACCTCAGCAAACTCTGGCGTGACACCCAGCACCTGCCCGATCATATTTCGCCGGCCCGCGGTGACCGTGGCCGAGCGCAACACCTGCGGAGACACGGCCTCCACGTCAGGTGCACGGAGCGGGTCGCCCAGCGCCTGTGCGTCTCCGTTAGTCAACTCGGCCGTCTCTGCCTGCGCCATCATGCCCGGCCCCCCTCCTTGCCTGGCTTCCTCCATCGAGCCGGGGAAGACGAAGAGCAGATTTGTGCCAATGCTCTGAAACTGTTCTTCGATGTAAACCGAAACTCCCGCGCCGGCTGACATCAGCGTGATGACCGCGCCAACGCCGATGATGATGCCCAGCATCGTCAAGGCAGACCGCAGCTTGTTGGCCGCCAGCGCACGAAAGGCCAGCCGTACACTTTCCAGGATGCTCACGCCTCATCACCTCCCACCACAGCCACCAGCGGTTCCGCCACGATCTCGTTGTGAGTGATACGCCCATCGTACAGATGCAGGATCCGCCCGGTATGTCGGGCAATGGCCAGGTCGTGGGTCACCAGGATCACCGTGATCCCGCGCTCCCGGTTCAGCCCCTGCAACACCGTCATCACCTCCGCCCCCGACTTGCTGTCCAGATTTCCCGTCGGCTCGTCCGCCAGAATGATGGCCGGGGCGTTCACCAACGCCCGTGCAATGGCCACCCGCTGCTGCTGGCCCCCCGAGAGCTCCGTCGGTGTGTGTTCCACGCGGTCCGCCAGCCCCACCGCCTCCAGCGCCCGCCGGGCGCGCTCCTGCCGTTCTGCCCGCCCCAACCCTGCGTAGATCAGCGGCAGCGCCACGTTCTCGAAAGCGGTCGTGCGCGCCAACAGGTTGAACGTCTGGAACACGAAGCCGATCTTGCGGTTGCGGATCTCTGCCAGGCGGTCGTCGTTGAGATGGCTGATGTCTTGCCCCTCCAGCAAATACGTGCCCGAGGTAGGCTGGTCCAGGCAGCCCACCACGTTCATCATCGTGGACTTGCCAGAGCCGGAAGGGCCCATGATGGCCACCATCTCCCCCGCCTCCACCTTCAGCGAGACGCCACACAGAGCGCGCACCTCCACCTGGCCCATCTGATACACTTTGCATATATCCTGCAGCTCGATAACCGGCACTGTCATGTGTGCCTCCTTACCTTCATTACTGGCCCCCGAAATTGAAAGGCATGGACTCTGCGACCCAGACGGCGACGTCCCCTTCGGACAGGCCATCCAGCACCTGCGCAATCCCTTCGTAGCGCACACCCAACGTCACGTCCACCCGCTCAACCTCGTCCCCCACCTTGCGGTCCACGTAAGTCTGCCCCGTGCTGCGGTCCACGCGCACCACCCACGTGGGGACCGTCAACACGCCGGCGAGTTCCTCCAAGACAATTGTCGCGTTGGCCGTCATGTCGGCGCGGATAGGAACATCGGCGGGAGCCAGACCGATGATGACGTCATAGTCCACCACCCCTCCCTGGATTGTAGCCGCCGGGGCAATGCGCTCGACAGCGCCGGCGATGACAGCGTCCGGGAACGCATCCAGCGTCACCTGGGCCACCTCTCCCTCACTCAGCCGTGCTACGTCCATCTCGTCCACGCTGACACGAATGCGGAATCGGGACGTGTCAACCAACGTGATGGCGGGCCTGCCGGCTGAGGCCATCTCGCCGGCCGTGACGTTGATCTCCGCGACCATACCATCGAAAGGAGCACGCAACGTGGCGTTCTCCAGCGCAAGCTGCGCCTGTTCGAGCGCAGCTCGCGCCTGCACGACGCGTGCCTCAGCAGCAGCGATCTGTGCGTCGCTCGCCCCGGCCAACAGCAGATCGAGTCGAGCCTGCGCCGCATCCTGCTGGGCAACCGCCGCCCACACGTTGGCCTGCCCGGCACGCACCTGGTCAGCGTTCGCCCCGGCCAGTAGTGCATCAAGGCGGGCCTGCGCAGCAGCCAGCGCCTCGTTAGCAGTATAGAGACTGTAATTCGCCTGCTCTTTTCTCTCCTTGTCCCGCTTGTCAATTTTGTCGTACGCAATCTGGGCCACCTTCTGCTGCAAGGCCGCCGCGGCTACGTCGGCTTCGGCAGCCGCGACTTGTGCAGCGGTGGAACCGGCTTTTAACTGGTCGAGATTGGCAGCCGCCGCGCTCACCTGGGCCTGGCTGGCACGCAAGGTGGCCTGTGCTGCTGCAACTTCCTCCGGCCGCGGCCCAGCGCGGAGCTGGGCCAGTTGTGCCTCGGCCGATGCCAGTCCTGCCCGTGCCTGCTGCACCTGTAACGCTACCTGATCGCCATCCAGGCGCGCCAGCACGTCACCCGCTTTGACCGCTTCTCCCACCACGACGGGTACTTGGACTACCCGGCCAGACGCCTCGAACGCCAGGCCCACGCGGGCCTGCGGCTCAACGCTGCCACTGGCCGAGACGGCCACGCGCATCGTCCCCCGTTCCACGACGGCCGAGCGCACCTCTCCCGCCGGCTGTGCTGCCTGCCGTGACCGCCAGGCAAGCGCACCCACCACCACCGCGATGGCGGCGACACCCAAAACCACGTAAAGCATCGTGCGTTTCATGTCCAAACTTCCCCTCATTGAGCACCGAAATCGAAAGGCCCAGGTTCCAGCGCCAGAACGACGACGTCCCCTTCAGCCAGGCCATCCAGCACCTGTGCAATGCCCTCGTAGCGCACACCCAACTTCACGTCCACCCGCTCAGCCTTGTCCCCCACCTTGCGGTCCACGTAAGTCTGCCCCGTGCTGCGGTCCACGCGCACCACCCACGTGGGGATCATCAACACGCCGGTGAGTTCCTCGACGACGATCGTCGCGTTGGCTGTCATGTCGGCGCGGATGGGAGCAGCGGCGGGGGCCAGACCGATAGTGACGTCATAGTAGACCACGCCTCCCTCGAGCGAAGCGACCGGCGCGATGCGCTCGACAGTGCCGATGATGACGGTGCCCGGGAGCGCATCCAACGTCACCTGCGCCGTTTGGCCGTCGGCCATGCGTGCCACGTCCATCTCGTCCACACTCACGTGAATGTGGAATCTGGAAGTATCGAGTAACGTGATGGCTGGCAGTCCAGGTGAGGCCAGCTCGCCAACCGTGACGTTGAGTTGGGCAACGACGCCGTCGAAAGGAGCGCGCAGTGCGGCACGTTCCAGCGCAAGCTGTGCCTGCTCCAGCGCAGCTTGTGCCTGGGCGACCTGGGACTCAGCATCGGCGACCTGCGCATCGCTCGCACCGGCTACCAGCAAGTCGAGCTGAGCCTGCGCCGCATCGCGCTGAGCCGCCGCGGCCCACACATTGGCCTGCGCAGCACGCACCTGGTCGGCATCCGTCCCGGCCAGCAGCTCGTCGAGGCGGGCCTGTGCAGCAGCCAGCGCCTTGTCGGCAGCCTCGAGATTGTAGCGGGCCTGTTCCTCGGCTGCGCCCAGGCCAGGGCAGATCTCCCGTTTCTCACCGTCCGGGAAGGTAACCTTCACACACTTGAGCGTCATGTCGTGCATGTCCTGGGCCGTCTTTTGCTGCGAAATCATCGAGGCCAGGTCGGCTTGGGCCGTAGCGATCTGCCCTTCCCCAGGCCCGGCTTCGAGCTGGTCGAGATTGGCAGCCGCCGCACTGACTTGAGCCTGATTGCCGCGCAAGGTGGCCTCCGCCACCGCGACCTCCTCCGGCCGCGGCCCACCCCGGAGCTGGGCCAGTTGTGCTTCGGCCAGCGCCAGGCCGGCCTGCGCCTGTTGCACTTGCAGCGTCAACTGCCTTGTATCCAATCGTGCCAGCACGTCCCCCGTTTCAACCGCTTCTCCCACCACGACGGGTACTTCGACTACCCGGCCAGGCGTCTCGAACGCCAGGCCCACGCGAGCCTGTGGCTCGACGCTGCCACTGGCCGAGACGGCCACGCGCATCGTCCCCCGTTCCACGACGGCAGAGCGAGTCTCTTCCTGTGGCTGTGCTACCTGCCATGACCGCCAGGCAATCGCACCCACCACCACCGCGATGACGGCGGCACCCAAAACCACGTAGAGCATCGTGCGCTTCATCGTTTCCTCTCTATTTGTGACCAAAGTCCAAAGATGACCAGGGTCACATTATAGACAATGTAGGGGAAATGTCAAGGGGAAACTGGTAGACTGGTAGATTGGGAAACTGGTTCCTCATCCACCCATTTACCAATCTACCAGTCCACCAACTATCACCGCTCAAATGATCACACTATCAGGAATGACGGCATTCTTGGGGATGACGACGATCCCATCCCGGATGACGTAATGCTCCTCTTCTATCATCTCCTCGTCGGGCACGTGGGAGCGGATGGTGACCCCTGCCCCGATGCGGGCGTTCTTGTCAATGATGGCCCCTTCGATCACACTGCCGCGCCCGATGCCTACGTCGGGCCGGCCCAGCCTGCGATTCTCCGCCTTCTGCTCGGGCGTCTCGTAAAAGTCGGCTCCCATCATCACCGTTCGCGTAATCCGCACGTCCGGCCCAATGATGCTACGTAGCCCGATCACCGATTCCCGAATTTCCGAATCCTGGATCAGGCACCCCTCGGCCAGTACGGCCCGCTCCAGGTCACAGCCGTCGGCACGGGAGGAAGGTAAAAAGCGTGGGCGCGTGTAGATCGGACTTTGAGGGTCGTAGAAATCGAACGGCGGATCAGGGAACGTGAGCGACAGATTGGCCTCGTAGAAAGCACGCATGGTACCAATGTCCTCCCAGTAGCCATCGAAAGGAAAGGCGCACACGCGCAGGCCCTCAATCGCAGCCGGGATAATCTGGCTGCCAAAATCCTCGGCCTCCGATCTCTCCAGGACTTGCCGCAGCACGTCATAGCGGAAGACATAGATGCCCATCGAGGCCAGGTAAGGCTTGTCGCTATCCGGCCAGAATACCATAATTTTATACCGGCACTCCGCTTTGCGCCACACGCCCAGCGGGTTTATAATCACCGTATGCATCACGCATCACGTTTCACGCTTCACGCAGAGGTGTCCCCATGAGACGCTTTGTACGCGAAATTGCCTTCCGGATGACGCGGCGCGATCTGCTGCGCTTCCTCGAAGACCACGAAGATGACCTGCTGCGCATCTTCCACGAGGAAATGAAGCAGCTCGATGAGCGGATACCGGAGGAACAACTGTTCATAGACATCCACATGGTGCCGCTCGGCGAAGAGCTGCTGCGAGCCGTGTTGGCGACGCTGAAACGCTTCCTGCGGGAGACCTGAAGCTACTTTCCCAGCGCAGCCCGCACGGCAGCACCGGCGTCCACGACCCCACATCCGTACACGTTGTTCGGCACACCAGCCACACCGCCACACGCGCAGACAGGGTTGTATACCAACGCCGCGAACTCCCCCGCCGGCACCTCGTCCTGGGCCGTACACACGTTCTCGACCGGCCTGGACACGGCCGTCTGGCAGATCAACCTCTCCGTCGCGCCAACGTCGCCGATGAGCGCCGGGGCAGCCGACCACGCGAGCGCCACCAGCCCCGCTACGTGCGGCCCGGCCATTGAGGTCCCACCTGCGTAGCCATAGCCACCGCCGGGCACACTCGAACGCACCTGCCCGCCCGGCGCCGCAACGTCGGGCTTGATCAGCCCATCCGCCGGGCCCCGGCTGCTGAAGCCGACGATTTGCCCCTCGTTCGTCGTCGCGCCGACTGAGAAGGCGGCGTCATAACTGGCTGGGGGTACGCTGGCCGTGCCACACGCCGGGCCGTCGTTGCCCACGCTGACGACCATCATAATCCCCCCCGCACGCAGCGCTTCGACCGCGGGCCGTAGCGTGCCGGGGAAGCAGCCCTCAAAGTCAGGGCAGCCCCACGAGTTGTTGACCACGTGAGGGGCCAGTTTGACGTCCCCGTCGGTGAACGGATCGCCTTCATGCGGGTATGGGGCAAGGAAGAACTCTGTGCACTCGGCGTAAGCCCCCGGGTTCCCGAAGCCGCGCCGCATGTTACGGCAGCCGATCCACTGCGCCCCTGGCGCGACCCCCGTGCGATTGCCCGCGCCGTCGTCTCCCAACACGGTGCCCATCGTGTGCGTACCATGCGAATCGTCGTCGAAAGGAACGGCAGTATCGTCCCAGGCATCGTGCCAATTGTAATCGTGGCTGGCATCCTGGCCGTCCCAGCCCCGGTAGTGAGGCTTGAGTGCGGGGTGGCTCCAGTCGTAGCCCGTATCCTGCCCGGCGACGACGATGCCCTCGCCCGTCACCCCCAGCGCCCACGCTGTGTCGGCGTGGATGGCTGCCAGGTTCGGCTGCACTCCCTCGACAGGCGTGCTATCTGCGCCGTAGGGGAACGGGATGCGGCGGGGATAGTCTCGCACGTTGGGGTTGAGCAGCACCTGCGCAACCCCTGGCCTGCCCGCAAAACGGCGCATCAGCCAACGGCGCCCGTCCACGCGGATCATGTTGATGATGTAGTAAGGACGATAGGACACACCCAGCGCATCCAGTTCAGCCCGCAGCGGCGACTGCGTGCGCCGGGCGGTTTCGACCAGCGTCTCGTAGACGTACTGCAGCCGCGCCTCCCGAGCGGAGATTGTACGAGCCGCGCTCAGGTCGGCCTGTTCCTCCAGGACGATGAGAAACCCGTCGTTAGCAAAGCCAGGCTTGCCAGCAAGCACGTATAACCCACCCCACGTACCCCACATCACCCCCATTGCCAACGCGGCGACAGCCAGCCAGCCCCAGGCCGGCGCCCGCATGCGGCCGCGCAACGCCAGCAGCAAGCGCCGCCCTCCCCACAACACCAGCCCCGCCACAATTGTGACCACGGCGACGATCGTGTAACTGAGAACGTGCTGCGGCTCAGGGATACCCTGCGCCAGGACGTCGCGCGGGTCCACAAAGAGGAGCGGCACGGCGCGATAACAAAAGGCCACCGGCCACAGGGGATAGACGCCGCCCTCCCGGGCGCACAGTTCAGTGAGCAGAAACGCCAGCGGCAACAGCGAGACGCCAGTCCCCAACGCGCCCCAAGCGGCCGCAGGAAGAACACCGCCCAACGTGGACAGCCCGTACAGGATGATCGTCGTCAGCGCTGCAGCCCATGGCCGGGCAAACGTGGACGACAACAGGCAAAAGACCACCCCCCAGAAGATCAATACCTGCGGGATCGCCCATGCCAGCGCCTGGAAGGCCAGGCTCAGGCTGGTGAAGCTATCGCCCAACGCGCCTGTCACGGGCCACGGTATCGTCACCAGCGCCGCCACAGCCAGTGCCAGCAAGCAAGTCGCCAGGTCAAACCGACTGAGTCCCAGCCACGCCCACAGCGAACGCCGGGACGCGCCTGCCAGGCGTGGGGCCAACCAACCGGCGAGCAGCGCATAGGGAATGAGAACGCCCAACCGCAGCACACCGACCCAGGCATCCTCCCCGTGAAGCGCAGGGGCAGCCCCTCCAGGAGACACAGCCCGCACCACCGCATCGAGCGCCACGTAACCGGCGCTGGCAGCCAGCCCCGCCGCGACAGCCGCAGTGGCCCCCCATCCAACCCGGCGACGGGTGAGCAACGCCGCACTGGCAAATGGCAACAGTAACAACACGGCGGTGATGCCGATGGTGACCGCGGCCGCCAGGCCAGGTGATATGACTGTTGTGCCCAGTGTCCTATCGGTCAAGAACATCACCCCGACCGGCGCCGCGCCCGACCACAACAGCATGGAAACAATCGCAGCCACATGGCCGCAACCAGTACGCCCTTCTCCTGTTCTGTCGTTCATAGGAAGCCTCCTGCAGCTTGATTATAGGCCAGCGCACAGTTCCACACAAGTTCCAACCCCTGTTGGATTTGCAGCACAGCGCAAAGTGCGGTAGAATGAGAGCAGGAGATAAGCGATGCCCAGCCCGTTTCCCGGAATGGACCCCTACCTGGAAGAACCAACCCGCTGGCCGGACGTACACCAGAGCCTGATCACGTATATCCGTGATGCACTCCAGCCCCAGATACGTCCGCGCTACCACGCCCGCATGGGTGAGAGGGTGTACATCCTGCAGCCACCCCAGGTCATGTACCCGGACGTCATCCTGACCCGGCGGCCTGTCCGGGAGCCAGCGGCGGTTGACCTGGCCATACAGACGTCCGTAGTGACAGCGGTCGAGGAGGATTTAGACGTTCCTACCATCCTCGTCCTCCCGCCAGTCGAACACCGGGAACCTTGTGTTGAGATCGTCCACGCCGCTGGCGACGAGATCGTGACCGTCATCGAAGTGCTCAGCCCGGCCAACAAGACAACGGGGGAGGGACATCGCCTCTACTACCGCAAACAGCAGGAGATCCTGGCTAGTCCTGCACACCTGATCGAGATTGACTTGCTTTCAGAAGGACTGCACACGGTGGCTATCTCGGAGGAAGGGCGGGCCTCCCTGCCGCCGCATCGCTATCTGGTCAGTGTGAAACGAGCACCTGAACGGTACCGTTTCGAAGTGTACCCTATCCCGCTGCAGCGCCGTCTGCCTCGCGTCCGCACTCCACTGCGAGAGCCCGATCCCGACGTGACGTTGGACTTGCAGGCGGTGTTCACGCTAGGGTACGACAAGGGCGGCTACGCAGACTTTGTAGACTACCGGCAGCAACCACCCGCGACGCTCTCACCAGAGGAGGCGGCCTGGGTGGACGGTCTGCTCAAAGGGAAAGGGCTGCGCAGAGAATAATAGTGAATGATAACTTGCGATGCAAACATCATATCCACTGGGAAAGTTGCCCGCCGAGCACCTGGCCCGCCTGTTGGCCCGCCACACGCCCGCTGACCCGCGCGTCGTTCTGGGGCCGGGCGTAGGGCGCGACGCTGCGGTCATCTCTTTTGGCGACCAGTACCTGGTCGCCAAAACCGACCCCATCACCTTTGCCAGCGACGAAATCGGCTGGTACGCCGTCCACGTCAACGCCAACGACGTTGCCTGTACCGGCGCCACCGCCCGCTGGTTTCTTGCTACATTGCTGCTGCCCGAAGGACGTGCCGATCCTCAACGTGTGGATACCATCTTCGACCAGATCGCCAACGCATGCCAAGAGCTGGGCATAGGGCTGGTGGGTGGGCACACCGAGATCACCTACGGGCTCGAGCGGCCCATCGTCCTCGGTTGCATGCTGGGCGAGGTGCACCCCGGACGACTGGTGCGGCCCGACGGAGCCCGACCCGGCGACGCGCTGCTCGTCACCAAGGGCATCGCTGTGGAGGGCACGGCCATCATCGCCCGGGAAAAGGGAGGCGATCTGGTAGATGTGGATAGAGCGTTGCTGCAACGATGCCAGGAGTTTCTATACGATCCTGGCATCAGCGTCGTGCGTGACGCAGCCGTCGCGACGGCCGCCGGAGAAGTGCATGCCATGCACGATCCAACCGAAGGCGGGCTGGCGACCGGGCTGTGGGAATTGGGCGAAGCATCAGGGGCCGGCCTGGAAGTGGACGAGGCCGCCATTCCGGTCCTGCCCGAGACACAAACGTTGTGCGCACGGCTGGGACTGGACCCGCTGGGGTTGATCAGTTCCGGCGCGTTGTTGCTGGCGGTCGCCCCTGGAGATGCTGCGGCGATCCTGGCCGCGTTGGAGAGAGCTGGCATTACGGCCGCGCACATCGGCCGCGTGGTCGAGCGGGAACAGGGCATCGTGCTACGTAATACGACCGGCAAACGACCGTTGCCCCGCTTCGAGCGGGACGAGATCACGCGGCTATTTGAGAGGTCTGGATGACACTGGATTTCGCTACCAAAGGCACTCTCCTCTACATGGTCGCCTGCGAGCTGGCGTCCACGCTGGATCTGGAAGACGTGTTCAGGCGGGTGCTCCGGGTGATGATAGAGATCTCGGGAGCGGAACACGGCTTCATCCTCCTGCTGGATCCCGCTGGCCACATCGCCCGGCAAATCCCGGCCCGCCCGGACGTAAGCCCCAGTATATCCGACCAGGCCGTGGCCCAGGTGGCGGAGAAAGGCCTGGCAGCGTGGGCCATACGCCATGGCAAAGTGGCCCTGGCCTCCGACGTGCGCACCGATCGCCGCTGGTTCTGTCCCCCGGATGCTCCTGAGGAGATTGGCTCCGCCATGGCCATTCCCCTGATCCACCGCATGCACGTCAACGGGCTCATTGTGCTTCTGCACAGCCAGCGGGGATTTTTCACCCAGTCCCACGTCAGACTGGTGGAACTCATCGCCCGCCAGGCCGCCATCGCTGTGGAGAATGCCCGCCTCCACGCCGAGGTCGAGCAAGAGCGCGCTGCCTTACACAGCCTCATTTCAGGGCTGCCGGAGCCGACCATCCTGGCAGACGAAGCGGGGCGCGTGACCTTTGCCAACGAGGTGGCTATAGAGGCACTGGGAATCAGTGAGATGGGTCAATCCCTGGCCGCGCTGATGCCCCAGGAACAGGCAGAGGAACTGATTGCCAAGGCTACCACCACGGGGCGTTCTCAACGGATGGAGATCTTGTATAGGGACGGGCGTATCTTCGACGCCAAGTTCGCACCCGTGGCGAAGCTGGGCGTCGCGATCTGCCTGAGCGACATCACCTACCTGAAACAACTGGACAAGACGAAATCTCAGTGGCTCACGACCACCTCCCACGACCTGAAAAACCCGCTGGCCCTGATACACGGATTTGCCCAGTTGCTGGCCGAGGAGACGCTCTCTCTGGATGGACAGCGCTGCGTGCGCGGGATTCTCTCTGGCGTGGAGAAAATGCAGGCGCTCGTGAATAGCCTGTTGGATCTCGAACAGATTGGCGCAGGGTTGTGCCACGGGGAAGAACAAAGCGAAGTAGGCCCGGTCATTACCGGCGTGGTCCGCGACCTGCAGCCACACGCAGTCGAGAAGGAGCAAAGCCTGACCGTCGGCCTCCCGGTCGGGCTACCTGCCGTGCAGATTGAGCCACTGCGGCTGGAACAGGTGGTGAAGAACCTGCTCGACAACGCCGTCAAGTACACCCAGAAAGGAGGGCACATCCACGTGGATGCCGAGGTCCAGGAGGTGGGAGTCCTGGTGCGGGTCCGAGACGATGGGCCCGGCATCCCCAGGGCAGCCCGCTCCCGGCTGTTCGAGCGATTCTACCGCGTAGGCTCTCAGGCCACCATCGAACAGGAGGGCACTGGCCTGGGCCTGTCCATCGTGCGCGCCATCGTAGAGGACTGCGGCGGCAAGGTCGGCGTCGAGAGCGAGGAGGGACAGGGGAGCACCTTCTGGTTCTGGCTGCCCAAAGCAAAGCCTCTTTCAGAAACCCCCACCAGCAAGCCAGAATGATCGCTGACTTGCGTTCAGGCCTGGTGCTGGCCGCAGTGATGGCCTGGCGGCAGGTGCTCCAACTGGGACCCTACGTGGCCGGTGGCATCCTCGTCGCCGCGCTGCTTGGCCAACTGGACCTGCCCCGCCGTTGGGGACGTTGGCTGAGCCACACTAGCCCGGGGGCAGTATTAGGAGCAGCCTGCCTGGGTGGGGCTTCGCCGCTGTGCACCTACGGCACGGCGCCGGTGCTGATAGAACTCCTGCGCGGCGGTGCGTCGCCTGGCCCGGCTTTGACCTTCCTCGTCGCCTCCTCGCTCCTCAACCCTCAATTGTTCATCGTCATGGCCGGCGGGCTGGGGCTGCGCCTGGCGCTGGCGCACGTGGCTGGCGTGTTGTGCCTCAGCTTGCCGGTAGGGCTGCTGGCCCAGCAGTTGAGCCCGGAGACTTTCCTGAGTGCAGAGATACTCGCGCCCCCCCTCCCTACCCCCACCCCTGCCCCCCAAACCTGGGGGGAAAGGGCGAGGCCAGGAAGAAGGATTAGAAGGCTATTCCACTCCCTCCTGCGCCTCACCGAGACAGTGGGCCTGTACTTCGTCATAGGCGTGATCCTGGCCGCCCTGGTACAGACACTCGTCCCCGCAGCGTGGATCTCGTCGCTCCTGGGCGCGCGCCGCTGGTACGGTGTGCTGCTGGCGGGCATCCTGGGCGTCCCGTTCTACGCATGTGGTGGCGGAGCGGTACCGGTCATCGCCGGACTGGTGGCCCAGGGGATGAGCGCCGGCGCGGCGTTGGCCTTCTTTCTGGCCGGGCCGGCCACGCGACTGACGGCACTGGCCGCACTCGGTACGCTCCTCAACCGGCGGGCGCTGATGGCCTACGTGGCATACATCGTCGCAGGAGCAGCGCTGGTGGGGACCATACTGAACATAATATCGTGATCCATTCTATCATTGTGGTTTTGCCAGGATCGTCCCTCGTCATGGCAGCCACAGGTTAATCTTGCCCAGGACATGTTCTCTATACCACGCCACCTCTTTCTCCAGGCCCTCTCTTAGCATAGTAGTCGGACTGTACCCCAGCACACTGCGCGCTTTCTCGATGTTGGCGTGTGTCTTCAGTTGATCACCCGGGCGCCTGGGCTTGACGCTTATCCTGGCTCGTTTGCCAATGATCTCTTCCACGGTTCTGATCCCCTCTGCCGTGGTGAACGCAAAGACTGTGCCGATGTTAAAGATCTCACCGATGCATCTATCAAAGCAGTGTAGAACCGCAACCATCCCATCCAGGACGTCACCCACATAAGTGTAGCTTCGCAGATGACCCTTGCTACCTTCATAGAGCGGGAATTCTCGATCTTCGAGTATGGCGCCAATCAGCCTGGGATACAATTTCTCCGGCCGCTCTCGTGGCCCGTACACCGAGAACAGCCTGAGCGAGCAAGCCGGGAACCCCTGATCCCGTGTGAAAGCGAGAACGAGTTGCTCCGCAGCAAGCTTGGTGACGCCATAATACGACGTTGGTCTGGGTTCCGTCATCTCATTGCCAGTAGCGTCGGCTCCGTATACAGACGAGGTGGAAATGTTGATGAATCCTTTGAACGAGGGGGAGCGCTTCACTGCCTCTAGCAGCCGGTGTGTGGCGACAACGTTGTTTCGCACATACGTGTCGAACGGGACCCTGGCGGATATCCCAGGCTGCGCGGCAGCGTGAAAGACGATTTCGACG
>Ga0172362_10003349_pt1 | contig 13826 bp, 7 predicted proteins | sample LakKivs1_kivu2a2_FD_114534 | JGI IMG/M metagenome (GOLD analysis project Ga0172362, IMG submission 114534) | Sediment microbial communities from Lake Kivu, Rwanda - Sediment s1_kivu2a2 | ecosystem: Environmental > Aquatic > Freshwater > Lake > Sediment | place: Rwanda: Western Province, Lake...
CATGGCCTATTACCGGACCTACTACGCCCCGGGCAACGCCGTCCTGGTCGTCGTCGGGGACATCGATCCCGTCCGGACGATGGCCCTGATCGAAAAATACTACGGCCCCGTGCCGGCCGCGCCGGCCCCGCCGCCCGTCACCACGGTCGAGCCGCCCCAGCTCGGGCCGAAGACCGTGCTCATGCGCAAGGAGGCCCAGGCCCCCTCCTTCCGGGTCGTCTGGCACGGCCCCTCGGTCAAGGACCCGGACTACCTCCCGCTCGCGATCCTGGCCAAGCCGCTCCTCGAGGGCGAGAGCAGCCGGCTCTACCGCCGCCTGGTGCGGGAGGAGGAGCTGGCCATCAGCGTTTACGGCGGCATCGCGGAGACGATCGACCCGCAGCTCTTCACGATCGAGGTCAAGCCCCGGCCGGGGGCCGACCTCGACCGGATCGAGCGGACGATCGAAGAGGAGCTGGCCAAGGTCCGGGCGAGCGGCATCGCGCCCCAAGAGCTCGACAAGGCCCTGAACATCATCCGGGCCGACTTCTATCAGGGCCTGCAGACGGTCGCCGGCAAGGCCAACCAGCTCGGCGCGGCCGAGGTCCTTTACGGCGATTTCGCCAGGCTCTTCACGATGATGGACGATTACGCGGCGGTCAAGGTCGACCGGGTCAAGGAGGCCGCCGGGAAATATCTCGTCGAAGCGAACAAGACCGTCGGCCGGCTCGTCCCCGAGGGAGGTGAGAAATGAGACGCTTCCGCCTCGCGGCCCCGGTCCTGACCCTCCTCGTCGCGATGGGCTTGGCGGCCGGCCGGCTCCTGGCCGGTCCGCAGCTGCCGGCCCCGGCCAAGATCGTCCTCCGCAACGGCCTGACAATTTATCATCTCCGCAGCGCCGACGTGCCGCTGGTGAGCTTCCGCATGCTCATCGGCGGGGCCGGGTCGGCCGCGGAAGCGGCCTCGGCCGAGGGAGTGGCCGACCTCGCCGCGACCCTGCTGACGAAAGGGACGTCCAAGATGGACGCGAATGCCGTTGCCGAAGCGCTCGACTTCATGGGCGCGACGTTCGGCGTCGGCGCCGCCGAGGAGTACGCCCAGGTCTACGGCGACAGCCTGGCCCAGCATTTCCCCCGTCTGCTCGAGATCGCCGCCGACGCGCTCGTGGAGCCGGCCTTCGCCCCGGCGGAGCTCGAGAAGGAACGGGCGCTCCGGATCGACGGCCTCAAGGCCGCCAAGGACAACCCGGGGGCGGCCGTGCGATATTATTTCCAGAAGGCCTACTTCGGCGCCCACCCCATGGGCCACCTGGCCAACGGCACGGAAGCCTCCCTCGAAAAGATGACCGTCGAGACGGTCAAGGGGTTCTACCGGGCGCATTACCGTCCGGACCGGGCCATCGCCGCGGTCGTCGGCGACATCGACACGGCCGCGCTCAAGCCGCTCCTCGAAAGGACGCTCGGCCGCATGGTCCGTCCCGCTGCGGCGGCGCCGGCCGCGGCGATCCCGCCCCTGCCCCGACCTTCGGGAACGACGCTCGTCCTCGTCGACAAGCCGGACGCGACCCAGGCCTACTTCGTCCTGGGCGCCCCGGGCTTCGCCATGGGCGACAAGATCACGGCCGCGGCCTCGGCCATGAACACGCTCTTCGGCGGCCGGTTCACCTCCTGGCTCAACACCGAGCTGCGGATCAAGCGGGGGCTGACCTACGGCGTCCGGAGCTCGGCCGGCAACTGGGCCGTCGGCGGCCTGACCTCGATCAGCTCCTACACCAAGAACGACAAGATCGGCGAGATGCTCGACATCGTCTTCGGCCTGCTCAAGAAGGCCCGGACCGAGGGCTTCGGGGCGGAGGAGACGGAAAGCGCCCGCAACTACATCCTCGGCCAGTTCCCGCCGAGCCTCCAGACGAACGGCAGCAAGGCCGGCGCCTATGTCCGCCTGGCCTTTTACAGGCGCGGCTTCGACGAGTACGACAGGTATCTCGACGAGATCGGCCGGCTCCAGCCGGCGGCCCTGAAGGCCGCGGCCGAGAGGCTCCTGCCGCAGGACGACTACGTCCTCGTCGTCGTCGGACAGGCGGCCGAGATCCGGCCCCTCCTGGCCAAGTACGGGACCTGGCGGGAGAAGAAGATCAGCGATCCGGGTTTTTGACGATGAGACGAACGCACGCGCTCCCCTCGATCGTCCTGGCCGGGCTCCTGGCCGCGGGGCCCGCGGTCCTGGCCGGCCAGCAGCCCGTCCGGGAGCAGGAGAAGGTCGCCCTGCGCTTCGGCCCGGCCCAAGGGTCCCGCCTGACCTACAGCCTCTCGAGCGTCGTCAACGTGGACGGCAAGAACTTCCTGGGCAAGGACCTGGCCCTCAACGCCGACTCCCGGGGCGAGATCCGGTTCCTGGCCAAGCCGTCGACCCGGGACACCGTCCGGGCCGACCTGACGACGCCGGGCATCGAGGTCAATATCCGGCTCCCCGACCGCGTCCAGTCCCAGAAGCTCGGCACGGCCGATGGGCAGGCTCTGGAGGTCGTCTTCAACCGCACCGGCCGGGTCGAGACCATCCGCAATCCCGAGGTCATCGGGTCCGGCAGTCCCTTCAACATCTCCCTGCCGCAGATCCTGCGCGACTATTTGCCCACGTTCCCCGTCGATCCAGTCGGCCGGGGAGACAGCTGGAACGAGAGCCGGCGCCTGACGATCCCTTTCCAGGGGCTTGACCTTCAGGTCAACCTGGCCATCACCTATACCCTCGACGACATCCTGCCCGCCGACGACGGGAGGTTGGCCGTCATGTCCGCGGTCTACAAGGTCACGGTGTCCGGCTCCAAGGACCTGGGCGAGACGCAGGGCGTCTTCGAGGGCGAAGGGGCCGGAGCGGGCACCCTTCAGGTCCACGTCGACAAGGGCTGGTTCTCGGAGTACCGCATCGACTTCAAGACCGACGCCGCCTTCGTCATGAAGAAGGGGCAGGACCGGCTGGTCGAGTTCCCGTTCTCCTTCTCCGCCTTCGCCGAGGTGGTCCTGCTCTACGCCCAGGACCCGGACCCGGTCATCCGCTGATCCGCCCGACGCTCACCCACGTGTCGACGGACGTGAAGTAGAGACCGGTTTCCTTGACCTTCTCCCCGGTGATCCTTTCCCAGAAGCGCGTGTAGAGCTCCACCTGGGGCCGATAATGGGCGACCAGGGCCCCGAGCCCGCTTTCGGGCACGCGGTCGCTCTTGTAGTCGGCGATGACCCAGCCGCCGCCCTCGAAGAACGCCAGGTCGATCGCGCCGGCAAGGAAGATCGGGGCTCTTTCGGCCACGGCCACGGGCCGAGCCCCGCCGCGGGCGACGAACGGGGCGGCGCCCGCGAGCCCGGCGTAGTCGCGGTCCTCGGGCCCGACCCGGATCGTGAAGGGGACCTCGAAGTGCTTCCTCGGGGCGGCCATGGCCCGGGACCAGAATCCCGACCGGAGGATGGCTTCGGCCAGGGATGTGAGGGCGCCTTCGTCCGCCCGGTCGAGGCCGACGGCGGCCAGGGCGTTGCCGGCCATCCGGCGGAGCTCGTCGCCGCTCACGGGCCGCGCGTCGGCTCCCGCCGGCTCCTGGGCCCGGGCCCGGCCGAGGGCGAGGAGGAGCGAGTGGACGGCCGTTCCCCATTCCCGGCCGCGCCCCTCGATCTCCCGGTCATCCGAGGCCTCCCCCGAGCGGGCCAGGCTGGTCACGGTCTCGAGCCGATAGCGCGCCCGGGAGGCCCGGCCGGCCCGTTCGCGGATCGTCCGCCGCATCGCAGCGATGTCCCGTGCGGAGACGGCCGCCTTCACGGGCGGGGCGGGCGCCGTCCGGACCTCGGCCGGGAGAGTGAGCTCGGGCCCGGCGGCCAGGGCGTCGTCGAGGACGCGCCAGGCCTTCTTCGGCCCCTGGTCGACGGCGTAGGAGCTGATGACGAGCATGTCCTTCGCCCGGGTCGCGGCGACGTACATCAGGCGGTGCTCTTCGGCCTCCAGGTACTCCGTCGCGCGGCCGGCCACGTCGGCCCAGCCGACCGGCTGGGAGACGAGCCGGGCCCTGAAGTCCCCCTCCTTCCGGCATTTGAACAGGAAATACCCTCGGGGAGTGGCGGCACCGCTCCGGAAGATGTGCTTGTCGGGCTCGTGCTCTTTCATGCCGGCCGGATGGGCCAGGATGACGACAGGGGCCTCGAGCCCCTTGGCTTTGTGCAGGTTCATCAGCCGGACCGCGTCGCGCCGGCCGGGCCGGAGGCTCATCTCTTCGACGTCCCGAAGCCGGGCCGGGTCGGCGATGAAATCCGCGACCCCCGCGAACGAGGTCATCCCTTCGGCCTCGAGGCCGCGGACGATCTCGAGGAGCTTGAGGACGCCTCCGGCGCGGCTGCTGCCCATCTCCGACGAGACGAGATAGCCGAGGAGCCCCGAGGCTTCGAGCACCCGTTCGAGGACGACCGACGGCGGGACCGCCCGCGTCCAGCCCCACCATTCACGGAGCGTGACGAGGGCCCGCCGGACCGGCTCGGCGGCCGGCCCCGCGGGAGGTTCGGGCCCGGCGAATTCCAGAGAGCCTCCGGCCGACCGATGATCGACGAGGTCCTGGTCGCTCACGCCGAAGAAGATGCCGCGCAGGGCCGCCACGGTGAGGACGGGGTTGGCCGGGTCCCTAAGGGCGAGGAGCAGGGTGACGATCGCGCCGATGTCCGGGCTCTCCGAGAAGGCGTCGCTGCCCGAGATCTCATAGGGGAGGCCCCGCTCCTCGAGCGACCGGGCATAGATGTCCATGTTCTTCTTGTAGCGGAACAGGATCAGGAAATCGCCGGTCCGGGCCGGCCGGGGTCGTTCCCGCCCGTCCCGGCCCTTCTCGGCGACGGACAGGCCGCCGGCGACGGCCCGGGCGATGAACTCGGCGATGGACGCCGCATCCGCCTCGGCCATCGGCTTTTCGTAGTTCCCGGGCACTTTCTGGATAGGGTTCTTGAAGACCCCGGTCCCCGAGGCGGGCGAGACCGGGCGATGCGTCACGAGCGGAGCGAAGCCGGCCTGCGTGTCCGTGGCCGCGGCGGGAAAGACCCCGGGCCCGTCGGCGTTCGGCCCGAAGACCCCGTTGACGAAGCGGCCGACGCCCTCGAGGGAGCGGAAATTGGCCACGAGCGGGAGGACCTCTCCCCCGCCGGCGACGATCAGGCGCTTGACCAGGTTGTAGGTGTCGATGTCGGCCCGGCGGAACCGGTAGATGGACTGCTTCGGGTCGCCGACGAGAAAGAGGGCGCCCGGGACCGGGCGGAGCCGCGTCCAGTCCCGCTCGCGGACATCGGCGCCGGTGAGATAGAACAGGATCTCGGCCTGGACCGGGTCGGTGTCCTGGAACTCGTCGACGAGGATCCGCCGGACCTTCGCCTGGAAATAGGTCCGGACCTCGGGGTTTTCCCTGAGCAAGCGGGCCGCAAGGAGGAGCTGGTCGCCGAAGTTGAGCTTGGCCCGCTCCCTTCGACGCGAGTTGTAGAACGCGACCGCCGGAGCGAGAAAGCGGAGCGCCCGGGCGTGGCGGTGCTCCCGCCAAGCCGTGAGCGCGGGAGCGACGACGCGGGCCTGGAAGTCCGCGTACGCGTCGCGGAAGCCGAGGGCCCGGTCCTTGCCGCCCCAGCACTTCTGGATGACGCCCGGCGTCCGCTCGAGAAGCTCCAGGGACTCCATGAGGAGGCGAGGGTCCTTGAACCCGAGCCGCTCTCTCCGGCCGAAGAGCCGGCGGATCAGGAACTGGAGATCGTCCCATCCGGAGGGCGGCTTCTCGGAGGGCATGACGGTCCCGGCCCAGTCGAGGAACCGATCGAGCCTGGTCCGTGCGGTCTCGTAGTCGGGCGGATCTTCCCGCCCCGGCTCGGGCGCCTCGACTTCGGGATACATGGCCAGGACGTCGAAGGCGTCGCGCAGGTCGGCCGGGCCGAGGCCGACCTCGTCGAGCCCCCGGAGGAGGTCGTCCGACCTCACCCGGGCGTCGGCCAGGTGGTCCTGCCAGCAGGCCTCGCGGAAGACGGTGTCGTCAATCTCCTCGAGCTCCTCGAACTCGGGATCGACGCCGCACTCGACCGGGCGCTCCCGGAGGAGCCGGGCGCAGAACGAATGGATCGTCCCGACGAAGCCCTGTTCGAGGTCGCGCAGGGCGGCCCGGAGGCGGTCCTTGGCTGCGGCGTCCCAGGCCCTCTCCCCTTCCCCGGGCCCCTCGCGGAGGCTCTGTTCGACGGCCACCTGGAAGCGCTCTCTCAGATGGGCCGCGGCCTTGCGGGTGAAGGTCACGGCGGCCATCGTCTGGATCGTGGCCCGGCCTTCGGCGAGGAGGGCGACCATCCGGTCGACCAGGCTCTTGGTCTTGCCCGAGCCGGCCCCGGCCTCGACGAGGAAGGTCCGGTCGAGATCGCGCGAGATCCGCGACCGCGAGGCCTGGTCGGTCGGCGGGGCCTGCGTCGCCTCAGTCATAGGCTTTCAGCCTTTCCAGCGCTTCCTCGACGTCCGGGTTCGCCGCGATCTTCTTTTTCGTCGCGGCCGCGCTCCCGCCGCAGACGGGCCCGAAGTCGCAGGACCGGCATTCGTCCTTGAGCGTCGTCGGAAAGAAGCCCTTGGAGATGAGCGCCAGGATGTCGGCGAGGAGGGCCCGGAACTCGCCGCGGTCGAAGTCCTTGACGATGACCTCGCCGCCCTCGCCCCGCCGGGTCGGGAAGAAATAGCCGCTCTCGGCGACCCGGGCCTCGCGGGCGAGGCCCTCGTCGACGAGGATCCTCTCCGCGGCCACGGCGTAGAGGGCGTGCTGGATCGTCCGGCCCCGGCCGAACGCCGCGAGGTCCTGGTAGGGCTTGGGGCTGCCCGTCTTGTAGTCGAGGACCCGGAACGTCGCGGGCCCGATCTCGTCGATCCGGTCGATGAAGCCTTTGAGGAGGAACGACCGGCCGCCCGCGATCTCGATGGGCAGCCGGGAGAAGCGCTTCTCGAAAACGAGCGGCTTGACGGTCGCAGGCCGGGCGCTTTCGACGGCGAGGAAGAGCGCCAGGGCGTGGTCGATGTCCCGGCGTTCCCGCTCGAAGATGCCCTCGGAGGGCGGCGGGACCCCTTCCGCCCAACGGGCGATCGTTTCCCCGGCGACCCCGCGCATGAGGCCCTCGTGGCGAATGGGGTCGGGCCGCTCGCCGGCCGCGGCCAGCCGGGTCATGAAGGCGCAGAGGATCTCGTGGATGAGGCTGCCCCGGTCCTTCGCGTCGAGCCAGCGGGAGAGATCGCGCTCGAGCTCCTCGGGCGGCTCGATCCCGAGGACGTGGCGGAGGAAATAGCCGAAGGGACACTTGACCAGCCGTTCGAGCCGGGACGCCGAGAGCTCGAGGTCGTGATTGACGAGGGGGTCGAAGCGGGCGCGGTCGATCCGGACGATGCCTTCGTAGGCCCCGAGCCTGGCCCCGGCCCGGGCCTCCTCGGCTTTGATGCCGTCGGCCAGTTCGGGGAAATGGCGGCGGACGGCGGCCAGGCCGCCCTCGGGCCGGCAGTCGCCCGCGAGGCGCTCCAGCCACCACTCGGTCTCGTCGACGGCCCCGTCGGGCCCGGGGGGAAGGAAGCCGGCCGCGTCGGCCAGCGACGCTTCGAGGCTGGCGTAATCGAGCGTCCCCTCGCCGCGGAGGAGCCGGTGGACCTGGAGGACGAGCGAGGACGGGAACGTGGCCCGGTCTTCGAGGAGATCATAGGAGGGGTAGCTGACGATGACCCGGCCGCGGAGCGAGGCCAGGAGCGCGGCCATGGAATATACGCTCTCTTTGAGCGAATCGGCGTTCGTCGGAAGGCCCGGCGCGAGCCTCTCCCGCTCGGCGTCGAGCAGGATGGGGTCCTGCAGGCCGCGGCCGGGAAAGCCGGAGTCGTCGAGACCCAGGATGAAGGTCACGGCACGGCCCGAGGCCCCGCCGCCTGCGTAGCTCGAGACATGGAGGTGGCCCGGCCGGGGCGCCGAGGCCCCGACCGTGAGAGCGGCGACGGCCGTCCGGATCCGGTCGAAGGCCGCCTCGGACCCGATCGCCGGGGCGGGCCCGCAGAGGGCGCCGGGGCCGCCGGCCAGGTCCCGGAGGGTCGCGGTGACAAGGCGAAGGGCCCGGGCGTCGCGCTCCTCGGGGTCCGGGCGCAGGACGGCCGAAGACCTCAGAACCTCGGCCAGCCCGAGGCAGAGGTCCTCGGACCGGACCGGAGCGCTCCGGGGCAGGTCGGGGATCGAGGCGAGAAGCCTCGCGACCGCGTCCCGGAGACGGGCGATATCGGCCGCGGCGCGCCTGGCGGTTTCCCGCTTTTCCAGGGAAGCGTCCTCGACATCCTCGCGGGCCGGGCCTTGGGCCTCCTCCTCCTTGGACATCCGCAAGGCCTCGAGACGGTCGAGATAACGTCCCCGGTCCCAACCGATCTGGGCCTGCTGAAGGAACCGGCTGACCGACTGAGGCGGCAGGTCCTCCCCGGGACCGAACGGAAGCCGCAGGTCCTGGGATTCCACGAGACGGCAGAGCGTCGATACAAGGAAGTCCTTCTCGATCCAATCGAGCAGGCCGTCCAGCGCTCGCCCGGGTGAGGTCAGCGAAAGCGGCAGCCCGTCGGCGAACGTCACCGGCAGGCCCGCGCGGAGAGCGAGGCGATGGAAGGCCGTCGCATAGGCCGGGCCCCGCGGCGCGACGATCTCGACCTCGTCGAAGGCCAGGCCTCCGGCGAGGACGCGGCGCAGGACCTCGCGACATTCGTTCGTGCGCCCGATGGCCCGGAAGATCTCGACCGACCCGTCGCCGAAAGGCCTGGGAGCCGCCGCGCTTTCGGGATCGAAAAGCCAGGCCAGGCGGCCCGCGTCGGTCGTCGCGGCCGGCGCCGGGGCCCGCCCCTCGACGTCCATGAAGTGGCGCGGCCGCTCGAGGCCGAAGACGGGGGGGCCGCCGCAGAAGATCGGCCGTCCGGCGGACGCCGCCTCGAGAAAGTCCCTTTCAACCCGGCCGAGCGCGGCATCGGCCGAAAGAAGGACGTGCGCCCCTCCGGCCCGCCGTTCGCGGCCGGCGACGTCCTTGGCCAGGGCGTAGAGACCGGCGAGGTCGGTCGCCCCGGCGGCCCGCAGACGTTCCTCGTAGAGCGCGGCGAGGGTCCGCAGATCACGCCCTTTCGCGGCGACGGCAAAAAGCGCCGGATCGATCCTCTCGCTGGTGAGGCCCTCGAGGCGCAGGCGGCCTATGGCGCGGAGCAGGGCCTGAGCGACACCCGGCGAGGGCGTGAGCTTTTCGAAATATTCGAGCCGCTTCGTTTCGAGGAGCTCGCGGAAGAGGGCATCGACGAAGACCGGGAGCTCGGTCCCCGCGGCCAGCCGGAGCCCGAGGCGGGAAAGCTCGAGGGCGGCCGTCTCGTGGGCCAGCGAGGGCAGGGTGACGAAGCGCAGGTTGATCCAGGCGCCCGACTCGCGGGCCAGCGTCTCGCCGAGCTCGCGCCCGACGACGAAGGACGGCGCGACATAGATCTTGTCGTCGAGCGGATGGTCGCGGCAGAAGTCCGCGAGGAAGCGGACGGCCGGGTTCACCGCGCCTCCGGCATGCGGTAAAGGAGGATCCGATGGTCGCGGCCGCCCTCGCCGGGCAGGACCTCGGACGAGACGAGGCGGGCGTCCCAGCCGGGGATCTTGTAATCGTGGGAGACGATCCGGGCGCCGGGGCGGAGGTCGCGCTCGAAGACCGGCGCGAGCGCCTCGAGGGACTCCGGGAGGAGATAGAGGGCCAGGACGGTGGCCTCGGTCAGGCGCGCTTTCGTGGCGTCCATCTCCAGGAAGCGGACACGCTCGGCGACGCCTTCCCGCTCGGCCGCGGCCCGGCCCTCGGCGACGAGGGCGGGGGCGATCTCGATGCCGACGCCGCGGGCGCCATGGAGCTTGGCCGCCGCGACGACCATCCGGCCGTCGCCGCAGCCGAGGTCGTAGACGACGTCGTCCGGGCCGACGGAGGCGGTCTCGAGCATGCGCGCGACGACCTCGGGCGGCGTCGGAACGAAGGGGGCCAGGTCGGCCTCATCCTCCCGGCCGTGCGAGCCGGGGTACACTTTAATGATATCGGTCTCATCATAACGGAAGGAATACGGCTTGCCGGGATGGACGAGGTACGTGGAGGCGCGCTTGCCGTTGTCGAACGTGATCTCGACCGGGAGGCCGGTCGCGATCCGGTCGACCGCCCCGACGGCGAGCGTCCGGGTGACCGGGCCTCTTACGCCGGGGCTGGGCAGGATCGTGTAGGTGATGGCCGCCTTGGTGACGTTGCGAAGGGTCGCTTCCTCGCGAAAGGGCGTCGCCGCCGAGGGCCGGAGCGCCAGGTCGACCCTCTTCCCGGCCTCCCGGTCCGTCCGCCCGCGGAAGAGCGCCAGGACGGCCAGGGCCGCGAAAGCGGCGACGATTGCGGCCTGGACGACGCGTCTCACGGGACCAAATTAGATCAGCGGGGATGCGAAGTCAACGCCGCTAGAAGAGGACGAGCAGCGCCGCGATCAGCACGACGAGGGTCAGCCAAAGGACCCTGATCAGCGTTCTCATTTCGGTCCCTCCGGTCTCTCGCGGAGGCGCCCGGCCTTCCGGGCCGCCTCCTTGAGGACGAATTCCATCTGGGCGTTGATGCTGCGCAGCTCGTCAGCCGCCCATTTCTCCAGGGCGTCGTAGAGCGCGGCATCCAGCCGCAGAAGGAACTTCTTCTTATCGCTCAAAGCTCACCGTCATGAATACAGGGTCCCCGTGTTGACGACCGGGTGCATCTCGGCCTCGGAGACGAGGGCGACGAGAAGGTTGTTGACCATGGCCGCCTTCTTCTCCTCGTCGAGCTTGACGACGCCCTGGGCCTCGAGGCTCCGGAGGGCCATCTCGACCATGCCAACGGCGCCGTCGACGATCTTCGCCCGGGCGGCGATGATGGCCTCGGCCTGCTGGCGTCGGAGCATGGCCTGGGCGATCTCCTGGGCGTAGGCCAGATGGGATAAGCGGGCCTCGACGACGCGAAGGCCCGCGACCTCGAGCCGGTTCTGGACCTGCGTCGTCAGCTTGGCGGAGATCTCATCGGGGTTGGCCCGGAGGGACTCGGTCTCCTTGTCGTGGGCGTCGTAAGGATAGTGGGTGGCCAGTTGGCGGATGGCCGTCTCGCTCTGGATGGCCACGAAGTTCTGGTAGCTCTCGACGTTGAACAGGGCCTTGGCCGAATCGACGACGTGCCAGGCGACGACCGCGGCGATCTCGATGGGGTTGCCCAGGGCGTCGTTGACCTTGAGGGTCTCGCTGTTGAAGTTGAAGATCCGCAGCGTCACCTTTTTCTTGACGACGAAAGGATTGGTCCAGAAGAAGCCGGCCGTCCGGGCTGAGCCGACGTACTTGCCGAGGAAGGTGAAGACCTTGGACTCGTTCGGGTGGATGAGGAAGAAGCCGCCGAAGGTCATGAAGACGAGGACCAGGCCGATGAGGGAGAGCGCCAGCCCCGGCGTCGCCGCCGCCCGTTCGATGTGGCTCGCGAGATAACGTCCGCAAAAGAAGAGGACGACGAGGTCGACGAGGACCATAACCCAACCGTTGACGCTGAAGACCTTTTTTTCCTGGATGTCTTTCATCTGTGCCTCCTGTGCAATAGCATTATAATATTATTATGATATCATTGTCAAGAGCTATTTTTGGCCAAAAAAAGGCCCCCCGGAAGAGCTTCCGGGGGGCCTGGAAAGACTTTAAAAAGAGTTGGTTAAGCGAAAAAATCAGCCGGGACGGCCCGCAGGCGGCTGATGTCCCTGACCCGGTCGGCGAGGTCGAAGCCCTTGGCGCAGACGGCCGTGCAGGAGGAGCAGGCGCCGCACGGGTCCTCGGGGAGGTCGAGGGACCCCACGAGCTCGTGCGCGGCCCGGAGGTTCCTGTAGCCGTAGGCGTACATGTAGCTTCTCATCAGGTCGGGGATCGGCAGCCCCTGCGGACACCCGGCCAAGCACTGGCTGCAATGCTGGCAGTAGAGGCCGGCCACCTGCTCCCCGAGCCTCAGGTCGGCGAGCTCCCGGGGCGTGAGGGTGATGTCGGTCACGACCGACCAGTCTTCCTTGAGCTGGTCGAAGGTCGTGAAGCCGGGGACGGCCGTGGTGACGTTCGGGTCGTTGAGGGCCCACTTCAGGGCCGCCCTCATGTTGATGGGCTGGGTTTTCTGCCTGTCCCAGAAGGCCCCGGCCTGGGTTTTCATGGCCACGATGCCGAGACCCGCGCCGACCGCTTCGGCCACGGCCTTGCGAAGATCCTCCCGGTATTCCTTCTGGAAGTTATAGGCCGTCAGGATGACGTCGTAGGCTTTGGCCGCGATCGTGGCCCGGATGACCGCCGGCTCGTTGCCGTGGGTCGTGATGCCGATGAACCGGGCCTTCCCGGCCTTTTTGACCTTCTGGAGGGCGGCGATGACGGCCGGGTCCTGGACCGTCTCCGCGGTCGTGTTGTTGTGCAGGTAGAGGATCTCGACGAAGTCGAGGCCCAGGCGTCCGAGGGACTCGTCGAACCTGGCCAGGAAGGCCTTTTCGAACGCGTCACCGGAAAGGCCCTGGAGCGACCGTTCCCGGCCCGGGCCGGGGATCTTGGTGGCGATCATGAAAGAGTCGCGGGGCCGGCCCTTGATGACCTCGCCGATCATCTGCTCGTTGCGGCCGCGCTGGTAGCCCCAGGCCGTGTCGAAGAACGTGATGCCCGCTTCGAGGGCGGCCTGGACGACCGCCGGATTGTCGGCGTTCATGACGCCCATGCTGACGATGGGGATCTTGAGGCCGGTCTGGCCGAGCGTCCGGATGATCGGCTTCCCCGGGGCGGCGGCGGCCGGGCCGCTCGCCTGCCCGCCGAGGGCGGCCGACTTGACGGCGGCGGGGACAGCCCCGACCGCGGCCAGGCCGGTCAGGCCTGTCTTGAGGAAATCCCTCCTGTCGAGCTTTTTGCCATTACCGGTCATTCTCTCCTCCTGTAAAGATCTCTATTTATCGGATAAGGTCTTCATGAACTCGACGATGGCGTCCTCTTCGTCGGCCGTAAGGCCCAGGTCGCCCATCTCGGCCGTGTTGACGTTGGCCCCGACCTCGGGGGCCGGCCAGCCGGCGCCGGCGACATCGCGGGTGTTGTAGAAATGGACGACGTCCTTGAGGCTCTTGAAGAAGCCGTTGTGCATGTACGCTTTGACGAACCCCGGCGACGGCCGCTTGTCCACGTTCCTCAACGTGGGGGTGCGGTGCTTGCCCATGTTGGCCGCCGCCCGGGACTTGGCGGCGTCGACGGTCGCGAGGAAGCCGCCGAGGCCCGCATCGATCCAGGCCTTCCCGTCGGGATTGAAGGCCTGGCCCTGATCATAAAAGGGGTTGGCCGGGTTGCGGGGAATGCCGAGGTTATCGTACTTATAGTCCGCGAAGACCGGGGCAAGGCCGCTCTCCGAGGTCAGAACATGGCACTTGGCGCACATCCCCTTGGTGTTGAAGAGGACGAGGCCCCGGAGCTCGCGCTCGTCGAGACCCAGGCCGCGGAAGTCCTTGGCGCTGGCTTCTTCGATCGATCCGACCTCGAGGCCCTTGGCCTTGGCCGCCCGCCAGAAGTCGTCGAACTTCGAGCTGAAGGGGTTGATCTCCGCCGACCGCTCGTAGGCGGCGATGGCCCAGCCGATATTGTCATAGGCGACCTGAGGGTCCTTTCCGGCATCGAGGGCGCCCGGCCCGAAGACCATCTCGAAGAGGCCGGCATAATCCGCTTTCCTCACCGCCGCGACAACGCTCTTCGCGTCGGGCATGTTCTGCTCGAGCGGGTTGAGGAACGGCCCCATCGCCTGTTCGGCCAGCGGATCGCCCAG
>Ga0172362_10003350_pt1 | contig 13824 bp, 17 predicted proteins | sample LakKivs1_kivu2a2_FD_114534 | JGI IMG/M metagenome (GOLD analysis project Ga0172362, IMG submission 114534) | Sediment microbial communities from Lake Kivu, Rwanda - Sediment s1_kivu2a2 | ecosystem: Environmental > Aquatic > Freshwater > Lake > Sediment | place: Rwanda: Western Province, Lake...
AGCACGTTCAACATTTTTCGAATATCCGGGTAATATTTTGCGATAAGACGATTAAGATCGTCAGCATTGCCCAGTTTGATACCCTCTTTTTTCATGATGGTCGCAAGAAGTTTCAAAATGTCTTTCGATTCGCTTGGATCGGGCGGACGAATCAAAAACTCCTGCATCCTAGATTTTATTGGGGCGTCGATTTTGGAAACATCGTTTACCGTCATGATGTACCGAACTCTATCGCTGCTGTCCTCTATTAGATTCTTGAGCATCTGTTGGGCGGACGACCCAGTTCCAGACCCAGAAGACAATCCGTCCGCTTCCTCGAACAACACCAGCTTCATCTTGCCGTTCATTGCCATCGTTTCGGAAAACCCGATGACCTTGCCACGAATGGTATCGATTCCATTTTCTGAAGATGCGTTGAGTTCCAGTTTTTCCCATCCTAGCTTATCCGCGATAATTCTTGCAAGAGTAGTCTTTCCTCCGCCTGGACGACCCCGGAACAACAAATTTGGAATGGTTGGTTCCGGTTTTGAGAAAACTTCCTCGAAAAAAGACCTCACGTCTGGAGTTAAAATCATGTCTTCCAATTTCTTTGGCCTGTACTTCTCGGCAAATAAGTCGTTATAAGTGGTCATTTTCGTTTCCTTTGCCTTGAATATATCAAATTTCGAGATTGAAGTCAACGATTAATTATCCGTTTTAACCGAATGGAGTGAAAAATCATTACTCATCTGAGAAAGGATAACGTCATAGTTTTTTTGCATTCCACAAACTGTTCAATCCAAGATCCTTCTCCGTGATCACAACAAACTTGGCCCCTCGTTCCTTTGCATATCTATGGGCGGCGTCCCATTTTGCCATGTTGACAATCCATTTTTCGCAAAGACCAGCGTAAGTCTTATTTGACAATCGAGGTGTTTTTTCCGGTTTTTTGACAAACTTGGACGGCTTGTATTCAATAAGTAAATTGACAACCTTTCCAGAATCACCCATGAACTTGCATGAAAAATCGATAAAATACCGATGATTTTTATTATCAGAAGGTTTTTTGTAATTTACAATTGTACTCTCCGAAGCCCACGCTACAACTTTTGGATTAAGATCCATCCATCGCATCAAAAGAAATTCAGGATTGGACCGATAGAAAATAGGATAAGTTCCGGTATACTTTTCTTTGTGTACCGGAACATATGCGCCTTGTTTATAATAAGTCGAAGGAATCATCGCCTAGCCGCCTATGCGGGGGGAGCGCCCTCGGGTGCCTGGGCTTCTGCTGGAGGTGGCTCTCCACCACCTTCCATTGGTGGAGCTTCCGGCGGAGTCGATTCTCCACCAGGTGTCGGACCCATTTCTGGTGGCATGCCGGATTCTCCAGCTCCCGTGCCTCCACCCTCGCCGCCCAGTATCTGCGAAGCAAGTTCCTGCTGACTTTGCATGTTCTTTTTCCATTTTGGACCGGACTGCGTTATTTGCTGAAGTTCCCATGCAAGTATGGCGTCTTGTCGTTTCCATTCTCGGTTGGATGCAATTTCCTCGTCGGTGAATCCAAGCCATTTCTTCTGCGCCCAAGTGTTGGATACTCCTTCGTTGCCGGTGATAGTTGTGAAGTTATTGAACTTCATGTCGAGGAATTGCTGCTTTCTAGTCTCGGCAAAAACAGACGATACATTGAACTCGATGTCGAGATCGCTTTCGCGAAGATTGTACTGAATCCACAATTCGCGCAACTTAAGGTGGGTGATAAAACTTGCTTTCATTCCTATCGCAAATCTTTTCTGAATGCGAGTAATGTATTTGCCAAACCTGATTTCCTCTCGTGTGCTGTCATTTCCATCTTTGAAGCCGTCTTCCGGATTCAATCTACTAAGAGGCACATTCATCGCACGATACAGATTCTTCTGGAAATAAAGAAGATCGTCCATTTGGCCGAAATTCGCAGAACTTCCGATTGATGATACGCTTGATCCTTCTGAATTCGCCCGTTTGGGGAACCAAAAAGAATCGGTAAGCGTCTGAGGATCGTAAACGTTTGACGGACGACCAGTACTGTTGTCATACGTTTTTCTGCTGAAAAACTGCTGCATGAGTCTTCGCAGATAATTTTCAGCCACAGGAGGCGACATGTTTCCAGTATCGACGTTGAACACAAGTTTTTCTGGAGACCTGGCCATGCGTTGAATCATAATGCAGTCTTCCATCATCGACAACTGCTTGTACGCTCTACGAGCCTTTTCCAGATATGGAAGCGTAATGCTGCCATCGGCGTTTTTAAGTCCAGAATTTACATACGTTATCTGATTCTTGTCCATCGCGATTACGTCTTCGTGGTCTACATTCTGGGTGATGGGATCGATAACTGGACGACGCATGACAAAATGCTCGATGATGTCATTCTGGATGTTTCCGTAAATCGGGGTGATAAGTTCTGTTGGTATTTCAACAAGTCCTAGAATTCCCAAGTTTGGTCGTTCTTTCGAAATAATGTTTTCGAAATACAATTCACCTTCAATCAAAAATCTTCGAAACCGGTTCCAACCCTTGTCCTGAAATTCGAATATCGCGCAAAAGCGTTCCCACTCTTCCTCGATCGAATTCTTGACCATCGCATCGGAAATCGTATTCAGCTTCAATTTTACGTAGTTGCTCCCATCTTCGAAAAGAAGCTCGTCGGAAATTTCATCCAAGCAATCTGAAACAGTAGAGTAGTACGCCATCTGACGATACTCATTAACACGACGAATCTTGTCAAGGTCGAGATTCGCATACATGAACGTCTGGAATGTCTTGTCGCCAAGGATTCCGCCCATTCCGAATTCACGCTGCATGTCGGCAAAAGGCATGTTGAAAACCGACATTCGTCCAAGACGGTTTTCACGTGTTTTAGCCAAAGCGTTAAAATTTTCAAATCGATCATTCAACTGGGTCATGTTGTCAAGCAACTGAACCCCCCACGGTAGTTTATTGAGAACCTGGTTCGAAAATCCGATTTTGCTAGAATTGAATTGCGTTTGCTTATTGTATCCACTGATTGCCGTTGCCATGTTTCACATCTCCTATGTTGGAATTTCCACACCAGTCAATTGCAAACCATATGTCGTTGTAGGTTGTGTGGTCATATATTCCCTGTAGCTATCCATTGAAAGTTTTCCTGCACCGAATTCACCCAGCGCATAGATGTCAATCCAACCAGTCCCATCACTAGAAGGAATGTCAACTACCATGTGGTTGTCATCCAAAATGCTGAATTTTGCGGAAACTCCAGTAAATGCAGGAACCCTAGATGACAATGTCTTGTCGTCAGCATAATAATCAAATTCTGAATAGGCAGAACTAGGATAAACGGTCGACGCATTGCCAGAACAATCTATCAAGGCGATTCCCGTGACAGTCTCAAACATGTTTCCAATAACAGAAACCGTGTTGTTTTTAGACACATCCAGAATAGTTGGATAAGCATCCCTTACATAGGGACGACCAGATAGAGTCAGATAGTCCGTGATGTATGGTGCCATCTCTTGATTGTGCAGCCAAAGCCATTCGTTCGAAAGTTCAGGCAATGCCGTAAACGCAGTGTGGATATCGTATATTCTTGCAACAGTCGCATCCGCATTTTTAAACAACCACCCTTCAACTGTGAATTCCGCATTTACTTCAAATCTCTGTGGCGTATTTGCATCTAAAGTGTCCTGTTCAGTAATATTTGCGCTTCCGTTCCACGTCACTTTACACCTTACTTCCGTATCGTTTGACGGATGTTTGTAGGACATGACGGCATATGGATAGAAGTTGGTGAACAGACATGTTATGTACTGATCGACATCGTTTTGAAACCTAGAAAGAAAGGATGTTGAAATTGAAATAGTAATTGGAATTGGTTGCGGAATTTGTTTACCTGTTTTATCCAATGAAGCCCCAAGCATATACCCGTCCAGTTTGTTAAATGACTGTTTTGGATTATAGGAAATTCCCTTGTATTGATAACAAAGCAAAGGAAGCTTAATGTGTCTGGACTTGTTTACAATATCATGCAAAATCCTAGACTTGGACGAATATAGAACGGGTACTGCAATTTCGTCGATTACGCCAGTATTGTTTCCGTCATACCTCTTCAAGATAACACCGTTAAGCATCTGTCCGATGCCTACTAACATGATTTTCAAATCTTGATGGTATGTGTACTTGTTCATTGTTATGGTGTGGAGGCTTTCTCGAAAACTAATTCAACCTTCTCATTTAGATATTTAGACTTCGCAGGCTTGTGTATCCAGTTGTAAATGCTTTTTATTGACGGATCATCCCAAAACAAGCTCTGAAGCCTGTAGTCAAACACAAGTTTATATGAAGTGCCTGTTGTTGACAAACAATAATCAAAAGGAAATGGAAGCTCCAGTTTCGTCTTCCGTTTCGTTTCAATACCCTCTAACACCATTTTATATTTGTAATTCTGATGAGTGAATATTACAAAACGTCCATTTGCAAGAACCGTCCTATTCAACAATATGGTAACAGGAAGGCAAAACAACCCTGCCAACACATTATCAAGTGTTTCAATCTTGTACTGGTTCATTTGAATTGGAATTGGAAATCGCCTTTCGGATTGTGTTGGAGAGTGTGTTGTCGTCATCGTCTTCTGGTTCTTTCTGTTCTTGCGGCTGATGGTGTAGCCCATTCGGTTGGAAGGTTTCTTGTTTTTCTTGTTCTACAAGTTCGTCCTGTTCTGGCTCAATCTTCTTTTGAACAACTCGTCTCTTAGGCTTGAGATTTTCTTTTATTTCCTTGTTGAGAGAGTCCAGCAATTGTTTTTGCTGGGCTTGAATACCTAGATCTATTTCACCATCCATATATTTTATCTTCTGCCTTGGTTTCATCGATGAAAAATTTCCACCAATCAACCTCCAGCAAATCTTGCGTTGTTCTTCAATTATCCGTCGTCGGTAAGGCCCTATATTACCCCCTTGCAAAACTCCAGGAAAAATAGAAGTTGGAATAAGACTCAAAACCTCTAAATTTCCATCTACCGGTATGCATCTCCAATCCTGCCACAGGATGTCCCACACAGTAATCGTATTTCCGATTCGCGAACTACTAGACCATTTGCTAGGCTCCCTAAACCCCAATGAAATACGACCGGCATCGCTTTTCAACAAAGTCATGTCCAATGTGCATAGCATGGTGCGATATGGTTTGCCAAGCCATCTTGGGCTAACCGTCGGCGCTCCAAATGCGTTTCGTGGTCGGTTGTCTCGATACGCACGTTTAATAAAAGTGTAAACAGGTCTTCCGGATTTGTTGACGCTGAACAGTTTTGATTGTTTGAGTTTTTTAAATGTGTACCCACTTACAACACAATCTTCGAAACGCCTGTCGAACCTTATTTCAAGAATACAATGATGCAAAAGGAAGGGAAGAGTGTCCATACCAGACACGTAAACCTTGTCCTTGTCGAGCCACGTAGAAAGAGCCTCTTTCATGAGCTCGGTGGTGTAGCCCATTACTTGCCTCGCTTACGCAATGTGCAGAAAATGCGGTCGGCATTTAGGAAAATGCGCTTCTTCTTTCCAGCAATAGTAATCAAACCCATGTTAGCCGGGAATCTAATAAAACAACCTTCCTTAATCGATTTGGGAACAGTTGGTCCGACTTTAAGGACACGGGCGGTTCTCCACGCCTTCGTGGTGGAAACGTTTTTTGGAATGAATATGCCATTTCTAAGAACGTTTCCTTCCTCCTCGTCGACAAATTCGGCAAGAATCAGATCGTTCATCAAGCAATCGATGTCGTAATTGCTGTCGATTGGATCCTCGTAAGCGGATTCGTCGAGATCAATGCATGGTCGTCCTCCGACGTTGTCTTCGTTCATCACAGCCAATGCACGTTGGACGTCGGGATCGTTTTGAAGCGTGGTCAACGTTGGTTTTGCCATGTTAAACTTTTGCTCCATTGTCTTTTGCGGCCTTGATCTGCTTGTCGTGAACGCGATCTGCGATGCCCGCCCGAAGCTCGTCAATCATGGTGCTAAGAGCCTTTGAAAGAGGCAGAAACTTAACTTTAAGAACGTCTTCGAACTCATTTTGCATCTGCTTGGCCTGAAGCTTCTGAATGATGTCGCGAGTCTTCTCAAAGTATGTCGCATACTTCTCGCCAAGACTTAGAATCTGGTCGTATGAAGTATCTCCTTCGTCTGGTAGAGCCTCGATATCGCTCTGTATCTTGTTGTAGAGTTCGTCGCCAGTTGTGTTTTCAAGAGCGGCAGCGTCTCCGTCGGCCATCGTCTCTGAATCTTCCGGCATATCTGTCACAGGATCTTCCGCCATTGCGTTAGCTTCCTTAAGAACTTTGTCCACGCTTTTCGTGAAATACGTTTTGAATCTGTTTTTGATTGTATTCATTACTTTTTTCTCCTTTTGCTCATTTGGCATTCGCCAAATTTTTTGATCTCGTTTTGCTGCCGCAATAGCTCGGGGGCTATCAAAGAATCATTCTTATCGTACGGCTTGCCGTCTTTGTTGATGTACAGCTTCATCAGTGTAGCACACTCTTCCGGCGTCCCGCCAAGCTTGATGATTGGAGGACACCCCCTGTCTGTCTTAAATGGAAACAAAGAACTGTCTCCTTCAGACCACATGTCATACAAAGCGCATAGAACCGAATTGACGTTGACGCTGAACATTAGTTCTTCCTTGGTCATCGGGGTTGTATAAACTTTCAGCCGTTGTTCGCTCATCGGGATAAAGAAAATGATGTCGTAGAAACCAATGCTCGCTCCAACAAGACCCTGATGCTTCATGATCATGTTGTCTTTATCGGTCTCCTGTTCGCCACGCATCAGAAACGTCCTTGCCAGCGCATCTAAAACGCAGTTCACGTTGACGACATCAACACTTCCAGTGTCAAGCATCGCGAGATCGACAAGTTCATTCATTATGGCATCAAGAGTTTCGGAACTCAATTTATCCTCGTTCTTAACCCTCTCGAATTCCTTTGAAACCATAGGAGTGTACATCGGCCAGTTCTGCATGAACAAGTGGCAAATCTCTTCAATTCCGCTGTTGGGCGCTCCGCATATTGCTACTTTCATGTTGTTTTAAACTTTCGCCAAGCTGTCAATGCTCTTGTATTTTTCTTCCAACGTGCCCAATACGTCCATCGCATTAGCCGGAGTTACGGCATCAGCATCCAAAATGGCAGGGTTTGACAATTCCCCTAACGTGGATCCGGATGGAATCCTTGCTATGGAACACATCAAAAGTACAATTCTCCTCAAAAGCAACTCGGTCGGCTTAATCAGCTTCATTTCTGGATTTTCCTTCATGAGTTTCTTGATCTCAAGCTGATTTTTCTTTATGCCGTTTTCTAGTCGTTGAATAGTGTTTCGATCTAAAAGCACACGCCTAATATTCTTGTATATTTCAATCAAATCACTACGATTAGACGACTTGACTTCGATTTCTTTGTTTTTGACTCCCATTGTTATTTTAGCAATTGCAGAAGTCTTCCCTTCCTTGTCGGCAGAAATACACTCAATCAAAGTTGCGATCATCGTGGTTAACACATCGTTTGCAATTTTAGAAGTGCCTTGCTCTGTAGAGGCGGCTTCTGGAGCTGGTGCGCCCCCCGCCATTGGGCCTCCACCGGCTGTAGGAGGGGTTCCGCCCCCCATGTCAGGTGGAGGAGTTGCGCCAGCATCCATACCCCCAGAAGGATCCTCTTCCAGAAGGATTAATCTGGCTTTAGCCATAAGTTCATTGAATTTACCCATTTGTTTGCCCAGTAATTGCGTTAATCAATGCCTGCTTAAACTGTCCGTTCTTGTCGGCGTTTATGTATGAGGAAAGTTTGTTTTGAATATCCAAATCGACATTTGCCGCATTTGGCCGAATTCCGCCGATATCTATATTGGCGGCATTCGCAGTCGCGATTAACGTGTCTTTCAGTGCAGGATTAGCGAAAATCTGCTGTAATTGTGTATTTTTCGGCGTAGCGGGTTTAGTGGCGTTCTGAGGGGCACCGGCAGCCGATTGGGTTGGAGCCGAAGTAGACGTTGCCGAAGGAGACGTTGCCGAATCTGTCTGATTGGATTGATTTGATCCTGTTGGAGTCTTCTGCCCAGTCTGCTGGGATTGCGTGTCTTCTTGTTCATCCGTCGATGTCGTGGCAGTGGCTGGGGTCGGCTGAGGGACTGACGCGGCTTCTTTGATCCCATACCGTTCTCGATATTTATCGAATATTGTTTGAAATTTACTCATATGTGTCCTCGTTGGGTGTTGTCCGTAAAGATATTTAGTTACTTTACTGAATTGTCAAATCGTCAAGGGCTTTCTCGACTAGCTTCACCGTGGAGTCAAGGTGATTTGTAGGTTTTATTTCTTGTTCTTTGCAGAAATTAGCAAAAACCCTCGGATTTTTAGGAACGAAAGACTTTTCTTCACATCGAACGATTTCTTCGACATCCTCCAACTTGGTCCCACGGTCGACGACAATAAAGCGATCATGGTACGCTTTGTTCAAGACAGCGAACACTCGACGGAATTTGCTTCCACACGATTTTGCGAGTTTGGGATTGTTGAAATATTTAGAAAAATCAATCGCCGTGTCGCCCCTGAACAACACGACAGGTTTTTTGACTGCAATGGATGTGAACGCTTCAAGACACGAACAAGTAAACACGTCGAGCATGACTCGCACATTTCTGGCACAGCCTCTTTTATCGAGACCCGTCAACCCGTAGTGTTCCCAACGACACTTTGCGTCGGAGGTGATCGCGAAAACGGCATCGGCGGCATTGAAGTAGGTTTTGATTTCGTTCATGTGGGCAATCTAGCAAATTTCTTGTTTGTCGTCAAGAGTTTTTGAAATCGTCGTTTGCGACTTCAACTTCTCTTTTTTTCTCGAAACTGATGAAATGACGGACTCAAGCTCGGCAATAGCATTCAAAACCCCCTCTAGATTCTCTTCTAGTGCCTCTCCTGCGCGTTTGAGCAGGTAGGCGTAGTCATCATAGCGGCACCCCCTTAGCCACTCGCTAAAAACGATTGTACCGCGATGCGCTCCTGTTCTGGAGTACTTGTGGCAGTACTGGCACAGACAACACCCGTTCCGAATGTCAAATCGGAGAACTGGATTATCCCTCGCGACGATATGATGGGCGTTCAAAATTACCGGTTTCCCGTTTTCCTTGGTTTCACCGGATATCGCACCGCACAGTTCGCACGTGTTGTTATGAATCAGTCGCACGGCTTCTGACCAACTCCGATACGCCTTTCGTTTCGCCTTTGCAAGAAGCACCTTTGTTGACTTTGGTTTTTTAGGTTTCTTTGGGCGTTTCACTGTTTTGCTCATGGTGATATTTACCCGACGCCTAACAACCCTGCCAGAATAACATCTGGAAACTTTTTCCGATTGTGCGCTATGAAGAAAAGAGGGAACCTCAAGAGATAGGGAAGGGGGACTATAGGGGGATAGAACAAGAGATTAGGAAGAAGAAAAAATAGAATAAACTTAATTAAAACCTCTCTTATACCTCTCTTATACTATTCATGCGGAGCATGTATTCTTTATTCTCTCTTTTATCAACCTTCCTAATTGTTAGGGATCTTTAAAAGCTTTTAATCGCGCACACCTGGTATTATAAGCTTAGAGATTTAGTAGTTTTGTAGTGTTTTAGAAGAGAATTTCAGATCATTAGCCCAGAAGCGCGAAAAATCGCAAAAAATCAGTTGTTGGCTAAATATCAACAGTCCATGAAATATCATCCCAAAAACATAAAATTCGACGAGATTGTCACCGAAGCTCTTTTTTCCGAGGAAATGGTGGCAGGGGGCGACGGAAGCGTTTTCGGAACTGAAGCTGGAGGAACGGGTGACGGATGGTCTGGTGCCGTCTTCGCTCCAGATGACGCTCGAAACATCTACGAACCCATGGGGCTTGGCGGTTCTGAGTACCATCAGTCGAAAAAAGCCAAGAAAGAACGCCGCAAAAAGCGAAAAGCCGGTAAATCAGTGCATTCCTTTCCGTCAGCAACCGGTTGGCAGATTTTCCGACGTGGAAAGATTGGCGGATTTTGAAATAAACTCTTGACATTGATCCACATAACATGCTAAAATAGCTTTATGACAAGGAGATTTAGCAGTTATGATTATTAAATTGACGGCGATTACACCTGACGCAGAAAAACACATAGAAGAATGTGCCAGAACATGTTATGACAGCTTCGACAAGATGAAGGAAGAAGTCAACGGGGCGTTTTTGAAGGGTCTTTTGAAATCTGGACATCTTAGCGTTTTTGAACATGCGTTGGCAAGTTTCAATGTCGAGGATATCAGTCGGGTTTGTTCTCATCAACTTGTTCGTCATCGCACTCTGTCTTTCAGCCAACAGTCGCAACGGTATTGCGAGGACGAAGGAGGGTGTTTTACCATGCCGACGTCAATAGCGGCTGACAATGGGACAATCGCGGCTTATTACAGGGCGATGGATTTCGCATATTCAACGTATAACATGTTGATTATGAACGGAGTGCCTAAGGAAGACGCTCGATATGTTCTCCCGAATGCCGCACCAACTCGGATTGCCGTTTCTGGAAACATGTCGGCATGGATACAATTTCTTTCCAAAAGGCTTGACAAGCGAGCCCAATTGGAAATCCGCATGCTTGCAGTTGGAATTTGTGGACTTCTCAACGACAAGTGCCCAAACATCTTTGGGGATCTTTGGGAAACTGCAAAAGCTCTTGACACTCCAAAGACGTTTCCAACTGGTGTACCAAGAAAATTCGAGGTGATTTAAAACATGTCAGATGCAGATGGATTCAAAGATGAAATTGCACCTCCACAGGAACAATCTCAAAGCGCAGGATTTGAAATTCTCTATTTCGAACCAAACCGCCCGCTCTACAAGGAACTTGGGAGACTTCGCGATGAATACCGATCCGATTGCATTGTAACCCTTGCAACCCTGTCCGATGTCGCCATGAGAGTGCCGATGATCAAGCACAAGTGGGTTGCTAGACTTTGCCGATACCAGAACGATCTCAAGGACGCTGGAAAAATGCTCAAAAAGGAAATTGACAAGGTGTCCGATGAAATACGAAACGCCGCTCCTGTCAAATTGCCGCAAACCGCAATTGACAAAGAGGCGACGAGCGGTAAATATCCTAAAATAGCTGTTTTGAAGGAACGTTGTGAACTCATTGAACGCCTTGTTTCCCAGTGTGACGATATTGTGAACAAGCATGTCAGGTATCTCAACGATGAAATCAGGACGATTGTTGAGATTCAGAAGATGGAAACACTGTAGGCATATGGAATATATTAAACTCGGATACGATGAGCAAAAGGGTCTTGGCATATTGACGTGTCGAGGTTCCTTGCTTTCTACGCTGAGAGACGCATTTTCCGTTTTCAATCCGGCTTCTAAGGCGAAGCGAAGGTTTTCAAATCGTAAAATACCCACTAGAAAGTATGCAATCACGCAAAGCGGACAGTTTGAAGTGGGATTGGTGTATGAAATTCGCAAGTGGTTGAACGACAATAAGGTGGAATACAAGTTTGACGTGACTCCGGAGTTTCTTGCCGCCTATGACTCCCGGTTTTCATTCAGTCAGGACGTGAAGATGGAGGATGTCGAGCCTTTGTCTCTTGTTCCTAGGGATTATCAGACTGAAGGGGTGTACAATGCTCTCAAATACGGAAGCGGGACGTTTGTTTTTCCGACGGCTTCTGGAAAAACATTGTTCATGGCGATGACAATCCACAACATTTTGAAGCGTCAACCGGATGCCAAGTTTCTTTTGGTGACTTTGACAAGTCTGGTGGACCAAACGCATGGGGATTTCGTCTCGTACGGAATGAATCCAGATAAAATGTCCATGTGGACTGGCACCCATCCGTTTTCAAACACTCAGATCGTGGTTGCCGGTTCAGATATTGTCGGGGGTCAGTTGTTTGTGGCTGAGGATGAGATCGGCAAGGCGAAGAAACGGTTGAAAGCTGAAATGAAGCGGAGAAGCCAGTTCGTCGAGAAAGGGATGGATTGCTCCGATGCAGATGCTAAGATCGAAAAGTGCAATAAGACGCTTGAAAAGATGGGAAGGCGTGAGGCGGCGAACATCGAGATGCTGGAATATTTTTCCAATGTCGATGTTTTGATGATTGACGAGGTTCACCAGTTCAAGAAGGAAAACGTCATCAGCGATCTTGCATATTACGTTCCGACGAAACACAAATTCGGGTATACCGGGACTCTTCCAACTGACGCCATTGATGTTTGGACGATTATTGGGAGAATCGGGCCTGTGCGGCAGACTGTACAACGCGACACATTGGTTGCGCAGGGTTCCATCGCCGATGTGGAAATCAAAGTGGTTGGACTTGGTTACAAAGACGATCCGAAGTATGAACGTGAATTGGATTTTTCCGATGCGACGAACTTGACTAAGAATTTCCTAATCGAGGTGGATTTTCTCATCAATTCCGAATTCAGGAATTCCGTGATTGCCAAAATAACATCTTCGGTGTCAAAGAACTGCCTTGTGATCGTACATCGTATAGCCCATGGCGAGAAGATGTTGGAAACCATCAAGAAAGCCTGTCCAAACAAGGAAGTGTATTTCATTCAAGGAGAAGTGGAAGACGAGGTCAGAGAAGAAATCAAGGCTTGCATGGAAAAAGGCGACAATATCGTCTGCATCGCGATCTCCAAGATTTTTTCCACTGGCGTGAACATCAAGAATTTGCATTACATCGTATTTGCAAATGCTGGGAAGTCGAGAGTTTCGATCATCCAGTCAATCGGGCGTGGCGCTCGTATAATGAATGGAAAGTCGAAAGTTTGCGTGTTCGATATTTACGACAAACTGAGATATGGGGAGCGGCATTATGCAGAAAGAAAACAAATATATGACAAGGAAGGGTTTAAGTGTGAAACGGTCTCCTTGTTCGAATGATGGTGCCATGGTCGAAGACGTCGATGATTCCGACGACGAAATTGAAAAGGACAATGTCGATGAAATCGAGGACGAAGACGACAGTCCTTACGAAGATGACGTTTACGACAAGGAGCTAGAAGAAGAGCTTGCGGCTGAAGAGGCGAAAGCCGAGAGGAAAAAGAAGAAAAATGAAGCCAGACTCGTAAACAAGACGATCAATTACGTTGACGGGGATGTCATGACTCGAAGAATTGCGGAATACTACAAGACTTCGGTTATGTCAAACGATCTGGTTGAAGATATTCGTAAGATTGCGAACCGGTTATGCACGTCTATGAAGTTTGCCGGTTACACGTATCGAGACGAGATGGAGGCGGACGCTTTTTTGAAGTCCTACAAGGCCATCCACTCCAAGAAGTTTGATCTGACCAAGGGGTTTTCTCCATTTTCATACATCACGATGATCTGCTACCGGGCGTGCTTGTTGAGAATTCGGATAGAAAAGGCAGAGCATTCGAAGATAGAAGCGTATCGAGAAGAGCATTATGACAGGATGAAGGTCGACAGCTTTAATGGCGAGGATGACTACAGTGGGGCGGAGGAGAATTACTAACATGGAAAAGACATTTTTACATTCCGGTGATATGGGAGATATTGTTGTGTCTATGTGCGCGATGCGGCAATTGGGTGGAGGAGTGTTGTATCTCGATACTACAGGAGGACTTAACACGGGTGAGTTTGCAAAGGCAATCCAGATGCAAACTTTTGGAAAGGGGCTTAAGTTTAATGTCAGAAGTTTCGAATTCATCAAACCTCTTCTCGAAGACCAGCCGTATGTCACAAGAGTGGAAAAATACGCCGGTGAGAAGATCGACTTCGATTTGAACAGGTTCAGGGCTGGG
>Ga0172362_10003351_pt1 | contig 13823 bp, 15 predicted proteins | sample LakKivs1_kivu2a2_FD_114534 | JGI IMG/M metagenome (GOLD analysis project Ga0172362, IMG submission 114534) | Sediment microbial communities from Lake Kivu, Rwanda - Sediment s1_kivu2a2 | ecosystem: Environmental > Aquatic > Freshwater > Lake > Sediment | place: Rwanda: Western Province, Lake...
GCGTTTCCGGCAGCAATCAAACACTGCTGCGGACGCTCTCGCCGACTTTGTCCGTTTGATCTGCTAAACGGACGCTAACGGTTATCCTTTGGTTACGGAGGAAGCCGGGTTCCCACATTCCCGCCCTTGGCAGGATAGCAGAAACCGCCTTTTTCCGCGCCGAATCAGTTTCTGGCGCAGAATCATCGGGCCCAACCCCCGGCCTAACGGCCGAGGACCCGATCCAAGGTTTATAGTTTTCAAGGTATGAATAATTATTACCAATTTATAACTATCTGTCAATGGTTGCTAACGCGTCAAAAGCCCTCGCAATTGCTTCTTCTGTTTGTTTTGTAAGATTGTATCTGTCAATATCTCCTTCTCCCACCCAGGCGTAACCCTGGTGTTCTTTGCTCAGTTTAACATCCGGTTTGCCCAAAATTCGCGCCAGGAAATTTATCTGGGTAAAATCTCTGATTTCGTCTCCTCCTTTATGGCTGTAATCAAAAACAGAAACCTGCCCAACTATTTCTATCTCCAAACCCGTTTCCTCCTCCACCTCCCTAAGCAGAGCGTCCTCTGTTTTTTCCAAATCTTCTTTTTTCCCACTAGGCAATTCCCACAACCCGGGAAATGTTTTTTCTTTTTCGCTTCTCTGCAAAATCAGCGCCTTGCCCTCTTTTATTACCACCGCACCCACAACTACTTTTTGGGCAATTTTCATCTTTATATGGTTCATTGCATTCGCAAGTTATATCACAGAATATCACGAAGGATAACCTATGACAAACCATTTATTCCACACTTATTTATAGTAATTCGTAAAAAAACCGAAGTGTTTTTATTCTTCGGTCTTTTAGAAACATCGCTTAACTGGTTATTCCCCCTCCTTTTTTTGGAGAGTTTTTTCCGCTTCTGAAGGAAGAAGAATCCTCCGGACAGTCAGGGTTCTCACGCCTTTCGCTCCTCTATAAGTAGCCCTCCTCCCCACCCTAAGACCAACCACTGCTTTACCTACCGGACTCCCAATGGAAACTCTCCCGGGAGCGGAAACAACGAGATAGCCGTCCAGAATGAAAGATGTCGTTGAGCCGTCTTCGTAATCAACGACAACGCCATTGCCTATTTGAACCGATTCGTTCTGCTCTGCAACAGTAACCACTTCAGCATTTTGCAGAATGGCCATAAGTTCGCTCAACCGCTGTCGAATAGTCATCTCTTCGGTGACGGCCAATTTGTAACCTTCGTCGTGCCAATCATCTTGTCCCGCTCCTGCTTGTGCTTTCGCCTGAATGGCCTCGTTAAGTCTTTTCTTTGTTTCCTCAACACATTGTAAAAGAGCGGCGTATCCCCTTGGCGTTAGAATATATCCATCATCAGACATGTTTCTCTCCTTAAAGATGATTATCTCCAGATTAAAAATAAAATTTGTTTTTGTCAAACTTATTTCTGAGATAAAAGAAAAGGCGCGTTTTTATACGCGTCTCATTTTATACTGAAGGCATTAATGAAACAAGGTTATATCGCGTGAAGATTTCCAGCCAATAAGCGGTTAATGGTTCGCTGGTGTGTTGAGTGGAGATAAAAATCCATTTTACCCCGTCATCTCCCTCAATGCTTCTGACAAGGCCCATCGCCAGATTATAAACCCTGATTCTTTTCCTGATTTCGTTGGCGTCGCGCGGATCTCCGATATCCAGCACGGACTTGGTATGGAGGTTCCGCAGAAGGTCTTCCGGCACTGCTTGCATAATAATTCTTTTGCTCGGTTTTATACCGCAGGTCAAAACGCCACGCCTGAGTTTATTTATAGTATCGGTCTTTGCAGCACTAGTCCCTCTTTCAAGAATGAAGGCAAGCGCGCGCAACTCAGAAGAGTCAACAATTACTAATTGGTTTTGGCGAATTGCCGGTACAACTACGTTCCGGTAGTTTATTTCAACAGTTCTCAAAAAGAATGCGTTGTGCCTACGGGAATTTAGAGCAAGGCGCGAAGCTTTTGTTTCTAATTCTCCCCCAATCAGTTGCGATTCAGAGGAACAGTCAAAACGGGTTGGCCTGACAAGCTTTACCCTTTCAGCGCCGTTCCTTCTTTGCAATTCGGCGGTCAGAAATTCCGAAAAGGTGCTTTTCCCTGCGCCGTCTGGACCGTCGATTGTGACAAGAAACGGCGTTGATATAAAACGTTTTCCATCAGTTCTGTCGCTCTCTTTCATTACGCCTCTCCTTGTTTTGTTGTCAAAATGCGATCTCTATACTATACTTAAATATAATAATAATCACTAATTCTGTCAATTTTCTCTTGTTCTATGGCTGGTAAAAAAGAAATAGAAGTAAAACTACTCTATAAAAACAAAGATAAAATTATTGAAAGGCTAAGGCCTGGTATTAAACTGTTGGGGAAGACGGAAGTTTTCGATAAGTATTATGGAGCGGCAAAGGATGGAATTAAAAATAAAAATCATTTTATCAGGATTAGAAAAATTAACGGCGAGATAGAGTTGACATATAAAGGAAAAGCTGAAAACAAGCGGAATATAATAAGTCGCAAGGAATTAACTGTAAAAATATCGGCGGTAGGACCGGCTGAAAAAATTTTATATAGTTTAGGCTACCAGAAAATTTCGGATCACCAAAGTAAAAGAGAATTCTGGTCTTTTGATGGCGCAGAAATTGTTTTTAGCGAATTCACAAAGCCAGCCCACCTGAGATTTATGGAAATAGAAGCAAACTCAGACAATAGAATCAAAGAGATACTAAAAAAGATATCTGGTTGCGTTTCAAAAGTCGGAGAGGATATTTTTTCCAAATTCGACCGAAAGGGAACTACTTGATATTCCGGTATTTTAAATATTCTTGGAGTACGACTAAGGAGAGAGGAAAAATCTTGTTGGGGTTGTCGTTTATAATTCTTTGAATGTTTTTTAACGAAACCCAACGTGGGTTCCTGTTTTCTCGAAAACTCTCTTTTAACTCTCCGCTTATATATCTACTGATAAAGGCGACAGACAGATAAGATCTACCTCCTTTTATTTGCTGCTGACAGTAAAAAGGCCTATATCCTACAACGACATCTTCGTTTTTGGAAGAGCGGGCTTCGCTTGTTGCCCTCTGCTCTTTGGATATTTCTGTTATTAAGCCGGTTTCCTCTTTTGTTTCCCGAACAGCGGCATCGTGAGCAAGTTCGTATTTTCCAATAAGTCCCGACGGTATCTCGATTTTACCCGTGTTTTTAGGATCCACTAAGGGTTTATGCCTGGTCTGTATAAGAATTTTTATCTGACTATTTTTGTTTTTTTTCTCCACTATATTAGAAACAACCGGGATACACATCGATAAGTCGTCGAAGTTAATGTATTGGTTTTCCGTGGGAAGATAATAACTATTTTCTTCCAAAAATTTGTGCAGGATTGGACAACTATGGGAAATCTCATTTTTTAATTGAATTATATCTTCTGGCACATTTAGGTCGCTTTTCATCTTCAGGATAAAAGTGGATTCTTTGCCGCAGTTTCTAACTAAATCTTCAAAAGAATGCGAGGTGCTCCACCGTACTTTTTTAAATATACCTTTTCTGTAGGGGGTTCTGACTCCGATGAGATATACGCCTCCATTTAACTCTGGCCCGTGGACAAATTTTTTCTGGTCAAGCCTGGCGAAAGCCGAAATCAAGTCTTCGGCGCGAATGAACGGAATATCCATCGGGATTAATATCGCCTTATTATAATTGTGGCTGTTTTTACTTAGTAATCCGGAAAATATGTGCTCGAATTTATCACTAATAGTTGTTTTTCCAACCCCTTTTTTTATATTTTTTATTATCATTCCATCAAGCGAGAAGTTATTTTGAAACCACAGTAAATCAGTGGGGCTGTCAACTCCTATAACTAGATCGTAATAGTTAGAATCTTTAATTTTGTTAATCAAGTCGAAAAGACTGGCTATGGTGAACTCATAGGCGAATTTTTCTGAAGTTTCCTGCGCTATGCGAGTTTTCACTTTTCCCATTTCTGGTTTCTTTGCGAAAACTACGACTACATTCTTGTTCCTTCTATTCATCATAGTTGTGTTTTACTGTTTTGCCATACTTCCAAGCCGATTCCCGGCGCTTTAGATAGAAAAAGGCGAGACTCTATTATCTTTTTTATTATTAATCTATTTTCTTTATTTCTTGCGAAGTCGGCTATATTTATTTGATGATTGCTCATATGGCAAGGTTTGATTTTTAAGTCGGATGAGATGAATATCTCGTTGCAAAGATAGCATCCTTTGCAGACTTTTTCGTCCCCACAACCTATTTCTATTGCCACCCCGGTGGTATTTTTATATTTGAATTTGTTCAGCGGTAAGTAGTTTGATTGACCCCTGAATGTCTTTTCCCGCGGCACTGTTTTGCATCCGACTCTTGTTAGTATCTCTTTGATATTTCTAAAGGGAATCGCTAACTTTAACTGTCTCTTGGCGATCGGTTCGAAATTTAATATTTTGAATTTGAATTTTGATTTATTGCATAACTCCAAAAAGTCAAAAAACTCTTTTTTAGTGCCATTGTACCCTTTTATGGGGACCATTTTTAGTTCTACTATTGGACCGCCTTTCAGGTTTGAAAGTTTTTTTAGGTTTAGAAAAATCTTTCTAAATTGTTCCTTACTGCCCCCTGTCATTCTGTGCCAGGTAAGATAGTTCGCAGAATGAATCGAAACGGCTATTTTTGTAAATTTTTTTGCGACCCTATTGATAATTGTATTGTTTAAAGAAATTCCGTTTGTGTGGAAGAAAACAGTTTTAAATCTATGCTGGCCTATTAAGTCAATTATTCTTATTATCTGGGGGTGTAAGGTGGGTTCTCCTCCTGTAAGAGATATGCTCTCGAAACCTGCCTCGCTGAGAATTTTTATTAAATTTTTAAATAGATGGAAATCGATATGATTTCTGTTCCTTTGAGACAGAGGCAACCCTTCATTTGAGCAAAAAAAACAATGGAGGTTGCAATAATCCGTGACGGATATTCTTACGGGGAATAAGCGAAGGTTTTTTCTTATTGTTCCAATGATCATTTTAGATAGATTGTCAGACGAATTTGAATTTTTGTTCTTTATTCCATCCGGAGATGCCTATTCCTGGAGCTGTCATAAGATATTCTCTGGAAATGCGAAATAGACGCAGAAGTTGGTTGTAATTTCCGGTTTTTATCGCATGCGTCAAGTCAATCTGCGTGTCAAGCGCCAAACAGGGTTTCAGGTATAATCCTTTCCCATCCTTACTCGGCTTTATAAACATGCATGCAAAGTCATAGCAGCTTTCGCAGGCGCTTTTTAACCCGCAGCCGAAGAAACTATGTATTCCAGGCGGTGCATTCTTATAATTAAAATTGATGTTGGGTATATACTGATTCCGGTTGATCTTTTTTGGATTTTCTCGCGGAAATTGGCACCCTATTTCTGTTAATTTATTGAAGAAATTCTCTCTTGAAACGACATACTTTCTCTGTTCATTAAACTGCGGCTCAAACTGGAAAAATTTGGGATGGTATTGGTATCTTGCACAACTGTCCAAGAAATATTTTAGTTCTTTTTTGTTGTCGTTAATTCCCTTCATAATCACGCTTTTACAGAAAACTTTATAGCCGATATTCTGAGACGAAATGAATTCCAGGTTTTTCATTAAATCCGAAAATTTTTCTTTCTGTAATTTTTCTGGAAAAATATTATTCAAGTTTGTCAGCTTATTCCAAGTTTCAAAATTGAAAGAATTTACAGAAACGCCGATGCGCGCAAAATTATTTTTTATGCGGCTGATAATCTCCGGATCTAATCTTATACCGTTGCTGTGGAGAGCGAACCTGATTTTAGGATGCTTGCGACTCCAGTTTATTAGCTTAAATCTCCTCTCTTTGAAATCAGGATGAATTGTTGGTTCCCCGCCGCTGAAATCAATGCCTCTCAGGGGAGTTTTTTTGATAATCATTTCTGAAAGCGCGATAACCAGGTCAATATCTGCGTGCCCGTAAGATTTAGAAGTATAATTCGCGCCCTCATTGGAGCAAAAAACGCACCAAAGGTTGCATTGGGGCGTCAGAGAAAACCGTAAGCGTGATCTTTTGAATAAATCTATGAATTGCTTATCGCTTAATTTCTTGATTCCTTTTCTGACAAGCGATTTTTCAGTGAGATCGTAATAACGGCCACTCTTTGTTTTTCTTATTGTGGCTTCTGCTTCTTCCTGGCACTTCAATTTGTAGTCTTTGTTGCCGGCCATTATAATTTTTGACCTTGTTTTATTTTTTAATAAGCGTTAAGCATCGAAACTACTGTAGATTTTGTTCTGGGAATATAAATATATATGAGATATATATTACAATCAAATGAAAACTTGTCAACCCCGACGTCAAAAACCCTCAGAATCGCTTCTTCCGCGCCCGCGACTATCTTTTGGATAGCTTTTTCTTTCATCATAATAAATTACCAAAACCGCTACTTTTTCTTTATAACGAGGTCGCGGTACGGTTCGTTTATTATGTCTTTATCCTCCAGCCCCAGTTTTTTTAGGATATCAAGATTTCCACGCAAGGCCTTTTTCCGGTCTTCCCTACCGCTGGCGCTACTTTCTATTTCTATAAACCACCCCAGGTTCCTTATATTATCCAAAGCAATGACGGTATTGCCCAGCAGGAAAATCTCTCTTTTCTTGATAACATCTGCGACTTTTCTGAAATTAAGGTTCAGAAGGAAATCTTCCGCTAATTTCCGACGGCACCTGATCGGAATATTGATTTCCTTTTTCCAAAATTGCTTTTTCCTCGCCATTGTTCCTGTCGTCCGGCCCTTATATGTCAATTCCAGAAAATTATTTTTCTCCCTGATTCTTAAACATTCTCTTGATTTGATGAAATCGCGGTGAGGTGCCGTAAAGTAGGTGTCGCTTTCTGCGACCCCTCCCTTGCCTTTCGCTCCCATAAACGCCAACCTTTTCCTGATGATTTTTGCCCGAGATGGGCTGATTCTAACTTTAAGTTCGACTTCTTCTTTTCGGCAATTTAGTTTATGGCCGCTGGTTTCCGCCATATGTAGAATTTTTATTGTCTTACCCCACCGGCAGCTCCACAAAGAAGGTGCTCCCCTTGCCCACGCCTTCCGATTCCACCCATATCCTTCCATGGTGCGCTTTGATTATTTATTTATAAATATCGTGAGAACCTATATCTAAAAAAATTACATCATTATTTTCAAAAATAAAAATAATTCTATATTGGCCCTTTACGGTAAAACTCCAGTGTTCTTTCAGTTTTCCATGAAGTTTATGGGTTTTAAGAGAAAGAACGAAGGGATTATTTTTAAATAAAATAATTCTCTTTTCGGCTACTTTTTGAATTTCTTCCGGCAAATTTAAAAAAGACCTTCTAAATTGAGGGTGATAATAAATATTAGAGATTTTCATCTTGGACTATTATCAAAACTTTAATTTCGCTAATTTTCCACTCCGCAGTAAAGATTTTGCCTCCCGCGTCCAACGTAATACATCTTCAGCGGTTAGTTTTTGTTTTCTCAATAATTCTTCGTATTGTTTTTTAGAAATAATCACAAGTTCTCCTTTTTTTGCCAATTTTTGGGGAATAGTAATAATCTTATCCATAATATTTATTAATTATTTTAAATAATCTCTATATTTTTAAGTTATCACAATTTAAATTAGGGGTCAAATTCAAACTTATCCCACCGGCAATTCCACGAAGAACGTGCTTCCCTTGCCCACGCCTTCGGATTCCACCCAGATTCTGCCATGGTACGCTTTGATTATTTATTCTTTATTTCGTCTTTTCTTCGACAAAAATACAAATCTAAAAAAAAGAGCACTACTCATTAAGCAGTGCTCGGCGTTTCCGTAGAAACGCATTGCTACCTGTAAAGTACGATTCCCATTTTGTCGCGAACTTGTGCCGTAGTTTCCGCGATTATGGCTCGTGCCTTCTTCCCGCCCTCATGGAGCACTTCCTTAACATAGTCGGTCCTGTCAGCGAGTTTGGCGCGTGCGTCCTGGAACGGCTCCAGAATCTTAGCGATACTGTCAACGAGCCGATGCTTACACTCGACACATCCGATAGATGCACCTATGCAGGCATTGGCGATCGCCCGTCTTTCGGTTTCGCCGGCAGTGATCAACTCATGCACTGGATACACCGATTTGCACCGATTGTACGGATCTCCGGGATCGACGCTACGCTTTCGCTGTTCGTCGGTAATGCCCTTGGTGAGATAGCGCCGCCGAACGACTTCAATGGGCATGTTGAGGTCGATTGTGTTGTCGGCTTCAGACTTGCCCATCTTTTCGCCATCAAGACCAGGTACCTTCACCATCTGCTCCATCATTTTTGGATCAACGAAAGTGTCGCCGAAGCGGTTATTGAACTTCCGTGCTAGTTGCTGAGCGAGTTCCACGTTTGGCACTTGATCGGATCCGACGGGAACTAAGGTTGCCTTGGGCCCGAGAATGTCCGCGGCCATAAGAACAGGGTAAGTCAGCAATCCCAAATTGACGTTGTCGGGGTTCTTCCTCATTAAATCCTTGTAGGTCGGAATCCTCATCAAGTCGCCCACAGGCTGAATCATGCTCAGGTACAGGCAAAGTTCAGCAATCTCGGGGACGCTCGACTGGGCGTAGATAACGGATTTCTCCGGATCAAGCCCTGCGGCGAGATAGTCCTTGACGATCTCAATCAGATTGCCCCGCAGTTCTTCAGGATCCTGCAGAGTGGTCAGCGTGTGCCAATCAGCGATGAAGTACAGGCAAGTGTTGCCTGCCTGCTGGAATCGGACAAAATTGTTTACTGCTCCGAGAAGATTGCCGAAATGTAATCTGCCCGTTGCGCGAATTCCAGAAAGAACAGTGTCGGACATGGTTTTTTTCCTTTCGAGAAGTAAATGACAATTTCAACGTACTCACGATATATAAACATAACACTTATAATTTGATATGTCAATATTGCAGCAACTGTGCAAGAATTGACATCAAAGTACATATTTGCTAAGATGCAACGTAGTTCCTTTTAGGAAAGCCGGCGTAGCTCAATTGGCAGAGCATTGGTCTCCAAAACCAAGGGTTGTGGGTTCGAACCCCTCCGCCGGTGTTTCACACATATGACTCTTCATCTCGAAGAGTCTTTTTTTACTTCAAAGCCAAAATTAATTCCTGAACTTTGTTTCTATTAATTCTCTGTTTCCAGCTTTTTATATTGGGTCCGTTATCTATATTATCACCCTCTTTTAAAGAAGTGCTCACTATCGCCCCATCAACATATTCAAATAATTTTTTGGCATTGTTCTTGTCAACTCCGCTGCCAATCAATATGGGGAAATCATTCGCAACATTTTTTACTGCGGTTAAATCATCCAATTTAGGAGCCTGTGCTGTCCACTTGCCTGTAATTATTAGAGCATCCGAGCCATATTCTATCGCTTCTAAAGCGGACTTTTCTATAGATTTCTTATCTAATAACTCGGCATGCTTCACATGAATGTCTGTAAATAATGCGATAGTTTCTGCCCCTATCTCCCTTCGATAATCCAAAACGTCTTTTGGTTCGCCAAACACTTCCCCATAATCTGTTTTTACATTATCCACAAACACCGGAACTCTTATAAACTGAGCGCCTATTTCTTTTGCTATGAATAATGCTGCTTTGTAATCGTTCCACAAAACACTAACTCCTATTGGGATTCTTGTGGCTTTTTTTATTTCCTTTCCAAGATAAATCATTATTTTAACGGTTTCTTCATCAATAGTTATTTTGTGCGGAACATCGTAATTATTTTCTATAATAATTCCGTCTACCCCACCCTCTTCAAAAGATTTTAAATCATCTAGGGCATTTTTAAGCGCCACATCTAATCCTGGAAAATCTTTGTAGCCGAAAAGTGGCGGGAAATGTATTGCTCCGATAATTATATTTTTATTTCTTTTGAATATTTTATTTAGGCTGTTCTCCATATCAATAAGTATATCAAAAAATTATATTTAAAAAAAATGAGGGATAGCCAGCAGATTGCCATCCCTTCATCGCTTCCAAACTATTTTGCCGGAAGCATTTTTCTCACCTCAAGCATCCTCTGGTGCGCCTCGCCACTCATCAGAATTTCTTCTGCGAGTGAGTAGCATTCTTTCAGACTGCTAGACCTACCCGCAAGATAGAACAACAAAGCGGCATTAGCTATAACCATTTTAGCCGGAAAGACAGATGCCTTTCTCTCTAAAATAGCGATAGAAAACTGCCCCTTGGACATTCCATTTGGCGGAGAAACAGACTCTGCTGGTATGGGCTGAATTCCGAAGTCCTGTGCCATTAACCAGTATTCTTTTATCTCTCCGTCTTTCAGCTCAGCAACCTGAGTTCCCGCCTCACAAATGGACAATTCGTCCATGCCACCTTCATTGCGGCTTCCGGTGAAACCACGGATGAAAAGTCCGTGATTGAGATGGGTAACGCCCTTTTCATTGAGCATCTTGTATGCCCTAGCAACCGTGCCGGGCGCAATCAGGTGATTGACTCCCAAAACTCGCCGGGTCAGAATAAGTGTGGACAAAGGATTGGTCATCGGTCCGATAATGTCGTTCATGTGAGGAAGGTAAGCTATTTTGTGGGTTTGAAGATGGATGTGCTTATAGCGCACATCCAGCGCCTCTGTGTACCCAAAGCATAGCCTTTCAACACATAATTCTACCGCAGTCTTCTCGGCAAACCGATTAATGCCGCAGAAATCAACGAAATCAGAACTGCCGTGACGACCCTTGTCTGCGTTGGCCGGCGATCCGTGTTTACACATTGGGATTCCGGCAGCCGCTGCAACGAAAGCGGCAAGTGTGGAAACATTAGCCGTTACAATTAAGTCTCCTCCCATTCCGCAATTGTCCATTGCAAATGGCACATCCGGCTTGATAAAGCCAAACTTAGACTTTGCAATGTCGTGCTCAAAAATTGCAGCGCAGATGCCAGCGATCTGCTCCGAAGAGTCATTTGGCAACGAATGCCCCAGTTCTCTACCGTTCTTCTTCCATGCATAGGTCGCCTGGTTGTGAAGAGCAGTGAGCAAAGCGATACTCTGAACAATCGCCAGCTGATCACCGCGGCATGCTTGCATCAAGTAGATACCCAGCTCATAAGCTTCGTCAAAACAAAGAGGAATGTTACGAGCAGAATGTTCTTTCACAAAGTGTTTCGCGTCTATCATCTTCGGCTCCTTTTTCCCGATGAAGTTTTAAAAGATCTATTTTGAGAAGTATCCGTAAATGGATGGATAAAAACTTCTCGCCTCTGCAGCGTAGTTTAATTACGCTGAAGAAGCCAAATGTTTTTATAACTTTAATAATTTCGTAATATATTAACCTAGGAATCCAATGTTTCCTTAATTACAGAAAACGCCTCTTTCAATTTTTTCTCAGATGCAGCATATGAGATCCTGATATAATTTCCATAATCATTGCCAAAAACTTTTCCCGGCACAACAGCAACTCCTTTTTCAAGTAATTTTCTTGCAAAAATTTCAGAAGAAATTGGCGTTTTAATAAAAAAGTAAAACGCCCCACATGGCTTGACTAAAGAAACAGTGTCTTCTAAGTTTTTATAAACCAAGTCTCTTCTTTTTTGATATTCAGCTATAATACTTCCATCGATGTCGGTGTTCACGGATTCAGCGGCGGCATATTGAAATGGCGAAGGCGCGCAAACAGACGTAAACTGTTGAACTTTTTCTATGGCATCAATTATTTCTTTTGGCCCGGCAACGTATCCAACCCTCCACCCCGTCACAGCTTTGGATTTTGATAATCCGTCAATAATTATTGTTTTAGGATAAATTTCAGCCGAACTAAAAAATTCAAAGCCATCGTAAATAAGCGAACTATAAATTTCATCGGAAATTATATATAAATTATTCTTTTCAGCAACTTTAACAATTTCCTCAATAACAGATTTTGGATAAACAGCGCCCGTTGGGTTGTTGGGGCTATTGATAATAATCACTTTTGTTTTTTGCGTTACGAATTTTTTCAATGATTCAACGTCCGGCTGAAAATTTTCATCTGTTTTTACCACAATAGCCCTACCGCCAACAAATTTTATTATTTCTTCATATGCAACGAAATAGGGTGAAAAAATAATCACTTCATCGCCTTCGTTTATTAAACTAAACAGCGTCATAAATATAGCAGAAGTTGTCCCGGCCGTTACAATAATTTCATCTTCGCTTCTGATAATTTTATTGCTTTTTAATTTCTTGCTTATTGCTTTTCTGAGTTCTAAAATTCCTTTTGTTGGAGTATATCTGTTGCAACCTAAATCTATAAATTTTTTGGCAGAATCTCTTATATATTGGGGCGCATCAAAATCGGGCTGGCCGATTGTCAGGTCAATTATATTTTCGCTTCTGCCGATGTTAAAAGCTCTGCGGATTGCGGAATAATTTATATTGTTAACCCGGTCAGAAATATTATTTCTTTTTTGCTTGAATTTTTTCATAAGCCATTTGATAGGCAATAAATAACGGCGGTATTTTTTCTTTTTCTGATTTTTCAAATATCTCCTTTAATATTACGGGAATTAAATCTGTTTTTTTCATCGCTTCTGATACATCAACCCCTTTCACTTCGCACATTCCATGGCAAACTCCTGCAGCATTAATTACAAAATCTGGCGCATGTAAAATACCCTTTTTATACAAAATTTCTGCATGTTTTACTTCGTTTTGAAGTTGATTATTCGCCCCGCCTGCCACTATTGAACATTTTAGTCGACCTATAGTTTGGTCATTTATAATTTCGCCAACCGCACATGGGGCAAATACATCACAATCTACATCGTAAATTGATTCATTCCCAACAACAGTCACATTTTTAACGCCAGAATATTTTTTGGTTTTTTGGTTATCTATGTCTGACACAAAAATAACAGCGCCTTCGTCTAGAAGCAAATCAGCCAATGTGCCACCGACATGTCCAAGGCCTTGAACGGCAACTTTTACCCCTTGCAGACTATTTTTTCCAATCTTATATTTCACAGATTCTCTTAATCCTTTTAATACGCCGTGCCCAGTTGTAACACCGGAGATTCCTTTGGAGTTAAAAATGTATTTTGTTCTTTCTGCAATAATTTTTGCATCTTCCAAAGAAAAACCCATATCGACTCCTGTAAGAAAAATTCCGCCCAATGATTCTATAAAATCTCCTATTGCATGTAGAAATTCTTTGGTCTTTGGTTTTGACGGATCTCCAATTACAACAGCTTTCGAGCCACCAAAAGGTTCATCGATAATGGCAGTTTTGAAACTCATAGCATAAGATAGCCTTAATGCTTCTTCTATTATTTTGTCTTCTGGCGCCATTGCCAATCTAGTGCCGCCCGTGCTCGGCCCAAGCGTTGTGTCATGAATTGCCAAAACAATTTTCATTCCTGATTTTTTATCAAAACCAAAAATTAATTTTTCGTGATTATTAACCGATAAAGCCTCAAATATGTTTGATGATATTTTAGGCTCAATGTAACAATGATTTTTCATGGTATTTAAAATTTATTTAATAAAAAACTTCTCGTCTCTATGGCGTAGAAAAAGATACGCAACAGGGACGAGAAGTGTTCTCGCGGTACCACCCCGATTCCCCGAAAAGAGCAAATTCTCTCGGGGCAACTTTCATCGACTTTGTCGCGCCGCAGCTTTAAGCGAAAGCGGACTCTAACGATTATCCTTTGGTTACGGAGGAAACCGGATTCCCACTAACGCAGGAATCATCTCATCGGGCCCAACCCCCAGTTCTCACCAGGGACCCGACTCAAAGATTTTATGATTTTCAATATAGTA
>Ga0172362_10003353_pt1 | contig 13813 bp, 19 predicted proteins | sample LakKivs1_kivu2a2_FD_114534 | JGI IMG/M metagenome (GOLD analysis project Ga0172362, IMG submission 114534) | Sediment microbial communities from Lake Kivu, Rwanda - Sediment s1_kivu2a2 | ecosystem: Environmental > Aquatic > Freshwater > Lake > Sediment | place: Rwanda: Western Province, Lake...
TAATATAACATGTTAATATGCGAACTGATGTATATGGACAAATAATCCTAACGGAAAACGATCTCTGTGACATGTATCTGACAGATCCATGTAAAAATTTTAAGGAAGCGTTGTCAGAAGAATCATTACATTTATCTGACAAATTAGATTTGACAAGTCTACCCAATATTGTTCATTATAATAATCCGGAGTTGTCTGTAACAGAATTCGATATTAAGAACCAAAATAACTGGCATATGCCTGCTGATTATAAAGAGTTAGACATAGCCAAATATATATTAGACTTATGTAAGACTGAAGAAGAGGTACAGCGGGTAGGACAAGAATTATTATTATTTCAAGAACGGGACATGTTTGATGTATTGCGTTATATGAAATATCTTGTAGATACTATGCGAAACAATAACATAGTATGGGGCGTTGGTAGAGGTAGTAGTGTTAGCAGTTTCGTTTTATATCTTTTAGGTATACACAAAATAAATAGTTTGTATTATGATTTGTCTATTGACGAATTTATAAAGTGAGGAAATTATGAAACAATATCGATCAGCGACAGGAAAAACAATTGATATGGCAGCACTTGCAGCCAAAAATGAGCGCGTTCGTGCAGTAGGCAATATGAATGTTAATGCCCGCGGTGATACTATAGATAGCGAGGGCAAAATAATCATACCTGCTACACAAAAAGTGGGACAGCAATATCAAGCGACTGTAGGCAATAGATCAGCACAGCCACAAAAAAGTAAGGCGCAAAATAATAAACAAACGGTGTCAGCATCTAAAGCACCACCTGCATTGACTAAAGAAGAAATAGAATTAGATAATTTTACTATAGATGATCTAGAAGTTGAACAAATTAAAGCAAAGGACGCAAACAAATAATATGGCAAATATAAATTCATATAAGGTAAAAGGTTTGGCACCGTTAAACGATACTATCATAGTATCAGATATGTATTTCGGTGACAGGATCACTCAAGGCGGCATCATACTTAGAAATGATGACACTACTAGTAGGGGTATAAGACCAAGATGGGGAAAGGTATATGCTGTAGGACCCAAACAAAAAGATGTTAAGGTCGGACAGTATATAATGATTGATCATGGTCGTTGGACTCGCGGTATCAAGATAGAAGATAACACGGGTGAATTGATTATCCGTAAAGTTGACCCTAAAGATGTATTATTGATAAGCGATGAGCCGGTCAACGATGACACTATAGGTGATAAGGAGTAATTATGTATACTATCTCACATCCATATAAATCAGCAAGCGAAATCAATATTTCTATGGCCCGTGTATATCAGAACATGAGCCTAGCAGTATTGACCTCAATGTTAGTAAGTTATCTTGTAGGCACTAGCCCAGAATTACTGCAATTCTTTTTCACAGGTTGGACGAAGTGGATCGTAATCTTTGCACCTTTGGCGGCAGTTTTCGCAGTGACAATGGCATTGAACAATAGACCAGATCGAAACATAGCACTTTTATTGTTACATGGATTTGCAGCATTGATGGGTCTAAGTTTTGCAACTATCTTTGCTGTATTTCAGATGGGCAGCATCGTTAGCGCATTCATGGGGGCAGCCATCTTATTTGGAGTGATGAGTTTTTATGGGTACTTTACTAAAAATAATCTGGATAGTATTGGTAAGTTTATGTTTGTTGGCCTTATTGCCATTATTATTGCCAGTATTGTTAATATCTTTATCGGTAGCAGCCTTTTTTCTATGGTTATTAGTGCTTTGGCCATTATTGTTTTTCTTGGCCTTACTGCCTACGATACTCAGCGTATCCGTGAGTTAGTGACCCAAAATAGCACTGATCATGTCGAGGAAGTCCAGGGTGCGTTGACATTGTACTTGAATTTCATTAATATATTCTTATCATTATTGCAACTTTTCGGCGATAGGAAAGAATGAAGAATAAACTCTGGGTAGAAGCATATAGACCTAAGAAGGTCACAGAATATGTATTCGTTGATGAAAATCAGCGAAACACAGTACAGCACTGGATCAAAGAAGAAAGCATACCGCATCTATTATTGAGCGGCGACCCCGGCACTGGTAAGACTACCCTTGCTAAGGTATTGATCAATGAGTTGGCTATAGAAGATTTCGATGTACTTGAGATCAATGCTAGCCGTGAAAACGGTATTGATATGCTAAGAGAAAAGATTAATAGTTTTGTGCAGACTATGCCTTTCGGCAAGTTCAAGGTAGTGCTGTTAGACGAAGCGGACTATCTCACACCCCCGGCGCAAGCCGCCTTGAGAAATGATATGGAAGCGTATCACATGACAGTACGCTATATCCTCACTTGTAACTATCGTCACAAGATAATTCCTGCACTAAAGAGTCGCTGCCATGAATTTCATATCGCTAAGACTGATATGACTGAATTCACAGCAAGAGCCGCTACAGTACTTGTCACAGAGAACATTGAGTTCGATCTAGAAGTATTGGATACATATGTTCGCGCTACATATCCTGATCTACGAAAATGCTTGAATCAACTACAGGCAAATAGCATCACTGGCAGTTTAACTAGACCCTCTACTGAAGCAAATAGTGATGATGCGTTATTACTAAAGGCTATAGAATCGTTTAAGAACGGTGATGTGCTGGGCGGAAGGCAGGTTCTAATTGAGTATATTGGAATATATCCTACACGAATCGAGGATGTCTATAAGTGGATGTATGACAATCTTGAACTATGGGGTCAGAATAATACACAGCGCGATGCTGCTATTATTCATATACGCAATGGGCTAGCGCAGTTGCCTCTTGTGGGTATCCCAGAAATCTGTCTAGCCGCAACATTAATTGAATTGACTTCTTGATCTATTAAATAGAACATAGGAGAACAATACTATGTCATGGCAAGCAACATTAACTATTCACAATAATACAGATTACAACATCACAGTTACACATAACACTACGGGCGATCTAACTACGATCAGTCCTGGTCAGAGTTGGTCTAATACTACTAGTGATCCTAACAACACTAACGCATTAAAGTTTTGGCAACAACCTAATATATGGTTCATGCAAGGCAGCGCGAGTTTTGGACCTACTGCAGGTGTTTGGGTAGATAGAGGTTGGATGGATCCAAATGGTCAATCAATCAGCATGACTGCTAATGCTAACGGTACTGTGTTTGTTCAAACAAGTAACGGTGGCAAAGAGATACTTGCTTGGAATGAATTTGAGCAAGGTGGGACCATCGACTTGACTTTTGACAAGCAATAATATGCGATATCTGTTGATAAGTTTTTATCGAAAGGCGGGCGGACAGATCGATGAACAAGCACGATTTGTCAAGCGTGTGCGCGGTAGCGATTCATCAACTTCAAATATCATCATTGATTATGGTCTACGCAAAGTAGAAAAGTGTGTTGTAGAAGGAAAAAAGTTAGACAGGACGTTTGACCAACTAAATGAGTATTATAAGAAAATATATCCTACTATGGTGGCCCAGCTTGAGAAAGAAGGGCCAGCCTTAGCAAAGCGGCGTGATATTAAATCCTAGCTACTATATAGATGTAGAACATGTTCTATGATTCTATGTCTTCTTATATCTTTTAGTTCAAACTCACATATACCGATGCTGTAGACAGGGTTCTTATTTAGCCTCGATGTTAAATCTAATAGGCCATTGTCAGCGGTTCGTCTGTCTGTCTGTTCGATGTCACCTGTAACAACTATCTTGCTACCCTGCCCTATACGAGTCATCAACATCTTAAGTTGGCTAGGTGTAGCATTCTGCGCCTCGTCCAATATGATCCATGCGTTCTTAAAGTTTCTACCACGGCAAAATGCTAGTGGAGTGATTTCAATGATTTGTTCATTTAGCATGTATTCTAATTCTTTAGTGCTATAGTATTCTCTTAGCACATCAAGTAACGGACGGACCCAAGGTTCCATCTTGCTGTTTAGATCTCCAGGTAAGAATCCATGCTTTTCATCATCGACTGCTACTGCAGGTCTAGTCAATATGATCTTATCGCAGTCGCCTTGTCTTAGGGACTTGATCGCGGCTAGCATCGCCAAGTATGTCTTGCCGGTGCCAGCGGGCCCGGACACAACTACGATGTCTAAGTCTCTGTCGATTAGTGATAGGATATATTTTTCTTGATTGACTGACTGCGGTAGCAGTTCGATCGGTTTGCGATTACGTCTGTAATGCTCTTTGTTGAAGTCTATTGTTTCTGTTACATATAGATTTTGATGTTTATGATTTTGCATGTATCTGTTCTGTTCTTTTCTTAAAGCACCCGTTTTTCTTTTGCTCAAGCGTAATTCTCCTGTACTGTTATGAGATTGTATCAATCTCAAAACTATTTAATGGAAGAAAGACTAATAAAATATGACAGACTTTACATGCTATAAAATGATAAATACTGTGCTAAACTCTAAGCTACCCTTCTCTTACGACACTCTATTATAAAGATAAATACTGTATGTTCCATAAACAAGTCGCCGATAAATGGTTTGATAGTATTGATTTCGATAGCATAATTAACACTATTAAGGGTGTTATGACCAGCGACGGAAGCATGTCTATACTATTGGACTTTGAGAGAGTATTAGATGAATGTGATGTTTACGCCTTTAAAAATTGGTTATTAGGTGAATTAGTAGATGGTCCAGAAATCGGCAGATATAATGTTACCTGTACATTTATGTGGCCATATAAGTTGATGCCAGATCCTAGAGCTGTCAAGAGATTATATGCTGTCAATTGTGAAGTAAAATGGATAGAAACAGAGATCAAAGTTCCTATCGAAGTTAAAAATTATGATGACTTTGTGCCTGGCACAAATTATCCTAAAGGCATCAATAAAAAAGTATGGCTTGTTAAGATCACTGTTCCAATGTCATTGATGGATGATGTCAAAGAAGGTTCTATCGATCTTCAAGGATCCAATATAGACCTTAAAGAACTTGAAGATGCATACAACGATGACTTAGATAAAGCCGGTATACAGGATCCTAACAGTGCAGCAAGCGGTGCAAATCAGGCTATACCAACAGCCTAAGGATATGACTATGCAACTGAATGAAGGTTTAGATTATCACGATATGAAAGGTATGATAAAACCTGAAGTATCTGTAGATGAGTATGCCACAAAATTAGGTGAAAATAGCGACTTTGTTACATTGACTTTTGTCCTAAAAAGCAAGGATGCTGCTAAAGATTTAGTAAGTTGGCTTGAGATAGGATATGATTTCATACTTGATGCTAGTCTCAGTGATGGTGAATTAGAACCAGGTAAGTGGTTGGTATTCGTAGAGATGAAGCGTAAATCAAATGTTCCTGAAAAAATAGTTACGATACTGAAAGATTTAGAAACTTTGACTGATCGATCATTAAAAGAATATGTGATCAAAGTTAATGATGAGACTTTTGATGCTGATGAAGATGTGCTTAAGCAGGCAATCATACTAAGTCCCAATCAATACAAGAAAGAAAAAGGCGAGGACGAAGGCCTTAATGAGATGAGAGCAATTGCTGGATTACCTAATAAAAAAATATATGTAAACATTGATGAAGAAATTAAAAAATATATAAACACAGCAGGTCTCTAATATGTTAGAAAATGTTGCTAGACAACTTAAATCTATGCTAAGTGATAGCCACGATGATGATGCGATATCAAGTAAAAGAGTAATAGCATTAGTAGCCTTTATTTGTTGCGTGATAGCATTTTTCGTTGATCTTTTTACAAATTATGAAATCACGCAAGGTATATTCGATAGCATGATGTGGATAGTTATTGCAGGTTTGGGTTTCACTGGACTTGAAAAGTTTGCAGGAAAATGGTCAGTGACTAAGAATGACCATGATCCCATGGCTTGACTTGTACTGCATAATCGTATAAAATAAAGCATGGACTATTACGGAATTTTGGGTGTAGCCAAAACTGCCACGCCTGATGAAATTAAAAAAGCCTATCGTAAACTTGCTAGTCAGCATCACCCTGACAAGGGCGGAGATAAGGTTAAATTTCAAGAAATACAGTCAGCATATGATGTATTAAGTAATTCCGATAAGAGGCAGCAATACGACAATCCTGCGCGAAATAATCAACATCAGAATTTCGGATTTACTACGGATAACGTTAACATAAACGACATCTTTAATACTATCTTCAGGCATCAGCATGGCACCCAGCATTTTTCTAGACAGTTATATAGAACGCAGATAGATATATCATTACAAGATGCATATAACGGTACTAACAAAATGTTAGAATTAAACTTGAATTCTGGCAAAAAGGTTATTGATATTAATGTTCCCAAAGGGGTAAATCAAGGGGACCAATTAAGATTTGATAACATAATAGAAAACGGCTCATTGATGGTCAACTTTAACATAATGCCAGATTTAAGATTTGAAAGAAGGCAAAATGATCTATACTGCAATCATAGCATAAGTGTATTGGATTTAATAGCGGGCACAGATTTTATTTTTAAGACCATATCAGGCAAAGAATTGAATATATCTATCAAACCTAAGACACAACCATATGTTAATGTCCGGCTTGTAGGCTATGGAATGCCTATAGTCAACACCAGTTCATTCGGAGACCAATATATCTTGTTAAAACCATATATACCTGATAAAATTGATGATACTATTATTGATAGTATTTTGCGTAGTAGAACCTTATAAATAGATTAGAGGCAATTATGAATAGTTCACCCGAAATTGAAAATATCATCGAACAAGCTATTGGTTGTGCGAAAGAACATAACCATGAGTATGTCACCACTGAACATTTGCTTTATGCATTGATTACATATGGACCATTTAAAAAGTGCTTAACTGGTTTCGGCGTAGACATCGAAAACATGATCCAAGAAGTAAAAGGATACGTATCAGCATTACATGCAATCGAGAGCAAGACAACCGATGCTACCCCTAAAAAGACTAATAGCATTGAGCGTGTGATGAATCGTAGTGTCACACAAGTTTTATTCACTGGTCGCAGGCAGTTGACAACAATCGATCTTTATCTAAGCATCGTTGCTGAGGCCAATAGTCATGCTCATTATTTTTTATTGAAATACGGTGTGACTAAAAACGAATTCTTTCCTTATTGGCAGAAGCATTATAAGGGTAATCAGAGCGGATCTGCCATGAATGAAGGACAGGCAGATGAGATCCTTGAAGAATTTACCACTAATCTTACAAAGTTAGCCCGTGAAGATAAATTAGAACCATTGATAGGTCGTCATAAGGAAATCGATGATATCATCAATGTGCTAGCAAAGCGTTTCAAGAGCAATGTATTGCTTGTCGGTGATCCGGGCGTAGGCAAGACTGCTATCGTTGAAGGTATAGCGAGAGCTATAGTACAAGATGAAGTACCTAAATTTTTGCAGGGCTATGATTTGTTTAGTCTTGAGATCGGCAGCTTGCTAGCAGGCAGTAGATATCGAGGAGACTTTGAAGAAAAAGTCAAGAATGTATTAGAAGCACTCAGCACCAAAAAGAAAGCTGTGTTATTTATTGATGAAGCCCATATGATTAAGAGCGCGGGTGGCACTAGCAATGGCAGCGTAGACTTTGCAAACATGATCAAGCCTGCTATCACTAAAGGCAACCTTAAGGTTATAGCAAGCACTACTTGGGAAGATTTCTACGAGAGTTTTGAAAAGGATCGTGCATTGATGCGTAGGTTCTTCAAGGTCACTGTAGACGAACCTACAGTTGACACTACTATTCGTATCTTACGCGGCTTGAGTGAGCGATTGAATGATTTTCATAGTGTTAAGATATCTGAAGAGGCTATCAATGCAGCAGTCGAGAATGCAAGCCGTTATATTCATGACCGTAAAAATCCTGACAAAAGCATTGACTTGCTTGACGCAGCCTGTGCTAAACAGCGTGTGCTTGAGAACACAGACGCAGATATCACTAAACAATTGATCTTTGAACAAGTAGAAAAGTATACAGGTGTTCCTGCTGATAAGTTGTCAGGAGACAATTACGACCGTATCAACAACCTTGAGACTAACGTGAAAGATAAATTATATGGTCAAGATGAAGCAGTTGATAGTGTCTTAGACCGTATCTATGTATCGTTCGCGGGTATCAATAGCGACAAAAAACCATTATCAAGTTTCTTGTTCTTAGGCCCCACTGGTACAGGTAAGACTGAACTTGCTAAGTTATTAAGCAAGAATCTCGACATGCCACTTTTGAAGTATGACATGAGTGAGTATAGTGAGAAATATACTGTCAGTAGTTTGATCGGTCCTCCTCCGGGTTATGTTGGCTTCAGCGATAGCCAAGTGCAGGGCGGCAGATTGATTAGTGATTTGAGCAAGAATCCACATTCTATCATGTTGTTTGACGAAGTTGAGAAGGCTCACCCTGATATCTTCAACATCTTCTTGCAGATCCTTGATGAAGGTCGTATCACAGGTAGCAATGGTAAAGAAGTAAGTTGTAAGAATTGCCTAATCATTTTGACAAGTAATCTAGGCAGCGCTGATAATGATCGAAATGCTATTGGATTCGGCGATATGCAAAAGACCGGAGAAGATGATAAAGCATTCAAAGACTTCTTTAAACCAGAGTTTAGAAATCGACTAGACATGGTATGTAAATTTAAGAAGTTAGATTTATTAAGCATCAAGAAAATCGTGGTAAAATTCGTAAACGAATTGAAAATTTCATTGACCGATAAACATAATATAGCACTTAACTTGACAGAACCAGTAATTGAGTTTCTAGCTGATAAAGGCTACAACAGTAAGATGGGTGCAAGACCTTTGTCACGCAAGATCGATGAATTGATTCGTGTGCCATTAAGCAAGAAGATTTTATTTGAAAGAATCAACAATGCTAGTATAACGGCAAATTTAGTTGACGGTAGCATAGAATTTACTACAGTCAATAAGGTGACTGCGAAAGTAGGGGATGATGGCATCATTGAAGTTAGTAACTGAAAAACGCAACGCACTATTTTTTGGTAAATATACATATAAAGCCAGATGCAAGGTCCACGGCGCAGTCTATACATATTATTCTAAAAATATAGAAGAGTTCAAAGCAAAGATGGCCAGACGCAAAGACGAACAGCCTCCGCCATATGTATCTATCTATGGACTTGATTGGAAGCGTAGGCTGGATTCAATTGATTATGAACAGATTGCTAGATATTTTGATTGGCGTAATAACGTTGATAGCAGCGATTATATGTTGAGGATTCAAGGAAATAATATTAGTGTTTTTAGTGACGATCTTAAACTGCTACAGACCCTCAATATACTAGATAAAAACCTTGAGATTTCAATAGCAAAATTGATAGAAACTAATGTTATATATTTTAAAAAGGAGCCACGACACAAATACAGGATTTACTTCCGTGGTAAAAGAGTTCCTGAAAACTTTAAGGACGAAGTAAAGTCTTTTATAGAAAGATATAAAAATATTGCTTTTATCTGCCCAGCGTTAAGACGTTTAGTTAACGGTACTGCTGGTCGTAAGTATTGGTATAATTATCTTCATAGTTCATACTATGTAGATTATGATGAAGAAAGCACATCCACCCTTCTACATATGTTTTTTGGGCCCATGCTTGCTAAAACGTATTCTTTAAAGAAAGAACCAGAAAATTGATAAATACTCTACTAAAGTGGAGCATTTATGGCTAAGATTGTAGAAGATGTCATTGTTGTCAAATTCAGCAAAATTGTAAAGGATAGTGATAAAGAAGGTGAAGTCCTTGCTACAAGGGACATACAGCAAGCACTAGAACAAGTCGCCCAAGAACTTGCTGGTGACCGTATTATAGTTGAAGTGGTATCAGCAGAATGAGCCAAGTCACTATATTACAACTATTGCCGCAGACTACATATGACGGGGGCGGTACGGGTAATGTCTATACAGTCACAGGCAATTCACAACCTGCTGCTGCCTATTATCTTGGCAATCAAGACTTACAAACAGTCAATATCAAGTTGTCAGGCTGCAGCGCCAATATTGTCATCGAAGCTAGCCTAAATAGTAATAGCTCTACTGCTGAATGGTTTACAGTATATGAGTTGGTTGCTAATGCAAATGCGGCCACAGGCAGTACATCATTTGATGCAAGCAACGCAAGCATTTACACTAATATAGTAGGTAATTTCGTTTATATCCGTGCAAAGATCGTAGACTTTGCAGGTGGTGTTGTAAATTTTGCTAAGTTGAGTTATTGATATGAAAAAAATAGTCATCATGCCAGGGGGATTTCATCCTTTCCATGCAGGTCATTTTGCGTTATACCAAAGTGCTAAAAAAGCCTTTCCTGATGCTGATGTCTATGTCGCAGCCACTAACGATCAAAGCGAAAGACCTTTTCCCTTTGCGTTGAAAGAAAAACTAGCAAAACTTGCAGGAGTCGATGCTGACCGTTTTGTCCAAGTAAAAAGTCCGTTCATGCCTAGAGAGATCACACAGAACTATGATCCAGAAAACGATATAGTGATTTTTGTCCGTAGCGAGAAGGATCGTAACGAGCAACCTAAGCCCGGCGGCACTAAGAAAGATGGTAGTCCTGCATATTTTCAGCCTTATACAGGAAAAGATATGCAACCGTTTGTTAAACATGCTTATATGGACTATCTACCTACTGTAGAATTTGGCCCGGGCATCACAAGCGCAACACAGATACGCAAAGCATGGCATACTATGGATGATAAAGGCAAGGCAGATTTGGTAGCAAGTTTATATCCTGCCGCTGCAAAAAATAATAAGTTAATTCAGACAGTGATCAAGATGTTTGATCAAGTCATGAGTTCTACCCCGGTCAATGAAGAATTGAAATCTTTATATGCTAGAATAAAACCATTAATTAATGAAGCAAGCCCAGAACAAAAAGCAAAGTTCTATAAGATACTAGAAGCAGCGAAAAAGAAATTCGAAGCAGTTAATCCTGCACAGCAAGCAGCCATAGCAATTAGTAAGAAGGCTAAAAAAACAAAAAGCGTATCCGAATCTAGTGATTATCTAGAAGAAAAATAATTTCATCATCCTCAAGCCTAGTAAATATCTTTACATTATTGAGAGGATGTATGGCCAACAAGAAAGAAAAAACAGTACCAGTTGAACAGGTACAAGAAATCGTAGAGCAGCAACAGCCCGTTCAGACCGCAGACCAGAATAATCAGCCTGCACAAAATGCAGGCCAGAATAATCAGCCCGTTCAGAACGCAGACCAAAATAATCAACAATCTGGACAGCAACAGATCCAAGTGAATGTAGATTTCTTGCGCACTACCCGTGTGCATATAGCAATGCCGTGCTATGGTGGTATGTTGACTGAATCTACTTTTATGAGTTTCATTAAATGGGCAAACACTGCCCGTCAGCTGGGTATCGACTGGACATTGGAAACAATGGTTAATGAAAGTTTAATAAGCCGTGCTAGAAACACTCTTACTGCAAAATTTTTAGATATGCCTGAGGCAACGCATCTGTTCTTTGTGGATGCTGATATTGGTTGGGAACCATGGCATTTGTTAGTATTATTGAATCGTGATAAGGATGTTATCGGTGGATTATATCCCATGAAGACTATGCCCATCAAGTGGGTAGTAAATGGATTTGATGGGGCTGAGGAAGGCCCAGAAGGATTACAAGAAGTCAGCAAGGCAGGTACAGGCTTTCTATTGATGAAAAAGCATGTATTTGAAAAATTAAAGACTCATCCTGCAGTCAAGCAGTATAAGAACGATATTGGTCTTGATCCTAAATACGACCAACATTTAAAAACTTATTTTGATACAGCAGTACGTCAGAATCGCTATTACAGTGAGGACTGGACTTTCTGTGAAAACTGGCGTGATCTCGGGGGCAAGGTATTTGTAGATAAACGGGTTTTATTGCGTCACTCAGGTAGTTATGTATTCTGTATGGAAAATCAACAATACTTGCTCGACAATGTTGGCCCTATGTATGTTGACAGTAAAAAGCAACAGGGATTCACATTTAAAGACAAAGACGGCAACGACAGCCGATAATAGAAAGAGCCCCGAAAGGGGCTTTTTCATATCTATCATAGCTTTAGATTTTCTGATAAATACTTCATATTAGGATGTTTGTCATGAAAATTAAAGACATTTACGAAAGCGCAACTACTGCCGGGGCAATCGCTGTCGGCGCACCTGCAAAGATAGGTAAAACACAAAAAAGAGCAGGATCATTATTCAAGGGTAAGGTCACTAAAAAACCTTTCTACGAAGCAGAAGTAAACGAAGAAGAGATAGTTGAACAAGACTTGATATTAGTCCCCGGACAAATCAGAGGTAAGGACAAGAGTTTCATACCCCATGAGAAAGACCGTAGAGACCATGAAGTAGAGATGGCTCGCAGCGAACTATTCGCCGCTGCTAAAGACGCACAGCGTATCTATGCTATGTTAAAGAACCGTACTGAAGACGAAGGATTGATGGGATGGCAACAAAGTTATATCACACTTGCAGCCGACTATCTAAACAGCGTAGCAGACAGCCTTGAACATCAAGCACATACTAATGAGATGACCGGGGGCGTGCTAGCAGGTGGCATGAGTAATGAATCACAAAATGAATCACCACCAGAAAAAGATTCATTAGAATATAAAGCATTAAAAAGAATGAAGGGACCAACTGAACAAGATGCTATTGAAGCATTAGTAGTTGAGATTGGTATAGATAGATTTAAAAGAGACAGACAATATTATAGTGAACTCATACCTTTTTTAGTTCGTCATTATGGTCAACAAAACAAAGTAAATGAATTAAAAAGTTCAACTATAAATGATTACATATCAAAATCATCAGCAGCAGTTAGAGGTGGCAGAAAAGAACCACCTAAATTTAATCCTTTGACCAAGAAAACAGCAGCTCCGTCGTGGAAAGTTGCTGCCGGTAAAGTAAATCCAGATAGCGTCATGGGCAAATATGCCAAAGTCAAAGCAGGTGATCTGCAAGGTGTGGCGGAAGGCTCGGAGATATTAAAAGTTGGTACTGCTGTAAGAGTGCCGCATAAAGGTAAAATGGTGCCAGGAAAGATAATTCGTTATGACTCAGGCAAAGGTGGCGAGTCACCAGCGTATGTTGTTGATATCGGTGAGTATGAAAGCAAAATTGTTCCAGTTCATAACATGAAGCAAGGCATGCCGGAGGCTACAAAAAAACCTAATGCTACTACTCGTCATCTAAGACAATATCCAGTAAGTGATAAGGATGTGGCTCAACCTGTGAAAAAACCTGAAAAGAAAAAACCAGAGCAAGGTGTGGCGGAAGAACAAGCACCCATGTTCACTCCAGAAGAAGAACAACTAGATGAAAAGAAAGATGCATGTTATAGCAAAGTCAAGAGCCGTTACAAAGTATGGCCCAGTGCATATGCTAGCGGTGCATTAGTTAAGTGCCGTAAAGTAGGCGCAAGCAACTGGGGCAATAGTAGCAAGAAATGAGATACCGTCAAATACTAGAAGCATGTTGGAAAGGTTATCATAAAGAAGGTAACAAGAAAATGTTTGGCAAAACATATCCAAACTGTGTAAAGAATACCAACGAAGAAGAACTCTCAGAGCAAGAGTTAGAAGAAGATTTGCGTAAATGGTTCAAAGAGAAGTGGGTTAGATTTGGACCTGATGGTAAGATTCGCGGAGCATGTGCTAGGGGTAAGAGTAGTGAAGGCAAACCAAAGTGTTTACCACAGAGTAAAGCGCATAGTCTAGGTAAGAAGGGTCGTGCTAGCGCAGCAGCAAGAAAGCGTAGACAAGATCCAAATCCAAATCGTAGCGGTGCAGCAAAGAATGTA
>Ga0172362_10003354_pt1 | contig 13811 bp, 10 predicted proteins | sample LakKivs1_kivu2a2_FD_114534 | JGI IMG/M metagenome (GOLD analysis project Ga0172362, IMG submission 114534) | Sediment microbial communities from Lake Kivu, Rwanda - Sediment s1_kivu2a2 | ecosystem: Environmental > Aquatic > Freshwater > Lake > Sediment | place: Rwanda: Western Province, Lake...
CGGAGTCGGTTCTGCGGGAAATGAGACAACTTACTTTGGTCCTTTGACCAGAGCAGGTGTCTCCAAATATCAGGTTAAGAAAGGAATCACTCCTACAGCCGGATATTTTGGTCCTATAACAAGAGCCAGCATCAACCCGATGCTTACAGCCGGAACAACCACAACTACCACAACTACCACAACAACAGAAACCGCGACAACTTGCGAAAGCGCGACAGAAGGTTCTTTCACAGTTGTCCTTTCCGGCACCCCAACAGGCAGAACAATAAGCGCGGGAGCTGGAATTGAGGCCTATGGTATTGATGTATCAGCTATTAATTCTGACATTAATATCGGCAGAGTTGACTTGCAGGTAGCGGTAGTAAACGCTACCACAGCCGTACCTGAAAACCCGGCAAACTTTATTAGCGCAATTAAGGTTTACGATACGTCCGTATCAGACGCTAACTTAAAGAAAACCTACACAAGCCCGGTTTTCACTCAAGACACAGCTGCCAGATGGTACACTCAATTAGTTGACATCAACTTTTCTGTTCCAAAAGGTACCAGCAAGAAATTGTTAATAGTAATTGACACTGGAACTGGTATTGACCAGAACAGAACAGTTACTCTTAACGTTTATGGAAATGGCTTAAGGGGCCGAGATTGCAAAGGCATTGATTCTTACGTTGCTTTGGCAACAACCAGAGTCCTTACTGTTCAGACGCCAGGCACAGCTGTTTTGACAGTTACAGCTGGCGCTGATATGCCTACTACTAATCTTATTAAATCCGATGCGACAAACGGCGTTCAGACAAAAGAGACAATTCTCTCTTTGAATGCCAAAGCCACCGGAGGAAGCGGAAAATTGCTGAGATTGGAAGTAAGCACTTTGAGCGCGGCAGGAGCTTCTATTGCCAGCACCGCGGTTCCGAGCATTCTCTATTTGTACGACGGAGACACTTTGGTTGGCACAGCCACGCCTCCCACTGCAGCAGCAGCCGGGACGCCAGCAGCTGGAAGCGACTTTGTAACGTTTGAAAATTTTGGCGGGCTTCCCATCGCTCAAGACGAAACAAAGAACTTGAAGGTTAAAGCCAGCTGGAACACAACTGACAGCGGTCAACGTTTGATTGTCTTGAATACTCCCGCTTCAACCCCGGCTAACGCGGCAGGCGGAGCATTTGAGAGAGCTAATGGCCAACAGGTTGGTGTTACCACAACCGCCCAGATTACTTCTAACCCGCAGTTTATTTCAGAGCAGGGCGTGAAGTTTACATTTGTAAGCGGAGTTGGTACCTACACTCCTGAAGGCACAACCGCAGGCATAGGCACAGCAAAAGGAGTTCTTACCTTGAAAGTTAAACCTTTCGGCGGCTCCTTGGATATGCCTTTAACCTTAGGTTGCGCGGCCACAGGCGTGGCAGATGGAATGATTGTTGACGTTGAAGCTCAATCATTATTAGTAGCTTCGGGAGTAGCTTCGGGTAATTGGGAGTTTTACGCTTCTACTGGCGCTTTTGTCTTGACCAGAGATGTTGTGACAAACCCAGCTTCACAGGATATTTCAGAAGACCAGGAAGCCACTGTAACCGTAACGATGAGTTTAGGTACTCCGGATGGATTTGGTTCTTTAGCCGGCAATATGAGATTTAAGATAAAAGATGTTTGCTGGAGCGTTGGCGCAGTCAGGAGATGCAATGGTGAATCTGCCGGAGCTACTTGGGGTCTGACCGGAAACTTGGTGGACAACTGGTTTACCAACACAGTTTACCTAGTGCCGTAAGCAATTTCTCTTCCTTGTGGAGAAGCTAAGAATCCCGCCCAAAGCGGGATTCTTAGTTTGGCTGCCATTGATTTTTTTAAATAAATATAGTAAATAATAATTATTCAGTTATAAAATGGTTTATTATGGATAAGAAAATTTTGCTAATAATTTTTGTTCTAATAGTCATTTTGATTGCCGCAGCAGCTGTGGTTTATTTTGGATTTATTGCGCCGAACAAAAAGGATGTTAACGGTTGTTTAGTCAATCAAGGATATTCTTGGTGTAAATATAGCCAAAAATGCGGTGGGCAGGAAGATTTTTGCGAACCGACTGCGGACTGGATTTTGGAAGAAGCAAAAAAAATAACAGGTCTGAATATGAATATAATACCCAACGAGTTTATTAAATGGAAAAAAGGAGATAAAGAAATCGCTTTTTCGGCAAAAGGCGTTTATTACCTTGATTTGCCCGACTCTCAAAAACTTGCCGATTATTTTAACGGTTGGGATAAACTTTTGCGGGAAAACGGCTTTGAGGAAATCGCCGATGTTTCCGTTTCGCTTCATGACGGAGAAAACAAAATCGGATACAGGAAAGAGAAAAATATCTGTGTTATAAATAAGGTGGATAATCCGAATAATACCGCGTCCCTTAGTTTGTTTTGCGGAAACGCCGATAATGAATTATGCGCTTTTGGAGAAGATTGCAACAGGCAATGCCAGCAGGACAGCGATTGCGGTCTTTTCACCGATGGCTGCGCCAAAAGAATAGTTTGCCGCAATAAAGATTCTGTTTTCTATAATGACTGCGCCAATCCAACGTCAAACGTAGATGAGCTTGATGTAAGAATAAGAGATTGTATTTGTTTAGAGAATCAGTGTGTTCCCAAAAGCGAAAAGTTACGTAGTATAAATTAAGTTTTCATGTTCTGTAATACAAGAATAAAAAAGCCATATTTTATTTTAGTCGTTTTTTCTGTTTTTATCGGCTGTTTTTCTTTTTCTTTTGTCCGGGCTGCGGCTTTGGGGGAAATTAGGAATTTTAACATAGACCCGTTTTACGATTTTCAGGGTAGGAAAGAAATTTCCGCCTCTTTGGTGCTGGAAACAGATAAACTTTATTTTTACATTGACGATTCTCTGTGGAAACTTGCTTCCGCAAGCGAAAAAGACGAAGCTGTTACTCATCTGTCCGCATTAGGCGACGAATTTTCCGAAAAGATATATCCTGTTTTAAGCTCAAACTACGGGGCAGAATGGAGCCCCGGGATTGACAGAGATCCGAAGGTCACAATATTATTTCATCAGCTAAAGCGGAATTCAGGAGGATATTTTAACAGCGGCGACGAATATACAAAATTTGAAGCCCCCGTTTCAAACGAGAGGGAAATGGTTTATTTGAACGCCAATTATATTTCAAGCCCGCTGCTTAAAAGTTTGCTGGCCCATGAGTTTACCCATCTCATTACTTTTAATCAGAAAACAATTGTTTATGGCGTAGATGAGGAAGTTTGGCTGAACGAGGGAAGGGCGGAATACGCTCCGACTTTGCTGGGATACGATTCGGCATACCAAGGCAGCAATCTTCAGAGGAAAGTCGTTGAGTTTATGAAGAATCCGCAGGACTCAATTATTGACTGGCAGGGAGCGCTTTCCGATTACGGCGCTTTGGATATGTTTATTCAATACTTGGTTGACCAATACGGGATGGGCGCGCTGAATGATTCCCTGCATTCCTCTCTTGTGGGAATTGACAGCGTAAACTACGCCTTAAAGAAAAGAGGATTCGGAGAGAATCTCTCTGATATTTTCAACGATTGGAATATTGCCGTTTTGCTTAACAACTGCTCTTTGGGGCAAAGATATTGTTATAAAAGCAAAACGTTGAGCAATCTTAAAGTGATTCCTTTTGATGTTGTTTTGCCGGAGGGAGGCGTGGTGTATGTCAATCAGCCGATTTCAAACTGGGGAGGAAGCTGGTATAGGCTTTCGGGCGGAGAAAGAGGCGCGTTGAACATTAATCTTTCCGTTCCGAGCGAATTTGATTTCCGGATTTTTTATGTTGTTTGCGGCCAAAAAAACGATTGTTCTCTGAACTTTTTGAGATTGGACGAACAAGGCAACGCCAAAATTTCAGTTGGCGATTTTAATTCAAAATATTTTTCTTTGACCCTGATGCCTTTGTTGCAATCTTCCAACGGCATCGGCGAACTGTATATTTCCTGGGATGCCAGCATTGAATCGGCAAACGCCGATATTACTGATAATACTGGAGAGAAAGAGCCGTCTTCCAAACCGGACGATTTTTTGAGTCAGCTGGAAATTCAAATTGAAAACATCCGGAAAAAAATAATTGAAATCGGAGAAAAAATAGAAGAATTAAAGAGGATGAAAATCGGATAAAACAAAACCTCCGGCCGAAACCGGAGGTTTTGGTGTTTCTATCTTTTAATTAAACTTATTATCGCGTTTTTTAAGCTATCAATAATGGCGCCAATTGAAGCCAATTGGCTTTTCAATTTTTCCATTGAAACTTTTTGAATTATTGTGAAGTTGTTGTTGCTCACTGCCTGGCCGACGAGAGATCCGTATTCGTTGTACGCTTCAATCTGTATTTTATATCCGCTGCCGTAGAGATTTTGGGAGATAGTCCATTCGTAAAAGTTTCTGTTTGGGATGATGTTGTCTGCGATGACGGCGTAAACTATCTCGTTGCTTTTCAGTATTATTTTTATTTTGTAGTTTTCCATCCCTAGAGAGTCCCATTTTATGGTGTATGACGTCCCGGTTTGAAGGATTTCGCCTCCGTTCGGAGAAATGAGATTTAGATAAGCCGGAACAGGCAGGCTGATTGTAAAATAGCTTTGGGAAACGGCGGATTTCTGGCTGGCCCCTTCTCCGATGTAAACAATGATTTTGTAAAGACCTCCGTACAGCGCAAAACCCTCCGATTTAAGTGGAATTGTCCAGGAATAAAGCCCGCTGTTGGTGGTGTCCGCCACATCTAGTTCATAATCAACAGAGGTTGTTTGTCTTCTGCCGTCTAGAATCGCTATTTTGACTTTTTCGTCGGAAGAATATCCCGAAGAGGTCCATTTGATTTCATAAATGCCGCCATTCTGCCAGATCTCGCCTCCGTTTGGAGAAACAAGAGCTATTGATTTTTCAGCGCCCGACTCGCTTTTTATCAATTCGTCCAGCTGTTTCTGGATTTCCGCGATTTTCGCCAGCAAAATAACGATTTGGGCTTTAATATCTTCTATGGTTGCCGCTTTCGCTGTTTTGACTGCTCCGAAAGAGGCGAGGAATAGTATGAGGATTATTCCGATAATTATTTTTTGGCTTTTTTTCATGATTTGGGCTGTTAAAATAAATTTATAATCCTTCATATTATTTTAGCATACCCGCGTTGCTATGCCAAAATCGCTGCTTTTATTTTAAGATTTCCAAAAAATTATTCACGTCGTTTAGCGCCGCTTCCTGCAGGTTTTTGGGTAGGAGGGGAATGAGGTCTTTTATCTTTAACACTTCCTCCCTGGCTTTTTTTATATCTCCAAGCTCTTTGTAGGCGGCTGCCAGCGAAGCGTGAAGCTGGGCTTTTTCCAGCGGGTCAACCACGACTGGTATCAATTTTGGATAAACTTCGGAGAGCCCCTTGTAATCGCTGTTTCTTATGTACATATTGATTATTTCCTGAAGGGAGGCGGGCGTGTTGACGTTGTAATGCCTTTCCTCGGCCATTTTATAAAATTCGTCAAACCCTTTGTAATCTTTTTGATAGCCCTTATTTAACGCCATATACCAATAACATCTGGCATAAGAAGAGTTAAGATTTATGCATTTTTGCAGTTTTTCCTCCGCTTTTTGATAATCGCCGGTTGACGTGTCTGTGTCCGCCCAATCCTTTAATATAAGCTGGCGCTTGGGGCTTAGTTCAAGGGCTTTCTGGAAATAATAATCTGCCTGGCCTTTCAGCTTTTCATTTTCTTCCGTCTTGACAAAAATATTTTCGGTAAGCCTGTTTTTTTCTTTAATTAAAATATCCAGATATTCTCCTATTGAGATCCAATTCGTGACAAGATGGGGGTGCTGTTCGGTATTTTTTTTGAGAATGGCAATCGCCTGGTTGACAAATTCTTCCGTTCCCCGGCTTTTCGCTTTTCCGACGCATCCGTAAATTATGTGAGTTATTCTCTGCCCCAAATAATTGTTTATGATGCTGGACGATATTTGTGGAGAAATCTCGTCCATAATTTTCAAGGCCTTTTCGCAAGCGGCTTCTTTTTCTATATCGGAATAGGCCAAAGCCAAAGTCATCTTTTTGTTCAGCCCAAGCGGTTTTAAATTGTAAAACCACAAAAACCAAATCAGGCAAACAAGAAGAATTAATATTATCGGCGTTCTGCATCTATGCAATTTGTCGCTGAAAACCTTTAGCTTTTGGTCATTTGCAGGTTTGGATTCGGTTTGCGGAACCGGAACATACGTTGATATTAAATGCAGAGAATAGGCGACGAAAAAGAAAGATACAAGATATGTGGAGAAAGAATCAAAGCTGGACAGCAAAGAAACCAAGTAGCCGATAAAAGCCGCCTGCAATCCGGTGGCGATAATGCCGATTTCCGGCCCGGCTTTTTTTATCTTCTGGAGCCGCCAAAACAGAAGCCCGAAAAAAGAAACATAAATGAACAAAGCCGGGATTCCCGCGTTTACCGAAATTTCTAAAATAAAGTTATGAGCCCGGTCAAACCATTCTATCAAGCTGTCGCCCGGAGCGATTTGGCCTATTTTAGGCAGGGAAGGGTCGTAGTATCTGTCAAAAGACACGATAAAATTTTCCGGACCCCAGCCCAACAGCGGCCTTTCCTTGACGGCGTTCAGAGAAATTTTCCAGACAGATGTTCTGGCTTCCGATATTTTTGTGCCTTCAAAAACGCTAAGCGCCCGGTCAATCGGATCTCTTATCAAAAGCGGTATTTTTTCATAAACATACAGGTGGGAATCCAAATAAACTTTTGACAAATATGCTCCGGTAATAATCAGCGCCAAGGCGAGAGCGATGTAAATTTTTGTCTTTCTGGATTTAAAATTCGGGTAAGAAAATAGAAACCATAAAGCGCCGGCCGCAAGCCCCAAGAAAGCGCCTCTTGTCTGAACGAGAACGACATTGACAAAAATAAAAAGAAGGAATGAAGAAAAATAAAAGATCTTCCGCCAGCGGTTTTTGGCGGTCAATCCCAGAAACAGAGACAGGAAAGAAACCAAAACAAGATATAGAGCCAGCAGCAGGGCGTTTCCCATAACAGATATCGGCCTGTCTTGGTAGGGAATAAAAAAATTGCTGAAAATTCCGAATTTTTGAAAGATGGCGATAACGCATACGGCAATGCTCAAAACTATCAAAAAATCAAAAAGTTTCCGCCAGTCTTCTTTTTTGATTATCAAAAAAGCCAGCGCGGCGAAAATCACATAAAAAGCGAAATTTACAAAACCGCCGTTCCGGTTGGGGTCTCCCCACAAGCTGAATTGCCGGTCAATGGAGAAAATTGTCGCCAGCGAGTAAACCAAAACCAGCGCCAGAAGAAGGAGCAAAAGCCAGCGGACGGATTTTATTTTAGATTTTATTTCCAATAAGCTGATTTGGCGGCTCGCGATTTGCCACAGGAAAAGAAACGCCATTACGGCGGTAATCATCCTAAAGCTTATTGCTTTTCCCCAATCAATTGGCAGGGCCCAGACAAAGAATATGTTTAAAATCTGCGCCAGAATCAGGAAGAAGCCAGCAAAGTAAACCCAATAATATTTATTGTTCCGCATCGGCGACAAGCCGACAGCAGAAGAAGTAAGCGCCGTTTTTCTGTTTTTGACATCCATAATAATTCAATAATATGTAAAAAAGGGGGAAAAGTCAACCTATTTACGAGTCGTATGCTGGTCGGGCATCTGACACCTTTTGACACCTATTGACATCTTTCCTTCGCACCTTTATTATTGAATCAAGATGGAGATAAAGCCAAAAGAGATATACACCACCCAAGAGGCGCAGGATTTTTTAAAGATAAGCGAAAGCACTATCAAGCGCTTTTTAAAGCACGGAATCATTAAGGCCTACAAGGTCGGGGGACAATATCGCATTTGGGGCGATGAGATTTTGAGGTTAGTTTCTCCGGATTTTGAATCAAAAGTTTACAGCGCTTACAGAAGCGTTAAGCAAAAAACGAGAAAGGCCATTGAGAAATGGTAATTATATTTTTTTATGAATAACTGCAAAGCGGTAATTTTGGCGGGGGGCAGGGGAAGCCGGCTTTATCCGGTCACCTATGGGATTCCCAAGCCCTTATTGCCGGTCGGGAAAAAACCCATAATAAATTATCTTATTGAATTGTTCAGGTCCCAGGGCATAAGGGATATTGCCGTTTTGATAAATAAAGATTTCAAAGAAGATTTTAAGTGGTGGCTTAAACGATATTATCCTGGCGAGAAAAGAATAAAGATATTCCAGGAAAAAGAACCGCTAGGAACTTTGGGGGGATTCCACCTGTTCAAAAGATGGCTTTCCGGAAAATATTTTTTTCTTAGCAACGGAGACGAACTTAAAAAATTGAATCTGTCGGAAATGATGGATTTTCATAAAAAAGAGGGGGGTGTGGCTACGGTTGGCCTGTTTGAGGTTCCCGATCCGTCGCCTTACGGCGTGGCCGTTTTAGAAAAAGGAAAAATCAAAGAGTTTTTGGAAAAACCGGAGAATCCTCCTTCAAACTGCATTTCTGCCGGGCTTTATCTTTTCTCCCCTGAAGTTTTTGATTATTATCTCGGCCCGAAATTCAGCATGATTGAGACCGATATTCTTCCGAAACTCGCGAAAGAAAACAAATTGGGCGGGTTTAAGTTTCGGGGCAACTGGATGGACTGCGGGACGTTTGAACGTTACGGCAGGGCAAACTTAGAATGGAAATAATAAAAATAATTTAATAGTTTATTGCAAAAATTATGAAAAAAAGCAGAAGGAAATCTGCGGAAAAAAAATCAAAAATCGGAATTTTGGGCTACGGCGAAGTGGGGCAAGCCATAGCCAAATTCTACAAAAATCCGAGAATTAAAGATTTGAAAAGAGATGACGGGCTGGAGGGAGTGGATATTTTGCACATCTGCATTCCTTGGGGAGATAGTTTTTTGAAAACCGCGGAGAACGAAATAAAAGGAATAAATCCGCAATTGGCTATAGTGCATTCTACAGTGGCGCCTGGCACCACAAAAAAACTGGCAAAAAAATTTAAAGGAATCGTTGTCCACAGCCCGGTGAGGGGAATACATCCCAAACTTTTTGAAGGCATAAAGACATTTGTAAAATATGTGGGCGCGGACAACCGGAAGAAGGGAAAGCAAGCGCAAAAACATTTGGAGAGTTTGGGGATTAAAACGAAATTGTTTACGCCGTCTATGATTACGGAAACAGGCAAGATTTTAGACACCACTTATTACGGTTTGTGCATTGCTTGGTGCGGCGAGATGAAAAAAGTCTGCGATAAGCTGGGCATTGATTTTGAAAAAACAGTCAAAGATATGAACGAAACCTATAATCAGGGTTATACGAAACTTGGAAAAAAACATTTTGTAAGGCCGGTGCTTTATCCGCCTGAGAAGGGCATCGGCGGGCACTGCGTCATTCCCAATGCTCAGATATTAAATAAATTTTTCAAAAGCAAGGCCGTTGATTTGGTTTTGAGCTATAAGCCCAAAAAATCTAAAAAATAAATTTATGACAAAAAAAGCTCTTATCACGGGCATAACCGGGCAAGACGGTTCTTATCTTGCAGACTTTCTGTTAAGCAAAGGATATGAGGTTCACGGCATAATCAGACGAGCGAGCACTTTTAACACCGGCAGAATAGATTACCTCTACGCGGATGTCCATAGCGGCAATATAAAAATGTTTTTGCATTATGGCGACCTTGCCGACACAGGCACGATTGAAAAACTGATAAACCAAATCAAGCCTGACGAAATTTATCATTTAGGCGCTCAATCTCACGTAAGGGTAAGTTTTGACATGCCCGAATACACGGCCGACATAGACGCTTTAGGCACATTGAGGATTTTGGAGGCGATAAAAAATTCAAAACTGCCGATAAAACTTTACAACGCCGTAAGTTCGGAAATGTTCGGCGCTTCCCTGCCGCCGCAGAACGAAAAAACACCCTTTGACCCTCGCAGCCCGTACGCCTGCGCCAAGGTTTTTTCCTATTACATAGCCAAATTTTACCGCGAGGCATACAATATCTTTGTCTGCAACGGCATACTGTTCAACCATGAAAGCCCGAGGCGGGGTGAAACTTTCGTAACCAGGAAAATAACGCGGGGAATCGCCCGCATCAAGGCCGGTTTGGACAAAAAAATCTATCTTGGCAACTTGGAGGCAAAAAGGGATTGGGGCTACGCGCCAGAATATGTTGAGGCGATGAATCTGATGCTTCGGCGGGAAAAGCCGGACGACTTCGTTATCGGAACAGGACAAACTCATTCGGTGAAAGAATTTTTGGAAGCGGCTTTTAAATATGCCGGATTGGGAGATTGGAAACAGTATGTTGAAATTGACTCTCGTTATTTCAGGCCCACTGAAGTTGAAGCATTGGTAAGCAATGCGGCCAAAGCAAAAGAAAGAATCGGCTGGCAGCCAAAAATCAAATTTGAGGATTTGGTAAAGATTATGGTGGATGCGGATTTGCGCGCTTTAAACATAAATTGTCCCGGCCAGGGAGATAATATTTTATCAGAGAAGTTTTCGCAAAGGTGGTGGAAAGTTGATTAACGCGACGGAATATTTTTTTATTGTTTCAGAAAATAAATGATTAATCTCAAAAATAAAAAAATTTTAATAACCGGAGCCGATGGTTTTTTGGGAAAACACCTAGTCAGAAATTTGCTGGAGAAAAGAGGAATTCCGAAAGAGAATTTGTTTTTGCCTTCGTTGCAGGAATTGGATTTGAGAAATCGCCAGGACTGCCGGAAAGCGGTTGCCGGCCAAGATATGGTTATCCATTTGGCGGCCAAAGTGGGCGGAATAGGCCTGAATAAAGAAAAACCGGCCGAACTTTTTTACGATAATCTTGTCATGGGCGCAGAACTGATGGAGGCAAGCCGGAAAGAAGGAGTGGAAAAGTTCGTGGCGATAGGGACAATCTGCGCTTATCCTAAATTCGCCAAGGTTCCTTTCAAGGAAGAAGCTCTCTGGCTCGGCTATCCGGAGGAGACGAACGCTCCTTACGGCTTGGCCAAGAAGATGCTTTTAGTGCAGGCGCAGGCGTATCGTCAGCAATATGGCTTTAATGCCGTATATCTTTTGCCGGTAAATATGTATGGGCCAGGGGATAATTTTAACGAAGAAAGTTCCCATGTCATCCCGGCTCTTATAGGGAAGGTTTACGAGGCCAAGAAGCAGGGTAAAGAATATATTGAGGTCTGGGGCACGGGAAAGGCAACCAGGGAATTTCTTTACGTCAAAGACGCGGCAGAAGGCATAATTTTGGCTGCTGAAAAATACGATGAGGCCGAGCCTGTGAATTTGGGTTCCGGCGGCGAGATTTCAATCAAGGATTTGGCTGAAAAAATTTGCAGGCTTATGAACTTCAAAGGGGAAATCCGCTGGGATTCTTCCAAGCCGGACGGCCAGCCGCGGCGGCTGCTTGATGTTTCAAAAGCCGAACAGAAATTTGGCTTTAAGGCAAAAACTCCGTTTGAAGATGGATTAAAAGAAACAATAAACTGGTTTGAAGAAAACCGCGATAAGATGTTGATTTTATGAAAAGCTTTTTGAAGAACAGTTTAATAACCCTTTTTTCCGATTTGATGATTTTTCTTTTCAGTTTTTTGTCTTTGGTTATTACTTCAAGAATTCTAGGACCCGGAGGTCAGGGGACCTATTCTTTGATTATTCTTTTCCCGAGCTTGATGATTACTTTCGGCAACGTCGGATTGGACTCGGCGAATATTTATTTTTCCGGAGGTAAAAAATACGGAAAAGACGAAATTTTTTTCAGCTCCCTAACCTTTTCTTTTTTGGCGGGGCTGCTGATGATAGCGATTTTCGGAGTCCTTAATTATTTTGATTTTTTTAAAAATTTTATTGAAGAGAATCGCATTCCGATAAATTATCTTTGGGCCGCCGTAATATCGGTTCCTCTTTCTCTTGTTTTGCTTTCGTTGAAGGGTTTTATTTGCGGAAACGGGGAAATACCGAAATATAATAAAGTGCGGAGGTGGGAGAGCGCGGTTCAATTTTTGGGAATTTTGTTATTTCTTCTTTTCCTGAAGATGGCGGTTAAGGGGGCGGTGCTGGCGTATATTTTATCCATTATCGGCGCTCTTATTTTGGCCTTTCTTATTGCGAGGAAAATAATTTTTTTTAATAAGATCGCCTTTAATTTCGGATTTATCAAAAAATCGCTGATTTACGGGAGCAAGGTTTATGTCGCCAATGTCATATCTTTCTTAAATTATCGCCTGGATATGATTTTAATCGCCGTTTTTTTGACACCCGTTGCCATCGGTCTTTACAGTTTAGCTGTAAGCTTGGCTGAAAAATTGTTTCTTTTTTCCGGGGCGATAGCGACGGTTCTCTTCCCGAAAATTTCTTCTTTGAATAAAGAGGAAGCCGACGACTTCACTCCGAAAGTCGCGCGCCATACTCTTTTTATTATGATAATCTCTTCGTTTTTATTGGTAATTTTTTCATACCCCTTTATAAGCATATTTTTTGGCAAGGCGTTTCTGCCGTCAATCGCGCCCTTGTTTTTTCTTCTGCCGGGGATAATCGCTTTTGGAGTCGGCAGCGTTTTGGCCGCTGATTTGTCGGGAAGAGGAAAGCCCCAATACGCCGTTTATTCTTCTTTGGTCTGTCTGATTATTGAGGTGCCCTTGAATCTTCTGCTGATTCCCAAGATTGGAATTATCGGCGCGGCTTTAGTTTCAAGCATAAGCTATTCAGCAGACACTTTAGTTATTTTGGCGGCGTTTATGAATATATCAAAAAAGAAATTGGGCGAAGTATTGATGATTGGGAAAGATGATTTAAAGGATTACAAGAGGTTAATATCCAGTTTTAAAGATCTGTTAAAGAAATCTTATGCCAGACAATAAGTTCACAATCTGTTTTTTTGGCGATGCAAGAGCGGCAGACATTTTTACTTTAAGATGGGCAAAATTCTTTTCGCAGAGAGGGCACAAGGTGCATTTGTTTTCCTATTTTCCATTTGATCATAAAAAAGACGGCGAGGACATAAAGCTCCATCTTATTAAAAAAGTTTTTCCTTCCAGTAATTGGCTTTTGAACACTTTTATAAATTTTCCAGCCGCTTTAATGATGGTAAGGCGGGAAATCAACGAGATTGGGCCGGATATAGTCCACGCTCATTGCGTTACCAGCTACGGAAAATTAGCCGCTTTCAGCGGATTTCATCCTCTTGTCATTACCGCCTGGGGTTCGGATATCCTGATTAATCCTTTTTTGAATTTGGCGACTAAATTGGCTACTCAAGAAAGCTTGAAAAACGCCGATTTGCTCACTTGCGACGCGGAGCACATGAAAAAAGCGATGGTCGGTTTGGGGGCGGTCGCTTCCAAAATTAAAATTATAAATTTCGGGGTAGACACAAAAAAATTTAGTCCCGGTCCCAAAAGCGCGAAACTGAAAAAAGAGTTGGGTTTGAAGCCGACCGATATGGTTGTGATAAGTTTGCGGGGCCTTGAACCGATTTACGATGTTGAGACGCTGATAAGAGCGATTCCGATTGTTCTCCGGAAAAATAAAAAAGCGAAATTTCTTATTTTGGGCTCCGGATCCCGAGAAAGAAATTTAAAGAAGCTTTCTTCGGAATTGGGAATAGCGGAAAAAACCAAGTTTGTCGGCTGGATTTCCAACGATAAGCTGCCGGATTTTTTGAGAATTTCCGATGTTTACGTTTCCACCTCTTTATCGGACGGCGGAATCGCTTCTTCAACGGCTGAAGCGATGGCTTGCGAATTGCCTGTAGTGATAACTGATTCCGGGGAAAACAAAAAATGGATAA
>Ga0172362_10003359_pt1 | contig 13794 bp, 13 predicted proteins | sample LakKivs1_kivu2a2_FD_114534 | JGI IMG/M metagenome (GOLD analysis project Ga0172362, IMG submission 114534) | Sediment microbial communities from Lake Kivu, Rwanda - Sediment s1_kivu2a2 | ecosystem: Environmental > Aquatic > Freshwater > Lake > Sediment | place: Rwanda: Western Province, Lake...
TTATTGCAAATGGTAAAGGATTACTAGTATCCCGTTCAGAAAAATTTGGTTTTCGTTCTATACATCTTTTTTTATTATTTAATGTCAGAACTTATAGTTTTATTTATACCAAATCAAGATTAATTTTGTCTAAAATAGTAAATAAATATTGGATTAGTAGCGCAGGCATTCCTTCATATCTCTATAAAAACGATTCTTTAGAGTATAAAGAATGTTATGAAGGTTATTCTTCAGTGCTTAAAATGTTAAAACAAAAGACTAGTGTTCCAATTGTTATATTTCTTGGCCCATTTCAAGATTATTTGACAACACAGGAGGATATCAAAAAGGAGTATGGAATTGATTATTATGTTAACCCAAAACAAACTCAGGAAAGTGTGGCAGAAATTGCCAATAAATTAAATATTTCTGTAATAAAAATTGAATCTGATGATCCAACCATTTTCATAAAAGTTGATGGACATTGGAATGCCAAAGGAAATAAAATGATTTCAGAAAAACTTTTTTCAGAACTAAAACCATTAATAGAAAAAGAACAAAGTAAGAATAGTTAAATTTATTAATAGGCAATTCTTAAATATTATATGTCTAATAATAGATCAATTCTAAGAGAATTATGGGATTTTCTAAAAATCAGAAAGAAATGGTGGTTACTACCAATTATTATCCTTCTTTTTTTAATTGGAGCCCTAATTCTCCTTGGGCAAAGCAGTGTTTTATCTCCATTTATATATGCATTGGGTTAATATCAAAAGATTTTGTTAGCCTATTAAGGAGGAGTTATACATGCTGAAAATTATTTTTTGAGGCAATCTCCCAAATAGCATAATCAAAAAGATATATACAAACCTTTATATATACAAAAATTAAAAAATTTTTATGAAAATCCTACTCGTAATTCCGAAATATGAGTCTACTAAAAAACCTGTTTATGAGTACTTCTTCCCAATCGGCCTGGGTTATATTCTGGCCGTAATAAAAAAATTTGGATATGAAGTTGATTGTATAAATCTAAATCATTATTATGGAGAAATTAGAAAAATCCTTTCAAAAAAATTAAGTACAAAGAAATATGATGTGGTTTGTTCGGGGCATATGGGGGTAGGGTATTCTATGATTGAGAAAATAATTAATGTTGTCAAGGAACACCCGTCTAAACCAAAAGTGATTATTGGTGGGGCCCTAATAACAAGTGAGCCAGAACTCATGACACAAAATCTTAATTATGATTTTGGAGTTATCGGAGAGGGTGAACTAACCATAGTAGATCTTTTGAAATGCCTCAAAAATAATGGAAATCCTGCAGATATTAAAGGTATCTGTTTCAAGGATAGCAATAAAAAAATAATTATTACCCCTAAAAGAGAAGTAATTAAGGATTTAGATTCAATACCTTTTCCGGATTTTCAGAATATGGGAATTAAAGAGCAATTAGGGAAGGTAAGTTCAGGTCATGCGCTTTTTAATTATTTTGACTATCCTAGAAGTTATCAAATTTTAGGTAGTAGGGGTTGTCCATTTAATTGCACTTTTTGTTATCACATTCTTGGAGAAAGTAGTTATAGACAGCGTTCTATTAAGAACCTAATAGAGGAAATAAAATATGCTATTAATCATTATAAAATTAATCATTTTTCGTTAAATGATGATATGTTTGCTTTTGATAAAAAAAGATTATCAGAATTTTGTGGGGAAATAAAAAAGATAATTGAACAACTTAGTTGGGAACTTAAATGGGACTATCAAATGGCTGTAACTCATGTGGACGAAAAAACGTTAAAATTGTTAAAAGACTCTGGTTGTCATTATATTGGTTTTGGTTTTGAAAGTTACAGCCCCCAAGTTTTAAGAAGTATGAGAAAACCAATTACACCTGAAATGATAGATAATGCTATAAAATTAAGTTTTAAATTAAAAATGCCCGTTGTGGCCAATTTTATCTTCGGAGATGTTGCAGAAACAAAAGAAACAGCAAATGAAACTTTAAATTATTGGAAATCAAATTGTCAGGGGCAGGTTAAATTATTCTTTATCCACCCTTATCCCGGCAGTAAAATCTTTCACCATTGCATTAAAAAAGGAATCATTAAGGATAAATTAAATTATATAAAAAATAAGATTCATCACACAAATATATTAAATATGACAGACTCCATGTCAGATGAGGAATTTAAATGGTTAATTGATCAGGTTTGGAAAAATACAATTAAATATTCTTGTTATGTATCTCCTATAGAAATCCATCAAAATAAAAATTTTAAGGAGAGGATTGATGCTAGAGTAAAGTGTCCTTTTTGCGAATGTATTTTCACTTATAAGAATTTATACTACCAAAATAGATACCTTTATAATTCCCGCGTTATCTGTAGAAATAAGGACTGCAATATGCTTTTTTTTATTGCAAGCAAACCTTATATTCTTACAATAAAGTATTATCGCCAATTTGATTTTTTAAGAAAAAATTTTCTCTTACTAAAGGATAAAATACTAAAGATGAGGGTCTAGTGTAGTATCCAATTAATATTTCCTGTCGATGATTTATTTGATAATGCCATATTTTAATTTTTTCTCCTTTTTCTGATAAATGCTTGTTTTGGTGTTTCTAAAATTTCAAATTTTAAACTTCTGTGAGGTCTTACTTCATTATGCCAAAACAAGAATTCTTCTTTAGTTACTCTATATTTTTCCCAAGATTCTTTAATCAAATCTACTTCCCATTCTTCAATTTGTTTCATAGGTATTCCTACCCCCTTTCCTATCTCTGGAATGTTTCCAGTGATTAAATATTCTTTCCATACTTGATAGACTCTTCTTTCAAAAACATTAGCTAACTCTCTTGCCTGATAGCTAGATTTGCCCTCGGATTTTGCTCTTAGAACTTCAATTAAGCTTTTTTTAGTGAATTTCATAAGAGTTAATTTATTCCCCTCATGAACTAATTTTCGGATAACACAAAGATGACGGTCTAGATTAAATTTATAAACTTAGTTAATTAGGGGATTTTATGGTCTTACAAAAAGAGACTTTTATATATTTTTTTGGGAGGATTACAGGTTTTATATTTATGTATTTTCTTTTCACAACTATTTTTTATTTTATCTTGAAATTAACTGATAAATTCCCTACTAATTGGGGTTATATCCATATTATTTTTATAACACTCCTCCTTATACTAACTGGTAGATTAATTAAAAGGTGGTTAAAATGATTACTGATTTTTTTAGCAATGCAAAAAAAGGAGCAAAACTCTTTGGGGAGCATATTTCCGCAATAGTAAATCTTATCCTGCTGACTTTTGCTTATTTTATTGGCATTGGATTGACGTTTATTTTCGCAAAAATTTTCAATAAGCATTTTTTGGATATGAAAATAGACAAAAAAGTAAGAACATATTGGACAGATTTAAACCTAAATAAAAAACCAATGGAGGAATACTACAGGCAATTTTAAAATGTATATTTTAGGAATAAGTTGTTTTTATCATGATGCTTCGGCAGCATTATTAAAAAATGGGGAAATAGTTGCTGCAGCACAGGAGGAAAGATTTACAAGAAAAAAGCATGATATTTCTTTTCCGGAAAATGCAGTAAAATACTGCCTCGCCAGCCAGAACATTTCAATTAATGATATAGATTACATAGGTTTTTATGAAAAACCCCTAATAAAATTTGAACGATTTCTATATCAGCATCTGGAATGCTTTCCAAAAAGCTACAAAGTCTTTGTTTCTTTAATACCCTCTTGGATTAATGAAAAACTGAGAATATTAAAAACAATCAGAAAAAAACTGAAATATAAAAAAGATATTCTCTTTATTGAACATCATCTAGCTCATGCAGCAGGCTCATTTTTAATAAGCCCGTTTAAAAAAGCAGCTATTCTGGCAATAGATGGGGTGGGGGAGTTTACAACAACTGCATATGGTTTTGGAAAGGAGAATAAAATTGAACTGAAAAAACAAATAATATTTCCAAGCTCTTTGGGTTTATTATATTCAACAATTACTGCTTATCTTGGATTCAGCGTAAATAACTCAGAGTATAAAGTTATGGGGCTTTCTCCATATGGAGATATGAATAAAAAAACAAATCAGTATTATAATAAACTGAAAAAAATTATTGACATAAAAGAAGACGGCAGTTATAGGATGGACATGTCTTATTTTGCTTACCATTACAAGAACAGAATGCCCTCTAAAAAATTGTGCCTCCTGTTAGATGGCCCCATAAGAAAACCAGAGGAAGAAATAACCCAAAGACATAAGGATATTGCGGCATCATTGCAGATGATTTATGAGGAAGTTTTAATTAAAATACTCAATCATCTTTATAGGGAAACAAAATGCCAAAATCTTGTTATCGCAGGAGGCTGTGGATTAAATAGCGTTGCTAACGGAAAAATCTTAAAAAATACTTCTTTTAAGAATTTTTGGGCTCAGCCAGACCCGGGCGATGGGGGAACAAGCATTGGCGCAGCATGTTTTATTTATAATACACTTCTAAATCAAAAGAGGAATTACCAGATGAAGGATGCTTATCTTGGCCCGCAATATTCAGACAACCAAATTAAACAATTTTTAGATAAAAGTAAGATAAAATATACAGAATTTAAAAATAAAAATGAATTAATAAAAAAAACAGCAAAATTAATTTATAACAATAATGTTGTCGGGTGGTTTCATGGCAGAATGGAATGGGGCCCAAGAGCACTTGGAAACAGAAGCATTCTTTCAAATGCATGCAATCCAAAAATGCAGGAAATTTTAAATTTAAAAGTCAAACACAGGGAAAAATTCCGCCCATTTGCCCCTGTTGTCTGTGAAGATGACGCCTTGGAATATTTTGAATGCGACAAGCCGATTCCCCTGCTGACAGATTTTATGCTGATGGTTTATCCTATTAAAAAAAAGTACCATAAGAAGATTCCATCTGTGACTCATGTTGATGGTTCAGGAAGATTGCAGACAATAAGACGAAGCCAGAATCCTCTTTACTATGATTTAATAAAAGAATTTGGAAAATTATCAGGCATACCCCTACTGATAAATACTTCATTTAATATACGGGGGGAGCCAATAGTTTGCACTCCGTATGATGCTTATAAATGCATGATGGGGACAGGAATAGATTTTTTAGTGATGGGGAAATTTTTAATTAAAAGAGAGGATAACTCAAAAGATATGTGGGATAGTGAAAAATATGCCAAAGACTGAAACTAAAAAATATAATATTATTCATATCCCATTGATTAAAAATATTCTTTTGTTATTCTTTGCAATAATTGTCTCTGTTTCTTTTTTAGAAGCAATTAACTTTATATATGAGCGCCACAACCAATATTATTATGTTTGGCCCCCCGGATTAAACAGAACCTTTTTGCCAGACGAGGATGTTTTTTCAGGGATTAAAGGACCCTCTATTTTCACGATTAATAAACTGGGATATCGGGGACCTCTTATTGAAAATAAAAATAAAGAATACAGAGTTTTAGCAATAGGGGGGAGTACAACCGAGTGCCTATACCTTGACAATGAAGAATCATGGCCCTTCTTATTGATGAAGAAACTGAATTTAACAAATTCGGGGCAAAAAGTGATATCTATGAATATAGGAAAAAGCGGGCATAATTCAAGAGACCATATATTCGAATTAAAATATCTCACTGAATATTATGATCCTGATTTAATAATCATAATGGTGGGGGCTAATGATATGTTATTAAAATTGAGTAAAAGGTGGGTATGGAAACCCTTTAATGAAACTAGTTATGATTTATCAAAAACTTTTTATTATTCCCAAAATTTCAATTGGAAATCTACCTTATTATATAAAATTTATAAAATAATTTATAATAAATTCTATCTTAAAATAAACCCCCAAGACGAGGTTGGGCAGACCTATCTGGAATCTAGGACAGAAAGAAAAAATGGACAAACTTTTATAGAGTTGCCAAATTTGGACGAAACTCTTGCAGATTATGAAAAAAATTTACACAGATTAGTTGAAATTTCCAGACAAAAAAATAAAACAATCTTATTTCTGACCCAACCCTTTTTGTGGAAGAATGAAATGTCTGAACAGGAAGATAATGTTTTATGGATGACTACGGATTTTAATGGGAATTATTATAATGTAGAATCCATGGCACTATCAATGAATCTTTTTAATAATAGGCTTCTGGCGGTTTGTAAAGAGTATGAATTAGATAAAGAACCAAATATATTCTGTTTTGATTTAGAGGAGGAGATACCAAAAAATCTTGCTTATTTTTATGATGATATGCATTTTAATGAAGGGGGGGCAGAGGCATCTGCAGAAAAGATTTCACTTTTTATTAAGAATAATATAGATAATTTTAAATAATCCAAGGAGTAAATAATAAAAAGGTTTAAAATGGAGAGATATATTCTTTTTATGTTATATATTTGTGTTCTTTTATTACTCTGTGAATTTTTTGTCGGATTATTTTCCCCCCAACATCTTTTTAAATATACTGAATTAGAAGCAGCCCCACAATTTTATAATCAAAGCGATTATCTTCCATACCAATTACGCCCCTTAAGTAAGGTGGATTTTTTTAATGTAATAGGAGAGTTTAATGTTTCTGTTAAGATAAATTCACTTGGATATCGCGATAAGGAATTTTCTATTGAAAAAGAAAAAAATATTACAAGAATTCTCTTCTTAGGAGATTCTTTTACACATGGCTTTGGGGTAGAATTAAATGAAACTTATTTGAAAATTTTTGAAAATTTAATCAATAAAAAAGAAATAATAAGATATGAAACAATTAATGCGGGATATAAAGCAGGATATTGTCCTGCAACATATTATTTATATTTTAAAAAAGAAGGCGTTAAACTTAATCCAGATATTATTGTTATGGGGCTTTTTATTGGCAATGATTTTGAAGACCAAAGAGACCTTCTCTATTTTATAGATTCTAATGGTTCTATAGAAAAAATAAAATCAAAAAATCTTTATGTAGATGAACGACATAGGTTAAGGACCCTTGAGAAAAAAGTGGGGGGTTATAAGGGAATTTTATATAAGATTAATGTTTTTTTATCCTTCCATTCGCATTTTTATGTATTGTTTAAAGAATCATTTAGGAAGGCATTATTAATATTTTATTCCGGACGCCCCCCTCCAAATGTTTATTCAAAAAATTATCCTAAATATACCGCAAATGAAATAAATGAAACTTTATTTTTTATCAAGGAACTTAATCTTCTCGCAAAAGAGAAGGGAATTACGCTGGTAGTTGTAGGGATCCCAAGAGAAGAAGCAGTTTATAAAACAAAAATTCGTGACAATGAAAACAATTTTTTTGAATGGGAAAAACCCTCAATTTTATTAAATAAGTTCTCTAAAGAAAATAATATAACTTTCATTGATCTTTTGCCTTCTTTAAGAGAATACACCTTATTAAACAAAACTAAAGTCTATTTTGATGCAGACCCCCATTGGAATAAGCAAGGACATTTTATTACAGGGAATATCCTTGCTTCAGAATTTGAACAGAGAAATTTGTTAAAATAAATTAGAGTTACTCCCATAAATAATCTTTTTGTTCCTGCATTTTATTAACTTCATATTCACAGACAATAGTGCTTATTAAACCCCCAATAAAAAGGGATAAAATTTTACGCAGTCTTTTTGGGAAGAATTTACCAATTATTGTAGGATTTGAATATAATCTTTTAATCTTAAATTTTGAATGTTTTTGAATATACTCTTTTGTTTGTGCAAAATGTAAAAAAGTTTCTTCACAAAAATAAGTTTTATGCCTTAAATCTTGATAGGAACCCTTATTGCCATAATGTCCAACGACAATCCTTATTATTGCTTTATGTCTACATTTTTTCCAAAGTTCATATAAAACCCTATCAGGATAAATCAAATGCCCTAAAACATGTGACATTAAAATAAAATCATATTTATTGTCCTCTAGATTATCATAGGGGAGTTTATCAAAATCAAATATAGCTGTTAATTTATTAGAGTACTGCATGTCAACATTATCCCATATAAACTCTCCATCTTCTTTTTTTATATCTTTTCCGCATCCAAAATTAAGAGCGAATCGCTTTTGCATACCCTTCTCATTATCTTGACCTTTTTAAGAATTTATATGTTCTATTTTCTATTTAATAGAAAACAAATATATGTATTTAGCATAACAATATTTAAAAACTTCTTAGAGGTTCTTCCTATAAAGATCTATTAATCTAGTATGGCAAATAAAAAAATCCTTTTACAATTATATAAATTATTCGGAAAAATAATCATAACCTTGTTTGGGATGAAACTGGCATATTATATAAAACTTTATTTTTTTGATCTAAATGCGATGAAAAAAGCTTTAAAAGAAGAAAAGGAGAGAGAACAACAGCAATTTCCCAAAAAGGTGGCTATAATAGGAATTATGACCAATAAATATGTAAGATATTTTCCTAGATATTATGAAACAATCAATAAATATTTTCTCCCAAACACACCTAAAGATTTCTATTGTTTTACCAATCAATTAAATTTTCCTTATTTTCATGGAAAAAAGAATATCCATTTGATTTACACAGAGCACAGTCCCATGCCATGGACGATGTTATTAACCTTCCATCACATGTATAGAATTATAAATAAATTGAAAAAATATTCACATATAATATATATAGATACAGATACATATGTTAATGTCCCAATCTTTGAAAAAAATTTTTTTACTTTTAATCTCCCCCTTTTTGCTGTTAGTCATCATGCTTATGTAAAAAAGATTGGAGAATTTGATTTTAGTTCAAAATCTTTGGCATCTATCAAAAAAGGGGACAATTTATCTACTTACTGGCAGGCATCTTTTTATGGAGGTAAAAAAAAACAATTTATAGATTTAATCAAAGAAATAAAAAGGAGGATTGATATAGACATTAAAAACAAGGTTATTGCAAGGTGGCTTGACGAATCTCATCTTAATAAATATCTGATAGATAATAAAAATAAAGTGTATAGCTTGCCGCCAAGCTATTCTTATCCGAGTCTTAAACCAATACCTAAACCATTCAAAAAGAAAATAGTTCATATAACTAAGAGATCTTATGAGGATATTGTATGGTAATTGCTTATTTTTTCTTCCCTATAAACGAATAAGTGATATTCCCCAATAAACCAAAAAGGGCGGGGATTTTTTTTGTCAATTTTTCTTTCATTCTTAATTTTCTTAATTCCTTCATATTCTTAATTTTTATTCCAATATTTTCCCCCATTTTTTCTTCATAAATATAAAAATAAATTTTAGATAGATTTTTAATTTTTTTCAATGAGAACATATAAGGATGGTATAGATTAAATGGTTTTTTTAAAAAAAGTTTATAAAAAAAACCATAGATCTTTGTTAAAATTAAAAATCCCCTTTGATAATATGCACAGTCAAAATATAATATACCTTGTTTTTTAAGAACACGATTTATTTCAGAAAGAACTTTATCCGGATTGCTTGTATGATCCAATACATTTGATAAAATGATTATATCAAAATAATTCGCTTTAAAGGGCAGATTTTCCCCCTCTCCTTTAAAGTAATTGACAGCCCCATAATCAAACTTGAAGTTTTCTTTGTAGAAATCTGCAAGGGGATCAATTGCATATCTTTTCCCGAAAGGAATGTAATTTATTAAATCTAGTGGACCCGCCCCAATTTGTAAAATTTTGATTTTATTATTTAATCTTATATATCTTTTCCAAATAGGAATTATAACTTTTATTCTCATGCTGTCTCTTTCACTTGTTTCTCTCTCTAAATCCTTGGGCGTATAGGAACCCCAGAAATTTTTTTCTCCTTGTTGGGCCTGCCTCCATCTTTCTGTAAGAATCTTGTTTTCCATATTATAGCATTTTGTAATTTTCTTAAAATGACCTATTATTGTGCATAATGATGACCAGTAACCTTGGGCAAATCCCCCCCTGACTCAATTGTCCGTGCCCCCCTTTCTTTTATAATATTCTTATAATTTTCAATCTGGTCCTTTATTTGTTTTAATTCATTCTCTTTGTCAATAATCTCCGCTCTTTTTTTATCGAGAAGTTCATTGATTATTGTAGAAGAAATATTTTTTGTGTACGGAAAATAAATAACCTTCACATCAACAGCTTTTAGTTGATCTTCTATCTGTTGCCATTTTTCTGTTCCATACCAATCATCCCCAACAAACATGATATCAAATTTTAATTTTTTCCAAGCCTCAAATTTATCCATATTCTCTTGCGGGATAACAATATCAACATATTTACAAGCCCTAACAACTTCAACTCTTTGGTCATAGGGGATTATAGGCGTCTTATATTTATATTTTACAAGTTCATCTGTACTAACTGCCACAATTAGTTGATCACACATCGATTTTGCATTTCTTAAAAGGTTTACATGCCCTATATGAAACAAATCATAAACCCCTGCAGTATATCCCACTATAGGTTTCCAATCTTTTTTTTCATCCATTATCTTCCTTATATCAAAAGATTTTTAAGCATTATTGTGATAAAATTCATATGAAAAAGAGGTCAGCATTTGATGAAAAAAAAGCCCTTTACGGAGAAAATCCTGTTTATATTTCTAAACTATTAGATCCTTATACTGTTAAGATTGCAAAAGTTATGTATAATCTCGGATTTACTCCAAATATTATAACATTGTTAAATCTTTTTTTAGGTCTGATAGGAATTGCGATGATGTTTTTGATTAAGAACTTTTATGGCTTGTTAATTGCTGCAATTCTGATTACTCTAAGAAATATAGGAGATACTGTAGATGGAAAAGTTGCTCGCGGTGGCAATATGAAGACTCCTATTGGAGGTTTTTTAGACCTTGTTTCAGATTGGATTATTTTTCATGCATTCTTTTTTATAGCAATTGGATTTTTAACCGAACATATTATAGTTGGTTTTATTTGTGTCATAGGATATATGAGCCGGGAATTTACAAGAAGGCAGTTTACAAAATCTTATGGGTCAAAAATAACAAAAACAGAAGTAGTAAAAAAGATGCCACTAATAGTCTCCCTTGCGCGAAAATATGATTTAGCCTCTGCCCTTTGGATATGGCCTTTTGTTTTATTAGTCTATCCAGCATTTATTATATATGCTACAGCAATAATTGAATATGTTCTTTTGACGGGCGAGCTTGCCTTGGATATTATCCTTCTATTAAAAAAAAAGAATAAATATATTTTTAATCACACATTTACTTAAAAAGCAAAGTTTATAATAAATCTTAATGTGCGGTATAAATGGTTTTAATTTTAAAGATAAAGAAAAAATTATGAAGATGAATGTTTTCCTTAAACATCGAGGACCTGATGCAGGAGGTTATTGTATTGATAATAATATGAGTTTTGGGCATCAGAGATTAAAAATAATCGATTTATCTGAAAGGGCCAGCCAACCAATGCTTGATTCATCTAAAAAGATTTGGCTTGTTTTCAATGGAGAAATCTATAATTTTAAGGAGATTAGAAAAGAACTTGAAAATGATGGTTATAAATTTAATTCCAAATCTGATACAGAGATTATAATTTTTTCTTATCAAAAATGGGGGTATGATTGTGTGAAACATTTTAATGGTATGTGGGTCTTTGCGCTCTATGACAAATCAAAAAATAAACTTTTTTTGAGTAGGGATAGGTTGGGCAAAAAACCCTTATATTATTACAACAAAGACGAGATTTTCATTTTTAGTTCAGGAATCAAGCCGCTTTTCTTGCATAATATTGAGAAGGAACTAAATGGAACAGCTGTTTCTTCTTTTCTTTCTTATAGATATGTCCTCGGCGAAGAAACAATGTTTAAAAATATTTTCAAACTATTGCCTGCATATAATCTGGTCTTTGATGTTTCCAAAAAGAAAATAGAAAAAATCTGGGAATATTGGGATATTGATAAGGAAGATATATCTTTGACCGAAGAAGAGGCGGAAATAAAAACCAAGAATATCCTAAAAGATGCTATCTCCTTACGCCAAATCTCTGATGTTCCTATAGGTAGTATTAATTCAGGGGGGTTAGATTCAAGCTTCATTTCCTCAATTATGGCATTAATGCATGATTACCCTATAAAAACATTCACAGCAAAATTTCCAGAAAAAGATTGTGATGAAACTGGCTTCGCAAAAATTTTGTCAGAGCATTATAAAACTGACCATAAAGAAATTTTAATTAATACAGAAAATTTTATTCAAATTATGGAGCAGTATGTCAAAAAAAAAGATGAGCCCATAGGAGTTCCAAATGAGATTGCACTTTATAAACTTTTCCAAGAAATAAAAAAAGATGTTACTGTTATTCTTTCTGGGGAGGGTGCCGACGAGTTATTTGCAGGATATAGTAAGTTATTTAGAAGCCCTTTTGATTATGAAAGATTAAAAAAATTGGGTAAAAAAAATGTGGATAGATATAAGAAACAATATCCCTCACTTTATAAAAAGTATAATGGGAGATTTTTTAAAAATGAGTTAGAACATTTTATGTTTCTTTATGATTATTTCCCAGAAAAAAATATTTTTTTAAAAAAGGAATATAGAACAGATTATACCCCCCTTTTTAAAACATATTTTGAAAGTATGCAGGGGTCCTATATGAAAAAAATCTCCTATGTTTTATTAAAAATTCATTTACCATGTTTGCTTGAAAGATTGGATAATTCATCAATGGCAAATGCGGTCGAGGCCCGATGCCCCTTTATCGATTATAGATTAATAAATTTTGTTTTTAATTTGCCATTTAGTCTAAAAAATCCTTGGATATCTAGAAAACATAAAAAAGAAGCACAATATAAAAATTGTGATGAAATTGCAGAGAATTATGATATCCCAAAATATCTTCTCAAGAAAATAGCAGAAAATTATGTTCCTCGGGCAATAATCAATAGGATAAAAAAAGGTTTTCCTCTCCCTCTCCAAAAATGGTTTAAGAAAGATTTTTTCAAACAAGCTATGCATCTTCTTTTTTCTAAAAAATCACAAATAAAAAAAGTTGTGAATCAAGATAGCCTTAGAAAATGGGTAAATAGGGGAATCAGAAGTAAGGATAGTCAATTTGGACAGAAACTGTGGATGCTTGTCAGTCTCGAGTTATGGCTTAGAGAGTGGTTTTAATTATAGTAATCTATAAAAAGAGGAGTATTTCTAAGTTTTTATGAAAATAGCCCATATATGCCCTTTTTACACTCCTGCAATCTGCGGAGTCAAGCAGGTTGTTGAAGAGCTGGCAAAAAGGCAGGTTATAGCAGGACATGAAGTCCATGTTTACACATCTGACTGGGATAAAAATAAAAGAATAAAAGCAAAGGAAGAGGTTATTAATGGGGTTCATGTGCACAGGTGCAGGCATATAATTAAAATTGCGAATTTTGTGACATTTTTTCCAGGAGTTTTTTTTAAACTTCTAAAGCAGGATTTTAATGTCATTCACACTCATGTTTTTGGGCATCCTCATTTTGTTCTCGCTTCTTATGCGGCAAAAATCAAAAAAATTCCTCATATACACACAACGCACTGCCCATGGACAGATTCTTTCCGCTCATTGCCTGGAAAAATTGGTTTATTTTTGAGCTATAATTTTTTTTCAAGACAGGCATTGAAATCTGCAGACGAAATTATCGCAATAACCCCCTGGGAAATTGGTTTTATAAAAAAATATGGTGGAGAAGACAGGCAGATTAAAATTCTGCCAAATGGAATGTCTGAGCTTTTTTCTAAAAAAATAAAAAATAATGATTTTAAAAAAAGGAATAAAATTAATTCAAA
>Ga0172362_10003360_pt1 | contig 13794 bp, 20 predicted proteins | sample LakKivs1_kivu2a2_FD_114534 | JGI IMG/M metagenome (GOLD analysis project Ga0172362, IMG submission 114534) | Sediment microbial communities from Lake Kivu, Rwanda - Sediment s1_kivu2a2 | ecosystem: Environmental > Aquatic > Freshwater > Lake > Sediment | place: Rwanda: Western Province, Lake...
AAAAATTGTACAAAATGTATGGGCGTTGGGATATTGCTTTGGGGTATTACAACACGGGATATCCTCAAGTAAATGATTATGCAAGATATGCAGCATTCACAAAAGACTATGAAAAACAATGGGTGAAACCGAAAATGTTCTCATCAATCTGATTTTATGACAAAACTAGCCGATATACTTTTTATTTTTTTTGTTTATTTATTTTCACAAATATTTGTTTTTTACCAACTACAGGGTCACCTTTGGAACAAATGGATTAAAGACAATCCCTTATTGATGGCAATAGTCGGTGTCCCTTTGGGATATTTGGTAATCTTAGCATCAAGAAAAATGGTTGACTTGTGTGATGGTGAAACTTGGCCGAACCGAATATTTGGATTCAGTCTTGGTGTCGTTGTATTCACCTGTATGGCTTGGGTCTATCTCAAAGAACCAGTGTCAGTAAAAACAGGACTTTGTTTGTGTTTATGTTTTTTGATTATTTTGATTCAACTGTTTTGGAGATAAGGAAAACATTCGTATATTTGTATCAACAAAAAGGGTCCATAGTTAAAGGGATATAACTACTGCCTTCTAAGCAGTCGTTCCAAGTTCGAGTCTTGGTGGACCTACAAATTTTTAAAATAGTGTCTTTTTCTATGACAATTTGAACATAATAAATCTTACCATATATTTTGAATTTTAGATTTTATGACTTATATTTGTAAAGTAATGACTGAAAAAGAAATACGTGAGAAACGATACCAAGGGGTTAACCCTGAGGGATTCGTTTTAGTGACTGAAGAAACTTTAGAAAAACTCAAGGACTTTGACATTTGGAAAAAATGGAAACACAACGAAATTGATTTGATTGATTTAGAATTAGAAAAAGATGAAAACGTTTGAAGACTTACAATTTGAAACTATAAATGACGCACCATTTATGGTTGGTAAAAAAGCTCGTATGATGTTCGAAAACGGATACGGTGTTTCTGTGGTTTCCCACAATTTTTCTTATGGTGGAAAAGATGGGTTGTATGAATTGGCTGTTTTGGATTCAAATGGAGAGTTAACGTACACCACCCCTATCACATCTGATGTTTTAGGTTATCTCACGCCAGATGATGTGACAGAAGAAATGTTAAAACTTCAATGTTACAACGAAAATAGTTTTACAGTATAATTATTTTTATTATATTTGTATAATAAACGCCACAGTAGCTCAGTTGGTAGAGCTTCTGATTTGTAATCAGATGGTCGGGGGTTCGAGTCCCTCCTGTGGCTCGAAATGGAACCAAAAACTATCAAAGAAATGAACACACAATCTGATGACCACTTGGACGCAATGTTTATGTTGATGGAAAAGGAGTCTGAAGAAAATGTTCTTTTAATTAAGGAAAATCAAAAAAATTGGGTCTGTGAGTGGGATAATTCTCACGGAGACCTCACTTTTTTTAGATAAGCGGGAGTAGCTCAGTTGGTAGAGCGTCAGCCTTCCAAGCTGAAAGTCGCCAGTTCGAACCTGGTTTCCCGCTCAAGGTAGACCTTCAAAAGGGCCCTTCCGTTGCGTACGACAACGGCACGTTGGGCCCGGGTCTATTTTATAAGCGAGAGTAGCTCAGTTGGTAGAGCACAACCTTGCCAAGGTTGGGGTCGCGAGTTCGAATCTCGTCTCTCGCTCAATCTGAATAAAACACAGAGTAAACCAAAGTAAAAACAAAAAATGAAAAAAGTAGTATTTTTATTATTTTCAGTAGTCCTTTTTGCTTCTTGTGTTAATGAAACTGCAGCTCCTGTTGAAAAAGCTGTTGACACAACAGCGGTTGTAGTTGATTCTGCGGTTGTTGAAGTTGAAGAAGTAGATTCGATGGTTGAAGTAGCAAGGAAACTTGGCGATTACATTGAAAGAAGTGAACAATATTTCCAAAATCAGAGTAAACAAAGTACTCAATAAGTAAGCAATTCATCACTCGGAATTATTAATTAAAGGGGACTGTGTCCTCTTTTTTATTTACGAGTATTTATACGATATGAAGAATGTTTTGTTTGAAGATATTTCTAAAATGAAGTCTTTAATGACCATTTTGGAGGATTACATAACTGTCGATGATGGTGGTTATGATTTTATTAATTCGGACAAAGATGCTACGAGATACGATAAGATTAACAGAGCCTTACTTAATGATATTAATAAAGCCGCTAAAAAAACAGGTATCGAAGTTACTATTACAACCGCAAGTAGCGGTCATAAAACACAAAAAAGTAGACACGGAACTGGTGATGCTGTAGATATTGCATTGATAAATGGTAAGGGTTCAGGAGGTGCAACAAGTTCTACAACAGGTGATTCAGAATTTAGAAAACTTGGTGACAAAATAGTTGCCAAATTAGAATCTATGGGGTATAAAAGAAACACCGAAGTTGGAAACAAAAAAGCCGTGTTGTGGCAAACAAACTTGGGTGGTAACCACTTCAACCATATTCACGTATCTAATAAGGGTGTTGCACCTCAAAAAGATGAAACACAACCAACTAATACCAACAATAAAAAACCCTCAACATTAGTCCCATCTGAACCCGAAAAAGTTTCTGACTTTGAACAAATGATGAAATTTGTTGGTCAGAGTGTGGACCCATTAATTAAGGCATACAAAACAACCAAATCACAACTCAAAGCAGAAAGTATACAGGAACAAGAAATTAAATCAGGTAAATTCAGAGCTGCGAATCCATCTCAGGAATTAATTTGGGGATACGAAAACGGTAAAGTTGTCGACCAAATATCTGATTGTGAAGATGCGTTAACAGTTTTATTCACACACACGGATGAGCAAAAATATTATATTGAATACTGTGGTGTAGAAAGAGCAAGGAAAAGAATTGCTGATATAGTAAACAAGGGAGATAAATTGGGTGTTTCACCTGATAAAATATGGGGGACCGCTTTTGATGTAAATCAGAAACCACTCGAAAAACAAATTTTTACAGACACAAAACCAAGTAAAGATTTAAGAGTAGACCCTTACAGTCCTGAGAAATATGCATTATTCCGTGATGAGGAAGGAGAAATACCAAAAACTTCTTTAAGTCAATTATACCAATTGGCAAAAAACCTGAACCCATTAGCTGCAAGATACGCATTAGATAAAAAAGGTAACCCTGTCAAAGTACAACAAGGGATATTTGGTTCAACAGCAACTGACAGTAGTAAGTTACCAAAAAATATGAGTTATCTTGAAAAGATTAAGATGGCTCGTACTCCAGATGCTGCCAAGAAAAAAGGACTCAAAGTAAAAGACACAAGACCTGAAGGTAAGGGTTCAAAATATTTGAGACCCCAATACAAAATCCAGGAAGAAATTGAAATCATAAAAAAATTAATGAAATAGATTTTGACATTTTTTTTGAAATGACAAAACTATGAAAAAATTAATTTTATTATTTGGAGTTTTTATCACTGCGATAATCCCCGCACTTTCCCAAGGTATTGTTGTTGATGCAGAGATGTTCAAGTCCAATCCAAATGCTTTTATGGGTAAAGTTGTTACAATCAAAAATGTTACTCTAACTTCCTCAAGTTGTCATTCACCAAAAGTAAGTACAACAACATCAAGTGTAATTTTAAACCCCACCTCTCAACAATCAAACCCTACTCCTGTAGGTGTTGTAGGAAAAAATACTTGTTGTAATCCTGTACCAAATTTGACCATAACAAAATGGTCATTTGGACCAAACAATGAACAATGTATTCAAGCAGATGCAAGATTTTTACCTTTATTACCAATACAAGGTTCAATTGCAAAAGAATTGTCTTTTAGAGTTACACCATCAATGTATTTACTCACTAGGGTAGTAAAATGAAAAAAGGGAGTACAACTCCCTTTTTTTTTGCGGTGGGTGAGGGGCTCGAACCCTCGCGCCAGTTTCCCGACCTAGCAGTTTAGCAAACTGCCCCCTTCACCAACTTGGGTAACCCACCGATTAATCTTCATCATAAACACCATTATTTAAATCATCAAGAGTAAATACATAAACATCCAAAGATTTACCCATAACCCACTCGTCATCCCAATCTTTTTCAAGTTGTTGATTTTTATAGAACATTTTATCAACAATTTCATAATCAAAAATAGGTGATTCAATACTAGGAGAACTGAAGGCAAAATCTTTTGGTTCAGGTGCCTCATCTGATTCAATTTTGTAGGTAATCAGAGTACCTTTTACATCCTCAATGATACACAAAATGTTTTCTTTACCCTCGTGTGGGTATGCATCCAAAACCTCAGTAGATTCCTCGAAATCCTCAGGTAGTGAGTATTTTTCATCCAATTCATATAAATCACCAAGTTCTCTCCACTCTACGGACCATACTTCATTTTCTTCTTCATCCCAGAGTGTAAAACGTAGGCGGTCATTCACATAAGGTCGAGAAGCAATCCACCAATTTGGAAGACCGTATTCAAAATCATCCAATATTTCAGGAAAGTCAGAATACATTTCATAAAGTTCATCGTATCCGTTTTCTTCTTTAAAATTTTTAATCTTCTGAACTTCTTCAGGAGTGATTGTGTGAGCGGTTCCTTCCATTCCGAAACCACTTACAAGTAGTTTGTATTTAGCCATTTTAATTGCAGTTTTGATTGTTTATCCAAATTGTATCCCCTTTTTGAAATTTTCCAAAACAGTATACAGTTCCTTTTTGGTTTTTATCTGTTTTACATAGATATCTGTAATACCCGTCTTGTGCTGAAACTAAAGAAATCACTACACAAAAAATTATTGTTTTCATTATTGTTGTTCCTCCTCTTCTTCACAATCACATTGGGTGTTAAACGTGGGAGTTAGAAGACATAGAAGAGTCCACCAAGGGTTTTGTGTCATCCAAACGCACATTCCAACGATTGCGTAAAATGACAATACAATTACAGTTTGAGATATGTTTTTCATTACAATAAGAATTTTAATACTTTGTCTTTAATACCAAATTGTTTTATACCCTCATTAGATTTAGGAGTGTGAACGAAGTTATTTAAACCAGGTTTGGACTCGTCCTCAGGGTCTTTAGCTGAATAATGGTTGGACAGGTAATCCACTGACATATTCAAGTCATCAATTGCAACCCAATGAGTTACTTGAGGATTTTTTTCCAACCAATCTAAAATTTCTATTGACCGCTCAAGTTCTAAGTCAGCTCTGAATCTCATAACCCTCCACAATTCAGGGTTAATATCTTCAGTGCGATGAGTTACTGCAATCGGTTTTTTTGAAATACCCTGTGAAACGTAGTAGTCACCAAGTTCATCAAGATTAGCGTGAAATCTCCAATCAGAACTGACAACAATTTCTGCACCAGTCTTTTCCAAAATGGAATTTAATACTCTGACAGCCTTTTCATCAAAATCATCAAACCTTACATTAACAGGTGCGTCATACTTGGAATCTGATGAAGACGGATTTTGTGAACGATAGTTTGCCCATTTCTTTGACCTACCACCCCAATTATTTGAAAGGCAGATTACACCATCGTTATCTAAGAATATAACTTTCATATCACAAAGATATGAAAGAATTTGCAAATAAACAAATCAATTTATTTCGTCTAAAAGTTGGTTGTAGAATTCTTTTGTCATCAAATGACCAGGTTTACCAACTAAGTCACAGAAAAGACCTTCTTGTAAAATAAAATTATTAGAAGAATCGACAAGTACCCAAGGACCAATTTTTCTTACATCTTCCCTTTTCATTGTAAAAATGTGAATATTATTGTTATTAAGATAACCAACAAAGAAAACCCCGCGATTTTATAGGAAGTTTCTACTTGGTCGCGGCGTTTTCCTTGCCAATCGTTTGAGTTCCAATTTTTGTTCATACTGTGTGTTGAATTTGAACACGAATACAAGTTTGAGGTTGTGCTTCGTTCATAAAAAAATTATTTATATATCCCAATATGTTTGCAGAACCAATAGGATTTGCAGAGTGGGTATAAACAGTTGGAAAATTAAATCCAACAGTTTTTTTCTGTAATCTGCCAAGTAAAATCCAATCAGGATTTTTATCGTAGAAATGTTCCACTAACCATTTGGCACAATCGTAACCAGTTTTTTCCTGAATGTTATTATAATCCAAAGTGTAATTAGGAGAAACGTTTGTAAAATATTCGTTCATAGCGGTATCACCCAAGTCGTGGTCCAAAGAAATTGTTTCAATATTTTCCAAACCCAATTTAGTTACAGTCTCAAGGAACTCGTCATAAGAACGAACAACCTCCCAATTTTCTTTGTCAACAGGAGTTCTTACGTCGTCCAAGTAAATTATGTACTTTTTCATATTGTTAATTTTTGTAGCCCGACGGGGAATCGAACCCCGCTCTCGTCCGTGAAAGGGACGTGTCCTGACCGATAGACGACCGGGCCATTTTAGATGAGTCGTGGACTTGTGTACCACTTTTGTACCCCTTTGATTAAATCACTAACCCCGGGTGTAGGGAAACTCATCTTTGCGGTCCGTGCGGGAATCGAACCCGCCCCACAGCCGTGACAGGGCTGCATCCAAGCCGCTAAACGAACGGACCATTATTGTGATACAAAGATAGTGAAAATAAAACTTATACCAAACAAAATCAAAAAAAGTTTGTGAATTTTGAATTTATCAGTATCTTTGTATTGTGAATATTAAACACTCTATAGATAAGGAAACTGTCAAATTGATGTTAGGGTCAGTCGACAATCAGGTATCTTTCATTCTTTCTTTGACAGAAAAATGGGAGGTCCCAACCAAAACTAATCGTAAAGGTCACGTGGTGTTGGATACCAAAAAACTTGGTCCCACAGACGAGTTTATTTGTAAGAATTGGGATTACGAAGTTTGTAAACCTGTCTTACGTGAGATGTTTACCAAAACTGAAAAATACAATAGAGGCAAGAACGGCAAAGAACTTTTCAAATCATTCAAAGAACAGTACAAACAAAAAGGATTTACTGATTATCGTTGGCCATTTATCTCGGGTCAGTTTGATAACTACGCTGTAAAATCAATTGTGTATCCTGCGGTTGGTGATATCTCTACCTTTGATAACAATCTTATTCGGGTACAACAGGACGTTGAAAAATTCTCTTACCTTAAGATTTTCAATACCCTTCGTAATGATTACTTAGAGTATTTGATTTTTCACAGTGATGAGGACGTTATTCCAACGTTCTCTCATCGTGGTGATTTGGACTTTTTCATTCACGGAATGGGTTATGACCAAAAAGTTTCAAGAAGTGTGACAAACCAATTTATGGAAAAACACGGAGATGATTGGAGAAACAAAGCAATCGAAAATCCCTTAGAAGTTGCGAAATTTTTGATGGAGTTGGGAGATGAGTCAAGATTTTCGAATGTCCCACGTTTGTTTGTGATTGACGTTGACGGTTCTTATGAACTTAATGGTATCGAAGAAATGGTATCAACCGTTAACTTTCAGGAACCACAATCAGTTTCATATCAATACCAACACAAATCAGGTGTTCAAAATTATAGTTGTCCTGTCCTTTGTTTGTTACTTACATCCAAAGGACAGGATTAAACTATTGTTTGTTCTATCGAAGTCTTCGAGCACGTATTGGTGGTGTTAAAATTGGGTGTTCCGCAACTTCTTCTCCAATTTGGGTTTCCATTACCTCTCCAACTTCTAAAGTTTCTTCGAGTTCCAATTCAGGTCCATCAATTGGTGTTTCCCTATCCATAAATTGTCTAACGGGTTGGATATCGGTCTTTTTTAATCCTTTTTGCTCACTTCGGTTTTTTGAACTGTACCAAATAGATTTATCAAGCTCTCTGTTAGTTAGAATTTTTGGGTCATTAATCACAGATTTCAAAAAAGTTTTGATTTCATCGTCAAAGTCCAAAGACATTGAATCTACTCTTGTATCCACTTGATTCCAAAAACTTGGTCCATCCTCAGATGAATTAAGTGGAATGAAAAGTGCAACTTTATAGTGTGTTTTTCTACTCAAAATGTAAAAGAGAGCCCCTTTGTTTGTGTAGTTAAAAAAGTGGTCAAAATTATGTAAAGATGCGGTACACCACTTTGTTGTGGCGCCATACTTCAAAGAAGAATCATAAGAGATGGGTCTTACAACCATCCAATTTTCACTTTCGAATACTTTAGGGGCTTGTTTAGCGTATTTTTTTTCAGCTTCTTTGATTTCTAATTGAGAAACATAACCTTCGATGTCTTCATAATTGGTGATTTTACTTGTATCCAAACCAGGAAAATATCCTTTTTCATTAAATTCACAGAATTTACCAATTACTTTGATTTTCTCTCTATCCATATTGTCTATAAAACGATAGAAAACCAATAGCTCACCAAAAGATAGTTCTGAAGTCACTTCTTTACCCATAAATTGCTCAACAGTTTCGTAGATATAGTGCATATCACCGTCTCGAGTATAAGAAACTTCAAATTCATCCAATCGACTTCTGAAAAAATTTACATAAATAGGAAGGTATTTTTTAGTTTTGGAAATATCCATCAACTTAAAAATTTCAAGCATTGAAACGTTTATCCAACTGGGTCCGTGTTCTTTATAATATTTGCTGTAAGACATAGTTTTGTTTTTTAATTATAGAAGTTTATTTTTAAACAATCAAAAGAGATTTTTTATTTGTTAATAAGTTTTGAATTTCATTTTTTTTAGGATTGCTTCCGCCACTTTCTTGTGACCTGATGGATTCATATGACAAGTCCAATCCCCACAATCTGTCCTTACCACAACACGGGTATCAACTACTTGAGCATTTTTGATACTGTCCATCAATAACTTTTGATATTTGGTGTAAGCCGAAGGATAGAACTCTTGTCCTTTGATAGGTCTAACACATTCTTTCGCATCAAAACCTGTCAGAACAACGGGATGAACCCCTTTTTGATTACATAAATCAACAATTTTTTGAATGTCCTTAACAACAAGATTTGGATTTCTATTACCGTGGATGTCGTTTGCACCACCGTAGATGAAACAATAATCATAGTTAGTACTTAGATACTGTTTGGTTGTTTCAACCATCCAAGGGGTGTGTTTACCAATCACCGCAAAATTTTGAAATCTCATCTTAGTTTTGTCACATACAATTTTTTGCCAACCCCAATCGTGATTGGCAGTATGTGAGTCACCAATAAAAAAAGCGTTTTTTCCTTTGACATCAACTATTGTGTCTAATCCCTGTTTTGCTACAGGGACAAATGATGTGTCGGCAATCTGAATACCCACAGGGGTCCAATAACCTGGAATTGTTGGTATTTTACCAGAGATAAATGCTGCGTATAGGACCGTACAAATAAGTGCGATTCCAATCCACATTCGGGTTTCAGTTTTTTGATTCATTGAGGCCTCGACCAGATTCGAACTGGTGAATAAGAGTTTTGCAGACTCCCCCCTTAAACCACTTGGGTACAAGGCCGTTGGAGTGCAGTGGGGGCTAGCACCCCTGAGGCACCTGCACAAGTTACTCCTCTTTGGGTGACTGATGGGAATCGAACCCACGACCTCTTGAACCACAATCAAGCGCTCTTACCAACTGAGCTACAGCCAACATAAAGTTGATGGTGATTGACTTCATCAGGAATCCCGTCTCTCGACTTCACACACCATTAGAGAGTTGGGTATTACTACCTATCCTTAGTGTGTACCCTTCCGTCACGTCTCTCCACGCTTATCAATCTACGTCTTTTTACCATCAACACTACAAATATACAATAAGTCTAGTATTTATACAATATGTCAGAAATAATAAGAGAAGAAATCGATAGAATCCGTCAACTGATGTTATCAGAAGAGATGGTTCAGAAAGACGGTTTCAAGGAACTAAAAAAAACTTTAGATATACTAAAGAAAAAAAAGAAAGTTCTACTTCTTAGTTGTTCCAACAGATATAATTGGGACGAGGACAATATCGACATACCCAAATCAAGAATTATTGCAGAATATTTGACCGAAGAGTTAGGTGACAAAGGAAAATTCATCGATGTTACCGAACTCAAAATATTTCCCTGTGAAGGGAACGTATCAAGAAAAGATGGAAACTCTTGTGGTTTGAAAAAAGCCCTTTTGAAAGATAAAGAAAAAAATCCATCGGGTTACCACAGATGTTGGGCGTCTTTGAATAATAAATCAGACGAGTTATGGAAAATATCCAAAGAACTATTTGAATCTGATGTTGTCATATTTTTCGCTTCGGTAAGGTGGGGTTCGGCAAATATGTTTTACCAAAATCTAATTGAGCGATTGACCTGGATTGAAAACCGTCACACGACATTAGGAGAATCTAACATCGTGGTAGGTATTCAAACAGGTATGATTTGTGTCGGACAAAATTTCAATGGTGAAGGAGTTACAGAACTTCAAAAGGAAATTCACAAGTTTTATGGTTTTGAACCAAACTCAGACTTGTATTGGAATTGGCAATACACCAAAGATGTTAATGACGAAACCCAAAAATCCTATAAGGAAGCTTACCCGAAATTTGTCAAAGATTTCAAATTGAAGGATTTCGTTGAAAAAGAATCTTAAGTTTACAACTTAATTTCGAATCTATCTCTCATTATTTGAACCTTGTCCTCAGGAACCCCGTGTTCATTGTTACCACCGTGACGGTTTTCAACAACCAATGAAAACACCTGATAACCGTAAGTTTTTGCCAAATCAAAATATGGTTTCATTTCCCACTCTTGTGTGAAAGTGTTGGATACGACAATAACCTCATTCAAGTTTGCAGTATGATTCAGAATCATTGCAGTATTGACCTCATCTTGACACATACGATGATACTCTTTTAACTTTGTTGGGTCAAATTTGTATTCGCCCTCTTGCACAAAATATTTGTCAGTTTCAAAGTGAGTTCCTCCAATATTTTTTGCTAGAGTGGATTTTCCTGAACCAGGAACACCTCTTAAAAGATATAATATTTTTTTCATTTCAATAAAATTTGTAGTCAGGGCCGGTCTCGAACCGGATACCGTTCAGGACGGATTAGACAACTTTACGACGCAACGGACACCTATTACTCGTGACCGCCAATCTTGGGGACTCGGGTACCATCCCTCATTACGCCCACCTGACTATAATAAAATGGAAACCTCCTTCTACGCTACCCGTAGGTTTAGATTTTACCGATGGTTTGTTCCCCATCACCTGTTATGTGTGCACCATAGAGCAGGGTCCATTACAGAGTACCTTGAGTCATTCAAACTTCAGTTGGGTAGCTACTCCCACGAAGTCAAGGTTCCTTTCATCCGCGCTAATCGGACTTCCGTAAGGAGTTTTCCATTTTGGTGGTGTGAACGGGAATCGAACCACGTGGCACGTAGGGTTTCAATCTACTGCTCTACCTGCTGAGCTACCACACCATTTATGTCAAAGAACCTCTAAGTGGGGAACCGACCTTTCAAACTCAGGTCGGCTCCCCCGTCCTATTGTGATACAAATTTACAAAAACTTTTTGGTTGTACCAAATTTTTTTTTGTGGACCCTGTAGGGATTGAACCTACGACCTTCGCATTATGAGTGCGCCGCTCTGACCGACTGAGCTAAAGGTCCTTTGTACACCCTGATGGATTTGAACCGCTAACCCCCGTGTTAAAAGCACGGTGCTCTAAACCAATTGAGCTACGAGGTCATAATTTACGGCTCAAAGAGACTGAGTTTATGGCTCAGAAACGACCATATTTGAGCCGTATTTTTGTTAAGTTTGACCGATATATAATTTATCAATCAGATTTTTTTACCCACTTACTGTTCGCCAACAAGTCATTCCAATCCTTGTAACCCTGTTCACGTGCATATTCATCGTTTTTATTTCTACGGTACTGTTTAACGTTTTCAGGGTTATTCATTTCTTCAACTGTGTTGAACCCAAGTGATTTTGCACATTCGAGTTCACACCATTGATGACTACCGATTGATATGTCGATTGGTAAATCGGTCTGCAAAGATTCGATGAAATCTTCGAATTGATTTGCCGCAACAAATGGCATCGAATACGAACCCTCACTCACAGCATAACCCGATTCATCTTGGTCATCAAATATTTCGACTCTACCCATTCGATATTTTTCTCCGAACAAAGAAAATACCCCATACCCAACAGTTGAATAACTGAATCTACCGGGATGACTTACTCCCTTGATATCAACACAACCAGGGTTTGTCTCCATATAGTTTGCAAGTTGGTTTACCAACTCTTCATCTGTGAGTTCTTTACCCTCAGATTTCCTACGGATATTCTGTAAGAACCACACCAAGTCTTTTCTTTTGATTTTCATAGTACAAATATAGTTAAAATTTTTTGATTGTGGCGTCGGGTGGAATTGAACCACCGACTTTCTTCGTATGAAAAAGATACTCAACCTCTGAGCTACAACGCCAGTCGCTCCCCCTGCAGGATTTGAACCTGCGACCTTCGAGTTAACAGCTCTCTGTTCTACCACTGAGCTAAGGAGGAATATGTGGGAGTGGAGGGATTCGAACCCCCAATGCCGAAAATCGACGGATTTACAGTCCGCTGAGCAACCATTGCTCAACACTCCCAAATTAATTTCTTTTGAAAACTTCTGTAAGTTTTTTGATGATACTTACAGATTCATCTACATCAGGTCTTAGGACCGTGATTGCTTCAGGAAACTCTTTGTTGAGTAATTCCTCGTTTTTACCCTCATAGGGTATTTGTTGAAGTACGTAACGAATTGCATTAAGACCAGATAATCTTTTATCTAATGCATCAAAAATAACCCAAGGATGATTTAAAGTTGAAGTCTTATCGAAAAGTTTTTCTTTGAATTCTGTGAATCTATCCCACAAATCTTGCATTTTTGAATCGTTTGGGGAATACTTCCACTGTTTTAATGGTGACATCAATCTTTGTTTAAATCTCTTGGCTTGTGTGTCCTTATCGATTGAGAACCAAAACTTAAATAAATAATCACCGTTTTCTACCAAAGAATTTTCGAAATCTTCAACGTTATTCATAAAGTCTTCGTACTCCTCAGGAGTTCCGTAACCCATAACAGGTTCAATCAAACCACGATTGTACCAACTTCTGTCAAATAAATTAATCATACCAGGTTTGATTTGACTCTTATATCTCTCCCACCAATTCTTTCTTTCATCAGGTGTTGGAATACCTAAAGCAATTACATTAAAAAACTTCGGGTTGATATTTTCTGTAAACTTTTTAATTGTGGACCCTTTACCTGCAGCGTCTCTTCCTTCAAAAATGATGATAACTGTTTTACCTGTTTTATCCAACCAATTTTCTAATTTAATCAGTTCGACCTGCAAACCATAAAGTTCTTTTTTGAAAACTTTTTTAGGTACGATAGATACGTCATCCTCATCACCAAAGATATCGTCTGAGTTAATTTCTATGCCGAAAATTCCCGATTCTCTTGTATCCAAAGAATCTGAAACTTTCTTAATATAGATACCAACATTTTTTTTCTTGTCACCCTTTTTTAGAAGGGTTTTTTTCAAACCCCTCAAAAATAAGTCAAAATCAACAACTTCTCTCTGAGCAACCTCTGCAATCTTAGCCAAGTGCCTTTCAACCTTTGGTGTGTACAACTTCATAGATACCAAAAAATCTTTTACTTTTTTGGTATAATCGTTTGTGTTTATCCTTTCGTCCTCAAAAATGAAATTTAATTGTTTAAGGATTTCAATTTCTCTCAATTGCATATGTTATAAATATACCGATTCGTTTTGTTGGCACGACAGGAGGGATTCGAACCCCAATTCAGCGGACCAGAACCGCTTGTACTGCCATTATACGAGA
>Ga0172362_10003362_pt1 | contig 13787 bp, 9 predicted proteins | sample LakKivs1_kivu2a2_FD_114534 | JGI IMG/M metagenome (GOLD analysis project Ga0172362, IMG submission 114534) | Sediment microbial communities from Lake Kivu, Rwanda - Sediment s1_kivu2a2 | ecosystem: Environmental > Aquatic > Freshwater > Lake > Sediment | place: Rwanda: Western Province, Lake...
CCCGGGACATTGGCGATGACGTTGGTCTGGAGGAAGGCAACGAGCTTGCGTTCCGGGACGATGACCATGTCAGCAAAAAAAATCATGTTGCCGCCGTTGTGGGTGATAATCTTTTCGCCTCCCGGGCCTGTCATAACGACCCAACCGTAACCGTAGTAGGAGTCGCCGCCTTCACTCACTTGAGGAGTCCAGTAGGCCGCCATGGACTCGTGGGAGAGAACCCGTCCTTCCATTAAGGTCTGGGCCCAGCGGAGCATGTCGTAAGCAGTGGAGTGGATTCCGCCGTTGCCGCGGAGCCCCCAGTAGGGTCCGTCCTCGGCCATGGGCCGGCCGAGCACCGTGCCCCAGAGGTTGTTCCCCCTATAACCCTGGGCCATCCGGCCATCGCCCCAGGCCGGCAGGATGTAGCCTGTCTCGTACATTCCGCAGGGGAGGAAAAGGCGTTCGCGCAGAAACTTCTCGTAGGGCTTACCGGTCAACTGCTCGATGATGGCCGCGAGAAGGCTGAAGTTGGCGTTGGCATATTCGTATCCATCGCCAGGAGGAAAGGCCAGCGGCTGATCAAGGACAAGGCGGATATATTCGTCACGGCCGACCGGGTCCCAATCGCCTACGTTCTCCGGGTCGAGAAGCCCCGACGAGTGAGTCAGGAGATGATGAAGGGTGATCGCCCGTTTGTCCTCCGGCACACTCTGGAAATACTTGGAGATGGGATTAGTAACGCGCAGAAGTCCATCCTCCTGGAGTTTGAGGATGCCCGCTCCCGTAAACTGTTTGGTGATCGAGCCGATCGTCGATACGGTGGCGGGGGTCCAGCGGATGCCCCGCTCCCTGTCCGCAAGGCCGTAGCCCTGGGCGAGAAGGGGAGCGCCATCCCGGGTGATGAGAACGACCCCGGCAAACCCGAGCTTCTCTAAGCGCTGCAGTTGTTCCTGCGTTTCGGTGATGAAATGCTGGTCATCTTCCTGCCCGTTCTTTTCAAAAGCGTTTGCCAGGCACGGCCAGAAAAAGCTCAGGCAGAATGTCACCACGAGACAGGCGAAAATTCGCCGACTTAATTCCCTCATTCGTTGACCTCTGATTATTACTTTAGCAAACCACTCATAAAAACTCTAATAGCAAAAAAATCGTTTCATCCTTTCTTGAAAAGCGAAGGCAGCTCGAGACGTCTCTGGCCTTTCTTCAGTTCCTCGGCCAGGTTCATGACCACAACCTCCTCGAAATTCCGCAGGTTGTAGATGTAGATCATTCCCTTTTTCAGGTCGTAGATATTTGAATACACGGTCAGGGATCCGTCTTCCTGGTGGGTTTCGTCGAGGACCATCTGGATGAGCTCCAGACTCAGCGCATTGGCTTCGGAGAGGATTTTATTTGCAGCCCTGTATCTCCAGCAGGGATAATCTCCGTCCTTGACATTGGACATGACGAAGTTGGTGGCGATCTGGTACCACGTGTCGCTCTTGATGAATTGGACGCGGCCCTGACCGTATTCAACAACCATGGAAGCTCCCGAACGGTCAGCAACTGGAAACCGAGCCCGTTCAAGCGCCGGAAAATTTGATTTCTCGAAGAAAGTTTTGACGTCCTCGCAGGTGGCGCACGTTCCCAGAATGACCATCATAACACTTCCCCTGAACGTCGGCTTATTCGGGTCGGGCTGCCAGCCCGTCGGCGCAAGCGCATTCCCGTCGATGAAAAGGCCCTGATCGTTCATTCCTCCCTGCACTGGACCATCGTCATAACCGAAAACAATTCGGCCGTGATAGGTCTCAGTTGCGGGGATGAAGGTCACGATCGTCTTCGGGTGATTGCGATCTTCGTTATTTCCCACCAGAACGAGGCCGTCCCGGGCCGCCATGACGATGGTGCAGCCGAAGGCCCCGGAAACAGAGGTTATCAGAAGCAGGCCGAGGGCCAAAGACTTAGTTAGACTTATCTTGACCATTTTTCTTTTTTAACTCCTCCGGTGCCTTTCTATCTCATTCTCGCCGTGCCGATTTTTTTCAATGCTTCTTTGGCAAACATGCGGACTTCGAAATCCGTGTCCGCTAAAGCTTCCCGGAGAGCTTCGATTGTTTTTTCTGATTGAAATTCCATCAATGCCAGGACGGCGGCGCGCCGGACTTCCGGGCTTTCATCCTTGAGCGCCTCCTGAAGGGATTGGAGCCCTTTTTCCAATTTGTTCTTGCCGAGTTCGGCAGCGCAGGCGGCTCGAAGATACCACCAAGACCCCTTCTTCAAGCCGGCTATCCACGCATCAACCGCTCGTTCCGAGTTCAACTTCCAGAGCGCCGCCCCGACTAGATGATAAGGGCAATTCGGCATCTCCTCAAAGCATTGAATAAGAGGACCGACCGCTTCTTGCGCTCCCAACTCACCGAGAGCCTGAGCGGCGACATCGGTTGCATTCCAGGCGGGATTCTGGAGCGCCTTAAGGAGGATAGGAATGACATCAGGATGTCTGATCTGTCCCAGCGCACGGATCGCAGCCTTAGCCATATCTCTCGACGAATCTTCAAGCGCCTCGATGAGCGGTTGAATAGCTTGGGCTGACCCTGTTCTCCCGAGCGCTTCGGCCGCGGCTCTCCTGACGTAGGAATCTCCGTCATTCAATAATGCGATTAAAGGCGGAACCACTCGTTCGGGTTTCATGCTGCCCAGCGCGCCGGCAGAATATGCTCTCACATTTGCATCCTCGTCCTTCAGCAAGGGGAGGAGCGATTCCATGGCGGGTTCTCCCATGTCAGCTAAAAGACCCGCCGCACGGCGTTTCTCACCTCGGTTGCTGGCGTCTTTCAACACTCGGGCGAGTTCTTCGATCCGCTGCTTTGACGCATCCGCCCTTTTTGCTGGCCAAGGAGCCAACCCCCCATAGAAGGCGGAGATCCCCAGGCAGAGAACCGTGTAGAAAGCAAGCACCGCGACGATTTCCCGTTTTCTTTCAGGATACGGCTTCTTGAACATGAGCCGGAGCGGAAGAGCCGACGCCCTGGCTATGAAACGAGGCAATGGGACAAGAAACGGTGCACGCCGACGGTAGGTTTCGTAGACTTTGCCGAAAGCTCGTTTCATTCTGACCTCTTCGAGCATGGCGACACCGATGATGATGATCGTCGAAAGGAGCCAGGGAAGGCTGTTTGACAGTTCGTAATAGAGCTTTATGTTGTGTGAACTCGGCAGGAACATCACCCCATAGCTCCAAATGATCCAGCCGAGATATTGCGGATGCCGCGACAAGCGATACACCCAGAGGTCCGCCACTCCTTTTTTCTGCGTCCTGGCATAAAACCAGGTCAATGTTCCGAGGAAGAAGATGAGCAAACCCAGGCCCGTAATAACATAGGAGAGGTTCAGCCACCGGCCGAATCCGGTGAGTGAGCAGAGGCCGAGCAAAATTTTATAGGGCAAGTTGATGATATCCCCGAGGCGGAAGAGGTTGAATGACACATCCAGGAACGGCAGCCAGAGTAGGCGCAAAAATCCCAACCCGCCCAGGAAGAACATGGTCGCCGCGAAATGACCGAAGATGGGGAGAAAAAGGAAAAGAGCTCCGGCCGAGGTCCATCCGCTCTTCTCGGTGATGAACCCGACGACGATCATGATAACGATGGCGGCCAGACAAATGTACCCGATCCAGCGGAGATGGAAATACCGCAGGTACAGCTCGGTCCGATAGTCGCTCATTTCGTCAAGGCCCGTGGCGACGTCGGGCGTATCGATGTTTTTTACCATAAACGTATCGAGCAGGCGGGGCAACTCAACGGAGGCGAAAGTCAAACCGATCGTGAAAATGACGGCCAATAGGGCAAGAAAAGCAAAATGCTTTATTCCGGTTTTCATATCATTCTCCAGCCTGGAGAAATTCCGATCGATCATTGATCGACGCCATCTCAGGCCTACCGATATTTCTCAGCGATCATTCTTTTGGGATAATCGATGGAACCGAGTTTCTCCATTTTGCCGTATTTTTGCGACATGATTCCAATCAAATAGCCATGGGAATCGATGACCGGAGCGCCACTCAATCCCGGCATTTTATTATCCTGCAAAGTCTTGGTCAATATGATGACCGCCCCATCGATGGATTCGACATGGTTCCCTTCATAAACGACCTGGGGACAGCCCTTGTCCGAATATCGCCAGCCGACAATGTAGACTTTTTCTTGGGGTTCGAGCGGCTGTGACCTGAATTTCAGGGGTTGAATATTGTCTGATTTGCTCTTGATGGAAAACAGCAGCCAATCCACTGACGAAGGACAGATTTGATTGATGGGTTCACCGGGATTTTCGTTGATCAGGGCATCGATGACCACGCTATCGGCCGGATTGTTCTTTGGAAACATGATCCAGCTTTTCAGGCTGTCGCCAAACGAAACCGAGGTCATGCGGTCGGATTTAAAGAAAGTCAGGACGTGTTTGGCCGTGACCGCGAAAACGCCCTTTTCGGTATCTAACAGGAACGAACACGCAGCGATGGGAAATGCTTTATCGACATATTCAATCTGGTTGATCATCGCAATTTGGGGCCATTCGTTCTGAGGCCTGTCAATCCACTTTTCGGAGTGCTGCGATGGAGCCGAAGATACAAAGCCAAGGCCTAAGATCAGGCCCAAAATGATCCGAATGAAAGATAGATGAGGATGATCTGTGAAATTCATTGAATATTATCCTCCTCCCGCTCTTCTCCTCAATGTGATCGATTCGAGCTTTCGATAAGCCTTAAGGCGGCTTCCAGGTAAACATCCTTCCCGTCAAGAAAATCCTGGTATGTCTCCTTGACCGGATAATCCGGCATGATCGGTTTGGTCTTGTCCATTCCTTCGACGGCGGCCGCATATGTGCTGCGGCCGAGAGTCAGAATTACAGAGGTTTTGTCCAACTGAACTTCCGTATTTTTCCCGGCATTGCATTTATAGGTGGAGCCGCTTGGCGTCCCAACGAATTTCCCGATCCGGTGGTATTTCAGCAGCGCGCAGAAATGCCCGTTGGTAGAACCGCAACGGCCGTCAAGCAATGTATAGAGCTGTCCGGTGAAGCGATTTTCAGGAAGCGGGACGGATTTGGCCAGTTCCGCGTATTTTCCGTAGGGCTCGGCAAAGTAGGGCGCTGGCTCTTTCTCCAGGTAGGAATACAGTATCACCGCACAGAAAGGATCGCCTCCGTCATTTCCGCGAAGGTCCAGAATCAGATTTTCAATGCCCTTTTCTTTGATCTGGCGGAAGCTTCTATCCATGAAATTCCTGAAATAGCCCACCCGATCGTAATAGCTAAATGTTTTCACGGTCATGACCGCAGTTTTCTTATCTTCAATGAAATCAATAGCTAAGGGAGGATGGTTGAAGTTGGCAAAAATCACTTTTCTGACCAATCTGATGTCCGCCGGACGAAGATCCGCGGTCACCCGGGTTTTTCTTCCGGGAAGGGCATAGGTCACCGTATATTTTTCCGGAAAACCGAAAACGCTCGCATAGAACATGGGGAAGCGTTTCTCGACCTGAGTATCGATAAAATAAGGGTTGAAGGCGTCAGCCGAGGTAATTTTTCTCAATTCTTCCAATATCTTATTTGAGGGAAGTCCGTTGATCTCCAGGATGATACTTCCCACAGGGACTTCATGGGTATCCCCATACCTACCTGTTACTACAAGATAATTTTCAATGAGCCTGACCTGAAGCGGAAAAAGGTTGTTGGGTCCCAAATTAAAGAAATTGCCGGGCATCCAGAGGGCCGTGTGCATGCAACCGATCTTTGCCGTTATGGGCGCCATGATCTTGAAGATCTCTTCGTAGCGCATCGGTCTGTCAATGAGCTTGGACCGCTCGTCAAAGAGGCTGTCGAATTCCTTCTTCCCGGTGTATTCATACAAGCAGCAATGCTCCGATTCCAGGATCCGCCTCAGCTGGTTAAAATCATGCTGCATGTCCTCGACGGTGAACAATGGTGCTTTGTTTTGGGGGACCTCTTCCAATTCAGCCCGCTTCAGAGCGATATAGGAGGGGAGGCTGTAACTCATGTCGGATGCGATGAGGTTGGCCTCGCCGCTGAGTCTGTTCTCCTGGATTTTCATTCCCAGCACGGTCCGATGGTTAATCGAGGGCGCATCCGACGTGGAAAACACTTGGGGGAAATGGACGATGAATATTCCCTGGTTCACGGCGGGTGTTTTCAGCGGAGAAAGCCCCTTCCCCGGCGAGCCCGGCTGATCCAGGCGGGCAAGCTCCACTCGGCCGTCGCTTTCCACGATGAGACGGACTGAAATCTCTCCTTCATGCGTTTTGATCGTGCCTTTCCATGTGCCGATAAGCTCGGTGGGTGGGCTGAAGCTTTGCGGCGGTGGCGGTGGGCTTCCGCGTTGAAAGACGGCTTTCATGTTACGGGCATACTGCGGCAGAAGCGCAGCGAAGATCCAGTCGCAGACCTGTATGGACGGGACATTTTCCCCATTGATCAGAACGGCCACGGCTAGGCCTTCGGGGGGGATCATAGCCAGATGGGCCCGGCAGCCGTCCATGACACCCCCGTGAGTGATGATGGGATAGCCGAATCTTCTGCCGGTCTCCCATCCTAGGGCATATGAAGAATTGTGCACGTCTGGATCCCTCGTTCTTTGCATCGCGGCGATCGATTCGGGCTTAAGAATTGCCTCCTGATCAGGCTGAAGACGCCCCAGGTGAAGGAGGCAGAATAGGGCAAGATCGTGGGCTGTGGAGTAGATGGCGCCGGCCCCCCGGGTGTCCTGGTCGCAAAAGGGGATGGCCGCGAGCGTCGAAGCGTACTTTTCGGCGACGTTAGGGCTTTCTGATGAGGCCATCTGGACCGCAGTCTGTCTCAGGTTCAGGGGCTTAAAGACCTCAGCCGCGAGGAATTCCGGATAGGGCTTCCCCGAAACATTTTCGATGATGGATTCGAGGACCGCGTAGCCAAGGTTGGAATAATTATAGCTCTCCCCAGGCTTGGTCACGAGACGGCCGTAGCGTTGGAGGGTTGTCTCCAGCGGCAGCCTCTGTCGGGAGGTCCCCGCGAAATAAAAGCTCCAGTACATGGGAAGCCCGGATGTGTGGTGAAGAAGTCGACGGACCGTAGCCGTGGAGACATCCCCCTCATATGAGCTGAGTTTCACTTTTCCCAGGTAAGCGTTGGCCGGTTTATCCAGTTCTACAAGTCCCCTTTCAGCGAGAACCATTAATGCTGTGGCCGTGAACGGTTTTGTTGCCGAGCCGATCGGGTAGAGAGTCTCAGGCGTGGCTTTAATTTTCTGTTCAAGATTGGCCAGGCCGAAAGCTTCTTCCCAGATGATTTCGCCGTTTCTGACGACAGCGAGAGAAAGGGAAGGGATTTTTTTCTCCTCAATCAGGCTGACAATTTTCTCTCTGGTCTCTAAGAAAACTCCAGTCCTGTCTTGCGAATTCCCCTCCAGGACACCCGCCGCTAACAGGACTAGCAATACAGTTGCCTCGAGGAATATGGGGAGACGGCGAAACCTCTCATTTCGATTTCTAAGGTCTAATAAAGTCATCCCTGATAATCCCATCAATCACAGCAAGAGTCGAATGCCCATGATGACGGCCATAATTACTCCTTTGAATCTTTTTCATCCGCAGATGGATTTCGGCTTCTTTTTTTTAGCTCTTCCGACACGGCCCGATTGATCACCTGGCCGATGACGAAGTACATCATCCAGATCGCTCCGACGGCGATGGCCGCGATCAGCAGGGACTTCCAGAAGCTGTGCTTGCCGACGATGAATAACATCAGGGTTACAAACACAGAAAGAAACGCGGTCCAGATTTTAAATCCAAGTTCCGGCTTGGCCATCTTCATCGTCCTCTAATCGATTCTTGTGCAGCGGACCGCCTCGATGAGGATCATGGTTCGGACCTTGCCGGCGTCATCCATGATGAAGGAGAACCGGTCGTCCCCCGGCCTGGCGGTCCAGAGGCCTTGCGCATCGGGTCCTTCGATCACCCTGACCCCGAGGCCAGGGATATGGACTGCCAGGTGACCGTCGTCATAGGCAACCATAATCTCCTGTTTCTGCATCGGGATGGAATACTGTCCGAGATAAGGCCGAATGTTTTCGGGTACGCTGTCTGGAATGTCTTGCGGTTCCCCTCTCTTCGGCAGCCGGACGCGGTTGAGAATGGTCAGCCCGTTCGCGCGGCCGGAGGCGTCGCGCTCGAAGGTCACGCCGACATCCTGCGACAGTTTGAACAGCCATTCGCCCTTCTCATCCGGCTCTCTCAGCCCGAAGACTCGCTTGTCGGCAAGAGTCAGGCTGAGGCCGCCGTTTTCGAGGGAAATGGTGATGACTCCGCGGCGTCCCTTGTATTGGCCGAGATAGGGCTGATATTTTTTCGTATCCACAGTGCCCTGGAATCCCGAGAAACTCTGGGGACCTGCCTGGAAATCCAGGATCTCCATCTGTTTGGGATTCAAAGCGATGTGCGCGGAGGTAAGGACACCCAGGCGGATATGCCCGGAATCCGCATAATCGACCTCCCGCGCCGTTGTGTCAAGGGGGATCCAACCAATCTGTCCCATGTACACCTCGTTCCAGGCATGCTGTCCGAAACTCCCGCCGAGGTTGGGGACATACATGCATCCCCAAACTACTCTGGCCGGAATCCCTACGCCCCGGCAAAACGCGGCGAAGAGGCGTGAATGGGCGCCGCACTCACCCTCCCTGATGTCGTAGGTATTTCGGGCGGAGGCCCCTCCGGGGATATCGTAGCCGATCTCCTCTGCCACCCATTGGCTCAATTTCTTGGCCGCTTCCCAGGAATTCTTGGCTCCGGCAGTGATATCTTTGGCTTTTTGGATGAGGACAGGGGCGTCGGATTCGATGAAATCCTCCGGCGCCAGGAACGACCGAAGTTTGGGATCGCCGCTGAAATCCGGGGGGAAGGGCGGAGCATTGCGGCCGTCGTATTTTTCATGATGGATTTCGAAAACGCCTTCGATCCGGTTGTCCTCGACTGTGCCATCGAACCTCTGCCCGGGAACTCTGAGGCTGTCCAGCGTGATCCAGTTCCCGACCGGTTCCAGTTTCGCCCGGACTTTCAGGTAAGAAATAGCCGGAATGTCCGAGATCGCCGCTCCGGCTTTGGCGAACAGGTGGTTATCAATATTCACCCTGCGGAGCTTATTCTTTATAGACTGATCCGCAAGTAAAAGAGTGCTTCGGGGGCCTTCCGCTTTGAGCAGATATCCGTTATCAGCGTTGACCCATTGGCGGGATTTCAGGCCGATGCCATGATCGAGGGATTCGAGAATGATCGCCCGGTACGTTTTACCCGCGAGTTCGATGGGTTCCGGTCCCTTCCTTATGACTGTCACTTTGTGGATATTTCGGTCGAGCACGTCGAGGACTTGATAATCCCTTGGGTCCGGATTGTCCTTGCCGGAATCCTTTAGGAGGTTAGGGAAATTGTAGGGGTTTTCTAAAAGGACCCCTTCCGGCAAGGTGACAGACTTCTCTCTTCCTCCCGGCTGAAGGTTGATTCGGGCCGTGTTCCCCTCGATAGAAGCGGTGATGTGGAACTTGAGGCTTCCTTGGTCGATGTCCTGTTCATAGAAGGTAAAGCGCCCCGTGCCCGGGTCGATCCGGTATTCCGACCAGCCTCGAACGTCGACAAGCACACCAAGGGCCGAGCTGCGGCTTTCCACTGTCTCCTTCAATTGGATCAGGGGCTTGCCTTTCTCTTTGATGTTCAAGATGCTCAATTCAACATATCCGAAGACTTGTCCGTTCATTTCCATGGCATAGTAAAGCTTCTCTTCGGGACTTCCTTGGGCGCCTTTAAAGGCAAATAGGCTTCCCAGAAAAAAGCAGAAAATCGCACCTAAAACCCGGTATCTGTTGGTTTTATTCATCATTGCCTCCTTGCTTAACATTATCCGCTTGTTCCTTTCCGGCCGTGTCTAGCCGCTAATCCTTGGGCATAAGGGCTCTGAACTTGACGAGGACGACCGTATCGTCTTCACGGATGCAAGTGGCGTAAAGGTTTCCGTTCTTGAAAGCGAGGTTGCTCAACGGCGAGAACAGATGGGTGAGCCCCTTTCCGAAATCAAAGCGGGCCCTGTAGAGGTATTTCCCTTCCGGCGAGAAGATGTCGACCTGGCTGATGCGACCGGTGCCCTGGTCAAGGTCAAGCTCGGGAACGTAAACATAGATGAGCCCGTTGTGGACTTCGATCCGGTGGAAATGGGTCAATTTGTTTGAAAAGCTTGCGGCGATTGAGTCAACCATCTCCGGGGGGATGTTCCCTGCCTTGAAGAATTTCTTCTTGAAAGAGTTGGACACTGTTTTTGTTTTCCGGCCGATGGAAAATCCTCCGAGCGCCCGTCCCTCAAGGTCAGAGATGTGAATTTCGTACGAATCGCTCAATCCCCAGTAGACACGGCCCTGTTCATAGCAGGCCGCCACCAGCGGGGAAAGCCCGACAACGATGATGTCCACGACGCCTCCTTCAGACCGGGCAATCCCGGCCTGAGTCAGGGAAAATTCGGCGATCTTCCTCTCCTGCGCGGGATTTAGCTTGCAGTAAAATATTTCTCCCTTCCCGTCGGCGGCGCTGATGCCCGTCATGGGAAAAGCGATGAATTCGTTCTCGCTGAGGAAAATCTGGGGCGGCCGGCGGATCTCCTCCTGTCTGATCATCTTCAGGTATTCACCGTCCCGGGTGAAAACGAAGATCCCGTTCATTCCGGTTATCAGAAGCTTGCCCTCAACGATGTGGGTTCGCTCCTGCCCGATGATCTCGCCCGGACCCTGACCGCTGCGGCCGAACGTGTTGATGAATTTCCCGTCTCTGTCAATGATGAAGTTCATATCGTTCTTGGGATCAAAGACATAGAGGGTTTCGTTGTCGGCGGCAGTGAGCGAGAACGGCCGTCCGAAGACGCCGTCCCCCGCTGTGTCGACTTCCCAGACCTTCGCCAGCTTGAATTCCCATTCTCCCTTGAGGGGCTTGTCCGGGTTTTGGATATCGGCAAAAAGGCTTCCCAGAAGAAGGCAAAAAATCGTGCACAAAATCCTCCATCTATTGGATTTATTCATGTTATTTTCCTCCGCCGATGCCTTTCATGCTTTTCTCCATATAGCTCTTGAGGATCTCCGGTCTCCTGGCCAGGTTCTCGAGGTGAATATGAAGGCTGACGACTTCGGACATGATCGCGTCAGAGAAGATCGCCAACCCGATGCCTGACCCGCCGTGGTCGTTGACGATGAACAGGAGTTTATCCCAATCCGGCATCTGGCCGGTTCGTTCCTCAATGAAGTCGATCATGTTGAAGCGGTACATCGGCCAGTAGAGGAGCTCGGGATCGCCGAGAACAGCCTGCCGGACGGCGCTCAAGAGCCGCGAATACCGGATGGCGAAAAGACCATCCACCCGCTTCTCCTCCCGAGCCGACTTCAATTCCTTGGCCAGAAGAAGAATGTTTTGGTCGAAATCCACTGAGCCGCCTCCGGGCGCTACGGCCTTGACCAGGAGGACGACCAAACGGTCCAGAAACTGAAAGCCGGCCTGGTCTGCCGAGACCTGGGCGGGCCCGGCCAAGCTTAACATCGAAGAAACAAGAAAGCCGACGAGCATGATCGCCGTGAGTTTGACAATTTTTTTCATATCGGTCTCCTTTCCTTTGAGAGCCTCTGGTATCACGATGCTTTTTCTTTTTTCGGCCTGTCAGTGACGGACGGCCGGGAGGATGCGGTCGTAAAAAAGCTCGGTGGGTCTGTTCTGGTCGGTCACCGAGTGGATCATCGCATACATGACAACGACCATGTCATGCTCGGGCACGACGATGATGTATTGCCCGTAGCGCCCCCTGGCAGCATAGATGTCCTGTCCGGTCTTTCCCCGCGGATCCGGGGCGAAAATCCACCAGAGATAGCCGTACCCGAAGGGAGGTTGACCCTTGGCTGCCAGATCAACGTGTTTTCGGAAGGATTCCCGGACCCAGCTTTCGGGCACGACCTGCTCATTCCTCCAACGCCCGTTGTTCAAGTACAGCAGCCCGAACTTGGCGGCGTCTCGGGCTGTCAAAGCCAGGCCGCCTCCGGCATGGGAATGGCCTTCCTGATTCCTTATCCAGATTTTCTTCTCGATCCCGAGCGGCTTGAAGAGAAACCGTTCGGCATACTCCGCGGCGTGCATTCCCGTGCGGTTCTTGAGCATGGCGGAAATCAGGATGACGCCGCCGCTGTCGTAGAGGAATCCGGTCCCCGGCGGCTGGAGCATCGGTCGGTCCAGGTAAAACTTGTCCCACCCCGTCGTCAGCCGCATCATTTGCCTGTAGGGCGATCCCTCGTCGCGCTCGTCGAAGTCGGTGCCGCTCCGCATGGTCAAAAGGTCTTCGAGGCGGATGGACTTCTTGCGCTCGTCCATGTTGGCGATCCCCTGGACGCCCGGGAAAAAATCCAGTACCTTCTCGTCAACACCCTTGAACTCGCCCCTGGCGATCGCTATGCCGACCAGAGCCGAGGTGAAGCTCTTGGTCACGGACTGGAGGGAGTGAAGCCCATCGGCCTTCCAGCCGTTGAAATAGTCCTCGACCACCAGGTAGCCGTGGCGGATGATTAAGAGACAATGGAGACCCGGGTAGCGTTCTCCCTGCCGGATAAGATTCAGCAGTTCCGCCAGCCTCTCCGGATCCAGCCCCTGCTCCTCGGGTGTTGAGACCGGCCATTCCCAGGTTGAGGACTCTCGCTCAGAAATGAAGGTAGGCCCTGAGACTTTATCCTCATCAAGCGATGAGTCCGCATAGCCGGATCCGCAGAGCCCGAGAAGCCCGGCAAAAAGAATGGCCAAATATCGAAAATGTTGTTTCATGAGAGCTCCTTCTGACCACAATCCTTTTCATCCAAAACAAAATATTGCACTGGGTTATCATTCAGCCGCCGGTCTTGCGTTGTCGCATTGGCAGGGATGATAGAACCTGACATGCGGGGATGTCAAGGAAAGCTGGAAATTGTCTGAAGACGGCTAAGAAGGAGCTGGAAACTTAGGCAATCCGCCTAAGTCATTGCAAAAGTGTCTCAAGCTTGCCCAGGACCTCAGCCATCTTTTCAGGGAGACGCGTTCATATCTGCGACGATGGCCCGTTTCTTGAGGCCATTCCCCCGCCATGGCGGGAGTGTATCATGCTCGGCATCCCGAGCGGACCGTCCTCTACCGGGCCTTGTTCCATTACTTCGACCGGTTCCTTTCAGACTACGAGAGCCGTTTTGAGATGCGATATAGCGACAGGTCACAGTCCCCTACTTCGGCCTCTACGCCAATGCCCCCCGGGGGAACGTCAAGAAGGCTAGCCTGGAGGCTTTCCCTCTTCGGATGGTGGAGGAGGAGCTCCGGCGCCTCCCGGCCAAAGGCTGGGCCGAGATGATTCGGAAAGCCTATTGCCTATCAGGAAGTTCTGATGGCGGCTGAGCCCTCAGCCCAGTATCTTTCATGATTTTCTTCTTGTCCGAGAGGAGAGGTCCGGCTGATTTGCGGCGCTTTTGGCGCCTCGAACGGCAACAGGGAGACATCCCCGCGTTCTCCAGCCATCCTTGACATCTTTTCGAGATTTAGCTTAGCATTGGCATCGATGATTGAGGGGAGAGTTGAGTCAAAGACGAGCACCCAGCCGGCGCAGCAGAAAAACCAATCTTATCCTTTCAACAGACTGAGCCTGTTTTTATTTTCTTTCCCCTTTCAACTTTTTTGGCGTAGTTTCAGCTATAATCGCCCTTATTTGGAACACGGGGAGAGGTCTGCCTTCCTCAAATTGACTTCCCATTTTCG
>Ga0172362_10003363_pt1 | contig 13786 bp, 9 predicted proteins | sample LakKivs1_kivu2a2_FD_114534 | JGI IMG/M metagenome (GOLD analysis project Ga0172362, IMG submission 114534) | Sediment microbial communities from Lake Kivu, Rwanda - Sediment s1_kivu2a2 | ecosystem: Environmental > Aquatic > Freshwater > Lake > Sediment | place: Rwanda: Western Province, Lake...
GATTACTACAAGTGGACGCAGTGGATCTTCCTCGTGCTCCACGAGCGGGGCCTGGCGTACCGCCGGAAGGCCCCCGTCAACTGGTGCCCGTCGTGCCAGACGGGCCTCGCGAACGAGGAGGTCGTGGACGGCCGGTGCGACCGCTGCGGCACGGAAGCCGCCAAGCGCGACATCCCCCAGTGGTTCTTCAAGATCACCGACTACGCCCAGCGGCTGCTCTCGGACCTCGCGGAACTCGGGGCGTGGCCCGAGACGGTCCGCACGATGCAGGCCAACTGGATCGGACGCAGCGAAGGCGCCCGCGTGGACTTCAAACTCGAAGACGGGACGCCCCTGCCGGTCTTTACGACGCGGCCGGACACGCTCTGGGGCGTCACGTTCATGAGCCTCGCGCCCGAGCATCCGATCGTCCGCAAGTTGGTGGCCGGGACGCCGCGCGAGCGGGAGGTCCTTGAGTTCTGCGAGAAGTGCCGCCTCCAATCGGCGGCGGTGCGCGGCGACGCCCAGGTCGAAAAGGAAGGCGTGTTCACGGGCGCTTACGGCGTGAACCCCGTCAACGGCGAGCGCGTGCCCCTCTGGGTCGCCAACTACGCCCTCATGGAGTACGGCACGGGGGCCGTGATGGCCGTGCCGGCCCACGACCAGCGCGACTTTGAGTTCGCCAAGAAGTACGGCCTCGCGATCAAGGTGGTCATTTGCCCGGAGGGCAAGACGCTCCGCGCGAAGGACCTGGCGGCCGCGTACGTCGAGGCCGGCGTCATGGCGGATTCAGGCCCGATGAGCGGCACGCCCACGCCCGGCGGCATCCCGGACGTTATCTCGTATCTCGATAAGAATAAAATGGGCGAGCGGACGGTCCATTACCGCATCCGCGACTGGCTCATCAGCCGCCAGCGGTACTGGGGCGCCCCGATCCCGGTGGTCCACTGCGCGGCGTGCGGGATCGTGCCGGCGCCGGTCGAAGATTTGCCGGTCGAGTTGCCGCCGGAGACCGAGGTCGAGTTCCCGCCGCGAGGCGAAAGTCCCCTGGCGAAGGTCGCTACGTGGGTGAACGTGAAGTGCCCGGTGTGCGGCTCGCCTGAGGCGAGGCGCGAGACCGACACCCTCGCCCAGTGGCTCTGCTCGTGCTGGTACTTCCTCCGCTATACGCTCACGGACGCCGAGCGGCGCGCGGGCGGCAATGCGAAGCCCTTCGACAGGAAGCAAGTAGATTACTGGATGCCTGTGGACCAGTATATCGGAGGCGTGGAGCACGCCGTCCTGCACCTCCTCTACACGCGCTTTATCTGCAAGGTGCTGCACGACGCCGGCCACGTGGGCTTTAACGAGCCGTTCACGGCCCTCTTTACGCAGGGGATGATCTGCAAACAGTCGTCCATCACGGGCAAGTTGGAGAAGATGTCGAAATCGAAGGGGAACGTCGTCTCGCCCGACGCCGTGATCGCCGAGTACGGGGCCGACACGCAGCGGCTCTATACGCTCTTCATCGGTCCGCCGCAGAAAGACGCCGAGTGGCAGGACGACGCGGTCGTCGGCGCGCGGCGGTTCCTGGACCGCGTGTGGCGGCAGGTGGCGGAATCACTTGAGGCAGTCCGCGGCGCGAAACCGTATGCCGGCGACGGCAGCGACCTTGATGCGTCCGCGAAGGCCCTCTGGCGAAAGACCCATCAGACCATCCGCAAGGTCACGGATGACATCGAGCATTCCTGGCAATTCAACACGGCGATCGCCGCCGTGATGGAACTCTCGAACGCTGTGGCCGATGTGCCGCCCGCACCGGCCGCCGCGCCCGTGCTTCGCCTGGCACTGGAAACGATGACGCGGCTCTTGAATCCCTTCGTGCCGCATGTCGCGGAGGAACTCTGGGTGGCCCTCGGTCACGAGCCTTCGGTCCTTGCGGCCGGGTGGCCGGAGTACAGCGAGGCGGCGTGCGCCGAGGACGTCCTCACGATTCCGGTGCAGGTGAACGGGAAACTGCGCGGCCACATCACGGTTGCGGCCGGTGCATCGGAAGAAGAGGTCCGCGCGGCGGCCCTGGCGGACGAGAAGGTCCGACAGCACGTCGGCGCCGCGTCGGTCCGCAAGGTCATCGTGATTCCCGGCCGCCTCGTGAACATCGTCGCGAAGTAGGGTCGGGCGGCGCCAGCAGCCAAGAAGATAAGAATCAAGTTGACATCCCGATCCGTCCGATTATAATGACATGCGTGTCATTAGGATGACAGGAGGTGAACTTGAACGCTTATAACACCAAGACAGCGAGCGCGGTGACCGGGGCCAGCGAACGGCAACTGCGTTACTGGGACCGCCGGGGAATCGTCAAGCCTTCCGTCGGAGAGGCCCGCGGTCGTGGCAGCCGGCGCCTGTACTCATTCCTCGACTTGGTTCAAGCCAGTGCGGCCAAACAGTTGCGGGATGATGGGTTCAGCCTTCAGAAACTCGGGCGAGCGCTGAGAATACTGAAGGAGCACCCGGACCAGGTCAAACACCCCCTGGCTCAACTCCGGCTGATTACCGACGGCAAGAGCCTTTTCAGACTCACGGAAGAATCGAACATACTTCAGGATATCCTGGCGGGCCGACAGTCGGTGCATGTGTGGGCGCTCGCGATCAAGCCCCTGTGCGACGCCGTCCAGGGCAAATTGGCCCGTACCGTCAAGATTTACAGCGGCACCGTGCATGTCCAGGGGAATGCCTACCGGGTTCATATCGAGCCGGATGTGGTTGACGGCGGCTTCATCGCCGAATGCTCTGCGCTTCCCGGTTGTGTGACCGACGGTGAGACAAAAGAGGAAGCCATGAGCAACATCCGAGACGCTATAGCCGATTGGCTGTCGGCCGGTAAGGAAAAACGCCTTGCCAAGGCTGAGTAACCTCCCGACCAATAAAGTCATTAAGGCTTTCGAGAGAGACGGATGGGTCCTGCGCCAAGGCGGTAAGCACATGGTCCTGACCAAGCCCGGATGCCCAGTCAGGCTCGTGATCCCGCGGCACCGAAGCGTAAAGCATGGGCTGCTGATCCGGCAGATCAAAAACGCAGGGCTTACGCAGGAGGCTTTCCTGCGGCTTTATGATGCATGACCCAGGTCCGCAAGGTCATCGTGATCCCCGGCTGCCTGGTGAACATCGTGGCGAAGTAAAACAGTGCAAGTGGCCGGAATGAAGCGCGGCGGGTACGGAGACCCGCCGCGCTGACACCTTCGGACCGCTCCGCCGATTACTTCGGCGCCTCCTTCGGCATTTCTTTCTTCATTTCCTCGTGCATTTTTTGAGGCATCTCTTTCATCTTCTCTTTCATCATCCCTTTCATCATTTCTTTCGGCGTTTCCTTGGCGGCCTCGTTCTTCGTGATCTCGGAGACGACGATGGCTTTCAGGCCGCCGCGCTCGACCAACTGGCCCTTCACGGTCACCAGGTCGGCCATCTTGTCGGCGATGCCTTCGTAGCCCTTGTGTTTGTCTTGGCCCAGGAGAATATAGGCCATGCCCTTGTCGTCCACGAGGCCGATGGGCTGGCCGGCCTTGGCGCAGGCGACGGCGCAGGCCCTGTGATCTTCGCCGCGCAAACCGGCCGAGATCCAACAATAGAGGTCCACGACCTCGCCCATCACGGTGACCTCAACCTTGGCGGGCGGTTCGGCCTTCGGAGCGGCGGGCGCCTCCTCCTTCTTAGCGGCTTCCTCGGCTCCCGCAATGGCCACGAGGCCCACGACTCCACAGATAGCCAGCAGACTCAAGCATGTTGCCCACTTCATAGCACGACCCCCTTTCGAATTGTCCCCTCGGATATCCCGGCGGCGATCCGGCCGCAGACATCCGCCCCTGGTCGCTCGGACCAAGAGGCTTTCGATTGCGGCCGCAGGGAGCCCCGCCTGCGGCTCTCCTGTCCAGTGCTCATTCTAGCGGGAGGGGTGCCGCGGATGGGGAAAATTGCAAATCGGCAGGGCCAGTGCGATCGTGGGCCGGCTAAAGCATCGGGCGACGATTATAGCAGTGCCGCAAACTCTTCGACCGTCAGGCCCGCCTCGCGGATGATGGCGGAGCGTGCCTTTGGCGAGTTCCTTGTGACTCGGAATGGTTAAGCGCCGGTAGGGGGCGACGGGCCTTATTCCCGTCCTTTCCCATTTCCCATCTTAAACGGGCTTGTCAGAAGTGCCGCGGTCGTGCATAATACAGGCCCTCATGGAGAATGAAGTCGGTCCTGGAAGGAACGATGGCATGTCGAAGACAAGGCGTAAAACTTTCGCTGATTATAAAGCGGAAGGGCACAACTGGATAACACTGGCTACAGGCGAGTATTATCCGGACATTCTGAAGGATGCCTGCGAGCTATATAAACCCGTACTCGTAATGTTTGGTCAGTTCCTCAAGAGTTCGGAATCTTCGCTCCGGCTGTTCATGCAGATCGCAGAGGTTCCAGACGGCTGGATGCGCGTTCAACTGGCGAGGGTTTTCCGTAAGTACGTCAGCCCAGAGACGCCTGTTGAGATGCTCAGAAGGAAAACCAAGGCGGCAGAAATCTGCCATCAGTTCGGAGCAAGGTTCAGGCCGATTCATCAGGTTCAGTCTGCATTTCTAACCCGGCCCCTGCCGGATGAGGCATTATGCGCTCTCCTTTGGGAATACAAAGACCGCGGCAAGAAGGGATATGACCTGACAGAGCGGCTCTTCGCAATGATTCGTTCGCAATTCCCAGGCCTGCGGATAATTGGACCGGAACGGGCTGGAAAGGACATCTTGTTGGGCGAGGTCTTCGAAAACTACCCGAACCCCAACAGGCCAGGAGTTTCCCCATAATTCCAGTGGGTGTGGCCGCAAGAGCCTGTAGTACAGGACTTTACGAATCCGCAGATGTGGAAAGGGTTGTCTTCTCGTGGCTTAGCCCAATATCCTGAAAAATCTTGGGGAATCTCCGAAACACGGAACCCACACATCGGTACGCGTGGGGAAACTCCTGCAACAGGCCAATTGATTTTCTGATCTATGCCGCGAAGGGCAAGGAGGTTCTGGCGATAGGTCTCGCCAGGTACGATTCAGACCGGGGTGGAGCACAAGAGGATGACAGAACCGGCGGATACAAGAACTGCGCCGATGAAATACTGCGTTACGCCAAGAAGCGTGGCTTGAGAACCAAGGTTATCTTCGTCAACGATGGCCCTGGCCTATTGCTTGGGTCCATGTGGAATGATTATGCCAAGCTTGAGAAAAGTTGGCCTGGGAAGATACTGGTTGTGACTCTACGCATGGTTCATGAGCGCCTTGTGCCTGAATGGCTGCTAACATAGTTGGAGAATGACTTTGGCTACCGGCATTCCGAAAGCGGCGGTAATCCCTAAACAGGGCAGGCGCGTCGGCAAGAGACCCGGCAAAACGGTTCCGGATTGGACCTTATCTTATCTTGGGAAGAAACAAGTAAGTGAAATTCTTGCAACGCGGCCTTCGGAGATAATCACACTTTGGCGCGGTGGTTCTGGTGATGAGCCAAAGACCGCAAACCGGCTTTTCTTCGGGGACAACTTGCCGATCCTGGCCGAGTTAATGGAGGACCATGAGGTACGCGGCAAGATACGGCTCGTTTACATTGATCCCCCATTCGCCACACAAAGCGCCTTTCACACTCGGTCGCAGTCACATGCGTATGAAGACTTGCTTGTCGGGGCGCACTACGTGGAGGCTCTTCGTCAAAGGCTGATATTCTTACGCGAGCTGCTTTCACCGGATGGTTCGATCTACCTGCACTTGGACCAGAAAATGGCTTTCCCCCTCAAGATCATCATGGATGAAGTCTTCGGTGTAGATACCTTCCGAAATTGGATTACCAGGAAGAAGTGCAACCCCAAAAACTACACGAGCAGAGCCTACGGGAACGTCTCAGATTTCGTTTTGTTCTACACCAAATCCGGCCGGTACGTCTGGAATCGTCCTTTTCGCGAATGGACCCCCGAGCGAGCCGCCAAAGAATACCAATACGTGGAGCAGAGCAGCGGCCGCAGGTTTAAGAAAGTGCCCGTTCACGCGCCGGGTACGCGTAATGGCGAAACAGGCAAGCCGTGGCGAGGTGTCAAGCCACCTCCCGGTAAGCACTGGCAGTTTTCACCTCAAACGCTAGATGAAATGGATGCGCGCGGAGAAATATATTGGTCTTCAAGCGGCAATCCAAGAAGGAAGGTCTACCTAGATGAAAGCTCCGGTGTACCAATACAGGATATTTGGACCGAGTTTCGAGACGCTCATAATCAGAATATAAAGATCACGGGGTATCCGACCGAGAAGAATCCCGACCTTTTGGCCCGCATCATACAGGCATCGTCTAACCCCGGAGACCTGGTGCTCGATTGTTTCTGTGGCTCAGGCACTACACTGGCTATGGCGTCTCAACTCGGACGAAAATGGATAGGCATTGACAGTAGTCCGCAGGCCATTGGCACTGTATTACGCAGGTTTGCTACTGGGCTCAAACCGATGGGTGATTTTGTAAGCAAAAGGCATTCAGCCGGCGAGGCTAACCAGACATGGGCAACGGCCCCACTGTTTGAACCCGCAGTCATTGAAGAAGGCCACTCCCGTCACGGCTTGTCCAAAGCCAAGATTCGAGATTTCTCCCTCTGTGCGTCGCGGCCGTATGGTGGCGAACTTGATCAGTACCTAAGAGAGTGGATGCAAATCCTGTAGGGACCGCCAGGTTTCGGCACTCTGGAGATTGCCCCATCACTCCCGCCACTCAAACGGACGTGGGGCGATGAGGTACAGCCGCCGGATCGCCACGTTGCACAAAAGGCCCAGCGCCAGGAACGAACTCACGAGGCTCGACCCGCCGTAGGACATCAGCGGCAGCGGGAACCCCGCGATCGGAAGCAATCCAAGGCTCATGGCTATATTTAGAAAACTCTGCGCCCCGATGAGCGCCACGACGCCCACAGCCAGCAGTTTGCCGTAAGGCTCCGTGGTCGAGAAACTCACGTCAATCCCCAGCAGGCAGAGGAGTCCGTAGAGGACGACGATGCCGGCGGCGCCCAGGAGGCCCAACTGCTCGGCCAGCGTCGGAAAGAGGAAGTCCGTGTGGGCCTCCGGCAGAAGGTCGTAGCGGGTCTGCGTCCCCTGGAACCACCCCTGGCCCGCCAGGCCGCCCGAGCCGACGGCGATCTTGGCCTGGAACGACTGGTACCCGGCGTCGTCGAGCATGGCGGCGAAGAACTGGCGCAGGGCCTCGAAACTCTTGGGTCCCGGCCCGGCCTGGAGCGCGTCGAACAACCGCTGCCGATCCATCACGTACTCCGGGCGATCCTTGCCCCACGAGACGGCCGTCGCCAGCCGCCACAGGCGGAACCGCCACGACGACGTGGCCTCGCGCGCCAGGTCGGCCTTGCGCAGGTCCGTCAGGCCCGCCCGGGCGGCGCCCGCGCCGGATGCGGTCGCGTCGGCAGAGGGCGCCGGCTCGTTCACCGCAAAATAGAGCCGCTCGGCGCACGGCAGGAGCAGCCACGAGTCGATCCGCATCCGCTGGAACCCGTGCATCGAGGAATAGAAGACCGGGACCATCGCCAGGCCCATCGCGATAATGGCCAGCAAGTGCTTCAGCCGCGCCCCCGCCGCGAACAGCATCAGGAACAGGATCGGGAGGAACAGCATGGCCGTCCCGAGGTTCGGCTGATAGAGGATGAGGGCCGTCGGCACGAGCGCCATCGCAAACGGGATGAGGAGCCCGCGGAACGTGCGGTAGTTCTTGCGATACCTCAGGTAATACGCCAGCGACATGATGAAGGCGATCTTCATCAGTTCCGACGGTTGGACCTTCAGGCCGATGCCCGGAATGGCAAACCACGAGTAAGCCCCGCGATTCAGATAGATGAAGCCGGGGATCTCCAGGTTGAACCGCCGCATGACCGCCAGGACGATGAGCGCAAGAAGGCTCACGGCGTAGAGGGCGTAACTCGCCCGGGCGAGCCTGAGGTAACTCGGCACGAGCGCCAGGACGAAGACCGCCAGCGCCGCCGCAAGCCAGATCAACTGCCTGACGGGCTCCCTCGTGTCCCAGAACGATTGGCCGGGATCGGCCGTGGCGGCGTAGATGCCCGCCAGGCCGAGGGCCGTCAGGCCGAGGGCCGCCGCCATAAGCAGCCACGGAAACCGGTACCAGTAGTCGCTTCGTAGCACCGAACCTCTCGCTCCGACGCGCCCGCCCCGCCCCTGGCGGGCAGGTCGCCCAAGGCGACCCGCCTCGGGCGGGCTTGTGAATGGGTCGGCCGCCAGTATAATAGGTTCGATCGGTTTCGGCCAGCGGGCATCGGAAAGGGGCCACACGATGAAGCGGCGGTTTCGCGCGGCGCTTCTGGTGGCCGTGGCGGCAGCGGCGGCCGCAGGCTGCTCACGCCAGCAGGTCCTCCTGGACCGCCTTCGCAGTATTCCCGACGAGACCGCCGGCCGCGTCCTGGGCGACGCCCTCTGGGCCAACGGATCAGTTTACCGATGGGCCGGCCATAAGACGCTCAGGTCCGAGGTCACGCGGACGGAGCACCGTCCCCTCGGCGACGTCGTAAGCCGGGAAGTCTGGACGCTCGACCTGGTGGGCGGGCGGCTGCGCATCGAGAAACCCGACGCCCGAGAGGTCACGACGTTCGACGGCCTGGCGTGGCACGTTTTCGTCGGCGGCAAGAAGACGGACGACCTCGAAAAGCGGGCCGACGCCGCCGGCGACGGAATCCTCGCACGTCAGATCATGCCGATGCCGTTCAGCCTGCTCGACCCCGGCCTTGCGATCGAGCACATCGGCACGCGGACCGGCCCCGGCGAAACGCGCTCGTGGGACAACCTGTTGGTCACGCCGGGTCCGGGCACGCCCTGGGAATCCGGCGACCGGATGCTCCTGGAGTTCAACCGCCGGACGCACCGCGTGGACGCGGTCCTGGCCTGCTGGTGGGAGCCGCCCTTTCTGGGAGGACGGTGGCGCGTGGACATGGACGAATGGCAGACGACGGGCGACGTGACCCTGAGCCGCCGGTGGCGCCTTGTGCCGATTGACGACGCGGGGGCCGCCACCGGCCCGGTCCGCTGGACGCTGGAGGTGACGGCGGCAGAGTGGGATGCGCCGGTCGGCGCCCGGGCCTTCTCGGCGCCGTAACGAAAGAACGGCCGATGAAAGACTGGCAGGAACCCGAGGATTTTCTGGAGGAAGCCGACCGCCTCCTGGAGGAAGGGGCCTACGAGGACGCCCTGGCCGCCTGCCGCAAGGCCGCCGAACTCGACCCCGAGTCGGCCGACGCCCACGCCCTGGCCGGGCGGTGCCTGGCTTACCTGAACCGCGTGGACGAGGCCGAAAAAGAACTCCTGGCCTCGCTCGACTACGACCGCGATTGCGTGGACGCCTGGTTCGGACTGGCGTTCGTCTCGTGGCTCCGGGCCGACGACCGCGAGGCGCTTGGATACCTCCAGCGGGCGCGGCAACTTGCGCCCGAGGACGAGGCCGTCCTCGCGCAACTGGTCGGCACCTACGGCAACCTCGGCCGCTTCGACGAGGCCGAGAAACTTTATCGCGAGTCGCAGAACCTCTATCCGACCTCGGCCGAGATCGCCTACCAGTGGGGCCAGGCCCTTGTCCGGCAGGGCCGCTACGAGGACGCCCTGGCCGTCTGGCAACAGGCCGCCGACTGGGAAGACGACTACCCCGAACTCCACCTTTCGATGGCCCGCGCCTGGGCCGCCAAGGGCGACCTTCCGCACGCCTTCGAGGAACTCTCGCGCGAACTGGACCTCTATCCGGATTCGCGCGAGGCGCGCCTGGCGCTCGGCGGCTACGAAGTCCAGCGCGGAGAACTTGTGCGCGCCGTCAAAATCTACGAGGGACTCCTCAAGGAAGTCGAGGACGACGCCCGCGTTCACCTGGACCTCGGGATCGCCCTGGCGCGACTCGGCCGCAAGGCCGGCGCCCGGCGCCATTTCCTGCGGGCCCTGGAACTCAGCCCCTCGGATCCGCTGATCCTCTCGCACCTGACGAGCGCCACCCACGCCAAGAGCGACATCGTCCAGGCGCGGCGCGTGATCCGTCGGGCCCTGAGCGCCGAACCGCACCGCGACGAACTGTACCGGAACCTCTCGGCCCTCTTCGCCGGCGAAGGCCGCTTCGACAAGGCCGAGGAAGAACTCCGCCGGGCCATGGTCTTTTCGGGCCGCGCCCACGAACTGGAGAACGACCTCGGCGTGCTCCTGGCGATCCAGGGCAAGTTCGAGGAGGCCCGCGACGCCTTCGACCGGGGCCTCGAGTCGCGGCCGGACGACCTCCCACTCCTCATCAACCGCGCCCTCATCGAGGCCGACCTCGGCCGCCGCGACGAGGCCCATCGCCGCCTGGCGGCCCTCGCCGACCAGCATCCCAAGGACCTTGATGTCCTCGGAAACCTCGCGTCCGTCCTCCTCGAGATGAGCCGGACCGAGGAAGCCAGGACCCTGGCCGCGAGAATGTGCGACTTCGCGCCGTTCGATGCGCGCGGCTACTACCTGGCCGGCCGGGCGCTCTATGAGTTGGGACGCTATCGCGAGGCTCAAAAGTCGCTCGACCGGGCGGCGCGGCTGGACCCGATGCAGGTGGACACGCTCGTGGCCCTGGCGCTCTGCCAGGCGGCCCTCGGCCGCCACGAAGAATGTCGCCGGGCGCTCGAGCGGGCCAGGGGCCTCTCGCCGAATGATCCCGACGTCCTCTACAATCTCGGCCTGGCTTACGAGGATGCGGCCGACGCCGCCGAAGCGGTCGGCCATACGGCCCGTATGGGGGCCGAGGCCGACGCCGCCGTCGCAGACGCCGTCGCCCTCTACCGCCGGGTCCTGGAACTCGCGCCGACGTACCAGGCGGCCCGCGACCGCCTCGATGCCCTGGAGAAACAGTAGAGCGGGTTAGTTTGGGTATTGCCATCGCGCGGTGGGCAGTCTTGCCCACCGCGTCAAATAGCGGGGATGTCCGCGGCGGGCAAGACCGCCCGCCGCGCTGTTCACATAAGCGAGCGGGCAGGCGCCAAGGCGAGGCCGCTCTACGCCGCGGTGGCGTCGAGGTCCAGGGCCACGAGCGTCACGTCGTCGGCCAGGTGGTCGCCGCCGGTTGCGGTCCGGACGGCGTCGAGGACGGCATCGAGCATCCCCTCGACCGGCAGGAGCGAGGCCGTGCGGATGGTCTCCAGAAGAGCGGATGAGTCGGCGCCGCGGCCGGGGCCGACGCGCTCCGCCCCGTCGCTGTAGAAGATCACGCGCCGGCCGGGCTCAAGGACCCTGCGGCAGGACTGGAAGTATGCGTCGGAGAAGATTCCCAGGAGCGGCCCGTCTCCCTCAAGCGGCTCGATGGACCCGCTGGGGCCCACGAGGAGCGGCTTGGGATGGCCCGCGCGGGCGTAGGAGAACTCGCCAGTCGCCTCGTCGTAGATGCCGTAAACCATCGTGATGAACGGCGCCTCCTGGAGTTCCGCCGACACGAGGTCCTCGTTCAGCAGCCGCAGGGCCTCTTCCGGGGGGATCAAGACATATCTTTTTCCATCAATTCGTTTGGTCTGGAGGCTCTTCTTGACGAAGACCGTGAGGAGGGCCGCCGGCATGCCGTGTCCGACGGCGTCGGCCACGTAGAACCCCACGTGCCGCTCGTCGAGCCGGAAGACGTCGTAAAAGTCGCCGGCGACCCAAGCGGCGGGCTCGAGTCGCGCCGCGAATCGGCCGCCCGCGATGTCCGGAAGACGCCGCGGCAGAAAATCCCGCTGGAGCCGCTGGGCCAGACGCAACTGCTCGTCCAGGCGCCGCGTGTACTCGCGCAGCCGCCGCATGGCGGCCGAGGCGGTCCGCTTGGCGGCCACCAGGCTCGCGAGGCGCGCGGCGAGTTCCTCGGCGTCTTCGCCCGGCACGAGGCACGCCAGGACGCCGCCCCGGTAAAGCGCCACGCGCTGGCGTTTCGTGAGGCCGCTCGCGAGCACGAGCACGGCGGCCGGCCCGTCGCGGAGCCGTGCCGCCACCGCCAGTGCCTGCTCTATGGCTTCCGGGTCATCGGGCGGGATGTCCACGACGACGGCGTCCGGGTCGGCCCCCGCGGGCCACTCATCCCGCGAGGCGACCTGGATCTCGGCCCACGCCGGATCGGCCGGCCGGGGCAGGGAATCGGCCAGGCGAGGGCGGTCGGTGACGAAAAGGATGGTCAGCGGCGCGAGGAGCGCCGGCCTAGCGCGCCCCGCGCACCCAGAGGGCGCGGCCGTCGAGGAAACAGACGCTTCGCTCATAGGCGGTTCCGCCGAGTTTCCGGGCCCCGAGACCGTAGTCCCAGACGATCTTCGTGTGACCGGCGCTCTTCTCGGCCGGCTCGGTCTCGTCGCGCCGGTCCTGCGGCGGTCCCCAGGCCAACTGGACCTGGATAGGGGTCATGCCCTCGGCCACGCGACGCCGGAGGATCGCCTGCTGGATATCTTTCGGCTGTTCGGCCCACTGTTGATAAACCCCAATTTCCTGGAGGTACGCGAGGCGCAGGCTCACCGGCACATCGGTGGCCTCCAGGTGGAGATAGTGTGCCCGCTGGATCGGCGTCATCAGATTCATATAGACATCGCGGCGGGTCTGGGTGGACCGCAGCGATGAGCAGCCGGCCGCAAGGCCGACCACCGAGACCGCCAGCATCAGGGCGGCCCACGGCGGCGAAACTCGAAGGGCGAAATCCGAATGTCGAATCAAGGACGAAAAGGCAAGGACGAAACGCCCCGCCGCGCCGGACATGTTTTGCACGTTCTGCGTTTCGTCATTCGTCATTGTCGTTTGATTCGTCATTCGAGTTTCGTCATTCGTCATTTTCGTACCAGCCGTTCAAGGTCCTCGAAGAAGTCCGGATACGTTTTCGCGACGCACTCGGCGCCGGCGATGCGGAGGCCCGGCACGACCAGGCCCACCATCGCCAGGCCCATCGCGAGGCGATGGTCGTTGTAGGTGAGGACCTCGGCGGGGCGGACCTCGCGAGGCGGCCGGATCGTGAGGCCGTCGGGGCGCTGCCGGACCTCGGCCCCCAGGCGCCCGAGTTCCGTCGCGAGGGCCGCGAGGCGGTCCGACTCCTTGACGCGCAGGTTCGCCACGTTCTCGATCACCGTCCGCCCGCGCGCCAGGAGCGCGAGCGGCGCCAGCGTCGGCACCATGTCGGGCATCGCGTTCATGTCCGCGCGGATGCCCCGAAGGCGCTCAGGGCCGGCGACGGTAACGCCCGCCTCGGACCACTCGACGCGGCACCCCATCTCGGCCAGCAGGTCGGCGAATCGGGCGTCGCCCTGGGCCGAATCGCGCGCCAGTCCCTCGACCGTCACGCAGCCGCCGGTCGCCGCGGCGGCGGCCAGGAAGTAACTGGCGCTCGATGCGTCCGGCTCGACGGCGTACCGCCGCGCGCGATAGGCGGCCGGCGCGGGAACAGAGAACCAAGCGTAGCCTTCGCGGCGGACCGGGATGCCGAAATCGCGCATCACGGCCAGCGTCATGTCCACGTAAGGTTTGGAGACGAGTTCGCCCGCGACCGAGAGTCGGACCGGCCCTGATGCGGCGGGCGCCGCCATCAGGAGGGCCGAGAGGAACTGGCTCGAGACAGATCCCGAGACGCGGACCTCGCCGCCCGAGAGGCCCTCGGTCTGGACGACGACCGGCGGACACCCGTTTCGCGCCTCGCTCTCGGCCCGGACTCCGAGGGCCGCCAGGCCGTCCAGCAGGTCCTGGATCGGCCGCTCGCGCATCCGGGGCGATCCGTCCACGCGATACCGGCCGCGACCCGCCGCCACGAGGGCCGTCAGGAACCGCGTGGC
>Ga0172362_10003364_pt1 | contig 13785 bp, 18 predicted proteins | sample LakKivs1_kivu2a2_FD_114534 | JGI IMG/M metagenome (GOLD analysis project Ga0172362, IMG submission 114534) | Sediment microbial communities from Lake Kivu, Rwanda - Sediment s1_kivu2a2 | ecosystem: Environmental > Aquatic > Freshwater > Lake > Sediment | place: Rwanda: Western Province, Lake...
ATTCATCTGACCGAAAACCAGCGCCAGCTTGGATTCCTTCAGTGCATTCATGTCGACTTTTGAAAGATCCCATCCCCCGGCCTTCATGCTTTCCAGGAACCCTTTGCCGTAAGAGATGACACCCGCTTCGAGCATCTCCCGGAGCAGGTCATTTCCCTCTCTTGTTCTTTCACCGACACCGGCAAAGACCGATAGTCCTGAATAAGCCTTTGCAATATTATTAATTAGTTCGAGAATAATTACTGTCTTACCAACGCCGGCACCGCCAAAAAGACCGATCTTGCCGCCTTTTGAATAAGGTTCAATAAGGTCAATAACCTTGATCCCGGTATAGAGGACTTCCTTCTCTGTTGACAGATCATCATATTTCGGAGGCTTACGGTGAATCGGATAACCGCCCTTTTTATCAAGCGGACCGATCCCGTCAATTGCCTCTCCGGTAACGTTCATGAGCCTGCCCTTTATCTGCTCTCCGATCGGCATGGTAATCGGCAATCCCGTAGCAACTACATCCATTCCCCTGCGAAGGCCGTCTGTTGAATCCATCGCAATCGTACGGACGGTTTTTTCCCCGATGTGCTGTTCGCATTCCACAACGAGCGTTGTACCATCGTCCCTCCTGATCTCAAGAGCATCGTAAATATCAGGCATTTCAGCGCCCTGTCTTTCAAATGTAACATCAACCACTGGTCCGATTATCTGGCTGATTTTACCGGTATTCTGTGCCATATTCAAATATTTTAGTTTTCCCCTGATTATACAAATTTAATAATTTTTAAAGATGAAGCTTCTTTTAAACCTTTAATTTCAAATATAATATAAAGATCAATTTTTTTTCGAAACACGCCAAATTCTTCTTGACGTATATTCATTAAAAATTTATCTTTATCGAACCGAAATATGGAAATCAATATAAAACCACAGCATATGAAAAAAATTCTGATCAGCACACTAATTGTCCTTCTGGCGATCCCTGCGCTTAACGCTCAGTTCACAAAGATCGGTGCCGGAACCGGATTCTCCTCGGGATATCTGTTCCATGGAATGGATTATGATTACAATAAAAGCGGCCATTTCTTCGGTTCGCTGAAAGGCATTTATGAAATAACCGTTCCGATCCATGTTTCTCCCTCATTCACCTTCTTTGTTCCTCACGTATACAAGGAATTCGACGCAAAATATACGGTGAATACAATGATGTTTGACATCAACGGGCACTATGTTTTCAATTCCCTTGACAGGTTTGAATTCTACGGGTTGGCCGGTCTCGATATCATGCTTGCCTGGAAGAAGGAAAAATGGGAGAATATGACCTACAAGGAGAGCGATAATGCCCTTGGTCTGAATATCGGTCTGGGTTCCTATATGAAGATCACCGAACAGTTTGATATTTATGCCGAAATCAAATACCTGCTGACTAAAAAAGATTACAGTCAGTTCATGCTGAATGCCGGAGTACTCATTAACCTCGACTGGCTTATCAAACACGAGGATACGGGTATGTGATTCAGAATTCCCTTCCGATAAGTGAGCTGGTCAGGTCGATCAGCTCTTTTTTTCTGGAATTATCTGCGGATACTTTTTCAAGCAGCGCGAATGCCCTGGTTATATACTCATTTGCCAGACTTTCAGTCTTTTCCCTTACTCCAAGGCTCTCATAAATTTCCCTGACAGCAGTAACTTTATATTCGGGATCAATGATTTTTTGATCTGAGAAAAGTTCCTGTAACTGGCCGATCTGCTTCCCGGAGGCAAGTCCCATGGCTTTAATAAACGGCAGGGTTTTCTTGTTTGCAACAATATCTCCTCCCGATTTTTTACCAAATATCCTGCTCTCTCCCCATATATCGAGAAGGTCATCCTGGATCTGGAATGCAAGACCAAGGTTCCTGCCAAAGTCATACAGAAGTTCGGGATCCTTTTCGCCATTACATCCGATAACAGCTCCTATCTTCAGAGATGCCGCGATAAGGACTGCCGTTTTCAGTTCTATCATTCTCAGGTATTCATCCTGGGTAATCACTGAAGCTTTTTCATAATCAAGGTCAAGCTGCTGTCCGACACATACTTCAACAGCTGCTTTATTAAACTCCCTGAATACCTTCTGTAGCTTTCCCGGCGGCGATTGCATGAAGCACTCGTTTGCAATAAAAGCCATGATATCGCCTGAAAGGATTGCCTGGTTAATGTTCCACCTGATATGGACTGTCGGGAAGTTTCTTCTCATTGATGACTGATCCATGATATCATCATGGACAAGAGTGAAATTATGAAACACTTCCAGCCCGGCAGCCGGCAGGATTGCGTCATCTACTTTGTCGGTAAAAATGTTACAGGCCATCAATGCCATCACCGGACGGATACGTTTCCCTCCTATTGAAAGTATGTATTTTACAGGATCTATGAGCCCTGGGGCTTCAGTGTTATAGGAAAGATTGAGGATAACCCTTTCTACAATTTCCTTAAGTTCGGAATAACTGTACATGGTTTTCGGGAAATGCTGAAGATCAACCTTTTAGAGCTTCTGCTCCGCTTACAACCTCAAGCAGCTGGTTTGTTATGGCAGCCTGGCGGGCTTTATTGTACTGCAATGTAAGATCCCTGATCATGTTGGTTGCATTGTCGGTTGCCTTATGCATGGCAGTCATCCTTGCTCCATGTTCGGCAACGAAGGAATCCAGTACTGCCTTATAGAACTGTATTTTCAGCGATTTTGGTATAAGTTCCTGCACAATATCTTCCTGTGTCGGTTCGTAGATATAATCAACAGGCAGGTTCTGCGTTTTCCCTTTTGCGGGTTTTGATTCCACCGGCAGGAATGATTCTTCAGTCAGATTCTGAACAGCTGCATTCTTGAACTGGTTATAAATGATTTCAACAATGTCATATTCGCCGGCAATGAAGCTTTCCATTATTCCCTCCGCGACTTTTGAAACATTATCAAAAGTCAGTTCATTGAAAAGTGAATTTCTTTCAGGAAGCATATTCAGCTTCTGTTTTCTCATATAGTCATATCCTTTCTTTCCTATAGCCATGAATGTAACATCTCCCCTGCTGAACTGATCATGATATTTTTCGGAGACAACACGTCTTGTTTCCTTGATCACGTTTGAGTTAAAGGCGCCGCAGAGGCCCCTGTTCGATGTTATCATGACAATAAGGATCTTTTGAGGCTCCGGAATTGAACGTCCATAGATGCTTTCCACCTCAGAATCGGCAAGGGACTGATACAGGCCGGTAAGTATTTCCTGCAATTTTGCCACAAATGGCCTCAGCCTCACGATCCTGTCCTGAGCTTTTCGGAGTTTTGCGGCAGAAACCATCTTCATGGCCGAAGTGATCTGCCTGGTCGATTTGACAGAGCTGATCCTGATCCTTATTGCCTTTAAATTCGCCATGTGAATGTTATTGATTCATCTTCCCTGAGGCTTGCTATGCCTTGAATTTATTGACAAGCTCCAGGGCAACTGTTTCCAGAGTTTTTGTTATATCATTGTTCAGGATACCGTCACGGAGATTGTCGAGTACATCCCTGTGTTTAAGCTCAAGAAGTTCCAGATAATCCTTTTCGAACTCCTTAACCCTGTTTATCGGGACATCCTTAAGCAGTCCCATTGTACCGCAAAAGATTATTGCTATCTGCTTTTCGACCGGAACAGGGGCATACTGACCCTGTTTAAGTATCTCAACATTCTTGGAGCCTTTGTTCAGTATGGCCAGCGTGGCAGCATCCAGGTCGGATCCGAATTTTGAGAATGCTTCCAGTTCACGATATTGAGCCTGGTCAACCTTAAGGGTTCCTGCAATTTTTTTCATCGACTTTATCTGTGCATTTCCTCCAACCCTTGATACGGAAATACCAACATTGATGGCCGGCCGGACACCGGAATTGAAAAGGCTTGATTCAAGGAATATCTGCCCGTCGGTTATTGAGATCACATTGGTTGGTATATACGCGGCAACATCGCCTGCCTGTGTTTCAATTATCGGCAGGGCAGTAAGAGATCCTCCGCCTTTTACCATATGCCTTATCGATTCCGGCAGGTCATTCATTTGCTTTGCCACCTCATCAGATTCAATGATCTTGGCTGCCCGTTCAAGAAGCCGTGAGTGCAGATAAAAAACATCACCAGGGTAAGCCTCCCGTCCCGGCGGTCTGCGGAGAAGAAGCGAGACCTCACGATAAGAGACAGCCTGTTTCGAAAGGTCATCATAAATAACAAGAGCGTCTCTTCCCGTATCCCTGAAGAATTCGCCTATTGAAGCGCCTGCGAATGGAGCGTAGAATTGGGAGGCTGCCGGGTCTGATGCAGTTGCCATAACTATGATAGTATATTCAAGCGCGCCATATTCCTCGAGTATTTTGGCTATATTTGCGACCGTCGAACCTTTCTGACCCACAGCAACATATATGCAAAAAACAGGTTTGCCTTTTTCAAAATTACTTCGCTGATTTATAATTGTATCAATGGCTATTGCTGTTTTCCCTGTCTGCCTGTCGCCGATGATAAGCTCTCTCTGTCCGCGTCCGATCGGGATCATTGCATCTATCGGCTTTATGCCTGTCTGAAGAGGCTGTTTCACCGGCTGACGGAAGATAACGCCGGGAGCTTTTCTCTCAAACGGCATATTAAATAACTTGCCCGTTACAGGACCTTTGCCGTCAAGAGGCTGTCCTGTCGGGGAAATCACTCTTCCGAGCAAACCTTCGCCTACTCCGATAGAGGCAATACGGCCTGTACGTTTGACAATATCACCTTCATTTATCTCTTCTGTCGGTCCAAGCAGAACGGCGCCTATATTATCTTCCTCAAGGTTAAGAACAATAGCCTCAATACCGTTTTCAAACTCAATGAGTTCGTTTGATTGTGCATTTGTGAGGCCGTAAATACGTGCGATGCCGTCACCAACCTGGAGCACTGTTCCTACTTCTTCCAGTTCAGTTACAGTCTGGATTCCCTCAAGTTGCTGCCGGAGTATCTTTGAAACTTCTGCGGGTTTAATGCTTGCCATATCGTTCTGTCTTTTCTTATATAATGCTAACTTATTATTTCATTCCGTCAGGCTGTCAGCGTTGTATCTTTCAGCTCTTTCTTAATTCTTCGCAGTTTATTTCTTATGCTTGCATCTATGAATTTATCATCGATCTTAAGGATAAAACCTCCGACGATATCTTTATCGATTACTTCCTTCAGTTCTACTTTTGTCCTGAATGCTGATGATATCAATTCTGTAATCTGTTTCTTAACCTTTTCGTCTGCTTTAACTGCGGTTGTAAGTATCGTTTCTGTAATACCGTTATACTTCATGGTATCGCTTATGAAAACCCTTGCAATAGCGGGTATATAGCTTTCCCTTCCGTTTTTGACTGCCAGGTCAATCAGCGATAAAGTTACGCCGTTCAGATCCTTGCCGAATATTTCATGAAGTATCCTGGTTTTTTTTGAAGGCTGAATTATCGGACTGATGAGCAGTTCCCTTACTTCCTGAAGAGTACATACCTGTGCAACATGGTTCATATCCTGGCATACCCTGTCAAGTAAATTCTTTTCAAGTGCAGACTTAAACAATGCCCGTGAATATCTAACAGATATTTTACTGTCGTTCATTTAATGGCAGATTGTTAGTTTTTCTTCAGATCAATATCCTTCAGATATTTATCAATCAGTTTTTCCTGTTCTCCGGTCATGCTCAGTTTCTCCCCAAGCAGTTTGGAGGCAATCTCAACGGAAAGTGTGGCTACCTGTTCGTGGATCTCTGAAAGAGCCTTGGTTTTTTCCCTTTCAATTCCGGTCATTGCCTTTTCGACTATTTTTTCAGCTTCTTCGGTTGCTTTTCCCTTGGCTTCGGCAATAAGCTTATCGCGCACATCCCTTGCCTCCCTGAGAATGACTTCCCGTTCTTCCCTGGCTTTTTTCAGTATAGCTTCGTTATCGGCCTGAAGCTTTTGCATTTCTTTCCGTGCACTTTCCGCCGATTCAAGCGAACCTTTTATCATTTCTTCCCTTTGCTTGATCATGGAAAGTATGGGCTTCCACGCGAATTTTGCAAGGAGGAAGAAGAAGAGAGAGAAAATCAGGACTGACCAGAACAATGTGCCGATTCCTACAGCGGTCAGGCTGTTACTCGCTAATAATATCATATATCGTTAATTAAGAATTTTCCTTTAAAGATCCTGCAATCAACCATTGCAGGATCTTCTTTCATTTAAGCTGTAATAAGTGCTACAACGACTCCAAACAGGGCAACCCCTTCAATAAGGGCTGCTGAGATGATCATTGCAAGCTGAATCTTGCCTGAAGCTTCCGGTTGCCTGGCAATTGCATCCATTGCCGAACCACCGATCCGGCCGATTCCGATACCTGCTCCGATAACTGCAAGTCCCGCTCCGAGTGACGCCAGCACTACAGCTGCCTGTGCTTGTTCCATAACAAAAAATTTAAATGAACACTAAAAACTAATGATGCTCTTCAACCAGTGCCAGGCTGATAAACAATGCCGACAACAGGGTGAAGACATATGCCTGAAGGAATGCCACCAGCAACTCGAGGCAATCCATAAAAATCACAAAGAATACTGAAACCGGAGAAACCCATATTGTGTTAAAAATAAATATCAATGCCAGCAGGCTCATTACAATAATATGCCCGGCAGTAATATTTGCAAAGAGACGGATCATCAGGGCGATAGGCTTGGAAAATATTCCTATCAGCTCGACAGGCACCATTATCGGCAGGAGCCATACAGGCACTCCGGGTGTGGCAAAGATATGACGCCAGTAACCTTTCGTTCCGCTTACCTGTATTATTGCAAAAGTAAAACATGCAAGCGTCATCGTCAGGGCAAGATTCCCCGTGACATTAGCACCGAAAGGAGGCGGGAAAGGGATAAGCCCCATAAGATTGTTTATCAGGATGAAAAAGAATACCGAAAGCAGGTACGGCATGAATCTCTCATAATGCTTGTGCCCTATATTCGGAATTACAACATCATCCCTGATAAAAAGTATCACCGGTTCAAGAAAAGCCTGAATGCCCCGTGGATAGCTAATCCCCGTTTTCTTATACGAGCGCGAAAGTGAGATGAACAGCCACAGCCCGATAATGGCTGCAGCCAGCATTCCTACAACCATTTTGGTCATGGAAAAGTCGAGCAGAAGGTTTTCCGTATCAACTTCACCGGCTGAATTATGAGCTACAATTTTGCCTTCATATTCCCCTTCTCCCATTTTAAAGCCTTTGTATTCCTGGCCGTGAGCGAGCCTGTTTGAAAAAAAGAAATGAAGGCCGGTCGGTTTGTAATAAAGAATGACCGGCAGCGGGATAGCAATCTCTTGCTCTGTTCCGTCTCGTTTCTGTATGGTCAGCAGATGCCATTCATGCGAGTTGCTCACATGCTCAATTATGAAAGTGCTGGGGTTGAATGCTCCCTCTTCCTCCTGCCCTTTAACCGGAAAGCTGAATGAAAGGAAGAAGAGAATTAAGAACAGGCCGGTTGTTAATCGCGTCATCAAATCAGTAATTATTCTAAAGATTTGCTCTTCAATGTTTTCAAAATAACCATCACTGAAAACAAAGTGAATGTTAAATATAAAACAAAAAATAATAATACAGCTGATAAACCTGTTTTTTTAGCAATAAAAAACCACAGGAATGCAAAGACGAGTTCCGCAAGAAATTTAATGCCTATTGAAACCAGGCTATGCAAAGTCTGGCTTGCGGCGTCCCTGCCCTGTCCCCTGTAAAATATAACCAGGATCAGAACGGTGATCAGGAAGAAAACAGCAGATGCCAGACTAATGTCGTTATACGTCAGGCTTACATCTGAATTCATTACAATAATAAATCCTGCAGCAAGTATCAGGATTTCAAGTATTGTCAATAAAAAAATGGATTTGACGAGCGGTTTCAAACAGGTTTATTTTTTTATTATGAAGTCTTTGATGGCTACCCAGATCGCTGCAAAAACTCCGAGAAGTGAAAGGATTATTGTAAATACGGGTTTTTCGAATCCAACTACCTTGTCAAGCTTAATGCCTCCCCAGGTCGTAAGAAAAATTATCACTCCCATCTGGACCGCCATTCCCGAATATTTGGCAAAAGCCGTAAGCCCTTTATTTTCCGGGTCGTTCTGGCTCTTTTGGTTTTGCTGTTCCTGCTCCTCCATTCTCGTCGTAATCGCTCATTTTACAGTTTCCCGTGAATTTCGCGCCGGGTTCTATTGATAGTTTTGTTGTTGATATATCGCCCAGAATCCTTGAAGAGGCTTTAAGATTGAGTAACTGATTCACGCTTATTTTTCCCTCGACGACACCCGACACTTCCGAATTCCTGCAAATTACTTCACCTGTTACTTTTCCTGTCGGCCCGATCACAACTTTTCCTTTTGTATTGAGGTTACCTGTAAGGGATCCATCAATCCGTATGTCTCCGTTGGATTTTATATCGCCGGTAATATCAGTCCCGTTACTTATCAGGTTTATTGCAGCAGGTTCCGATTCGTTGTTTTTTGCCATAGCTGTTTGAATTTAGGGATACAAACTTAATAACTCACAAATATAAAAACTATTATAATAATGCAGGTACCTACCCTACCACTGATTCCCTCTGATCCACATGTACTCACCCCCCAGCCCCCTCCATGGTAAGACAATACTCTTTATTCACATCTTTTTATAATGCTGATATACAGATTGTTGAAAATTGTAATTTCATTCTACCAAACAGGTCGCTCCTACGGAGCTTTTCATGATTTTATTGGCAGTTTCTACAAACAGATCGTCCCTACGGGACTGCCCAGTAAGGGCATTCTGTTTGTAGAAAAGATGGCATCTATATTATGTAAACCCCGGAGGGGTGGCCTGTTATTAAATATTTATATTACAGTTTATTCTGATATGTGTACATAGGTTAATAGTAACCCAATGGGTGGGTGTAATAAGTTGTATATCTGGGTTTTACCCCTCCCCTTTGTGGGGGCACAAGGGGGTGGACAGGAAGATAGGGGGCAGGAGGGCTTCAGGGGATTGCGGCAATATTTTATTTCGGATCGTAAGCCCACTTCAGGTACATTGAGCCCCATGTAAAGCCTCCGCCAAAAGCTGCCAGGATGATCTTATCGCCTTTTTTCAGCTTTTTTTCATATTCCCATATGCACAGCGGAATTGTTGCAGCAGTGGTATTCCCGTAATTCTCAATATTGATCATTATCTTTTCAGGAGGAAGTCCCATCCTGCGTCCTGTTGCATCGATGATTCTCAGGTTTGCCTGGTGCGGTACCAGCCATGCTATGTCTTCGGCTTTAAGATTATTGCGCTCCATTATTTCGACGGCTACATCTGCCATGTTGACAACAGCAAACTTGAAAACACTCTGGCCCTCCTGGTAAACATAATGCTCCTTAGCATCCACTGTTTCATGTGAAGCCGGTTTTACCGATCCGCCTGCCTTGATATGAAGGAACTTCCTGCCTGAACCATCTACATGGAATATATGATCCATCACCCCAAAATCCTCATTTACAGGTTCAACAAGAACAGCCCCGGCAGCATCGCCAAAAAGCGGGCAGGTCGTACGGTCTGTATAATCTGTTATTGAAGACATTTTATCGGCACCTACAACAATGGCTTTTTTATATTTCCCTGACTCAATGTATGTTGTTGCGGTCTGCAGGGCAAACAGGAAGCCGGAACAGGCTGCGCCGAGATCAAAGCTCCATGCATTTTTTATGCCAACTTTATCTGAAATAATATTGGCCGTGGCAGGAAATGCCATATCGGGAGTTATGGTTGCACAAATCAGAAGATCTATATCCAGAGGAGAAGTGCCTGTTTTTTCAAGCAGGCCCCTGACAGCCATTTCGCCGAGATCTGAAGTGCCCAGCCCCTCACCTTTGAGGATATGTCTCTCTTTGATCCCGACTCTCTGCATTATCCATTCATCGGAAGTATCAACCATTTTCGAGAGTTCATGGTTTGTCAGCCTGTAATCAGGAACCCAGGCGTGAATGCCTGTGATGGCTGCATGGATTTTTTCCATATTTATATTGCTTCTTTGATCTTCCTGGCCAGGTTGACATGCACTACAGCCCAGGTCTGAAGGATCATATTCATTATTGCTTTGCGCTCTGAGACGCCATGTCCGATAACGACATTCGCATTGATCCCGACGATCGGAGTCCCCCCGATGTTTTCAAAATCGAGGCGGTCAAAATAAGGATCCTTAAAGTTCTTCGTTTTAAGGATATAATGTAATGCCTCTGTCAGCTTTACGATCACATTTCCGACAAAGCCGTCACAGACGATTACGTCGGGCATGGTTTCCCTGAAAATATAATTGGCTTCAATATTCCCCTGGAAATTTAAATTTGGATTATCCCTCATGAGTTCATATGCAGCTTTCAGAGAAGAAGTCCCTTTGGATTCCTCTTCTCCGATATTAAGCAGCTTGATGACGGGATTGTTGATTTCAAGTACGTATTCGGCAAAAATAGTCCCCAATATACCATACTGGAGAAGCACTTCGGGTTTGCAGTCAATGTTTAAGCCCACATCCAGTAGTACCGAGTGACGATTGTCAATTGAAGGCACTACCAATGCAAGGGCAGGTCTTATTACTCCGGGTATCACATTTACCGTATAGCTTGCTCCAACGAGCATTGCACCCGTATTCCCGGCACTGCAAAAGCCATCAATATCATTATTTTTCAACAGCTTGTAACCGACTGCAATACTTGAATCCTGCTTCTGCGAATAGACTTTTGCCGGCACATCTCCCATTTCAATCACCTGTGAAGTATGGACAATCTGGAAATGTGATGGTGATGTTTTCAATTCTTCCAGTTTCCTGTTAATGGCATTTTCATCTCCGATGAGTACCAGCTGATCATTTGAAGACAAATGTTTCAGTGAATCAACCGCACCTTCAATAACTGCATCCGGCGCGAAGTCACCACCCATAACATCGAGACCGATTTTCATTGTATTACCGTTAGGTTAAACTCATGCAGGAGTTTCTTTCTTTATCGCAGGCTTTCCCCTGTAAAATCCGCATTCAGGGCATACCCTGTGATAATGTACCGAAGCTCCGCATTTTGAACAGACCGCAACTGTCGGAGCGGTTGCTTTATAGTGTGTTCTGCGCTTATCTCTCCTGGTCTTTGAATGTTTGCGTTTGGGATTTGGCATTTTTTTATTGTTTAATTTTCATTCATAAGCTTCTTTAGTTCATCCCAGCGGGGATCAGTCCCTTTTTCTTTTTCTCCGTGAACAATATGTTCATCAAGCCTTTTAAGCATTTCCGGATCGCATGTGTTTTCTCCGTTCTTATCGGCCGGATGGATTTTCTGTATCGGAAGGGCCAGCATTATATACTCATAGAAATACTGCCTCATGTTAAAATCGTGCTCATCGGAAGGAATTGTGACAATATCCGGATCAGTATCATCAGGTGTTTTTCCAAATTTGACAAGAAGCCTGTTCCCGCAGTCCACAGGGTATGAAAAAACACCCAGGCATCTGTCACAAGTAATGGTTACAATTCCCTTGATCCTGATGAAAAGGTCTATATGGGAAGATCTCCTGTCCGCTGTAACTGAAACACTCAGAATACCTTCCCTGATTTCCGATTCCTCAAACTGGTCAAAAAACGCGTTATTAATATCAAAATCATAAATGTGAAGTCCTTCTTTCAACCCGCTTACAGGTATGGCAAATGGTTCGGACATCAATTAAAATTTTGGATTGCAAAAATATAAAAGCTTATTCAATTTAAAAAATTATCAACCAAAAAGTAACATTTTCCGCTGAAAATCGCAATCTACCGTAATAAAACCGCTATTTACCGATTTATTATATCCCTGTCAGAGAATCTGAGGTATTTTTGACCGGAAAACAGTAAATAACATGAAAAACCGCGATTACAGATTAAGGCACCACAGGGAACACCACCCGCAGATCAGCATCGGCCTTTTTTTCATTGTCTTCGGTCTGGCGCTCCTTGTTGCCACAAACGACATGCTGCACCTCGGAAGTGTCAGGGAATACTTTACATGGGAAACAGCAATGATTTTTGTGGGTATACTTCTTTTGCTTAACCTGCATTTCCTGGGAGGCATTCTTCTCATTGCAGGCGGAGGCTGGTTTCTTATTGATGACTACTATGTGGAGATCCCTCACCTGATCAAGACATTGTACTGGCCGTCAGTGATTATCGTGCTGGGCATATCATTCATCATATCATCCTTATTCAAAAGGCAGAGGTTACAGTAAACAAATAATTAAGAAACAAATAACTTTACAGTCATGGAAACAATAAACGACTTGAGAGATGAACGCGGTCACAGACACGAACATCAATCACCCAACAGCCGGGTGCTGATAGGAGTTATCCTGGTTCTGGCAGGATTGGCTCTGGTCATCAGAAATACAGGCTTTTTCCCGGATTTTATCGATCATGTAATATTCAGCTGGCCGATGCTTCTGGTGACAATAGGACTCGTGATGACACTGGGTTCAACGGAAAAGACAGCTGGTATAATAGTAATGGCAGTAGGCGGCTTCTTTATGATACCCCTTATTTTCCGGGAGACGTTCCATATGAGCATGTTCTGGCCTTCAATATTCATTATCATAGGCATTATCTTTATTGTCACAAAACGCAGAGGCTGGGGTTCTGTTACATCCACGGGCCTTGAAAGCGATGATTATGTGGATTACGTGACCATCTTCAGCGGATCTGAGCGCCAGGTAATATCACAGAATTTCAAGGGAGGAAAGATGTCTGCTGTTTTCGGCGGAGTAGATATCGACCTGACAAAGGCAAAACTGGCTCCCGGCAGAAATGTGCTTGAAGTTGCTGCCGTGTTTGGCGGCGTGGGCATAATTGTACCTGACGACTGGTTTGTCACTATTGAAGTCACCCCTGTCCTCGGAGGATTCAGCGACTCACGGAGGCTTGCCCCGGGAATGAATTTTGACAGGACAAGCCAGCTCGTGATAAAAGGAGCTGTTGTATTCGGAGGAGGTGAAGTAAAAAATCATAAATAATCCGACATGAAGCATCCTGTACTCGAAAACAGGATCCGGTTCGTGGTCTGGTGGCTGGTCTGGCTTTTCCTCGCGGCAGGCCAGGCACTTTTATATTATTATGCATATGGCAGCTTTGTAAATATAAGCATCCTTGACGCGGTCATTTCCCTGCTCATTTACTCAGCCCTCGCGTTGTCGATCTGGTATCCCTTCGCATTCATAAACAGGGACAAAACAGGGCCTCTTAACCTGGTAATGAACCTTATAATAACAGGCGCCATTTCAATAACATTCTGGATTCTCATAACCAGGCTGATAATTCCGCTTCTGCTCCCCGGAAATGAAGATTTTGACGCTTACTGGTCAGCAACTTTTCCCTACAGGATCGGCACGGGGGTATTTATTTACAGCCTCATTGTCCTTACATATTATCTTTTCATGAGCCTTACAAACCTCTCTGAAAAAAAAGCCAGGGAGGCAAAGCTGGAAAGCCTCGTCAAGGAAACGGAGCTGAGAATGCTCCGCTCGCAGATCAACCCGCATTTTCTTTTTAACAGCCTCAATTCGGTAAGCTCATTGACAATAACGGATCCGGAAAAAGCAAGGGCAATGGTAATCAAACTGTCAGATTTCATGAGATATGCCCTTTCAAGGAAAGATGAAAAACCCGTGACCCTGAGAAGCGAACTCGAGAACCTGCGCCTTTACCTTGACATAGAAAAAGTGAGGTTTGGAGAAAGACTTTCAATTGAAGAACA
>Ga0172362_10003365_pt1 | contig 13784 bp, 14 predicted proteins | sample LakKivs1_kivu2a2_FD_114534 | JGI IMG/M metagenome (GOLD analysis project Ga0172362, IMG submission 114534) | Sediment microbial communities from Lake Kivu, Rwanda - Sediment s1_kivu2a2 | ecosystem: Environmental > Aquatic > Freshwater > Lake > Sediment | place: Rwanda: Western Province, Lake...
TATTGAGGTCTTTTACAACAGAATCAGGAGGCATTCGGCATTGGACTATTTATCTCCTCTGGAATATGAGAGGAAACATATGGTAGCTTAACTGTGTGTCCGTGAAAACGGGGGAAGATCAATGCTCTAATGATAAATCTGGGATTATCTTTAACCTCAAACTTGTAACTTTAAACTTTAAACTTACAGTTGACAGCCTTGATGGCGTCAGCTGTCTCTCCCCCATCTCCTGTGAACCCAGAACCACTCGTCCGGGTTCTTCAATATTATAGATTCCAAAAATGCATTTATTTTCCTTGTGTTTCTATAGATAAGCTCATTAATATTGCCCTTTCTTTCCATTTCAAGGGGCTCATTACATACGATTTTATATCTTAAAAAACCTTCCCTCAGGAAATACACCGGGACAACAGGTGCACCGGTTTTCATCCCGATCGTTGCAATTCCTTTTGATGTAGGAACCTTTTCATTGAAAAATTCTACAAAAATACCCCTGGAACGCTTTTCCCTCTGATCACCGAGGATAGCTACTATATTGTTCTCCTTCAGGTACCTCATCACATCCTTTCCAGTATTCTCATTGGGAATTATCCGAAAGCCCATAGAGCTTCTAAGTCTATTAAGAAAATCATTAACAAGCTTATGTCTTTTCAGGGGGCGGGCAAGGACAACGATACCGTGCTGTAAAAATGATGCTGCCACACCCATAATCTCCCAGTTTGTAAAATGAAAAACAAGGGCAATAACGCCTTTGTTCATTTTCAACGCATTATCAAAATATATTTTGTTTTCAATCTTGAACCTGTCACCATGCTCATCTTTTGGAACATATGGCAGAATGAGTAACTCAATAAAATTTATTCCCAGTTTTTCAAAACATCTCTTTGCAATGCCTGTTATTTCTGCATCGTTTAAATTGTTGAACACCCTCTTTATGTTAGAGATAGCGATCTTCCTTCTCTTCTTTAAAAAGACAAAGGCGGATCTACCAAGAAATATCCCAATTTTACACTGGATAGCTTCAGGTAAGACACGAACAATCTGTTGAAAAGATTTAATAATAAAAATAATAAAACAATCTATAAACACATGCAGCTACTTAAGCGGTAATGGGTATTGCTTCTTCTATAAGCATTACAGGTATGTCATCCTTTATAGGATATAAAAGCTTACAGGCATCGCATATAAGACCATCTTCAGACTCATTAAGCCTTATATCCCCTTTACATTTAGGACAACAGAGTATATCAAGCAGCTCTTTGTTAATAGTCATATTCCTCCCACCTATACAGCGCTGTCTTTATTGTTTATCTTTATAGCCGGTTCAAGTATATCGCCCAGGGTAGAGAAAACACCCTCTTCATTAGAAAGCGTCTCTATTGTTGTGTTCTCTTCCTTTTTTCTGAGTGCTTTGATGCTCAGCCCGATTCTCTTATCCTTTTCATCTATATTCAAGATGGCTATTTCCACCCTGTCATCTACTTTAAACAGATCCGACGGGTGCTTCCCCTGTAAATCATCCATCTCAGATAAATGTATAAGCCCTTCTATACCATCCTCTATTTCTACAAAAACCCCGAAGTCTGTTATGCTTGTAATATAGCCTTCAACCACATCACCAACATGATGCCTCGATATCAGGCCCCTCCATGGGTCCTCCTTCAATCTTTTTATGCTGAGGGAGAACTTTTTCTGTCCTCTATCGATATTGAGCACAAGGGCTTCTATCAATGTTCCTTTTTTATACAGGTCCGCAACAACCCTCTTTCTTCTCGACCATGAAATCTCGGACACATGGACCAGTCCATCAATGCCATTTCTTATACCCACAAACATCCCAAAGTCCGTAAAGTTTTTAACCTTGCCTTTTATAATAGAACCAGGTGGGTATTCTGCCTCAAGCTCTTGCCATGGATCGGGTTTAAGCTGTTTCATCCCAAGGGAAATTCTTCTCTTCTCTTTATCAATATCAAGAACAATAAGCTCAAGCCAATCCCCCCTGTTTACAACCTTACCCGGGTTTTTTATCCTTCTATCCCAGCTCATCTCACTAATATGGAGCAATCCCTCAACCCCCTGCTCAAGCTCCACAAAAACCCCATAATCAACGATACCAACTGCCTTGCCCCTTACCTTTTTTCCTTCCTGGTATTTTTCTTCAATCTTTAACCATGGATCGGGTTTAAGCTGTTTAATACCGACAGATAGCCTTTCTTTCTCATAGTCTATATTGAGTATCTTCACCTTAATCTCATCACCAACCCTGAGGTACTCCTTTGGATGTGTTATCCTACCCCACGTGATATCATTCAAATACAGGAAACCATCCACCCCACCGAGATCTACAAAGGCACCATAATCGGTTATATTCCTCACAAAACCGTATAAAACCTGTCCCTCTTTAACATTTTTCCAAAACTCTTTCTTTCTTTTTTCCTTCTCCCCCTCCATTAGCATCCTTCTTGAAACTATCACATTTCCCTTTTTCTGGTTTACCTTAATCACCTTAAATTTCAGATGCCTGCCTACAAAAGAAGAAGGATTTTTTACAGGCTTAATGTCTACCTGCGATATCGGCAGGAAGGCATTTACCCCTATATCAACCATAAAACCACTTTTTACCTCTGATATAATATCACCATCTATCGAAATACCCTCTTCACAGGATTTATTTATCTTCTGCCATGTTCTGATAATATCTACCTTTTGCTTTGAGAGTAAAAGAAGTCCAAACTCTTTTTCCCTGCCCACTACCATTACTTCCACTTCATCTCCCACATTCACATTTGCCTCGCCGGACTTTCCCATAAATTCATTAATAGAAAGCTTTCCCTCAGACTTCAAACCGACATCAACAATTACAGTCTCAGCATTTATATTGATTACCTTCCCCTTTAAAATGTTCCCTTCCTGTAAACTTTTCAAAGAAGTTTCATAGAGTACCTTCATCTCCTCTTGTGTTTTCTCTTTTTGTGCCATGGTATCACCGGTATCTAACATGTGTTCCCCCTAAACAGTTTTTACACGCCTCTCCACAAAATCTATTATAAGATCAGGGGTTGAAGCCCCCCCTGTTATGCCTACCTTCTTTAAACCAGTAAACCACCCTAACTTTATATCTTCTTCTGTCTCTATGTGATATGTCTTCGGTTGCATCCCCTTCACTATGCTATAAAGTTTTTTTGTATTTGAGCTATTTTTCCCGCCTACTATCAACATTACATCTACCATTTCCGAGAGTATTGCCGCCTCTTTTTGCCTGATTTCCGTACTTTCACAAATCGTATTATAAACCCTCAATTCTTCCGCCTCCCCTATGAGACCTCTCACTACATTTAAAAAGGTTTCCTTATCCAGTGTGGTTTGACTGACCACACCGATCTTTTTGACCCCGATAGAAGCAGGTTTTTGTAACACAATACCATCATTATCCAAATAACTCAATACACTTTTCACTTCAGGATGGTTCTCATCCCCCACAATAACCACCCTGTAGCCCCTTTTTCTAAGGTACATGGCATGCCTTCTTACCCTCTTCACAAAAGGACAGGTGGCATCTATTATTTTCAAACCCCTTCTTTTAATATACTCCTCTTCCTCTTTTTTGATTCCATGGGTTCTAAAGACTATAACCCCATCCTTAATATGAAAAATGTCGTCAACCGGTGTTATCCCTTTTTCTTTTAAAATCTCCACCATCTGCGGGTTGTGGATTATCGGGCCTATTGTATATATTTTGTCCTTCCCCTTTGCCGCTTCTTTTAAAACTACGTTCATTGCCCTCTTTACACCAAAACAAAAACCTATGTGCCTTGTTTTCAAGACTTCCATCACTCACCCAATAATCAGTAGGCAGTAAGGAGTAGGCAGCATACAGTAAGTACTAAATCTTTACTTCTAACTCCTTACTCCTTACTATATTTAGTAGCTTCTCTACCACTGAAACAGCATCTATCTCTGTTGTATCAATATATATCGCATCCTCTGGCATAACGAGAGGCGATATATCTCTTTCTGAATCAACCTTATCCCTCTTAAATATCTCCTCTTTTACCCTGAGGAGTTCTGAGTTTACACCCTTTGAAGATAATTCGAGATATCTTCTTTTTGCCCTCTCTTCAAGTTTCGCATCGAGATAGAACTTGATGTGGGCATCAGGAAATACGACACTTCCTGTGTCCCTTCCTTCTAATACCACACCGCCGCCACGGCCTATCTCCTTCTGCATGTTTGTAAAATACTCCCTTACACTTCTTTTCTGCGAAAGGTATGATGCGAGCATGGACACCTTCTGGTCTCTAATATAGTTAGAGATATCCTCACCATCAAGATAGACTTTTGCATCCTTACTAAATTCAAACCTCAATGAGAGTTTTTTAAGAAACCCCTTTAGAGATTTCTCATTATCACTGCTCCACGCCTTATTCTCTTTGCTCTTTGCTCCATGCTGCTTCATATAGGCATATGCAACACCCCTGTACATGGCACCCGTATCAATATACTTATAATTGAGGGCGCTCGCAAGCATCTTTGCTACTGTGCTCTTGCCTGCGCCGCTCGGTCCATCAATTGTAATGATTAATCTTGCTTTTAACTTTCCTGACACCTTGCTCCTTGTTTAATGTTCAGTAATCACTTAAGTATATAGATGATCGCTTCGCTCGGATGAGCGATCTCCCCCACCCACAAGTGGGTACCCGGCGGGCTACAGCATTCTCTTCAAGGCCTCGATGAACTGTATATTCTCATCCATCCTGCCAATTGTAACCCTTATATACTCAGGAAGACCGTATGCCCCCATCCATCTTATTAGGATCTTCTCTTCAAAAAGCTTCTTTGAAATGGCCTCTGCCTGTTTCCCGATCTTCACAAGAACAAAATTCGATTCTGTTGGAATGAATTTTAGAGAGAGCTCCCCCAATGTTTTGTAAAAAAACCTCTTTCCCTTTTTATTGTTATCCAGCACCCTCTTCAGATATGTTTCATCCATCAATGCCGCTTTTGCTCCTACCAGCGCTATCATATTAATACTGAAAGGTTGTTTTGTTCTTTCAAGAAAAGAGATTAAGGACTCCCCCCCGATCCCATAACCAACCCTTAGACCCGCAAGCCCATATGCCTTTGAGAATGTTTTCAGCACCAAAACCGGAAAATCATTCACAAGCTCAATAGAATGGGGAAACTTCTTACTCTCCACAAATTCTCCATATGCCTCATCCACAACAACCAGTATATCGGGCGGTATTTCGCTTAAAAAGAGTTTAAATGCCTTCTCCTCAAAAATTGTTCCCGTTGGGTTGAGGGGATTATTCAAGAAAACCAATCTCGTCCTTTCGTCTATCTGTTTCTCTACGGCCTTTAAATCCACCCGCATATCTACAAGCGGAACACTGCATATTTCATATCCATAAATCATCGATGCTATCTTGTAAAATGCAAAAGAAGGTTCAGGGATGAGAACCTTATTTCTCTTCTCATGCTTCATAGCCTTTAAGGACATCTCTATAAGCTCATTAGAACCATTTCCAATAATCACCTGTTCCGGTCTTGCCACAAACCTTTCAGCAATTGCTATCCTCAGATCAGGCTCTCCACCGGGATATCTATTCATATTGAAGAGGGTATCAAGGATCTTCGAAAACACCTCAGGGGATGGTGGAAACGGGTTTTCATTGGAAGATAGTCTTATCCATCCCTCATCCATGCCATATGCCATAGCCCTTGGGTAATAGGGTATCCCCTTTATGCTCTCACTGATAGACAGTTTCATGCCTTAACCCCTCTAACCTTTCTAACAAGTTCAATGGCATTTCTCTGCATCATATAAAAATCCTCTGCGGAAAGACCTGCCCCCAGTACAACCCTCCTTGCCTGCTCCTCGCTCATTAAATCGGACGGACTGTGAGAATCCGTATTGAATATAAGGCTGGCACCCACCTTTTTTGCCATCTTCCCAACATGGCCATTTGCAAGTGAATGACCCTTCCTTCCGCTTATCTCCAAAAGGACGTTTTTCTCTTTTGCACGCATCGTATCCTCTTCAGATATAAGACCAGGATGGGCAAGCACATCTGCACCACCTTCTATCGCCTCTCTATTTGTCCCTTCTTCCACCGGTTCAGTAATTGTTTCCCCATGGACCACAACATAGAATATACCGAGTTTCCTTGCAAGGGCGATCATTTCCCTTATAAGCCCCTTTGGCATATGGGTAATCTCTATCCCTGGAAGAATCGTTATATCCTCATAATAGTCCATCTTTTCACTGATTTTTAGAATGGATTGGGCAACCCTTTCTATGTTTGTAATATCCACGTGGTCTGTGATACCGATGATTCTGTACCCTTTTACCTTTGCCCTCCTTGCCAGTTCAGAAGGCAGGAGTTCACCATCGCTTAATAGGGAGTGTGTATGGAGGTCTATCATCTGTACATCCATCCTTTCCGTCTATTTGGTCTATTCAGTCTGTTTTGTTGTAAACCAGATAGACAAGATAGACTGGATTTTATCACATCTTGTACTTGCCAAAATCATCAGGGGAGAGGTTTTCAAGAATGTCCTCCCATTCACCTGTATCCGTTACCACTTTATCACCTTTCTGTGAAAGATCAACCTTCGCAGATTTCTTTATCACACTCTCCTCCACGAATATGGACGCACCGGTTCTGAGTGCAATGGCTATGGCATCACTCGGTCTTGAGTCTATAACAAGCCTCTTATTGTCCACATCTAAATGTATCAATGCATAGTATGTGTTGTCCTTAAGGTCGTTAATTTCTATCTTTATAACCTTTACACCCAGATTATCGAGTAAATTTTTTAAAAGGTCATGGGTCATAGGCCTTGGGGTCTGGATATTTTCTATGGCTGTTGCAATGCTTGATGCCTCAAGAAGACCAATCCAGATAGGGAGAACATCCTTTTCTTCGAGGTCTTTGAGGATCACTATTGGAGTATTGGTGAAAGGATCGACAGTGATACCTGCAACCTTCATCTCCTTCAGCATTTTATACCTCCATAATTTAGGATTGAGGGGATAGGGGTCAGGGATGGAATCTCAAATCTATACCCTATACCTTACACCCTATTATTAATTAGCTCGCCTTTCAGGGAATTAGCATAGCCCTTTATTATTTCGACTTCAACAAATTTACCTATCATATCCCTGTCACCTTTAAAATTCACAATTTTATTTATTCTTGTCCTGCCCATTAAATCCTGCTCAGAGTTTTTGCTCGTCCCTTCCACCAGAACATCTACCCTTTTATCTTCCATCTCTCTATTTTTATTAAGGGTTATTGATTTTTGAACACCCTGTAAATAGCGGAGCCTCTCTTTTGCCACCTCTCTTGGCACAACATCCTTCAGTGTGGAGGCAACGGTATACTTTCTTGGAGAATACACAAAAGAAAATATGCCATCAAACCCTACGTCTTTTATAAGGTACATGGTTTTTGCAAAATCCTCTTCATCTTCCCCTGGAAAACCCACAATACAATCTGCGGTAATAGAGATGTCTTTACATCTATCCCTTAGAAGCCCTATCTTCTCAATATATTCTTGAGCAGTATAGCCCCTGTTCATACGCTTAAGCACCTTATCAGAGCCTGATTGAAAGGGCAAATGTATATGCTCGCAAAGTTTCTCAAGCCTGCCAAAACAGTCAATAAGTTCAAACGAGATATCCTTAGGATGAGAAGTAACAAATCTAATCCTCTTTATGCCTTGAATCCTGTTTATTGCCTCCAATATTTGTGGAAAGGAGATATCATCCCTTCCCCTGTTATAAGAATTTACATTTTGCCCGAGGAGGGTTACCTCTCTCACGCCTTCTTTCGCAAGGTCTTCAATTTCCTTTAACACATCTTTGCTGTCCCTGCTCTCCTCCCTTCCCCTTACATATGGTACCACGCAATAACTACAGAAATTGTTGCATCCCTTCATAATTGTCACACATGTCTTAACCTTGCCATCTATATTCTTCGGTTTTATGAAAAGGGAAGTACTACATCCATTCTCTGAAAAATCAAAAAATTGCCTTCTTTTTGACGCCTCTTCGATGGCTTCTTTTATTTTATGGATGCTTGAAGGCCCAAGGGAAAAATCAATAAACGGTAACCTTTCCTTTATACTATCCTTCTTCATCTGTGCTACACAACCTGTGACACCAAGAAGCATATTTCTTCTCTTCTTTATATCCCTCAGTCTACCCATAAGGCTGTAAAACTTCTGTTCCGCCTTTTCTCTTACACAACATGTATTCACAATAACAATATCAGCATCCTGCATATTTTGAATATGCTCAAAACCATTATTTACGAGAAGATACGCCATTTTCTCCGTATCATGTTCATTCATCTGGCATCCAAACGTTTCTATACAGAATTTCATTTTAAATCAGCTCTCAGCTATTAGCCATTAGCAATCAGCAAAAAAGAATTAAGCTAACCGCTGACGGCTGACAGCTATTCTTGCTACTCCCTCACCTTGAACCTCGGCTCAGGGGTTCGTCTATCAGCTTTGATAATAGATAATGTGGTTTTCATAAAGGACTCCTAAAATATTTTTTATAATTGTTTATTGAATGACTACTTGTCATATCCAGGTCTAATGGGGTAATTGAAACGTAGCCCTTTTCTATCGCATAAAAATCTGTGCCATCTATCAGTTCGTAATTTTCTCCATTTCCTCCTATCCAGTAATACTTCCCACCCCTCGGATCAACTCGCTCTATCACCGTATCATTATATATCCTTTTGCCGAGTCTTGTCACCATAAAACCTTTCATCTCCTTATAGGGGATGTTGGGGATATTTATGTTTAAAAACGTACTGTCTAATAATGGATTCTCCTGTAATATTTCAATAATTTCTTCAGTTACCCTGGTGGCGTCATCAAAAAGAAACGCACTTCTCGCACTGATAGAAATAGCCATGGAAGGTACACCCAAAAAGGCCCCCTCTTTCGCCGCAGCTACAGTTCCTGAATAGTTCACATCCTGACCCATGTTGGGTCCAGTATTTAAACCGGAAATAATAAAATCAGGCTTCTTTTCAAGTAAAATCCTCACTGCAAGAAAAACACAATCAGCAGGCGTCCCGTTTGTAGAAAAGATATTGCCACTTATTTCCTTTATCCTTAAAGGCTTATGGATGGTGATGGCATGTCCGACACATGTTCTTTCTCTCTCCGGTGCAACAACGTATACCTCATGCCTTTTCAAGAGATTATCCCTCAAGGTCATAAGCCCTTCAGAGCGTATTCCGTCATCATTTGTAAGAAGGATAAGCATTAAATCACCGTATTTTAAACAGCAATCAGCATTCAGCTATTAGCCGTGAATTATGAACCATGAGCTATGAACTATGAGCTCACACGTTGACTGCTGAAGACTAATTGCTGATAGCTATAAATAATAAATCGGGGCGACTGGATTTGAACCTGCGGCCTCTTGCACCCCAAGCAAGTGCGCTAAACCATGCTGCGCTACGCCCCGAGAAATTAAATTTTATAGAATATTTTTAAAAATGTCCACAGGTTTTATTATAAGTGGTTAACATCATTTGTATCATGGAATACAATCCAAAATATTCTTTAAATTACGCGAAGCGTATGTATTAACAGTGCCATGGGCTTGCCCGTGGGAATCTATATTTTAAAAACAATCGATGACCTGCCCCCATCTATTGCATCACTCCGCATACTCCATTATTAACGAAAATGCATACCCCTTAAGTCTCATAGGAATTTGTGCGTACGTTTTAGCCTACCACTTAAGCTTATTTCACTCGCTATTTTATTAAGAACTTATTGAATTAATCGATTCTTTTATAGTATTTTATAGTAAATAAATACAATTTCTTATCAATTATTAATGAGGAGTTAACATGATACAGTTAGAACAAACCTTTATGAACTTTTTACTTGCCCATCAGGAAAAATACAATCGTACTTACCACTTTCTCATCCTGATGGATGCCCTGATCAGTGCAGCAAAGCATATCCAGTACTACTATCTGACAGGTGCCTTAAAAGGAAACCTGGGACAGGCAAACACGGTAAACATTCAGGGCGAAGACGTGATGCGCATGGATCAAATTGCGCATAATATTACAATACATTACCTGAAGACCACAAACAGGGTAATTCATGCGGTCAGCGAGGAGTCGGATGATATAATCCCGCTCAATGAAAATGGCGGCCGTTATTTTGTATATTTTGATCCCCTTGATGGTTCATCAAACGTTGCCCACGGTCTGCCCGTCGGCTTTCTCTTCAGCATTGCCAAGCGGAACCTCGAGGGACCTGAGGATGGCCATTTGAGGGCCGGGAAAGATTGTATAGCAGCAGGAATGTTTGTCATACCAACAGGCACATTTACGCTTGCATTGAAGGAAGCTGGAACATGGAGATTCCATATAGATGAAACAATGGACTATGTCAAGCCTGTCCGCATGATGCTCCCGGAGGATAAAAAGAGCTGGGAATTATCATTCAACGCTGCCAACCATTTTACCTATGCCCATAGAGTTCAGGGATGGATAGCCAAGAATATGCAAAAATATGCCTTCAGATACCTCGGTTCCCTGGCAGGGGATTTCCATCGGATCCTTTCCAATGGTGGCATGTTCATGTACCCTGCCATTGTAAACCATCCAAATCCAAAGAAAAACAGGCCTGAGGGGAAACTACGGCTGATGTACGAGGCTGCTGTTGTATCCTTCATGTGCCGCGAGGCTGGTGGAGATGCTGTGGATGAAACAGGAACGCCCATACTCGACCTCCAGCCAAAAAAACACCATCAAAGAACCGCCCTTTATGTTGGTTCGAAACCGCTGATAGATGAGATTACGGAGGTTCTCAAGGGACAACAGAAGTAGTAGACATATCAATCGGCAAGGTCACTCACGCTTTCGACCCCCGCTGCCTCACCGAGATAGTCTTTAATGCTGGGTTGGATTATAACCGGCTTTACAAATTTCTCAACGTACTGACGGGTGCCTCTCGCCCCCAACACATCAAAGAGCTTCCTGAACTGGGATTCCCAGTCCTTTTTGATTTCTTCTTTCACGGAAAGCGGTAAAGTCCAGGAGCGTGCCTTGAATGGGCCCACCGCATTTTTGCGTACCTTATAGTAGAATTGTTCATCAGTCATATCGCTTTTATGCTCTGAGGCGTGTTTTTCCCTTAGATAGGCATACATTTCCTCGCGCAAATTCTCAGGAATGCGGTTGAAGAACATATTCATAAAATTTGTTGCCAGGTGAATTTCGCACGTTTCCGTTTCCACGAACTTCCCGAAGGCATCTTCGGGTAAGGTCGATGCACCGTGCTGCACAGCGCCTCCCATACCATAATCTCGCCGGGCAACCTGACTTAAGCGTTGTAGTGTGTCAAAATCGACTTTAACCTTAGCAATCGACCCGTCAGGCAATACAATACCACCGTGTGATGTCCCTGTCTGGATACTGATTTTGCTTAATCCTGTCATGCCAGCGCCTCTTTTATCCAGTTCCTTCCTGAACCCTTCAATGTAGGCACGTAATTCTTCTTCTGTCGAATTGCGCCCGCCAACTTCACCAATTTCGCCACCAACTGAAACAATAACCCCCTTCGGCTCCAGCTTACGGATATAGGAGGTCAATTCGGCAGAAAGCTCCGTGTTGAGCGCCTGCTGTGCAGGCACAGAGGGCTTATTCAAATCTACCAGCGTGGAGGTATCTACATCAATGTTGAAAAAACCTGCTGCGATAGATTCCCGCATCACGTCTTTCAATGCCTGTAACTCTGCGTCGGGGTTAGTACCATACCGCTTGGCAGAGACCTGAAAATGATCACCCTGAATAAAGACCGGTCCTTTATAATCCTCAGCAATAGCAGCGGCAAGGACAGACGTGGCATACTCTGCCGGGCGCTGGTCTGTGTATCCAATCTCAGAGCGGGCTATTTCAAATATAAACGCCGAAGCATCCATACTTTTTGCCACGTGGAAGATAACACGGGCTGCGTCAAAGGAAAGGGCACGCAAATTGATTGCGGGGACCGTAAAAATCAGTGGAACATCACCGCGGCCGCGGGCTATGTAGAGATCATGAATCGAGGCAGGGATAATCCCCAGATCCAGCGCTGCCGCACGTGTGAGATAGCGTGCAAGCCCCTGTTTTTCTCTTGACTCAAGCGCCGATACCTCTGCAAGCTTTTGAACCTTTTCGCGAAACCTGGAAGGATTACTCACCCGAACCACTCCCTGATGAATCTCCAGACTGTTATCAAGCACGTCCAGGATGTCTTTAATCTTTAAGTTAGCCATATTAACCTCCTATAATTAAGTCTTAATGCTGTTTTTCGCACTACCTTGAACTCAAGTACCACTATGCTTTATAAATATCACATCTACTCCCAATATTAAACATTGTTTTTTAGTAATTCTTCAATCAGAATCATTATTGAATCCCTTACCCGCTTGCTTCCTTCCTGAAAGCGAGCATTTGTCGTTATCTCCTAATATATGACATTTCATTCTGATCTTCCCCCTATTTAGTGGACACACCGAAGAGTTTCAGGTAATAAAAAATAAGACGGAGGTGTGTCATGGGGAAAAGAGAGGAACACAGGTATTTTGACAAGAATTTCAAGTATGAGGCTATTCGGTTGATGAATGAGGGCAATCGCTCCGTAAAGGATATTGCGGAGGATCTGGGCGTTCATCGGAACCTGCTCCATCAGTGGAGGCGCAAGTATCGTGCGGATATGGAACAGGCTTTCCCCGGGAAAGGACATCTGAGACAACCGGAGGAGGAGCTCCGCCGTCTGCAGCGGGAAAACGAGAGCTTAAAAGAGGAGAAAGAGATCTTAAAAAAAGCCTTGGCCATCTTCTCAAAATACCCAAAGTAACGTATCAGTTCATAGAAAATCACCGTTCCGCATTTGCGGTGAAGAAGATGTGCCGGGTGCTTTCGGTTTCCAGGAGCGGTTATTATGCATGGGCAAAGCATCGAGAGTGTGGCCGGCAGAAGGAGAATGAGCGTTTGATGGTGTATATCCGGGAGGCTTACGCAAGGGGTCGCGGGGTATACGGCAGTCCTCGGGTGACAGCCGAACTAAAAGCCAGAGGGATACCGTGCGGGAAGAACCGCGTTGCCCGCCTGATGAAGAGTAACGGGATCATGGCAAGGACGAAACAGAGGTTCAAGGCCACGAAGAAATCAAAACACGACTTCCTGGTGGCGGATAACCTCCTGAACCAAAGATTTTCTGCAGACCTGGCCAATACAGTCTGGGTGTCTGACATTACCCTTATCTGGACACGGGAGGGCTGGGTGTATCTGGCAGCGGTCCTGGATGTCTTCAACCGTAAGATTGTCGGATGGTCAACGGATACCAGATTGAGCCAGGAAGTTATTGCAGACGCCCTGCACAAAGCTATCCGGCAGCAAAGACCCCGGTCCGGTGTCCTGTTCCATTCGGATCGTGGAACCCAGTATACCAGTTATGCTCTCCGGGATCTGATTAAGCAATATGGTTTTGTCCAGAGCATGAGTTCTTCAGGGAATTGCTACGACAACGCCCTGATGGAATCGTTCTTCCATACCTTGAAGACAGAGCTTGTCTATTTTGAGAAGTACCGGACCAGGCAGGAGGCACGTGGAAGCATATTTGAATATATTGAGGTCTTCTATAATCGTGTGAGAAGGCACTCGGCATTGAATTATTGTTCTCCTGTTGAGTTTGAGAGGAAAGTGTGTGAAACTTAGGAGCGTGTCCACTTTTTCGGGTAAAGATCA
>Ga0172362_10003368_pt1 | contig 13770 bp, 14 predicted proteins | sample LakKivs1_kivu2a2_FD_114534 | JGI IMG/M metagenome (GOLD analysis project Ga0172362, IMG submission 114534) | Sediment microbial communities from Lake Kivu, Rwanda - Sediment s1_kivu2a2 | ecosystem: Environmental > Aquatic > Freshwater > Lake > Sediment | place: Rwanda: Western Province, Lake...
GGTTCTTTGTCGCCATTGAAGGCTTGGATGGTTCTGGTTCAGAAAAAATTGCCTCTCAAGTGGCAAAAATTCTTTCTCAAGAAGGCTATCCAATAGTTTTTACTAAAGAACCAACCGAGGGCCAAATTGGCCGATTCATTAAAAAATTAATCAAAGAAAGAGGAAAAGTTTCTCCTTTGGTTTTGGAATATTTATTTAGCGCTGACCGAGCGATTTTAATGGAAGATCGGATTATTCCCTCTTTAAAAGAAGGAAAAATTGTGGTGACTGATCGGTGTTTATGGTCTTCTGTGGCTTACCGCAGTTTGTATTTTCCTATTCATTGGGTATTAGAGATTAATAAAGAATTTATCCTTCCTGATAATACTTATTTTATTGACTGCTCTCCTTTGGCTTGCGTCAAAAAGATTAAAAAAAGTGAAGATGAGGTAGCCATTTTTGAAACAGAAAAGAAACTTACGGAGGTGAGGGAGGGGTATGAGTGGATAGGACAAAAATTTAATTATTGCTTTGACATAATTGAGCCAGAGGAATATTCTAATGTGGCTGAGGAAATTATCAAAAGAGTCAAAAGACATCAGAAATTTCCAAGGTGGCGTACCTGTTCCACCCTTCGGCCTGAGCTCAGGGTCGATGACCTCCGAGGTGGAACCCCTGGGGTTAGGTAAAATGTGTTAGAATAAGGGCAAATGAAAGTTTTAGTGGCCAGTCCGGAAGCAAAAGATAAAGAAAGTCGAGAGAGAAGACAATTAATTGTTCGTTCTTTGGAGGAGCTAAAAGTAACTTTATTAAACCCCTTACCTGGTCGGCCACCAAAAAAAATTAAATTTCCCACTCTTTTTCCTTATTTAACTTATGAAGGAGAAGCAGAACTTTTAGGCAAGGCGGATGTGGTGGTGGCTGATTTAACTCAAACTGATTTTAAGATTGGCTTTTTGGTTTCTCAATCTTTAAGTCAAGGAAAACCAGTTTTAGGTTTATTTTGGCAGACAATTGATAAAAAAGGTTTGGAAGAGTGGAACAAAAATGATCTTTTTTATATTGACTCTTTTGATAAAAACAATATTCTTTTGGTTTTACGCCGATTTTTTAAGTTTGCTAAAACCCGAAAACAGCTCCGGGGAAAACTAATTGTTATTGAAGGTAGCGATGGTTCAGGTAAGGCAGTCCAATCTAAACTTTTAGGGGAATATTTTCAAAAATCTGGTTGGCGAACTAAGTATATTGATTTTCCTCGTTATTATTCTTCTTTTCATGGAGGGATGGTTGGTCGTTATTTGAAAGGTGAATTTGGGGGACTTTCTGAAGTCAATCCTTATTTGGCTTCCTTAACCTATGCCTTAGATAGATTAACGGCTAAGGATGATTTGGAAGAATGGCTTAAGAATGGAAATTTAGTGGTTGCCAATCGATATACCAGCAGTAATTTGGCTCATCAAACCGCCAGGGTGGCTCCAGAAAAGAAAGAAGAATTTTTAAACTGGCTTATTGAGATGGAATATAAAGTCCATAAATTACCTAAGGAAGATATTGTGATTTTTCTTCATCTTCCAGCAGAAATTGGTATGGGATTAGTGGAGAAAAAAGGGAAAAGAGATTATATCGGCGGAAGAAACCGTGATATTCAGGAAGCAGATTTGCAACATTTAAAAGAAACGGAAAAGATGTACCTCGAGCTTGCCGAGAGGTTTCCTCATTGGGTAAAAATAGACTGTGTTGATAAAGAAGGAAAAATTTTTCCCGCCAAGCAAATTCATCAAAAAATTATTACAATTTTAAAAGACAAACAAATTATTTAGTGGGTTCTGACGATCCTGGATCGTCACGTGCCTGCAATCCTGGAAAAAGTCGATAGAAGTGAAAGATAAAATTTTAGAACTCATAAAAAAAGAAGAAAAAAGACAGAAAGAAACTTTAATGATGATTCCTTCGGAAAATTATACTTATCCAGAAGTTAGGCAGGCAGTGGGTTCAGTTTTAATGCATAAATATGCTGAAGGCCAACCAAGGAAAAGATACTATCAAGGCAATGAAATTGTTGATGAAATTGAAACTTATTGCGAAAGAATGGCTTTAGAAGTTTTTGGTTTAAAGGAAAGCGAGTGGAGTGTTAATGTTCAGCCCTATTCCGGTTGCCCAGCCAATTTGGCAGTTTATAATGCTATTCTTAATCCAGGAGACAAAATTTTGGCGATGTATTTACCTGATGGTGGTCACCTTTCCCATGGTTGGCATTTGCCAGACAAAAAAGTAACTTTGGTTTCCAAAATTTGGGAAGTTCAGTTTTATCATGTGGACAAAAAAACCAGTGTTTTTAATTATGAAGTCATTCAAAAGCAGGCGAAAAATTTTAAACCAAAATTGATTATCTCTGGCGGAACTGCTTATCCCCGGGAAATTGATCATAAAAAAATGGCTCAGATCGCCAAAAGCGTTGGGGGTTATTATTTGGCTGATGTGGCCCATGAGGCGGGTTTGATTGCCGCTGGGGTTAATAAGTCACCTTTTCCCTATGCTGATTTTGTCACCATGACGACTCACAAAACTTTGCGCGGTCCAAGAGGAGCCCTGGTTTTCTGCCGAAAGGAATTTGCCGAAGCCATTGATGCTTCGGTTTTTCCGGGAATTCAGGGCGGACCCCATCTTCATTCTATTGCCGGAATTGCTATTTGCCTTCGGCTTGCTCAGGCTAAACCCTTTAAAAAATATGGCCAACAAGTAGTAAAGAATGCTCAAAGATTAGCTGACAATCTAAAAAAGAAAGATTTTAATATTGTTAGCGGAGAAACTGATAAGCATCTGGTACTGGTAGACTTGAGAAATAAAGGTCTTAGTGGCTGGTTTGTGGCTTGGGCCTTGGAAAAAGCAGGGATTATTGTCAACAGAAATACGATACCTTACGAAACTGGTTCAGCTTATTATCCTTCGGGTTTGCGAATGGGAACCCCGGCAATAACCGTCAGAGGAATGAAGGAAGTTCAGATGGATCAGATTGCTGAATGGATTAATAAAGTGGTTAGCCATCTGGGGCAAAGAATTCTTCCCGAAGACAGGGAAGAGAGATTTAAATACTTAGCCAAATTTAAACAAGAAATTGAGAAAGACCCATTTTATAAAAAAATCAAAAACGAAGTTAAGGAGCTTTGTAAAAAATTTCCGGCTCCTTAGTGATGTCATTCTGGGGAGCGAAGCGACTCCAGAATCAGATTCTGGACAAGCCAGAATGACTGTTCATGGACAAGCCAGAATGACTGTTCATGGACAAGCCAGAATGACTGTTCATGGACAAGCCAGAATGACAAGCTTAAGATATGAAGCGTGGTTATGTTTACATAATGGCCAATAAAAGACCAACACTTTATACTGGTGTTACGAATAACTTAATTAAAAGAGTATTTGAGCACAAGAATTATCAAGGTAGCAAGTTTACTGCCAAATATAATCTTCACAACCTTGTCTATTATGAGAGTTTTGAAACAATTGAGCAGGCAATTTTTAGGGAAAAGCAAATAAAAGATATGAATAGAATTGATAAATTATTGATGATTAAAAGATTTAATCCGACGTTTAGAGATTTATATAATGAGGTCCTGGACAAGCCAGGATGACACCAGGATGACATATGGTAATTTTTGACGGAAGAAAATTTGCATTAGAAAAAGAAATTCTTCTTAAAGAAAAACTATCCCATATTAAAGGGACGGACCCTAAAATGGGGCTTAAGCTGAGTTCAATTTTAATTGGCGATAATCCGGAGAGCGAACTTTATTTAAAATTAAAAGGTAAAGCAGCGGCAAGGATGGGAATAGATTTTGAACTGGTTAGGTTTAATGAGGAATGTGAGGTTGATGAGGTGGTGGAAAAAATTAAGAGATTAAATCAAGATCCGAAAGTCAAAGGAATTATGGTTCAGTTGCCTTTACCTGAAAAGTGGGAAGTTGGAAGTGGGAAGTTGGAAATTCTTGGCTCAATTGAGCCAAGAAAGGATGTTGACTGTCTTACTTCAGAAAATTTGGGGCTTTTAATGATGGGTAAGCCAAGATTTTTGCCGGCCACTGTTCGGGCTGTCTTAGAAATATTGAATGTTGCTCAAAATAAACCCTTAATTACTAATTACCAATTACTAATTACTGAACGGTGGCTTGCTGGGAAAAATGCTTGTATCATTGGGGCCTCTGAAATAGTCGGTAAACCATTAGTGATGGTCCTTTCTGAACTTGGTGCCACCGTTACTCTTTGTCGTTCCACCACGAAAAATTTAGCAGAATTTACCAAGAAAGCTGATATTTTAGTCTCGGCTACTGGTGTCCCTAGCTTGGTTAAAAAAGATATGGTAAAGAAAGGAGCGGTAGTGGTTGATGTGGGAATTTCAATGTCAAATGTCAAATGTCAAATGTCAAATGTGAGAGGAGACGTCCAGAAGAATGTGGCGGAAGTGGCTAGTTTTTTGACGCCAGTACCAGGAGGGGTTGGACCAGTAACGGTGGTCTGTCTTTTTGAAAATCTTCTTTTAGCTTCGCAAGGCAACGCCTTGCGAAGCTAACAAGGTTTAAGAGTTAAGATAAGATTCGTAGGATTTTATGAGAATATCAGCTGGTTTTTTTTGGGACATTGCTTGAACAAAAAGCTTCGCTGCTTGAAGATTGGTGATTAAAGGAATACCAAAATCAACCGTGTTTCGGCGAATTTTATAATCATCTTCTGCTTCATCTTTCGGCAGATAACCTTGGTCATTGATATTGATGACCAAATCTAATTTTCCTTGGGCCAAAAAGGTGGCAATGTTAGGTTCCTGCCTTTCATGAATTTTATGCAGTTTTTCTGCTAAAAGACCATTTTTATTTAAAAATTCAGAAGTTTTGTGAGTGGCATAAATTTTCAATCCTAAATCATAAAGCATTTTTGCTTCTTCTAAAAAACGGAGTTTATTTTCTTCACCCCCTAAGCTTAAAAGCACAGTCTTTTGGGGTAAACGTTGGTCAGTGGCCATGATTGATTTTAGATAAGCTTCCTCAACATCTTCACCTAAACAAGCAACTTCACCAGTGGAAGCCATTTCCACTCTTAAAACCGGATCAATATCTTTAAGCCGAGAAAAAGAAAACTGGGGAACTTTGACGCCAACAAAATTTGCTTCCAAAAAATGAAAGTGCTCCTGGAGGTTAATTTTGTGGCCTAAGATCACATGAGTGGCGGTTTCAATGAAATTATGATTACACATTTTTGAAATAAAAGGAAAAGTTCTTGAGGCACGCAAATTGCATTCAATGACTAAAATTTGGTTATCTTTGGCTATAAACTGGATATTTCCAGGACCGGTGATTTTTAAGGCCTGGGAGATTTCTTGACAAGCATTTTTGATTTTTCTGATTGTTTCCAAATAGATTTTTTGAGGAGGAAAAACAATACTGGCATCTCCAGAATGGACACCAGCATTCTCAATATGTTCGCTTACGGCACAAAGCAAAATTTTGCCGTTGCGGGCGACAAAATCGGCATCAATTTCTTTGGCATTTTCAATGAATTTACTAATAACAATACTGCTATGATTACTTTCGATTTTACTTAAATAATCAAGAAGGCTTTTTTCGTTATAAGCAACATACATCGCCTTTCCAGAAAGAACATAGGAGGGTCTGGCGATGACCGGAAAACCGATTTTTTTGGCAAAGGCAACTGCTTGTTTAAAATTGGTAAGACGTTGCCAGATTGGTTGGTTGATATTTAAACGATTAAGAAGTTTGGAGAATTTCTTTCTGTCTTCAGATTGATCAATATTTTCTGGTTTAGTGCCAAAAATTTTAATTCCCCAGTTAGCTAAAGGAATGGCTAAATTATTGGGAATTTGACCGCCGACAGAAACAACGACTCCAGCAATCTTTTCTTTTTGACAAATATCAGTAATTCTTTCTAAAGAAAGTTCCTCAAAATAAAGTTTATCGGTGATGTCATAATCAGTGGAAACCGTTTCCGGATTGCAGTTAACCAAGATAGTTTGATAACCTTCTTTTCTTAAAGTATTTACGGTATTGACGGCACACCAGTCAAATTCAACTGAAGAACCAATACAGTAAGGACCAGAAGCCAAAACCATTATTTGTTGTTTTTCTTTAAATTCCAAATCATCTTTGCTGGCTTGGTAAGTTAGGTAAAGATAATTGGTTTTGGCCGGGTATTCGGCGGCAAGGGTATCAATTTGTTTGACAAAAGGGAAAAGATGGATTTTTTTTCTTTGGAAAGAAATTTCTTTTTCTGTTGTTTTAAAATAATCTGCCAACTGTTTATCAGAAAAACCCAAAAGTTTTGCCTTTGTTAAAAGTTCTGGTTTTAACTTGGGATTTTTTCCTAATAACTGGTGAAAATCAGTAATTTTTTTCATTTCAGCAATAAACCAGGTGTCAATATTAGTTAAACGGTTGATTTGAGTAGGAGAAATTCCCTTAATCAATCCTGAAGCGATTTGAAAAATCCGGCGGGAGTTGGGAATTTTGATGGCCTTTTTAATTTCTTGATTAGATAGTTTACACTTAGGATCAATAATTCCCTCATCGCCTTGGTTAAGCATTCTGACTGCCTTTTGAATTACTTCAGGAAAATTTCTACCAATAGCCATAACTTCTCCCACGGATTGCATTTCCGTTCCAATTCTTTGTGATTTTAAACCAAATTTTTCAAAGTCCCAGCGAGGAATTTTTAAAGCGATATAATCTAAGGCTGGCTCAAAAAAAGCAGAAGTTTTTTGAGTAATGTTATTTTTTAATTGATCTAAGGTATAACCTAAAGAAAGTTTGGCGGCAATAAAGGCTAAAGGGTAACCAGTCACTTTTGAAGCCAGGGCAGAAGAACGGGAAAGCCGGGCATTTACCTCTATTATTCGGTAGTCGCTTTTTTTCGGATGAAGAGCAAATTGAATATTACATTCGCCGACGATTTTAAAATGACGAATTACGGTAATGGCAATTTGTCTGAGAAGGAAATATTCTTCATTATTGAGGGTTTGTGAAGGGGCAACGACAACACTTTCGCCAGTGTGGATTCCCATTGGGTCAAGATTTTCCATATTACAAACTGTTAAGCAATTGTCGGCTTTGTCACGGACAACTTCATATTCGATTTCTTTCCAACCATCCAAGTATTCCTCAACCAGAACCTCATTAGAGAAAGAAATGGCGCGTTTAACAACGTTGATTAATTCACGTTCAGTTTCGGCAAAATTTGATCCTTGGCCTCCTAAAGAATAACCATTTCGGCAAATTACCGGAAAACCGATTTTTTTCGCTACTTTTAAGGCAGATTTTAAATTGTGAGCAACCCCATTTTCAGGAATTTTTAAACCTAAGTCTTTAAGGTGATTGGCAAAAAGCTTGCGGCTTTCCGTTTGATTAATGGCAGAGATAGAAGTTCCTAAAACTTTAACACCGTATTTTTGGAGAACGCCTTTTTTTTGAAGGGTCAAACCGCAATTGAGAGCTGTTTGGCCGCCAAAGCCCAAAAGAATACCATCTGGTCTTTCTTTAGCAATTATTTTTTCCACAAATTCTTGATTGACAGGAAGAAAATAAATAGTGTCAGCAAATTCTTGACTGGTTTGAATAGTGGCAATATTGGGGTTGACTAAAATAGTTTTTATTCCTTCTTCTTTTAAGGCTTTTATTGCTTGCGAGCCGGAATAATCAAATTCTCCGGCTTGGCCGATCTTTAAAGCACCGGAACCGAGAACGAGAACCTTCTTTGGCAAATCCTTCATAGATTTAAAATCGATCAAAATTTCAGAATACTCAGAAAACTCAGAGTATCAGAATATCAGATAATCGGAATATCAGATAAATTTATATTCTGACTTTCTGGTTGTCAGGATTTCTGATATTTCTGGCAATCCGAGTATTCCGAGTTTTCTGAAATATTATTAATTAAGTAATTAGACCAATTTGTTTATAAATTCATCAAACACCCACCCAGTATCTTCCGGTCCTGGATGACCTTCCGGGTGAAATTGAACTCCGAAAAACATTTTATTTTTAGAAATAATTCCTTCGCTGGTTTGGTCATTGAGATTTACAAACCAAGGCTGCCAATCTTTCGGTAGACCTTCGTTGTGGACGCTAAAACCATGGTTTTGGGAAGTGATAAAACAGCGTTTAGTGAAAAGATCTTGGACGGGTTGGTTTAAAGAACGATGACCGAATTTAAGTTTATAAGTTTTTCCTCCGGCGGCTAAGGCCAAAATTTGGTTACCTAAACAGATTCCCAAAATGGGAACTTTATTTTCAATCGCTTGACGAACAGTGGCGATAGTCTCGGTGACAACTTTAGGATCGCCGGGACCATTGGAAATTATCATGCCGGAAATCTTTTGAGGAAGGGAAGTATTAAAAGGGTTGAAATTCCAAGGAACAACAATAATGTTTATTTGCCTGGCTAAAAGACTTTCTAAAATCGCTTTTTTATAACCACAGTCAATTAGACAAATTGTTTTCCTTCCTTTGTCAGAATGAAAAATTTGTGGTTTTTTAAGACTGACTTTAGCGACAATGTTTTCCTTATTTGGGTCATAAAAATCAATTTTTTGATTTTCAAATTGGATTTTTCCCAACATCGTTCCGGATTGGCGAATTTTTTGAGTTAGGACTCTGGTGTCAATCTCCGAAAGACCAGGAACATTATTTTGTTTAAGCCAAGCATCCAGCGTTTGTTTGTTTTGATAATGATTGGGTGTTTGACAAAATTGACTGACGATTAAACCGGAAACTTGAATTTTTTTTGATTGAAAATATTTTGGATCAGGAACACCGTAGTTGCCAATCAGGGGATAGGTGAGAACAAGAATTTGACCGGCATAGGAGGGATCGGTTAAAGCCTCAACATAACCAGTCATGGCCGTGGAGAAGACCACCTCGCCGGCTGAACTTTTCTTCGCCCCGAACGAAAATCCTTCAAAAATTGTTTTATCTTGCAGGACTAATTTTGTCCTCATTTAAAAAAAATGCCCCAGTTTTTGGGGCTTTTGGATTTTAGTGGCTTTAATTATTTTGGATTTCATTTCTTATACGCTTCTTATACGCTAAATAATCCATGTTAAAGACAAGAAATTTTTTTGTCAATTAGGCAAAATTTAGTTCTTTAGTTCTTTGAAGCAATCTTTTGGGGTTTCTTAGGGGTTTTGTTCTTAGTTTGAGTTTTTTTCCTTGTCTGCTTTTTTGTTTCTTCTTGAGGAGTTTTTTTGGTGGCTAATTTCACCAGCCTTGATTTTAACCTTGAGGCTTTGTTTTTGTGAATAACATTTATTTTGGCGGCTTTATCCAAAACAGAATAAGCTTTTTTAATATTGGCTTCAGTGGGATTTTTTCGGGCCGCTTTTAAGACATCCTTATAGCGATTACGGACAACCAAGTTTGACTTGGCTTTTCTTCGAGCATTTCTTAAAGCTTTTTTTGATGATTGTAAAACTGGCACCTTTGTAAATTAAAAATTAAAAATGAAAAGTTAAAAATGACAATGAAAAATTTAAAAATCTTGAACTTTTAGAATTATAATATCCAGTAAGGAAAAAAACAATTAGCAATTATGCCAAGCAAAAATTATATTCAAAAAAGTAATTAGTAATTTGTAATTAGTAATTAAGGGTTGATTAGAATTAAGAAATTAAAGTCTGTTAAAATTTTTAGAAGGTCACTTTTTTGCCAATCTCAATTGCCCTTTTTCTGAAGAATTCCTTTAATTGATCCAAGGTTAAGGGTTTTATCATTCTGGGAAGGAAATCAAACTTTTCAACTAAAAAGAAATTGCTTCCTAAAAGAATAAGATCAATTTCCAAGCGAAATTTCTTTTCTATTCCATACAGGAGGTCCCAGATTGTGAACTTTTCTTTTAACAAAAAATATAAATCAACGTAATCTTTGACGTCTGTCCTTTGAGTGATAGTTAAAAGTTTATTGGTGGCAATATCTCGTAGGCTGTCTACTAAGATCCCTTGGTAATTTATTCCCTTTTCAATTCGGTGATATGGGTAATAGCCAAAATCAATCTTGACAGATTCTTTACCCTTTGTTAATTGGAAAATCAAAACTGTTTCTTTCTTGGTGTATTTTGAGATTATTCCCAGTTTTGAGGAAATTTTATTGATAATTTCTATTACTTCGTTGTCCTCAAACTTATTCTCATTAAAAAAATCCAAATCTTCAGAGTAACGATGTTGAAGATAAAAAGCGCATAAAGCAGTTCCGCCAGTGAAGTAAAATTTCTTGCTTAAGTCTTTTTGTTTTCCAAGTTCTTTTAAAATTAGCTTTTGAATAGGGGATAAAATTAATGTTTCCATATTAGAAATTTTAAAAATTTTTTTCGTTGAGGATCGATTCTGAGCTCATTCCAGTATTTTTTCACCAAGGACAGGGGAATCTTTTCTTTATCTTTAAGAAAAAGCCCATAATTTATCATTCTTTCTAAAATTAAAATCCGGCCTTTTTCGGTTTTTTTAAGCTCGTTGATATCATAATCCCAAATGAAGACCATACAATTATTCTATCCTAAATGAATAGGGTTGGCAAGACTTCTTAATTAGTTGTTGAATTTTTTAAAAATTTCTTTTAAAATACTTTCAATTACTCATACCGCCATTAAAGTCCTTGAAACTTCAAGGCGGTAGCGGTTTAAAGGACTAATCCAGAGGATAATTATGGAGATTAAACTGAAAGATTTACTTGAAGCGGGGTGTCATTTTGGACATCAGGCGAGCCGTTGGAATCCCAAAATGAAGCCTTATATTTTTGCGGAGAGAAATAAGGTTCATATTTTTGATTTGGTTAAAACTAAGGAAGGATTAGAGGCCGCCTTCGCTTTTATCAAAGCTACGGCGAGCCAAGGAGGAAAAATTGTTTTCGTGGGCACAAAAAGACAAGCAAAAGATTTGATCAAACAATCTGCTTTGCGAGTCAAAATGCCCTATGTTTCTCAACGCTGGGTGGGAGGAACAATCAGTAATTGGGAAGAGATTAAGAAAAACTTAGACAAATTGGTTGATTTAAAAAACAAAAAAGAGGCAGGCGAATTTAAAGATTTTACCAAAAAAGAAAACCTTTTGATTGATCGGAAAATTACCCGCTTAGAATTTATTTTTGGGGGTTTAGTGGGTTTGGAAAAAATTCCGGAAGCAATTTTCGTGGTGGATGTTAAAAAGGAATTGGGGGCGGTTAAAGAGGCAAATGAAAAGGGGGTAAAAGTGATTGGTTTGGTTGATACTAATGGTAATCCCGATTTGGTTGATTATGTAATTCCTGGCAATGATGATGGGGTTAAATCAATTGAGTTAATTGTAAATTGTATTGCGGAAGCGGTGGAAGAAGGAAAAAAAGAGGTTGAAAAAGAGACAAAAAAAGAGCGTAAAACTCAAAGCGCAAAGCGTAAAACCAAAACTTAAAACTTAGAGCTTTCAGCTTTACGCTATAGTTTTGAGCTTTGCATTTTGCACTTTGCGCTAAATTATGACTATTACTTTAGAACAAATTAAAGAACTCCGTGAGCTAACTGGTGCTGGGATTATGGATGTGAGAAAGGCTTTGGAAACCAGTGCCGGTGATAAGAAAAAAGCTTTGGAAATCCTAAAGCAAAAAGGAGCAGAAGTGGCCGAAAAGAAAAAAGAAAGAGCCACTTCCGCCGGTTTAATAGAATGTTATGCTCATAATAACGGTAAAGTGGCGGCGATGGTTGAGCTTTTGTGTGAGACTGATTTTGTGGCCAGAAATGAAGAGTTTAAAAATTTAGCTCATGAGCTGGCCATGCAAGTGGCGGCTATGAACCCAAAAAATGTAGAGGAACTTTTAAAACAAGAATATATTAGAGATCCTTCAAAAACAGTGGATGACCTGGTAAAAGAGCTTATTGGAAAAATTAGAGAAAACATTAAAATAAATAGATTCGAGAGATTAGAAATGGGTGAATAATCACTAATCAATCGCGAATTAAAGCGAATCTATGCGAATTCCTAATTCCGGAACTAAAAATCTAATTTATCCGGAACTTTCTTACAAGATCGTTGGCATTCTTTTTGGAGTTTATAATCGCTTCGGCTATTCTTATCCAGAAAAATATCTTCAAAAAGCTGTTGAAGAAGCGTTTAAAACAAATAAAGTTCCCTATAATAAAGAAGTTAAAATTGATTTGTATTTTGATCAAAAACAAATTGGTCGGCATTTTATTGATTTTATTATTGAAAATAAGATAGTATTAGAAATAAAGAGAGGAAACCAGATAAGTGTTGCTGATGTAAAGCAGGTATTAATGTATTTGAGGTCTTTTAATTTGAGATTAGGAATTTTAGCTTATTTTGGTAATAAAGAATTAATTTATAAAAGAATAATTAACTCTAGGCTAAAAGATAGCAACTAAACCAAGAATTTGCATGATTCGCTAAGATTAGCATGATTAGTGAGATAAAACTATGGTAGATTTTAATCAGACCCGTTTTTTGATGCAGAAGGCCTTAGATCATCTTCAGATGGAGATTTCTACCATCCGCACCGGTCGAGCTTCGCCAGCTTTAATTGAAAATATTTCCTGTCAAGTTTATCAAGGAAGCCAAACTCTTCGTTTAAAAGAATTGGGTTCCATTACTGTTCCTGATCCTAAATCATTAGTAGTTCAACCTTGGGATAGTTCTATTATTGGAGAAATTAAACAATCAATTTTGGCGGCTAATGTTGGCTTAACTCCAGTAATTGAGAATAATGTTGTTCGCATTTCTGTTCCTGCTTTAACGACAGAAAGAAGGCAGGAATTTATCAAACTTCTTCACCAAAAAGGAGAAGAGGCAAAAGTAGCGATCCGCAATGTCCGGCGGGACAAAATGGTGGAAATAAAAGAGAGTTTTGACAACAAAGAATTATCAGAAGATGAGAAATTTAGGACAGAACATCAATTGCAGGAAATTACAGATGAATATATTGGGAAAGTTGAGGAGATAGAGAAGAAGAAGGAGGGGGAGTTGCTTCAAGTATGATGGTGTTTTCCTCCTTGACAAGCCTAATCATGAATGATATAAGATGATTAATGTTTTCTTGAAAGCTAAATTTCCAAAAGCGGAAGTTTAAGCTAAAAAGAAAAAGGTTCTTTTAAAAGGGAAAGTAAGGTAGAAAGATCGCAAGAGTTGGGCGCAAGAGTGGTTATAATAAAAAAATGTAGCTACTCTCGTGCTCAACTCTTTGATGTTAGGCGCCTAAAGAGTGGAGAGAGTTTCTCCCAGAGCACATTGCCCGTTTCAGGTTCCCTTGAAAGGAGCACACGTATGTTACTGAACGGCTTTCGCATTGACGTGGACGTGGGCTTTGGGGTCTCGCTGCTGAACGTGGTTCACTCTGAATGCGGCCAGAACATCGCCAGTTCGGGCGCCGTGGTCAACGCGTTCATCTCCGGCCTCGACAACACCTCGTAACGAGTGGCCAAGACGGGCTGCTTGAGGGCTCGTAGATGAACGTGGCATGAGGGAGAAAGGGGGTAAGTAAGCGGGCAAAGTATGCGCAAGATCAGGTGCAGAAAAATGCTTGAGCTGAAAAAGCCCCCCTCCCAACTTTTCGTTTAGCCTGCCTACCGAACTTTCCCTTGTATATCAAGAAGTCCCGCTAAAAGCGGGATTTTTTGATGGAAAAAAATATAAAGTCAAATTAGGAGACTATTTTCTTTTTTTGCTCTTTGGCAAGATTAAGGAAAAAAGAAATCATCTTTTCTTTGGAAAATTCTTTAATCATTTTAGGATAATCATGCAAATTTTCTGCTTTCAGA
>Ga0172362_10003369_pt1 | contig 13769 bp, 8 predicted proteins | sample LakKivs1_kivu2a2_FD_114534 | JGI IMG/M metagenome (GOLD analysis project Ga0172362, IMG submission 114534) | Sediment microbial communities from Lake Kivu, Rwanda - Sediment s1_kivu2a2 | ecosystem: Environmental > Aquatic > Freshwater > Lake > Sediment | place: Rwanda: Western Province, Lake...
AGTTCACTCTTTTTTCCCTTCTTGTGCATCAATCTCCTGAATCCTCTGTCTGGCAATTCGTCCCAAATCGCTTGTAGCACCTTCTTTCTGGACGATTTTTTGGAACAGCGTTTTTGCCTGTTCAGGTTTCTGAAGTTTGACATAGGCCAATCCGGCTTCGTAAAACGCGGTGGTATTCCAGGGCAATCGAGTCGGTGCAGAAAGGTAATTGACTTTTAAGAATTCAAAGATGGCCTCCTCAAATCGTCCCATGTTCGCGTAGCATTTTCCGATCCAATACTGAATTTCTGCCTCTGTTTCGGAATCGGCATCCTTTTTCACCTCTCTCAAATATTCCACGGCCCGACTGTATTCATTCAGACTCATGTAAAAAGTGCCGATTTGGACTCTTTTCTGCAAAATGTCTTCTGCCTTCGGAAAACGTTGGATATACTCACGAGTTAAACCCAAAGCCACATCCCAAAGACGCAGTGCATCGTAAACACGGATCAGATAACGCATCGCCACAGGAACAATGTCGGGGGCCATTTTGTTTTCCATCGCCAGTGTAAAAGCCCTCATGGCGTTTTCGTACTGTTGGGATCGAAAGTAATGGTCTCCCAAGTTAAGATATACCTTCGCCACAATCGGATGATCGGGATATCGGTTGGGCATCTCCGTAAGGATCTTTAAGGCCTCTTCCACTCTGTTGGTGATGAGATAAATTCTTCCTATTTCAAACTCTGCCTCGGGAACAAAGCGCGTTCCCCTGTATTTTTGCGCTACCTCTTCCATCGAGCTGAGAGCGAGAGGGAAATCCTTCTTAGACAAATAGGCCATCCCTTTTTCAAAAACGAACTCTGCCCAAAAATCCTTGTATCGTGGATCCTTCTTGAACGATTGCTCAAATACCTTCATTCTGACTTCGGCTTGAGGGATTTTCCCCTGGCGGAGCAGGCAGACGATGATGCGAGCAGAAAAAAAAATGCCCTTTTCAGCGGGTGGATTGAGCCGTAAGGCTTGCTCAAAGGCAGTCGCGGCTTCTTCGTATCTATTCAGCCGAAGAAAAAGTTGCCCCAAGGATTCTGCCGTGCTGTCGGACGGCGCCTTCTCGAAAATACGGTTCATATAATCCAGCGCCTGCAGAGCATTCCCTTCTTCCTCGGCGATTCGCGACAACGCCGAAAATACCCGAACTTGATCTTCTGCTTCACGATATTCTTGCCCATAGTGGTAAGATACTTTTTTCGCATTCAAGTACTCTCTGGATCCTTGATACGCTCTTGCCAAACCGAAGAGGAGACGCTTTCTGTTTGACGCGCTCACCGGTTGCAGACCCACAGAAGCCGACCAGGTCTGAAGGCTGTCTTTTTCCAAGGCCGAGGTGTACAGAGCGATGGCTTTGGAAAAATCGTTGGTTTCAAGATACAACTCTCCCAACGCGATGCATCCACTGTCTGCCCAAGGTGAAAAAGAAAATCGCCGGCAAAGGGTCTCAAGAAGGGGCACGGCCGCCGCATGATCCTTTTTTTTCACTGCGACCTTGGCCCGATAAAAATCCGATTCAGGCTGAAACCGCCCCTTGGAAAATTTCTCACTGTAAAGCGCAAATATCGAATCTGCTTCTATCAGATTTTCTGTGCGAAAATGAATCTTCCCCACATTGAACAGCGCTTCTTCAAAGAACGGACTGTCCGGAAAATTTTCAAGCAGCCTTCCGAAAATCCTCAGCCCCTGCTTCAGAGAGTCGGTCTGAACCAGAGCAGTGCCCATTCGAAAGAGCAATTCGTCCTTTCCTTCGTTATCCGAACAGGTATCCAAAAGCGCAAGACAATCCATCATCTGAGATCGTGATAACACTTCGGCCTTTTGTTGGGCCAATCGAAAATCGAACAGCGCTATCTGAAGGGTATTGGGATGGTCAGCGCTCAGGGTCGAATACATGGTTTGGGCGCTGTCTAAGAAAACCTTTTCTTTGTTTTTCAAATAGAGGGCCTCATAACATTTGGCAATTTTCAAAAGAACCGCATCGTTTTGGGCCGGTTCCGGTTTGCCAGCGATGTATTTTTTAAAGTAGCCAATGGCCTCTTCGTACTGCTTAAACTCCTGAAACGAAATGTTGCCCAACTCCCTCAGAATCTCCACCTTGTCATACCCCGTGAGCGATTTCTGTGTGAGCTCAGCCAATTTCGAAAATCCTTTCAGGGCGTTGGCAGGATAAAATGTTTCGATCTCCCGTATCCTTTCTTCTGCTCTATTCGCCCACAACGTTCCCGGATTCAGCCTTCCAATCGTACGGTAGATCTCGAGAGCCTCGTTCATCCTTTCGATCTTCTCCAAACCTTCCGCATAGACAAACCGTGCTTCCGGGACAGCACCGCTTGTTGGAAAATTCTGCCAAATGCTTCGGAGAATCTGAAACCCCTCATCAAAAAAATTCAACTTCTGGATAGAGATCTTTCCCTTTTTAAGAAGCGCCCAACTTTCCAACGGATCCTTCTTGAATCGCCGAAGATAGGTATCGTAGCAACCGGACGCTTGCTCATTTTCATTCAAGCCGACAAAAAGATGGGCCAGTGTGAGGAGACTCTTTTTCAATAGACAATCCGAGGCGGAAGAATCGTTGAGGAGGAACTCCAGCTCGGAAACAGCCTGAGACGCCTTTCCCATGTTCTTCAAACAGAGCGCTTTTTCAAAACGGGCTTCCAGTTTTTCCGCTGGATGGGTACTCCGATTTTCCGTTGCGTCAAATGCCAGAAAAGCAGCCTGGAAATCTCCTTCGCGCACCTTTATTTTCCCAATGCAAAACTGGACACGTGCTGTTAGACTGTCATCCTGCGCGGACGCAAGTACCTTTTGAAACGCATCGAGAGCCCGTGCTCCCTCGCCTTCCATTTCGTAAAGACATCCCAAACGAAACCAGGCTCTCTGTTTCCATTCTGTTCCTTGGGGCAGTCCCACCAATTTTTGATACTGCTCTCGACTTTCGCTCAAGAGACCTGCTTTTTCATAAACTTGTCCCAATTGGAAAAGAGCTTTTGTTTTGGTCTCTTCGTCGGCCGGCTTGATCTGAAGCTGTTCCAAAATACGGACCGCTCTTTCATTTTCGCCTTTTTTCGAATAGATGTCTGCCAATAAGAAAGACGCCTTTGATCTGTACGTTCCTGCAGAACTCCATTCCAAAAGGAGTTGAAGAAAAGATTCTGCCTTGTCAAGATTTCCTATTCCAACAGAAAGTCGGCCGCTGTGATACAGACTTTCCATGGCGTTTGGACTCTCTGGATAAAAACTAAAGACCCGATAATAGGACTCGATTGCCTCGCTGCTTTTGCCCATTTTTTCAAAACATTGACCCAAGCCGAACTGGGCCTGAGGGGCGAAGGAAGAACTGGGATAACGTAGCATGAGTTTTATAAATGCTTCCTGTGCTTCCTGGAATTTATCCAGGAAAAAATAGCAGTTCGCGGCCAAAAACTGTGCTTCCGCAGCTTTCGGACTGTCGGAATAATGCGTCACAAAATTCTCAAACTGAATTCGAGCCATATCAAATAGCTTTTCCTTGTACAGCCGCTCTCCGTATAGAAAATCCGTTTTTTCTGTTGGAATCTGTGCTGTGAGCACACCGGCAGCAAGAAAAATCCATCCTGAAACGATGCAGAATACGATTTTATTTCTTAAAAACAAATTCCTGCTCTGTATCATTTTCATCATCCTTGCTCTGCGTTTCTACAGTGATACGAAGAATAAAACCCCATCGGCTTTACGCAGATAGGGTTTTACCGTGGCACTCAAATTAGGGGCTGTTTACCATCTATTCTTCTTTTTTCTTCTTCTTTTTTTCCTCTTCCAACAATTTTCTTAACCGTTTCAGTTCCTCTTCCACTTTCTTTCTTTCCGCCCGAATCTTGAGCAGTTCGCTGTCGGCATCCTGAGTATCTTTTTGTCCTTTTATGATCCTCTCCAGGATCTCTTTGCGATCTTCTGCACTTTTTTCCAAGAGGACCTTGTCGGGAGAAGAATAGAGACGTGTCGGCAGAATGGCTAATTTCGCGCCTAACAAACCTCTCCATGTAGGATAATTGGGAAAATCCACAGGTGGTTTGGGCAAGTGTGTATTCTGATAGTCGGATACATCCTCGCCCGACAGAAGTCGAAGATCAATACCCATCTCGAGCGTCACCCACGGGTAAGGTTTGTAATACACCCCGGTGGTTAAGTACGAAACATACTCCCGGCTGTAGGCAGTCGCAGGAGGTTGAGTTAAAAATGCCCGAGCATTGAACTCTACGGAGAAGTCGAACGACCCCGCAGGATAGAGCAAACCCATTCCGAAAAGAATCTCGGAACTCATGGATTTCGGTGTGGGATCGTTTGCATTGCCCGTGAGATTTTTACCCACGTCGTTATGATTCAGGTATCCCACATTGCAATGCAATGACCATCCTTCTTCTGGGAATACAATGTTGCTGTAGTAAGAAACCAGACCCGTCACTTCCGCTTCAATCGTTCCTGCGGAATAGGGTTCGTAGATAATGTTATGCGTCTTGGCTGTCGGAATACGCGCAGAGAGTATGCCACCGAAAAGAAAGGGGCTCTCCAGCGGACCGAGAGAACCAACTTTCATGCTTATAAAAAGATCATCGGGGAGATTTGCCTTTCCGTGCAAGATATTGCCCTTGCTGTTGTTGGTGTCCTGATAATAAATCGGTGAAAGAGCAAATTCGATGTGTGAACTGATACCTACGTTGAAGGAAGAAAATCCTTGAACGTTCCACAACGTGTAAGGCTTACTTCCAGAACTTGCAATTTTCCCAAAGTAGCGCGTACCCGCATAAAATTCAAGATACCCCTTCGATATCACCTTGGCGGAATGCACATAAATCAATCCCTTCCCTCCCAATCTCGTAGTACCCTGAAGTGGCGAGGTCATCAGCACCAAGAAAACGATCAAACAAAAATACATTCGACGCATGGGTTCCCTCCAAGGTTGTAAGCATGTTGGAACACTATTCCTCTATCGAGCAGACTGAATTTTCTCAGCAATCAAACTGTTGGCCCGAAAAAGCGATTCAAACGTTCCCGCATCCGTCCACCAGCCTTCCAAAATATCGAAGGTCATTGTTCCGTTTTGTATGTAGGTATTATTGACGTCTGTGATCTCCAGCTCGCCTCGCAGAGAAGGCTTCAGACCTTTGATGATGCGAAACACTTCGGAATCGTACATGTAAATTCCTGTTACGGCATAACGGGATTTCGGATGTTTGGGTTTTTCTTCGATATTTATGATGCGATCTCCCTTCAATTCTGCGACACCAAACCGTTCAGGATCTTCCACTTCTTTGAGAAGAATCTTTGCCCCCTTCTTCTGTTTCTTGAAACTCGAAACCGCCTTTTTAATATTTCCTTCAATGATATTGTCTCCCAAAATTACAACAATCGCATCATCATCCGCGAAATGTTCGGCCAAGCCCAATGCCTCGGCAATGCCTCCCTCCCCTTCCTGATAGGTGTAATTGAGATGCTTCAACCCGAATTCCTTTCCGTTGCCCAGAAGCCGGAGGAACTCTCCGGCATTATTGCCACCCGTAACAATCAGGATCTCCTCAATGCCGGCATGGACGAGCGTCTCAATAGGATAGTAGATCATGGGCTTGTTGTAGAGAGGCAACAAATGCTTATTCGTTACTTTCGTCAGAGGCCAAAGGCGTGTTCCCAATCCTCCTGCCAGCACAACACCTTTCAAAATTTTCCTTTCCCAAAAAGTAGAGTGATTATCTTGTCAGATATTCCTGCGCCAGGGCGATGAAATAGACAATCTGAGCCAAAATGCTCAATCTGGAAAGAAACTCAAAGAATCGGGATATCCAGTGAAAGGTTGTGCCCTTCACAATGATGGTATCGCCTGGCTTGAGAATAGGCACGAGTCTTTCATCCGCCGTATCGAGATACTTTTTAACATTAATTTTGAAAACCACGTTCCCCTGACTGGGATCGCTCCGTATGATGCGAACGCTGCTGATTTTCGCATTTTCTGTCGGCCCCCCAGCAAAGGAAATCAAAGAAATAAGATCCGTATTGTTGGGTACCATGTACTGACCCGGCTTTTCTACAAATCCCCAAATATTGATAGGCACCAAAAGTTCATTTTCCGTCCCCAGATAGTACTGCGCTGCCCTGTTGCGCGTAGGAAATTGAACATTTTCCTGAGCCCAAACCTGGATATTCAAGGAAAATAGAAAAAAACCCATCCATAATAAAGAGAGAGCAGGAATCTTTCTTTTCATATTGACCTCATTGCACTCTGAAAGTCACCCACTGGCTTTCCGACCCACAATGATCTTTCGAACTGACCACATCCACACGCCATGTATAATAGGACCCGGAAGACAACGAATCCACCGTGGCCGATTGATCTTCATTAAAGGCAACACTTTCTCTCGCGCTGTAGGTCGAGGGAACAACGGACAACCAGACATACTTTTGCGAAGCCACATCCACCAATCGAACGATGTACGCATACTCACCGTTGGGATCTTCCCAACTAAAAACTGGCCGGCACGAAGTTGCGCTACTTTTAGGCAAAAGATTCTTCGCTTTTTCAATCAGCATATAATTTAATGTATCCGACGGTTCGCTCTTTACGCCTTCATCGCTGACAGCCAGAACATAATAAAAATAGCGACTATTGAGGGAAACGCTGCGATCTATAAAAAAACTATCGGAAACGGCTGCGATTACATTGTACGACCCTTTTTCCTCGATAGCTCTGTAGACTTCATAGGTATCCACCAGCTCATCGGAACTTGGAATCCACTCCACACGAATCGCATCCTCCTCAGGCACCGCATCCATCCCTCGTTCGACACGGCACGTATCCGGTACACTTGGAACAAGTATCACTGGCGGAGGTCGTCTTTCAATGGTGTTAACCCCTTTTGTGCAGTGAAAGATAGTAAAAATCACTCCGAATAGCAAGAAAAAAGATAGCCATTTCTCCATGGTTTTTCCCAAGTTTAAAACGAAACAGAACAACTGATCCGATGGAGAGAGTCCAACTCGTGGGAAAGAAACGCATAATCCACTCCGATAACCCAAAACCGTATTCCAACTCCGCACGTAAAATTTCCGTCATCAAGTCCGCTTCTGAGACGTAAAACCCGAAAACCGGAGAATTCCAGACCCCATCGCTTTTTCCCTCCCCAACGAGAATCCTTGTCAAATGAAAGACATAACGACCCCTCTTTCACTGGAAGGGGATGCAGATAGGAAAGTCCCCATTTCGTGTTCATGGGCACCACATCTTGGTGTTTTGTAGTCCAGCTCAATCTGGTACCTGTCACATCTTGAAGGTTTATCCCCCAAGAAAGAACCCCCAGTTTCTCTGTTTCAAAGAAATCATCAAGATGAAAACGAATCATCGCCCCCACATCCAAACCCAATCCAGAAGCCTCATGATCTCCCAAAGACTGACGGATCCATTTGAAGTTCACTCCAAAAGGTATTTCCACTCTCACGTCATGGTACCCCCACCCCAAATCCAATTTCCACCGATTCATCTTTGCAAAAGAAAAAAAGAACGCATCCTCTGTGTCGTTGAAATACCCCTCCGGTTCGCCAGACGGTCTTAGCAAAGGATCGTGAAGCCGTTCCCAGAAAAGATCCCCTTCGAGTTCCGAGAAAATGGGAATATCGTCCACACGCAAGCGGATCCAATTCACTGCCAAAACGGAATTTCCCGGCAGAGGATGGGTATAACCGAGAAAGTGGAAATTGCCCAGAGGATTCCTGAAGGATCCAAACTGAGGTCCGTACATACCGCAAAGCTGGGGTCTTCTGACAAAGGAGAGACCGGCAGGATTCCAGTAAAAGGAAGTGCCGTCATTCGCCATGCTGCAAAACGCCCCTCCCATTCCCAAAGCACGTGCACCCACTCCGATTTCGAGAAAGGAAGCGGTGTAATCTCCGCTAAAAAGTGGATGCATTCGACAAACCACAGAAAGGGAAAAAATCCATCCTGCCAGTTTGGGTAGAAATTTTTTACTCGTGTAAAATTTCATGCTCACCGTATTTTGGCGATTTTTCCAGTCACTTCACGTTGAATATCGCTTCCCTCCGCCATTAATCGGAAGAAGTAAACCCCGTTCGCCACATCATTTCCCCAGTCGTCCTGCCCATCCCATGCGATTTCATCGTAATCGGCAATGTGGTACCGTTCAAAAGAACGTATCAATTTCCCCGAAACAGTATAGATTTTTAACGAGACCAGACGGGCAACATCCGTAAGAACATAGACAAAAATTGTCTCTTTTTTAAAAGGATTGGGATGGTTGCCCAGATACTGGATCTCGAATTGCGATGCCACCCGAAAATGAATCTCTTCGGACTGCCGAACATTCCCGTGCACATCGGAAGCCTTCACGGAGAGGGTATGCTCCATTGGCGCCAATTGCGGTCTGAAGGAAACAACAAGGTGTGTGGGATCGCAGGACGAATCGGGAAGCGTAAAAGAAGAAACGGGCTGGATTTCTCCGTCCAGAAAAATGGCCATGTTTTCCTGCCGAATGTCCACACCGGATGCATCCTGGATGAGTATCGAGATGGAAGGGTTTCTGGGAACGTAACTTCCATCCACAAAGGGTTGGTTTTCCACCTGAATCTCAATCCATGGGGGATCGGTATCTTCAGAACGCATCACGCGGAAAAATCCCAGTGTCTCCGTTCGAACGCTTAGGGTCGAATCCGATTTTTCAAAGGGACAGACCACCCACGTTCGAATCGCTGCATCCCAACGATAGGGCTTTAAGGAGGAAAGGGTATCTGCCGAATTCAAAGGGAAGAAAAGGGTGGCGGATTTTAAAAGAGTAAACGTTTCGGAGAATCCTGCCAAGGAGAGCTGAAACACGTTTTCACTGCCCTTGACTGTCATCCCAGAATACACGTCATCGCTGGACTCAATGATTCGAATCCGAAGCACGGTATTCTGGGGAACCGCCCCAGCCGGCAGGAAACAGAGAATTTTTCCAGCCAACCCCACGGTATCGGATGGGCTGAATCCGGACCAGGTGCCCTCTCCTGTTGTCACATTGAATCGGTCCATTTCAAGTGGGATTTCGAAACGGTTGTTTGCTCTGTTCAGCTCAAAAATTGCACTGTCTGGATCCACAGCAACAGCCACATTCCACTCGCCTAAAAAAGGGGAAAAGGGGACAGAGGCCTCTGTGTCTCCGTGTCCTTCAAGGGATACCGTATCCTCAGACGTGAAAGAAATCTGGGAACATGCAAAGCGTACCAACGCCTGCGACACCGGCTCGCCCCCCCAATTCTGAATCTTGGCTTTGAGGAAAACCCGATCCTCACCCTCTAAAAATACAGATTGTACGCCGAGATCAGGAAGTGTTTGTATTTGGAGCCGCATCGTATCGCTTTTCGAGACGGCGCCTTCCCTATTTTCAGCAAGAAAGAAAAAGGCCATCTGCGTTCCGGGTGGAAAAGGACCCACGGCTCTTGAGGAGGCATATTTTTTCGGTGGATCCAAGAGAACCATCTCCAAACTATCTGGATAGGGCGATATAAAATGGCATTGCAGACGATCCAATCCTTTGGGATCTTCAACAATGATCGAAAAATAGATGCTGTCCTTTGAGCACGGTCTCTCCGGAATGGTTTTCAGGGAATCAAAAAACGCTTTCTCAAAACTGAAAGGGACAAATCCATGGGCGTGATACCCCGAGTGAGAATTCCAGACGTAAGCACGGACACCTCCTTCGGCATCCGTAAAATTTTGAGGAATTGGGAAAGACGCTTTCCACGGACTGGCTTGAAACGTAAAAGCGTGGCTCTCCATGGAAGTCCTATCCCTGCCTGTCACTTCGAAGAGAGCGTTGACGTTCTCCGATTCTGCTATCCCTTCCACGTGGAGAGAATCTCCTGTGGAGAATGACTGTTGCGCCAGGGCAAAGGCAATTTCCTTTTTCGGAATGGTCAGCCTCAGGGCAGGATCTCCGAGCAACGTGTACTGGTACACTTCAGACAGAGGAAGATCGCCGCTGTAGGTTAAAAGATAGGCCGTTTTGGCCCTCATGAGCATTTCACCCAACGTTAAATCGGGTTCTGAAGAGAGCACCTGGAAAAACTCCTGAAGCAGATAGTAATCGTTCCAAAGCCAACCCACGCCTGTGGCACCCCAAAAGGCCACAGCCCCCACCTCCTGTTGATTGAACAACGCCTCACCCAGACATTTTCGGCTAGGGACAAAATCTGCGGTAAAACAGGTCATGCTGGTCACCACAGGCAGCCTTCCCTTGTTTTCGATGAACGGGACATCGTCCAGATCCAAAAGACCGGCGTCGGCCCAAACCGCCCCTCCCCCATGCCCCCGAAAGTTCATCAACGCCACTCCCTCTCTAAAATGGCGAAGCAGATCCTCGGTTCCTCCGACATTGGGATCCGATGGGCTTCCTCCAAGGTAAAGTCTCTCCGGATGCAAACTGGAAACCATTGTCTCCTGAATCAAACTTTCGGACTGATTATAAAAATCACCTCCCCGTCCTCCGGCACCAATGAGAAGATACCGGTTTCTCCAGAGGCCTTCTGCATTTTTTTCGTAATCCACAATTTTATTCACGACGGTTTGCAAATCCGTTCTGGTCCTTACCGGCAGTCGTCCAATGGCCACATCCGGTATCCCATCGTCACCGTCCAGGAGGGCGTACCAGTGATCCGAAGCGGCAGCCCCGTACTTCACCGTCTGAAAATGAACAACCGGAATGAGATTCCCCTGCTCAGGAGCTGCTCTGTTGTTATAGGTGCCGTCTCCCACCAGAAGCACATACCGGGGAGGCGGAGACCAATGACTTCTCGCGTACCTTAGAAATCTGCGAATGGCCACAGGATTCGGTATGCCTCCATTGAATGTGTCGTAGATGGCGTTCAGATTCACGACTTCTACCTGGAGACCCTGATCTTTTCTCAAGTCAATGAGATCTCTCAAACTCTCTTCCCCCAGAGAATCGGACGGAGTGATCATGATGTAGTCCGCCCCTTTTCCTGACGAGCGCAACCCTGCATCCGGAATGACAGCCACACTGTCAGGAACGGCTTTTCGTGAAGCAGCCACGGCGATGTACTCCGTCTCTTCGCTGATCACTCTGTCCTGAAATATCACAGTGTAGGTTTTCTGACCGAGGGAATCGGTGACAGACACAATTTCGTTTCCAAAAATTCGGCTGATTCCTTTTTTGTACAGCTCGATCTGAGAACTGGTAAAACCCCGGATCTCAAAACGACACATTTTCCCTGTACTGAAAGGAGGCGCCCGGAATCGTAAATAGTTATCGTCCGCCTTATACAGTCTGGGATACGTAATCTCAAACCAGTCCAGAAGAAGTTGCGCCAACTCTCCTTCTTCCGATCTGTTCATAATGATGAGTTGATTTTTGCCATCCTTAAGATAGGTGGGACTGAATCCCGGACTTTCCAGAAGCATCTCCTGATTTCCCTGCCAGGTCCCGCCAATGACCTTCCTCTCGTTGACATACATTTCCACCGAATGGATTTGGGAACTTGCCGATTGACCTCGGCACTTGACTCGGACAGCCACCAACTGGGAAGCGTAGTTATCGGGCGAATTTAAATCAAAAGAGAATTCTCTCTTCTCACCTCCGACAATGGGAGAAGACGTAAACCAGTGATCCCCTTCATCCGTATCTATTGCGTATGGAAGGCGGTGAAAATAACTGTCTTTCTCTTCGTGCTGGGTAAAAAGGTACGACAACGGAGCAGATTGCGATTCGGAGGGCCATCCTTCTTCTTGGGCCAGCCGCAGTCCATTTTTTTCACCCAACGCAAGCCAGTACACATTCTGCGTGGCGAAAACATCCAGTCGTGTTTCACCCGAATGGCCGGTGTCCCACAAAGGTTCGCCCCAGAATTCGATCGCATCCGAATCGTCAAAGGATCCGTCCTCTTCGCCCTGAATCCGTATGGGAATCTCGCCCGTGGGTCCCACAATTCGAAGAAGGCGCGGATCCATCCCTGTTAGATCCAAACCGGCTTTCGACATGCTTTTGTGAGACAGACGAAATACCCCTTCATGGTCAATGAATATTTTGAGCCGTGGAAAAAGATTTCCAATGGGCTGATCGGCACCTTGCGACAGAATTGTGGGTTTCTCCGAAACCGAAGACAGCGACTTTTCCCGGACAAGAGAACGCAAAATATCTACCCGACGGTCGTTCTCCAAAACCGGTTCAATTGCTTTTCCCACTGCCTTCAACGTCAATTCCTTGACCCACTGATAACGATCTCCGGAAGTCGCGAGACGGCAGGGATAAAATCCAATCAGAAACGCATGCTTGTCTCCAGACAAGCCCATATACCGCTCTTCCCACAGGTCCCCCATCGGTGCTTTTGGGGACACACTATCTGTAACTTCTTTTTCCGTGCCAATTGGGACATCCTCGACCTGGAAAACGGGAACCTTTGTCTTTCGCGTTTCAATTTTCTTCTCCGTTACTTCCACATGGATGGACCTCTCCTTCGCCACAATAAGCACACTCCCAAAAATTGCGGGCAATAAGAGTACCGGAGTTCGATTGTTTCCGACCGAAGACTCGAAAAGCCCGGGTTCGGGAAAATGCATGGAGATGAAAAGGGTGTCCTCGGAAGGGCGATTGATGGAAATGGTTGTCTGGCTCTTGAGAGCGGCGGGCAACAACACAAATCCTAACAAAATGGTCCGACGCCACCTTTTTTGTTTTAACAGATTCATACCTGTGTTATTTGGAACGGGGCTTGCGGAGACCATACTGAATCGCCTGGTTGAGGATTTGAAGCAGACGGTCGTAATTGATATCTTGGACCATTTCTCCATTTTCTACGATGGCAATTTTCCCTGTTTCCTCAGAAACAACAATGACCAACGCATCGGATTCTTCGGTCATTCCAATGGCTGCCCTGTGCCGGGTGCCCCAACGGTGTTCCAGTATCGGATCCCTGCTCAGAGGCAAAATACACTTGGCTGCTTCGATAATATCGTTCTGTATAATGATGGCTCCGTCGTGGAGTGGCGATCTGGGATTGAAAATGGAAACAATTAGGGAAGCCGAGACCATGGATTGAATCTTGATTCCTGTTTCCGTAATCGCTTTTATCCCTGTATCCCGGACAATAACAATGAGACCTCCGTATCCCCGTTGGGAAAGTTCAACGGTCCCCCGAGCGATTTCTTCAATCACCACACTGGTCTGCTCTTTCGTAAAATATCGAATAATACGGCTCTGTCCCATCAGTGTCAATATTCTCCGGAGTTCCGGCTGAAAAAGAATTACAAACGCAAGAAGCCAAACCGTACGCAGATTCCTAAAAATCCAGGTCATCTCCTGCATGTGAAAGGCCTCGGCTAAAAACGAAACAATAAAAATAAGGACCAGTCCGATGAACATCTGAACTGCACGGGTCCTGCGTACGATGAGGTACAGGTTGTAAATGATGTAGGTCACCAAAAAAATATCCAGTACATCAATAATGCCAATGGGTAAAAAGCCGATTCGAAAAAGTGTGATATTCATATTCTATCCCAGTTGTGTCACGTTACGTGGTTTTTGAGGATTCTCTCCTTCAGGCGTTTTTTATCTTATCTGCAATACGTGCCACCTGAACCATCTCTTTGACATCGTGAACGCGTACAATGTTTGCCCCACGAAGTATGCTGATAGCCACTGCAGCGGCTGTTCCTATCAGGCGATCTTCCTCCGGAAGGCCCAGCGCCCATCCGATGAAAGATTTCCGAG
>Ga0172362_10003370_pt1 | contig 13766 bp, 20 predicted proteins | sample LakKivs1_kivu2a2_FD_114534 | JGI IMG/M metagenome (GOLD analysis project Ga0172362, IMG submission 114534) | Sediment microbial communities from Lake Kivu, Rwanda - Sediment s1_kivu2a2 | ecosystem: Environmental > Aquatic > Freshwater > Lake > Sediment | place: Rwanda: Western Province, Lake...
CAAGTGCGAGGAGCGTTGCACCGACTCTTGAGGCGGGCAGCCCGCAACGTGCGAGGAGACGTGCACCGAAACTTGTGGCGGGGAGTCCGCCACGTGCGAGGAGACTTGCACCGAAACTTGCGGCGGGGAGTCCGCCACGTGCGAGGAGACTTGCACCGAAACTTGCGGTGGGGAGTCCGCCACGTGCGAGGAGACTTGCGGCGAGATGTGTGGCGAAAGCTGCCCCGAGGGTTGCACTGAATTGTGTGCCGAGTTCTCCTGCGAGGAGACTTGCGCCGAGGTGTGCGAGGAGTCATGCGCAGAGGACTGCGCAGAGCACTGCGGAGAGTCGTGTACGGAAACCTGCCAAGAGACTTGCAGCGAGACCTGCGGCGAAGATTGCGAAGAGAAGTACGCCGAACGATGCGTGGAAGGCAATGCGGAAAGCGATGTAGTGCCTAACAGCGGGTGGCAACTGGCCGACCCGACATACAACCAGCTCGGATTCGATTGAGGAGAACCATTATGGCCAGCGCCGGTAAAGCGACGGTCACTGCCGAGGAAGAAACCCAACTGTTCACTGGCGCCTGTGCCGCATTTTATGTGGGCGTGCCAGCCACATCGGCCAATGGCGTGCTCGTGCGCATTCCGAAATTGCACAAGAGCACCGACTGGTTTCCCATCCCCGTGGGCGGTGGGATGGTGTTCCGCGTAGCCTTCAGAGGCATCCAGGCCGTCTACGCCAAGGGCGATGAGGGCAGCGCTCTGGTGAACTACGGCGTGGTGGCGATCCACCCAACCGTCAAGACTGCGGGATAATGACATGGCAACGGTTGACGAATCACTGTCGCAGGGCGACGCACCGGACATAACACAGCGGCTCATTGACGAGCAAGAGACATACCGCCGCGCCACGCTCGTGGAGAAAGCCGAGAAGCTCCGCCGCCTGGACGAGGAGTTTGCGCTCTGGGATGATCTGCTTACGCTCTCGGACGCCTTTACGTTCGACCGCGAGGACGGCAAACTCACACCCGGGCCGCGGATGCAATTCTACGGCTTTGCAGCGGCCTTCAATATGGGGCTGATCCGGCCCAGCGCAACCGCTTGCGCATACATCACGCTTCAGCAGTTGCGCATCATCCGGGCCTTCTCTCGCGCCTTCTGCTTGCTCAATCCGTACTGGTGGGCCATTGAGCACAACCGAAAAACGTATGTCATCGGCGACGGGCACCAGTACGCTTTCGATGCCCAGAAAGGAAAGGTTGTCTCCGATTCGGAAATCGCCGACGTGGAACGGATTGTCAAGCGGACATGCGACTGGAATGAGTGGCCGCTTTTGCAGGCTGAAATGCAGCGGCGCGCCGACAGGGATGGCGAGTGGTTCCTCCAGATTGAGACCGACACGAACGAGGAGGGCAAGCGGGTCCTCGATCTGTCGTTCATCGAGCCGCTGTTGGTTTGGGACCCGCCCGAGAAGAGCGCCGCGCAAGATGTGTGGTTCGGCTGTCAGTTCCGCAAAAACAAATACAAGCGGGCCATCGGTTACTACATTCGTCCCACCGACTATCTTGGCGGCACGAACGGAATTGACACGGCGGCGTGGCGACAAATGCACACACGCAAGGAAATCCTCCATCGCAAGTACAACGTGGACATCAGTAGTCCGCGCGGAATCCCGACGACCTACTCAATCTTCCCGCGATTGGATCAGGGGCTAAAGACGCTCACCTCGATGGGACGGTTGGTGGACTTCCGCGCCAAAATCGGCTTGATCCGCCGGCACCTGAACGCCACGCTCTCCAGTGTGAATGCCTACCTCGGCCAGAAGCGCGGCGACAATAGCAGCGCCGCCGGCCCGATGCGCAATTTGGAGATGCTGCCGTATGGGGCGGTCATCGACACGAACGATGCGACGCAGTACGACTTTCCGACGCAGAACTTGGAAGTGGACAAGATGATGTGGGCGGTGCGCGGAGAGTTGCAGTGTGCTGCGGCGGCCACCGGCCTGCTGGACGCGATGATTAGCGCGGACAACAGCCAGAATAGTTTCGCGAGCGGCATGATTTCCGAGGGCCCGGTTGACAAGACGATGCGATACCTCCAAGGCGAGGTGAAGCGCAATAGCCACCTGATCCTGGTGCGAGCGATTCAGTTGGCCATTGAAGACGACGAACTGCCGGGCGACATTCTGGAGCGGTTGAAAATTGAGCACATCGCGCCGTTGGTGATCGCTCGGAATCGGATTCAGGAGGTGCAAGCCGACCAACTATTGGTGCAATCCAAGGCCATGTCGCCCCAGACAATGGGCTTGCGTCACAACGTCGATCCCAATGTCGAAATTCCGAAGATCAAGCAACACGAGAAGGACTTTCCGCCTCTCGACACCAAGGCCGCTGGCGGCCCGGTCGGCAACCGTCAGATGGCTGGACGGCAGAAGGTGACAGCCAGGCCGTTCCGGGCGGACGATGAGCCGGCGCCGCGAGCACATCCCCAGCGGTCGCAGGAAGGTCTAGAGGAGGCCGCCGATAGCCACTACTCCCAGGATAAGCCGGCTGGGGAAGACTGGGCCATGGTTGCCAAGATACTGCCCGATGGCTGGGCCGAGAGGACCAAGGGCGAGATCCTCGCGCTGGCTACCGAAAATCTCGCGGCTGCCGAGTACGCACCCGGTGCGCAGGGCTATTATATGGGCGACGTGGACGGCCAGCAGGTGTGGTCCGTTGACATGACGACGTTCCGCGTGCAGTACGGCATCGCTGACATTCTGGTTGCGGGCAACAGTGCGCTTTACGACTGGATTCCCGCCGATCGGATCTACGTGGACCGAGACTTCAAGCCGCAAGCCAAAGGTCATTGCATCTACCACGAAGCAATCGAGGCCCGCCTGATGTCCTTCGGCTGGGCCTACGCCCGAGCGCACCGTATGGCGGGCGCGATGGAACTGGAGTGGCTCTTGGATGACTTGCGTCCCGAACTCGCGGACCTAAAACCGAAAGAGTAACCTATGCTCGTCGTTTGAGTACTGAGCGGTGTTGCTGGTGCTCAGCGTGGCTTGGCACTGGCTTATGTCACTTTCCAACTGAAAGGGAGTTCGCTATGCGATGCGTTGTGTTGATCGCGCTTCTGTTGGTCTCGTGCCCGTCGTGGGGTGCCGAGCAGCCGAAAACACCAGCGCTTCCTCCCGCCGATTCCGTTGCTGAGTTTCTGCAAGAAATCAGCGTGACGCTCAAGTGCAACGACGGCCAGGGTAGCGGGACGATGGTGGTCATTCCCGTCAATGGCAAGGATCGCACGTTCATCTGGACCGCCTATCACGTCATCGCCGACTTGCGTGCAGTCAAAGAGGTCATTACTCCGGATGGTACGAAACGGCAGGCCGTCACCTTCCATGAACCGGAGATCGTGCAAGAAGAGATTGAGGACGGTGCGCGAGTCGGCGAGCGCAAGATGCTGACCCGCGTTGTCACCTGTTCGGAGAAGGAGGACTTGGCGCTTCTGGAGGTGCGCAAGCAAGGCTTCGCCCGTGCCTCGGCGGTGTTCTATCTTGACAAGGCCGTTCCCAAGGTCGGTTCTGATCTGTGGGCTTGCGGTAGCCCTGGTGGCCAGGAAATCGGGGCCAATTCCGTCACTACGGGCGTCATCTCGCAGATCGGTCGGCGCTTTCCAGAGTACCCTGGAGAGTTCGATCAGGTGTCCTGCCAGGGATTGCCGGGGAGTAGCGGATGCGGTGTCTATCTGCGGGACGGCCGATTCATCGGTATGCTAACGATGGGCATTCGCGGTTCCGATTCGTTTCACTACATCGTACCGCTGCGGCGCATCAAGGCGTGGGCCGAGAAGATGCACGTCGGCTGGGCGCTCGGCATTGGTCTTCCGCCAACCCAAGCGGATCTGGACAAGATTCCCATCGAGGACAGCGGCACCATGTTCAAGTCCACGTCCGCCAAGACGCATGGGGGAACCGTGCCGGCGGTTAAGTTTTGTATCGAGCGTGAGCCGCTCCGGTAGTGATTTCCCACAAGAGGCTTTACGAATGGCGAGTAAACCACCCCCGATCTCAACCGAGGTGCACAACGAGGCCGTACTCACGCGGATCGGCCGCATCGTCTCCGAGGAACACGACCGGCTGGAGCAGGGCAAGGAACATGGCGAGTTGCATGTCGAAGTCCAGTTCGATGAGGGACGAGCCGCGCGCACGGGAAAGGTCCACACGATTCGCGAGGTAGATCGGGCGGACATGCAGACGACTCTGCGAGACGAATTCTCCAGGTTGGAGAAGAACCGCGACTTCGGAGAATTGCACATCACTGTTCAGTTCGACGAAGGGCGATCGTTGCGCACCAGTCGGGTCCACACAATTCGCCACATCAAGATAGCGTGACGGTCCATGAGAGATATTGCCTTCATTCGCGAACGCATCCTCAACATCAGCCGCCGGCACGGGCTGACGCATCTCGGCTCGTGCATGTCCTGCCTGCCGATTCTGGTGAACATCTACACCCGCGAGCCGAACGCCGTGGTGATCCTATCCAATGGGCACGCCGGATTGGCGCTTTATTGCGTACTGGAGGAAGTCTTCGGCCACGACGCCGAGGAATTGCTGGAACGGCACGGCATTCATCCATGCTACGATCCCGAACACCATATTTACTGTTCCACTGGGAGTTTGGGCATGGGGCTTGCCGTGGCCGCCGGGTACGCGATGGCCGGAAAGCGAGTCCACTGCGTCATCTCGGATGGGGAGTGCGCGGAGGGCATCGTCTGGGAAGTGCTGGCCTTCCTGGGCGATCACCCGAGCCTTCCGATCCTGGTCCACGTCAACGCCAACGGCTGGAGCGCCTATCGGCGAGTGGATCTTCCGCTCTTGCGGCGACGGCTGGCGGCCTTCGCTTCAGTGGATTTGCGCGAGACGACTAACGCCCCGCTCCCTGACAACCTTTCCGCCCACTACATGAAGCTATGCGACGAACCTTCGCCCGCATCCTGATCCAACAGATGACCGAGCGGCCCGAGATGCACGCGCTCGTCGGCGACGTGGGTTATGGGATGTTCGATGCCATTGCCCATCGCTACCCAGAGCGGTTCTGGAATGTTGGGGCCGCCGAGCAGGCGATGGTCGGCATGGGCGTCGGGTTGGCTCTGGCCGGAAAGTTGCCGATCTGCTACACGATCACGCCGTTCCTGTTGCTCCGTCCCTTCGAGTTGATCCGCAATTATCTGAACAACGACAAGGTGCCCGTGGTGCTGGTGGGCTCAGGACGGGACAAGGACTACAACCACGATGGGCCGACGCACTGGTGCGAAGAGGACCGGGCGCTCTTGGCCCTGTTGCCGAATATCCACGCGTGGTGGCCCGAGGATGCACACGAATTGCAGGAATGCCTTCCCGTGGTGCTGGAAGACCGGAACCCGCTTTACATCAACCTCAAGAGGTAACGGAATGTGCGGGAGCCTGCTCGTCCACGACGGCTGGTCGTGCTGGTGCCGTCCGCTCACGGTCTTACTGGGCGGCGGAATCGTGGCGGCGCTATTGGCCGACATTGTGCTGTGGGCGTGGCTTTGCGCCACAGGGAGAGTGTAACGTGGACCTGATTTGCCTCAATAGAATGAACGGTGCCGACAAGCTGTGTCTCGGGTGCTGCGAGAAGCTGCTGTCTGCACAGCGGGGCCACCCACTGATCGGAGCCGAGTTCGGAATCGCGTATGGCGGAGGCCCGCAGGCCATCGGCCGACTCTGGAAGCCGCACGGCGGCAAGGTCTACGGCTTCGACACTTTTGAAGGCCACCCCAAGCAGTTGGCGTGCAGTCCCACCGCGATGGAACACTACGCGATGGACTCGCATTACGCCAACTTTGGCACCGATGCGCTGTCATACGACTACCAGCGCACAGTGCTCAACGAAGAGGGCTTGGATAACGTGATCCTTCGCAAAGGGTTGATTCACGACAAGAGCCTTGATGACGTGCCATACCTTGACTACTGCCTCTTGGACATGGACTTCATCGTGGCAATGGTCCTTGGTTGGCGAATCGTGAGCAACAAGATGGCTGGTGGTGGATACCTTTGCTTGCATGATGTTCTGCCACGGGGGAACATTACTGGCCTCTGGGGACTCTACCAGGAGATTCTGGCGGACGGTCGATTTGTTCTGGTCGGCGAGTACCCCTGCAACATGCTGGCCATCGTCCAGAGAAAGGCGTGGTCCTGAAACGTGGGCATGACCGCAAAAAGTCTGGAATGCCTCGACCGACTGCTGCCCGCACCGGCTCCGGTTCGCGTCTTGGAGTTTGGCAACCAACACTTGATGCCACACGTCTACCTGCCTGATGGCCGCGGGCGGCTATCTGTGCCTGCACGACACCGCTCTGGGCGGCGACTTGCCCGGTCTCTGGCAGTTATATCAGGACATTCTCCGCTGTGGCGAGTACGACTTGGTGTCCGAGATGCGCAGCACAACCCTTGTCATTCTCAGGAGGAAATCGCTGTGATCTTGAAACGCAGAGACGGCACCGAATTGACCCTTGACGACTATCCAGCGCTGTCGCAGCACCTTGCCGATCCGGCATGCCACGTCGCCGACATCGTGGACCAGATCAACGGCGGGATCTACGAGGGAGTGCCGATTTGCGGGAGGGTCATGGACATGGGGGCGAACTGCGGCCTATTCTCGGCCTACGCCAGTCCGTCGTGCGACCGCATTTGGGCGTTTGAACCGTCGCGCAGGCATTTCACCGCCGCAGAGCAATTCTTCCGCGAGGCACGGATCGAGAACGTCTCGCTCGTCCATGCCGCCCTCTGGGTCAAGGATGGGCCAATCGGCTTCATGCACGATCCGAGCAACGCGACGATGGACCGCATCGACTACCACCGAAACGCGCACACGCCCGTTCAGGTGCCGTGCCTGCGCATGGACACGTTGTTGTCTCGCTACGTCATCGACCATGCCGACTTTGTGAAGATGGACATCGAGGGCGCGGAGGAGGACGTGTTGGCCAGCGAGGGATTCGCGGCGGCGGCTCCGAAGATCGGGTTCCTCTGGGTCGAATGCCACAACTATCACGATTGGGGGGATGGCAAGTTGCTCGGCGACCGCGTGGAGGCCCTCGTCCGCAATCACTTCCCCCACGTCGAGCGGAGAACGCAAGACCTCGTGATCGGCAGGAGGGTGATGGCATGAGAATTCTCGTGACAGGTTCAAGCGGATTCATCGGTCGGACAGTGGTTCGCCGCCTCCAAGAGCAGGGCAAGCACGAAACCTACTGCCTCGACCGACAGAACATCCCGGCAGCGGCCGAGTGGAAGCCCGAGGCAGTGATCCACTGCGCCTGGGGTGGAGTGTCACACGAGTTCCGCGATGATGATGCCCTCCAGTCTGGCGGGCTTTTGTTGACCCAGACGGTTGCCTGCGCAGTAGCCGGCACGTGTCGGCGGTTCGTGGGAATCGGGAGCCAAGCCGAATTAAGCCAGCCGGAGATTCCCTACTCGCAATATAAGGCACTCACCAATCGCTATCTCCAGCGGTTTTGCAAGGAACGGAATATCTCCTGGGCCTGGGCGCGGCTCTACTCGGTCTACGGCCCCGGCGACAACCCGTGGACCTTCATCCCCTATTTGATTCGCGCCCTGTTGCGCGGCGATACGGAGATTCCACTCACCGACCAGAACATTCCCTGGGACTGGCTCTACGTCGATGATGCCGCCGATGCCTTGATTCGCCTAGCCGAAGTGAATATCAATGGCGAGTTCGAGCTGGGCTATGGGGCCAGCGTGTTGACACAAGACACGGCGAGGGCCATACGCGACAAGATCAATCCGGAGGCCAAATTACTGTTCGGGCTGCGCCCCAAACGAGTCAAGGAGATTCCGGGGTTGCTGTGCGACATTGAAGCCATCCAGCGCGCGACCGGCTGGTGGCCGTAAGTACCGCTCAGTGAGGGGTTGAACAGGACTATCGTCTGGTATCTGGAGAATACCCCATGAGACCGGTCTGCGACTGTATCAGCGACCTGCACATGGGCGACGGTGGGCCACGAGACAACTTCGCCTACGGTAGTCGGGCATGTGAGTTCAACGCATTCCTGGATGCAGTGGAGGCGCAGGGAACCACGCTCGTTATCTGCGGCGATCTGTTCGAGTTCTGGCAGGCGAATCTCAGCGCTGTCATCACGTACCGTAAACCGCTGCTTGATAGGCTGGCGAGGCTGGGGGCTATCTATATCCCCGGCAACCACGACGCGGACCTATCGTATTTCATCGGGCGCAAGTGGCTAACGCACCCGTTCTTCCGGACGATGCGGCTGTGCCACACGATCACGGTCGCGTACCGCACATTCCATTTTTACCACGGGCACGAGGAAGACCCGTACTGCTGCACCGACAGACCGGGAATTGGGCGCATCTCCGCTATCTACGCGGGATTGAAAGAAGACCGGAACGGCGGGCCGATGCTCGACAAGCACAAGACAGTGGAAGACATGACAGTTGGACGTATCGAGCGGTGCATGAGCGCGGTGCGGAAATTGTTTGGACTACCCGGCCGAGTGGAAACCCTGAACGCCCGCTGGCTGAGACGTGTGCCGCAAGATGATGCCATTGTGTTCGGCCACACGCATAGCCCAGGGCAAAAAGACGGCAAACTGTTCAACTGCGGCTCTTGGGCCGAGACGCGAAACGGTTTCGTGCGAATCTATGACGATGGCTCGGTCCATGTCATGGATTGGATTAACTGCCAAGCCGTGCCAAATGAAACAGAACTGAGGGCACCGTGAGATTCATAACCTGTTCCAACCGCCCGCTCGATGACTACTCCGATTGCAACATTCGGAGACAGCCGAGAATGCTGAACGAATCGTGCAGATACTTCGGAGTTCCCATCGAAAACATCTGCCCACTCCGCGCCAAGCACGACTGGACCGGGGGCGAGCGACGCAAACTCGTGCTGGCCTACCTGGAGCACACCCCAGACGATGAGCCGGTGACTTTGATCGACGCATGGGACAGCTTCGTGGCCGGTACGCCGCAAGAGATAGAGACGGCCTTCCGCGAGATCGGCTATCCCGTGGTGATTTCCCCGGAGTGCAACCTGTGGCCACCCGAAATCGCCAAGTACGTCCAGCATCCGCCGGCCCCGACGCGGTGGAGATATGCCTGTGGCGGCGGTTGGGCAGGGTTTGCCGGCGCACTTCGCGAGATGTTCACCGCGCCCGACTTCTGGCCAGCGTGGGCCATCTGCGATCAAGCGGCCTTTGACCATTGGGTTTGCACACACCCAGATATGGCCACCGTGGATCACCACTGTCGGCTGTTCGTTTGCGGTTACGACGATGGCAAGGCCGACCCGCCCATCTGGAGCGTGCTGAAGCTCAAGGGCGGGCGACCGTACAACGCCGACACCGACACCTATCCGCTGGTCTGGCACGGAGGCGGCGGATTCGCCATGCAAACACTGGCCCTTTGGGACAAAACCAAGGAGATCCGCGGATGGAAATAGCCGACTGCTTGCAGTGGTATCCGATCAATCCCGGCCTGAGTAGCCGCGTTGTTCTCAGCAACCTGCTACGCCGCCTGCACGCCGTCCTGAAAGCAGGCGTCCCCGGCGATGTGGTGGAGATGGGTTGCCACGCTGGAGAAACGTCGGTCTTCTTCGCACGAATGATTCAGGAGATGGACCCGGTACGCGCGCTGCACTTGTACGATTCCTTCGAGGGCCTGCCGGCAAAACACGCCAAGGATAACCCAAACTACGGCGAGCCAGGGAGCGTCAAGACCAGCCACGACTCAGTGGTCGATCGTTTCACTCGTCATGGCCTGCCGCAACCGCAGATCCATGCCGGCTGGTTCAGCGCGGTGCCAGAGGAAGAGTTCCCTGAGCGCGTGGCCTTCGCCTTCTTCGATGGGGACTTCTACCAGTCGATCTGGGACTCCTTCACGCGCATCTACCACCGTCTGTCGCCGGGCGCGATCGTTTGCGTCCATGATTACGCGGTGAGCAACTGGCCCGGAACCGAGGCCGCCTGCGAGGACTTCCTCCAAGACAAATCCGAGCGCATGGAGCACGTCTGCTTCCTGCTGGGGGTGATGGTGAAGCGATGATCGTAGACATAGTGTTGCTGACGTTTCCGAACCACCCGAAGCGCCTCGAATACTTGGGGCACACTTGGGACTGCCTTCAGAAGTATATGGTGGCCTCGGGGGACACCATTCGCTATCTCTGCGTCTCCGAGTCGGAGCGCGACCCGGCCTGCCCGTGGTGCGGCGATGAGTTGGAACAGTTCTGCCATGAGCGTGACATCCCGCTGACCTGGCTGTCTGGTCCAGCATCGCTCGGCCATGGGATGAATGGAGCGATGCGCACTGCGCAGTCGGCAATCTTCGGACTGCATCAGGACGACTACGAGTTAAAGCACCCGCTGGACCTATCCCCAGGCATCCGGATGATGGAACGTCACGCTGAGGTGGACTTGATCCGCTATGGCTATCCTCCTCCCGAGTTCAAGTGGCGGCATCTTGACTACAAGGACGGGTGGAAGCGATTCGACCTGACGGCGCATTGGCCGTATGGGGACGAGCCACGCCTCCAACGCAAAACCTTCCCGACCAAGTTCGGCTGGTACACAGAGAACAATGGGCACGCCTCCGAGGGCACCATGCTGTGGACGCTGGTTCGCCGCAACGCCGTGATCCTGGCCGCCGACAAGCGATACTACGACCACTACGGCACCGTCTCGGCAGTGCCAGCCAACAAGGAAATGATGGGCCGAATATCCCAACGCTAGGAGCCGAAACCTTGTCTTTTATCGACATCGCCCGCAAGTTCGCCTTCATCCATGTCTCCAAGACCAGTTCGGTCATTGAGTGGACGTGGCGTGCGGCTTGCGGCGTCAGGATCGCGGTTGACGAAAGTCGGCTCTTTCGGGGCGGTCTGTGGCTTGGCGGTGCGCACGACTGCGCGCGAGACACGCGGCGGTTGCAGCCGGAATTGTGGGCACAGTCCTTCAAGGTGGGCTTCGTCCGCAATCCTTGGGCGTGGTGGGTGAGCGCCTACTTCTGGTACAACCCTCCCCGACACACCGGCTTTGACTTCCTCGCGCGGTATCCGACCTTCCGTGAATTCCTGCTGCGCTGGAAGGAGTGGCGGCTGAAGTTCCCCTGGGACGGATACACCGGCTTCCTGTGCGACGACGATGGGAAAATCATGGTGGATTATGTCGGTCGCTCGGAGCGATTGCAACAGGACTTCGACATGATCTGCGATCGGGTCGGCTTCCCCAAGACGACGCTTCCCCGCAAGACCGACCGCCGCAACTATCGTGAGTTCTACGACGGCGATGACCTGAAGCGGATCGTCTACCACCTGAGTGGCCGGGATATCGACCTGTTCGGCTATACCTTCGACGATGGAGGGGATTGCTAATGCAACTCCTTGTCATCCCCGATCATCGACAACAGTGGGCCTATCTTCCGCTTCCCAAGTGCGGATGTTCCTCGGTCAAGCGGGCCATCGAGCGGCACTTCGGCCTGGAGCCGATCGAGCAGATCCACGCAAGGGGGTGGGAAGATGCCCCGCCGCTGTCCGAGGGCTCGCAATTCATGCGGACTACCACTTACTTTCGCTGGACGGTGGTTCGCCATCCTCTTTCGCGACTGATTTCGACGTGGGCCGAGAAATGCTATGCCTTCCCGGCCGATCAGGCGCACCTGTTGGGCCCGGACCTGCGGGCGGTCTATGGAAAATCGTTCACTGAGTTCGTCGCGCACGTTCTGACGCTGGACGTGAACAGCGAGGCCACCGATTCGCATATCCGGACACAAGCGTCCTTTCTGGTCGAGAACGGGGAATTGCTGGTGGACAAGATGCTGCGGCTGGAGTCCATCGGCACGGAATGGCCGAAGATGCAGGCGTTGTACGGCCTTCCGGACCTACCCTGGGAGAACACATCGCCTACTGAGCTGCGTGAGCAAGCCTTGGTCGAGTTGACGGACGAGATGCGCGCGATGCTGGTGGATCACTACAAGGCGAGCTACGAACTGCTGGGGTATGAGCCATGAGTACGTGTGTTGCAGGACGCAAGACGCCGATCGATGCGGGGAAGGTGTTTGAACTCGACCCGTATCGCATCAAACCGTTCGCCGACCAGCCGCGCAAGAGGTTCCGGGGGATTTCACAGTTGGCCGAGTCCATCCGGCTTGCCGGGCAGGTGACGCCAATTGTCGTAGCGGCGTGCGATGATCCGGACTATGACGCGCAACTGGTGGATGGCGAGCGTCGCCTGCGAGCCTGTCGAGAAGGCCACATGAACGTGAAAGCGGTCTTCGAGTCTGGAGCCGACGCTGACCGCTATATCCGCTCAGTGGCCGCCAACTTTTGCCGGCAGAGCCACGATGCGGTGGAGATCATGGAGGCGGTGTTGACGCTAAAAAAGTCCGGCTACTCCAACGAGACCATTGCGGGGATCTTCGGCAAGACGGCGGCATGGGTATCTCAGTATGCGAGCCTGCGAAAACTATCTCCGGCGGTACTTGAGGAATTAAAGGTTCCCGATGACCGCCACAAGCAATCGAAAGCGCAGCGACGGTCACGCGGACGGGTAACGCTGAGCATGGCCCTCTTGCTGGTGTCGCTGCCCATCCGGATGCAACTGACGATGCTACGGAAGATCCAGGCTGGAAAAATGTCGATGGCCCAGGCGAGAACCTTCGTCCACCGGGAAGCGGTCGGTGTCGGCCTCCACGTTGGCACGAGGCAGTCCGATTATTCCAAGTTCAAGGTTGTTCGTTCGGCCGTCGAGAATTGTTTGCATGTTGTGGATCGCTATCTGGGGATGCCGGGCGTGGAGATCGCAAAGCTCATCGGGAACGCCAATCTCAGCGAAAAGAAGCACGTCGTAGAGTTATTGGAGAAGCTTTGCGAAAGCCTGTTGATGCTCAGCGATGCTCTGGCAAGGGGAGCGTGATAATGAGCCTTCGCATGATCTGGTGTACGGCCACCTATGGCCGCCCACACTTACTGCCCCGCGTGATCTACTCATTCACGCACCAAACCTACCAGAATCGCCACCTCATCATCGTCGATGACGGAGGCCAGTATGGCAACCAGACCGGAGACAAGTGGGAACTCATCAGCCTGCGCGAGCGCTTTCCGAGCCTCGGCGCGAAACGGAACTTTATCGCCCGCCTCGCCGCTGAACGCGGGGCCGATGCCGTTATGCCGGTCGATGATGACGACATTCCCTTGGCATGGCACACCGAAGCCAGCGCCGCCGCTCTGGAGAAGGCGGAGTGGAGCCGCCCCAGCCAGATCCTTTCAAACTGCTACCACGGACACCGGCTGGAAGACGGGATCTTCCGCGCAAACTACACTGGCCACAAGAGCGACCAGACGAAGGAAAGGATGTACCATCCTTGCTGGGCGATCAAACTGAACGCTTTCGAGCGCGTCGGTGGCTACCCGGCAGAGAAAAGCGGGAATGAGGATCAGGGCCTCATGTGGGCACTCGAAGCCGCCACAGTGACGCAAGTCGATTATATCGATGACTGCGGATTTCAACCGAGCTATATCTATACGTGGGGCGCGGCTGGCAACATCAGCGGTTTCCTTCGTGTCGGCGATCCCGCCGGCGCCGATGCCTGGAAGAAGACTAGGCGGGAGTTGAAACCCGCCCGTATCGTCCCGTGGATTCCCTCATTCAACTGGAAGTCTCCGGTAATTCTGTCCGGCGTCCTTCCGCGTCCCTTTTAAGGAGCCCCCCATGTCCAGCCGTCGTGTCTGTATCGTCGCCGTGACCCC